>JAESGW010000728.1_pt1 | contig 16875 bp, 10 predicted proteins | sample 9269791 | NCBI WGS metagenome assembly JAESGW01 (sample SAMN16773120, study PRJNA677053) | algae metagenome | isolation source: Aphanocapsa lilacina HA4352-LM1 and co-occurring heterotrophs from near cave... | place: USA: Maniniholo cave, near Haena, Kauai, HI | collected 2009-07-28 | reverse complement strand
TCGGAAAGCGTTGAAAAAGGACATTTTGCCTGTCGCAAAATGTCCGGTGGCGCGGGGTGGAGCAGCCCGGTAGCTCGTCAGGCTCATAACCTGAAGGTCACAGGTTCAAATCCTGTCCCCGCAACCAAATACCAAAACAGCCCAGCTTGTCTGGGCTGTTTTGGTATTTGGACGCAGGTGACGGTCGAGTTCAACCTGCATCAGCGGCCCGCCAGGAGCCAAAGCCGACAACGCGGGACAAAAAGCCAAATCCTGTCCCCGAAACCAACAATAAAAGCCCGCCAAGGTGAAAACCACGGCGGGCTTTTTGCTGTCTCGAACAACGTGACAGCCCGAGCTTGAAGCGCATCAGGGGCACGCAACAGCCAAAGCCGACTATCTGACTATCCAGATCACTTGAAACATCGAGTCGAGGCTGTGCATATCTTCCTGCTGGGTGGGGAGAAATGGCAGTGGCCAGTCGACAGACGCAGAATGCGAGTATCCTTCGTCGCGTTGCAGCCATCGCAATCGATGCACTCGGCATCCTTTTCGTCACTCAACTGATCCTCGCGTCATTGTATCTTTCAACCAACGGTCAGGTGCAGGGCCAAACCTGGTTCTTCGTCAATCTATGTGGGCCAGCGAATGCGGGCGTATTGCCACCATTGGAGGCTGGCGCCTTCTTCATTGATGACTGCAGCGAAACTGTTCTTGGCCTGCCAACGGCACGGCTATTGGGGGCGCGAAACAACGACGAAACGCGGGCTCCGGAATATTACTACCTCAACAGACAGGGGGGCTGGTCGAAGGGAAGATCATTGTCCTTGACTGGCTCGCATTCGCGCTTCTCCTCGTCTACCGGTTGATCGCCGAAGCGAGGGGCGGCGCGACTTTCGGCAAACGGCTGGCTGGCTGCGCGTAACGAGCGTCAATGACACCAAACAACGACGCCTTCCGGTAGCTCGTGCAGTCATTCGGACGGCTGTTCTGGCGCCAGCTTTGGCATTGTTACTATACTCGTCATTTTCATTCGGACTTACTCTCGAACCAGGCGACGGGGCTCCGGCTATCTGGACAAGCAGCCGTCTCGGCGCTGGGGCGATCGTGCCCATGGTTTGGCTGGGCATTTTGTGTGCGTCTGTTCTCGCGAGCCGTGTCGCACTTCACGACCGGATCGCTGGCACAATTGTATTGAAGGCGACGTGACAGGAACGGCGAACCAAACTCATCTCGAGGGTCCAGAGACCACTGCTTGAGATCGGAACGATCTTCGTCGCGGTTTCCTCCAAGCCCTCGACCGGACGCTTACCCACAAGCAAAGCGCGATAAAAGCCAAAGCCTGGCCCCAGAACCATTGATAACGACACTCCCGTGAGCCTTGCTCCGGGAGTGTTTTGGGTTGCAGGGCCAACAGCCTGTCGCTCGGTCCAGTTCAGGATCGTGTGCCCAGTTCCCCATACCGCCGCGCAGCTCTATCTCGCCCGCATTATGCCAGGTGCCAGAATGAAGTGGACGGCCGTCGGAACGAATTTCGCAGGCCTCCTCGATCGTGTAGTGCCGGATGGCTGAGACGTCCTGCTCCAGATCCCGCGCACTACCGTCCACGGGATTGCAGAGCGCGGCCATAGTTTCGATCAACTGGGAAATATCGCTTTGCTTGGTTGACATGCCGGAACAATAAGGTCTGACTGCCCAGCACACTGTCTACACTTTTTGCGATGGCGGCTGCGCCTGTCAGGCGACGCTGCTGAAGCGATCTATATTGAAACTGAAGCGACATATATTGAAGGATATTAGGCTGTGAAGATACATGCTGGCCTTTTGATGACCTCTGCGTTGATTGCGATGAGCGTGGGGACGGCGCGGGCGGAAAACGTGACTACCGAGACCGCCCCAGCCGGCACGGCGATGCTGACGCGACGGACTGGAGCGGGATCTACGCCGGCCTGCATGTCGGTTTCGCCGATGGCGCCGCGACGCAAGGGGAACAATGGGTTCCTGGTTTTGAGGCAGGCTTCGAGCTTGACGGCTTGCTCGCCGGCGGCCAGGTCGGCGCTCTGGCGCAGTTCGGTAACTTTGTGCTCGGTGTGCAGGGCGATGTCTCCGGGGGTGGCCTGAGCGGTAACTACGACTTCGGCTTCGGGCCATTTCCCAACATCTCCATGGAGGTCAACTGGCTGGCCAGCCTGACCGCCCGTGGCGGTGTCGCCTTCGACAGCGTGTTGCTCTACGGCCTGGCCGGTCTGGCCGTGGCGGATACTGCAATAAAGTACCCGGGAGGATCCGCCGACCCCACATACACCGGGTACACGGCTGGCGCCGGCGTCGCTTTGAAACTCAATGCCAATTGGTCGGTTTTCGGTGAGTACGCCTATTACGGGCTTGGCGAGCAGGAGTTCGATGGGGATACCTACGACCTCAGCCTTTCAAGCGGCAAGGTCGGCTTGAACTACAAGTTCTGATCTGTCCTGACGGGATTGGCTGCGCCGGCGAGAAGCACACTTCCGCCGGCGCTGCGGGCCGCCACGCCAGTTCCTCCTGCATGGCGATGGGCTACGGGCCAGTCGGCTGTCGATCGTCCAGGCGGTGCGACGGGCCGAAGGCCGGTGGTCAGCCTGCCAGCCCCAGCTTCTGTTTCCGCCGCGTTGCCCATGCCGTGATCAGCTGGTCGGCGGTCAGGCCCATGAAGGCGACGCAGAGGCCCAGGACGAGGCCTTTGCCGGCATCGTTGAAGGTCAGCGCCCGGAAGATTTCCTGGCCGATGTCCTTGGTGCCGATGAAGGCGGCGATGATGACCATGAACAGGGCGAACATGATCGTCTGGTTGATGCCGAGCATGATCTCGGGGAAGGCCAGCGGCATGCGGATGTTCCACAGAAGCTGCCTTTGCGTGCAGCCCGATGTGATGCCCGCCTCTACGATTTCTTGTGGCACGTTGCGCAGGCCGAAGATGGTGTAACGGACGATCGGGATCATCGCATAGATGATGATCGCCGAGATCGCGGCGATGTCGCCGACCTTGAACAGCATGATCACGGGGATCAGATAGATGAAGGACGGAAAGGTCTGGAAGGTGTCGCACAGGAGCTTGGCGATGCCGGTGCGGCGTTCGCTGCGCGAAGCCCAGATGCCGATCGGCAGGCCGATCATGATGCACAGCAGCACCGCGACGGTCACCATATAGGCGGTGATCAGCGAGCGCTCCCAATAGCCGGCGAAGGCGATGAACAGCACGAAGCCGGAGACGATCGCAGCGAGCCTGAAGCCGCCGAGTGACCAGCCCGCCGCGGCGACAAGAGCCACCATCGCCGTCCAGGGGATCGACTGGAACAGGTCGCGGATCGGGATCAGCACGTAGAGCAGCATGGCGTTGCGGAGGTATTGCAACGGGTCGTAGAGCGTGACGGTGATCCAGTCGACGAGGGCATCCCAGAAGGGGGCGGTGCTGAGGGCGAGCTCCGAAGGCCAGGCCTGGGCGTAAGGCGTGATCGCGGCGAGCAACAGCGACGCGGCAATGACGGCCAGCGATGCGGCGAGGAACGGAAAGCGCTGCAGCAGGCTGGCGTCGGGCGCGAGATGCGAGGGCTCCTTGTGGGCAGCAGCGCGGCTCAACTGGTCGAGCGTGATCGCCATCAGGACGATCGCGACGCCGCTTTCCAGCGCCTGGCCGATCTTCAGCGCCTGGAGCCGGAACAACAGGTCATGGCCAAGGCCGCGGGCGCCGACGAAGGAGGCGATGACCACCATCGCCAGGCACTGCATGATGACCTGATTGACGCCGACGAGCAGCGGCTGGCGCGCCGACGGAATCTCGACCATCCACAGGGTCTGGAAGCGGGTGCAGCCGGCCATCTTGCCGGCCTCGCGCACCTCTTCGGCAACGCCCTTCAGGCCGAGGATGGTAAGACGGGCCATCGGCGGAATGGCGAAGATGACGGTGGCGATCGCGCCGGCCTTGTGGCCGACGCCGATGAAGATGGCGATCGGGATCAGGTAGGAAAAATGCGGCAACGACTGCAGTACGTTGAGCAGCGGCACGACGAGCGCTTCGAACCACTGTTTCTTCACTGCGAGAATGCCGATGCCGAAACCGATGAGACCGGCAATGGGTGCGGCGACGAGGACCACCGACAAGGTGATCATCGACAATTCCCATTTGCCGAAGATCGCCATGTAGGCGACGCAGCCTGCCGCCAGCGCGCCAAGGCGCCAGTCACGGAGATACCAGCCGAGCACGCCTGACAGGCCGGCGGTCATGACCCAGGGCATGGCGGCGATGCCGATATCGGGGAAGCCGGAGACCAACAGTCCCTCGACGAAGGCCAGCGGCCAGGTGATCAACTCGGCAGCACCGCGCGTCAGGTCGCGGAACGAGAACAGCCCGAAGATCGCGTCGTCGCGCAAATGGTCGAAGACCATGTTCGCCCAGTCGACGAACGGAATAGTCCAGCCCTTGGGCACCTGCACCGCCCAGTCGGGCAAAAGCGAGGCGGCAAGCAGCAGGACGAGGAAAGGCAGAACGACAAGCAGCGGCCTGGTCATTGCGGCCAGCGGCTTCTGCGGTTCCATCGCCTCCTGGCGGGTCAGTGTCGCGGCACTCATGCACACTGCTCCTTGCCGTAGAGAGCATCGATCAGACCGTCGCGGGTCAGCGTACCGACGAGCGCGCCAGCGTCGTCGATGACGTCGACGGGACGCTCCGAGGTCAGCACCTGGCGGGCGACGCTGGCGATCAGGGCCTGTGCCTGGACCGCAGCGGCGTCCGGCTTTCGAGAGGATGCGGGCGCCATGACGGCGCGAACCGACAGCAGGCGATCATGCGAGACGTTGCGGGTGAACTCGGCGACGTAAGGGGTGGCCGGGCAGGTCACCAGCTCCTCGGCGGTGCCGAGCTGCTCGACGACGCCGTCCTTCATGATGGCGATGCGGTCGGCGACGCGGATCGCCTCGTCGAAATCGTGGGTGATGAAGACGATTGTCTTGTTGAGCACCTTCTGCAGGCGCAGGAATTCGTCCTGCATCTCGCGGCGGATAAGCGGATCGAGTGCCGAGAACGGCTCGTCGAGAAACCAGACGTCGGGGCCGACGGCGAGCGAGCGGGCGATGCCGACGCGCTGCTGCTGGCCGCCGGAGAGTTCACGCGGATAATAGCCCTCGCGGCCCTTCAGCCCGACGAGTTCGATCACCTCGCGGGCGCGTCTCTCACGCTTCTGGCGATCGGTGCCGCGAACCTGGAGCGGGAAGGCAACGTTGTCGAGCACGGTGCGGTGGGGCAGCAGGGCAAAGTGCTGGAACACCATGCCCATCTTGTGGCGCCTGAGATCGATCAGCTCGTGCTCCGTGGCGGCCAGAATGTCGCGGCCCTCGAACATGACCTCGCCCGAGGTCGGCTCGATCAGCCGCGCCAGGCAACGCAGCAAGGTCGACTTGCCCGAGCCGGAGAGGCCCATGACGACGAGGATTTCGCCCGGCATCACATCGAAGGAGACGTTGCGGACGGCGGGGACGTAGCCTTCGGCCCTGATGGTCTCGATGGAAGGATTGTTGTGGTTGCGGCGCAGGAAGCCGGCGGGATCGGAGCCGTAGAGCTTCCAAAGGTTGCGGCATGCGATTTTTGCTTCGGACATGTCTGCCTCTCGCCAAAGGGGGCCGATGGGGTATGCGCGGCGAGGTGGCGCCCGCATTTACGCGGGCGTCACGACGCCATGATGGGACGGATGGATGCGGAGGGTTAGCTGGCGGAACCCATCCAGGCCTTCCAGCGCGCCTCATTGTCGGCCAGCCATTTGTCGGCGGCCGCCTCGGGCTCCATGTTGTCGATGTCGGCGAGCTTCGCCTGCACGGCGATGTCCATGTTGGAGAAGTTGATCTTCTGCAGGATGGCGTAGGCCTTGGGCCACTTGGTCGGGAATTCCTTCCAGGCAGCGATCTTCAGATAACCGTCCTTCGGGTTGCCGCAGTCGTAGCTGAGCTGCTTGTTGGAGCCCCAGGCCGGGTCGTCCTTACACTTGGGATCAAAAGCCGGGAACTCGACGAACTTGCCGTCATAAAGCGCCTCGACGAAGTTGGGCGTCCAGTTGAAGAGCACGATCGGCTCCTTGCGCTTGACGGCGGATTCGAGTTCGGCCCACAGGGCGGCGGACGAGCCGGCATTGACGACCTCGAAGTTCATACCGAGGGCCTCGACGCGTTCTGCGTCATGCTTGAGCCAGTCGACAGGACCGCCGAGGAAGCGGCCCTTCGGCGCGGTTTCGGCGGTGGCAAACTTGTCGGCGCAGGCGTTCAGCGCTTCCCAGGCGGGTAGGCCGGGGCAGACCTCCTCGACATAGGTCGGATACCACCACTCCTCGCGTGTCTTGGCGTCGTGGGTGGCGGCATCGACGACGCAGCCTTCCTTGACCACCTTCTGGAAGGCAACGCCGAAGGCGCCTTCCCAGACCTCATGCACGAGGCTGACGTCACCTTCGCAAAGAGCGGTGTAGACGACCTGGCTGTCGGCGGAGACGTATTCGACCTTGGCGCCGCCCTTCTCGAGCAGCTTGCCGACGATGTGGGCACCGACGATCTGGCTCGACCAGTTGTGGGTTGGGATCTTGATAGGGTCGGTGGAATCCTGGGCAAACGCCGTGCCGGCCGCAAAAGCCATGATCGTGGCCATGGTTGCGGATTTGGTAAAATGGGTCATTGAACCTCCCGTTCCTGTGTGTTGCGATTGTTCCCATGGAAGGCGGGATGCCGGCCTCTGTGTGCCTGTTGGATTTCCGCGCCATCCCCGCAAAGATAGCGACGAGAAGTGAACCGGTGTCGGCTGGGGTGTAAAAGTCGTGAGTCGACTTGTGAAATGATGTTAATAGGCAACCTGTCGCGCGGTGAAAGTCGCGCGTTGTTTCCCGAGGACAGGCCATCAGGTCGGCGAGGCGGCAGGCGCGCCATCATCTTCGCGCTTTTGTCGTCGAGATTGTCGGACAGTGCTTGGCTTGCAATCGCCCGCTTCGATAGAAGAAGCTGGTGTCGGCCATCAGCCGGCATGTCTCCTTGGTGATCGCGCTATGAACCCCAGCATTCTCGTTGTCGATGACGACCCGGACATCCGCAACGTGATCGGCATTGCACTGGAAAGGGCGGGAATGCATGTCCAGCAGGCGGCCAACGGACGCCTGGCGCTGGAGCAGTTGCGGCGACACAATGCCGACCTGGTGGTGCTCGACATCGGCATGCCTGTCATGGACGGCATCGAATGCTGCAAGGCGATCCGTGCCAGCTCGCATGTCCCGATCGTCTTCCTGACGGCGCATGACGACGAAGTCGACCGGATCGTGGGGTTCGAGCTGGGGGCGGACGATTATGTCAGCAAGCCGTTCTCGCCGCGCGAACTGCTGCTGCGGATCAAGGCCATACTGGCACGCGGCAAGCAGGCAGGCAGTATCACGCGGCACGGCGACCTCAGTCTCGACAGCGAACGCCACATCTGCTCGCTTGCCGGAAAAGATCTGCCGCTGACGGCAACGGAATTTTCGGTGCTGGAGATCCTGTCGGTCCGGCCCGGGATCGTCGTCGGCCGGGGGGCGATGATCGACAAGGCCTATGGCGGGAACAACACCTTGTCCGGACGCACGGTGGACAGCCATGTCCGCAACATCCGCGCCAAGGCGGCGGCACTTGGTTACTCCGACATAATCGAAACGGTGCGAGGGGTGGGCCTACGGCTTGGCAATTGTGTCGCCGGACCAGGCACCGCGTGAGCCGGATCGTCCGGAAATGGCGGCCATCCATGCCGCTGGTTGTGGCGATCGTCTGCGTTAGCCTGCTGGCGGTGCCGGTCGTGACGACGCTGGCGTTGCAGATCGGAACAAACCGGCTGGTCAACGAGACGGAGGCCTCGCTGATCAAGCAAGCGGCGATCTATGCCGGCGCCTATGCCGTCGCGTTCGAGGCCGAGCCGCCCGAAGCAGGTGGCGCTATACCTGGCTACTATCTGCCGCCGCCCAAGCGCATTTTCTGGAGTGCTGCGTCACGAACCTTTCGACCGCTCCTGAACCTGCGCCAGGATGTGGTCGAGCCCGTCCGCCCCGATCCGGTGCCGACCGCGGGGCGACTCGATCCGCGTTATCTCAGGATTGCGCCGGGGCTGGGTGCCTTGGCCGACAATGCCAGCCGCACGACACTTTCGACTGTCGTTTTCCTGGATCATCAGGGCATAGACATGCTCGCTGGCGAGTCAGCGAGTTTTGCCGCCGTGCCAGAGGTCCAGCAGGCGCTGCAAGGCGATGTCGGGGCCGCACTGCGCTGGCGGGGTGACGCGGGTACGCGGTTGCGCCTCGCAGTGCTTGGCGGCGGGACAGGGTTCAGGGTGCTGGTTGCCTATCCCGTCATCAGCCACAACCGGGTTATCGGCGCGGTCTATATGTCCAGGACCGCTCCCGGGCTGACGGAATATCTTGCCGGCGAGCGCAGCGCCGTCATCGTCCTGGCCGTCGTGACGCTGTTGAGCGCCGCAGTCGTGGGAACGTTGCTTGTGCGGACGATGCTACGGCCGATCCGCGCCCTGCGCGACCAGTCGAGAATGGTCGCCAATGGCAGCCATTCCGAGCTAGCCCCGCTCGGCCACTATGGCATGCGGGAGATCGCAGACTTGGGTGAGGCGGTCATCACCATGGCCGGCACGCTGTCGCAGCGCAGCAAGGAAATCGGCATCTACACCAACCACGTCACCCACGAGCTCAAATCGCCGGTTACCTCGATCATGGGAGCTGCCGAGCTTCTCGAGGATGGCGACCTGTCCGATGCTGCGCAGCAAAGTCTCATAGGCACCATCAGGGCCCAGGGAGAGCGGATGGATTTGCTGCTCCACCAGCTTCGCGACATGACAAGGTCACGCGAAGCTATGCGCGGTGAACCTGGCCAGTTGCGAGATATGCTGCCCGAGATTTCCGGGCTTGATATCAGCCTGGCTCCTCCGGATGCCATCCTGCCCCTCTCCGTTGCGCATGGACAAACGGTACTGGCGCACATGGCGGGGAATGCCCGCCATCATGGGGCGACCAGGCTCGACCTCGATTGGGATGGACGGACGCTCCGGCTTTCAGACAATGGTGAGGGATTTGCCGACATCGACCTCGGCCGCATGGTCGAACCGTTTTTCACCACGCGTCGCGAGGAGGGCGGAACGGGGCTTGGACTGGCCATCGTGGTGGCCATTCTCGAGCTTTATGGTGCGCGGCTGACGCCGATTGCCGCTTCGGACGGTGCGGTTTTCGAGATCGAGTTCGGCTAGCTTCCATCGGAGCGCATTGCGTTCGAGCTGGCCTGCACGGAATCTGCACACGAGTTGCACCACTTCGACGGCGAATGCGGGTCATCCGCAAACTAGACGTCTAAGGGTCACGGGCCTGCTGGCCCCGATCCACTCAAGGGTAGACCTATGAAGTTGAAACGTCTTCTTGGCGCCGTCGTAACGCTTTGTGCCGCGATCGCCGCCACATCCTCGATGGCATGGGACAATCCCGCCAATCGATACGCCAACGCCTACAAGCAATACACTGATGCAACATGTCCGCTGCCGGCGGACAAGATCGAGCATTTCGTCTATTTCAGCCGGGATCGCGACGCGATCCGCGACCATGCCTTCCTGACCAGCGAGCGTTTCGCAGGCGCGCAGATCATGTATGTGTGGCGCCAGCTTGAGCCGACTGAAGGACACTACGACTTCTCATCGATCCAGTCCGACATCGACTACCTGGCCAAGCATGGCAAGCGGCTTTTCATCCAGTTGCAGGATGCATCCTTCTCACCCGAATACAAGCCGGTGCCCGACTATCTGCTGAAAGGTGACTATGACGGCGGCGTCACCGCCCAACATACCGACGACGGAGTTGTCGAAGGTTGGGTTGCCAAGCGCTGGAACGCCAAAGTCCAGGCGCGCTTCGCGGCATTGCTTGCGGCACTCGGCAAGCAGTTCGACGGCGTTGTCGAGGGCGTCAACCTGCAGGAAACGGCCATCGGTGTTTCCAAGGAGACGGATGCGTCCTTTACCCCGGACAAATATGTGGCGGTGCTCAAGACCAACATGCAAGCCATGAAGGCCGCATTCCCCAAGTCAACCACCATGCTCTACGCGAACTTCATGCCCGGCGAATGGCTGCCTTGGGAGGACAAGGGATATCTGCGCGGAATCTATGAGTTTGGCGACAAGATCGGCGTCGGCATGGGGGCTCCCGATCTCATGTACAAGAAAAAGGGCCAGCTCAACCATGCCCTGGCCATGATGCACGAAGGCAAGTTCAGCGTTCCGCTCGGCATTGCGGTCCAGGACGGCAACTATGTCGGCGAGACAGGCTCGACGAACATCGTGACGAAGCGCACGAACCTGGTGCCGAGCCTTCATGCCTTTGCGCAGGATTTCCTGAAGGTTAGCTACATGTTCTGGGTCAACCAGGAGCCGTATTTCAAGGAAGATGTCCTGCCTTGCTTCTCGGCTAGGAAAGGCTGACGTGACAGATCCCAGGCAATAATGCAGGGGCCGGCGACGCCATGACAAGTGCGCCGGCTCCTTCCGTCGTTGCCCGGGCCGCCCGACTTGTGAAATGATGTCAACAAAAGTCGGGAGGATAGAATGGCATGCGGGCTCAGCATCACATAGTGATCGTCGAGGATGACCCGGTCACACGGGCGAAGCTTGCGGGCTATTTCCTGGCCGAAGGTTACAAGGTCAGCGAGGCCGGCGACGGCGATCAGATGCGTGCCATCATGTCCAGGCATCCGGCCGATCTCTTGATGATCGACATCAATCTGCCGGGTGAGGATGGGCTCAAGCTGACGCGTGAGCAACGCGAGCGGTCCGACGTCGGCATCATCCTGGTCACCGGGCGCACCGACACTGTCGACCGCATCGTCGGGCTCGAGATCGGCGCCGACGACTATGTCACCAAGCCGGTCGAGCATCGCGAGCTGCTCGCCCGGGTCAAGGGCTTGCTGCGCCGCGTCGGCAAGGGCCGGATACCGCAACCGGCTACGGCCACGCGGCATTTCTATGGCTGGACGCTGGAGGTTGCTCGCCGCACGCTGCAGGCAGCCGACGGCACCTTCGTCGAGTTGACCGGAGCCGAGTTCAAGCTGCTGTCGGTGCTGACAGCCAATCCCGGCCAGGTGCTGTCGCGGGAGCGGCTGCTGCACGAGATATCAAGGCGCGAATGGGATGCCAGCGATCGCACCGTCGACGTGCTGGTCAGGCGTCTCAGGCAGAAGCTGAACGACAATCCGCGCACGCCGCGCATCATCGTCACCGCTCATGGCGAAGGTTACTTCTTCGCGCCGGACGCCGTCCAGCCCGGGCGTGTCGCTGCGGCTCTTTAGGCGATAGCTCTAGGCCGGCAGGGCGGGGTCGGCGCTGCCTTCGAGCATCTGTTCCCATTGCCGCGATCCGTCGGCGAAGGCCGTTTCGCAAGAGCCGACGATCTGCCTGAGCTCAGCTGCCGGCCTTTGCGCCGCAGCCGTCTCAAGAGCTTCAGCCGCCTGCAAGAGACGTGGAAAACCGAGCGAGCCGGCCGTGCTTCGGGTGGCGTGGGCAAGGTCGCGCAATGCTTCGCGGTCATCCGCCTTGACCGCGTCGCGCATCGCTTTGAAGCGCCGGGGCAGGCTGTCATGGGCGATGCGATGCAGCCGCCGCACCGTCTCGGAACCCAATGCGTCGACGTCGGCTTTGAAGGCAGCGATATCGAGCGCGACCACGTCCTGTGGCTGTTGCGGCACGGACTGGCCGCCGAGCGAGGCGACGGCGTCGAGCAATTGCTCGTGGACGATCGGCTTGGCAACGAAGGCATCTACACCGGCGTCGAGATAGCGCTCGACATCGGCCTTGAACACATGCGCCGACATCGCCACGACAGGCAGGTCGGGCGTCCCAAGCTTCTCGCGTAAGCGCTTCATCGTCTCGATGCCGTCGATGCCGGGAAGACTGACGTCCATGACGACGAGGTCGGGTCTGAACTCGCCGATTGCCTCGAGCGCGAGATAGCCGGAGCTGACCGCCGTGATCCGGTGACCGGCATTGGCCAGCACCGTGGTCGAGACCAACCGCGTGGCGTCGTCGTCCTCGACCACCAGGATGTTGCAGGCCGCGGGCTTGGTCTTGCGGCCGCGTTGGCGTTTCTGGGCCGAAAGCGCTGCTGCCTTGGCCTTGCGCAGCGTCATGTCGAGCATGAAGGTGCTGCCCTTTCCGGGCTCCGAGGCGACGCTGAGTTCAGCGCCGATCAGGCTGGCGAACTCGCGGCTGATGGCAAGGCCGAGCCCGGTGCCGCCGAAGCGGCGGGTGATCGAGGCGTCCATCTGGGTGAAGGGTTGGAAAACGTCCTGCTGCCGCTCGGGCGCGATGCCGATGCCCGTATCCGCTACGGCAAGACGCAACGTCTGCATGTCCTTGCGGTTGGCGACGACCTTGACGTCGACGGTGACCTGGCCGTGCTCAGTGAACTTGATGGCGTTGCTGACCAGGTTGAACAGGATCTGGCGAATCTTGCCGGCGTCGCTGCTGAAGGCGGGCGAAAGCTTGTTGTCGAGCACCAGCGTGAGGTCGAGCCCCTTTTCGGCGGCCATCGGGCGCATGAAGGCGGCAACACCGCTGACCAGCTTGCCGAGGTCGAAATCGACCTTGTCGACGTCGACATTGCCCGTTTCGACCTTGGAGTAGTCGAGGATGGCGTTGAGGATGCCGAGCAGGGCTTCACCGGAGCTGGCCGCGATCGACAGATGCTCGCGCTGCTTCGGCCCCAGCTTGCTGTCGGCGAGCAGGCGCATCATGCCCAGCATACCGGTCATCGGCGTGCGGATCTCGTGGCTCATCGTCGCCAGAAAGGCCGACTTGGCGCTGCTCGCCTGCTCGGCCCGGGCGCGCGCCTCGTCATGGTCGATCGCCTCCTGGCGCAGGCGCGTGTTGACCAGCCTGATCTGCTCGGTCTGTTCCTCGACAAGCTGCTGCAGCTCCTCGCGGTGGCGTCGGAGCTCGTCGGTGATGCGGGCGCGTTCCTGCTCCAACTCGAGCCGGCGTCGCGACTCGTCGCGGAACTGATTGACGGCCACCGCCATGGTGCGCAGCTCGTCGTCGCCGCTGTCGGTGACGGTGACGTCGAGATCACCCGTCGTCAGCCGCTGCATCGCACGCGACAGGCCGCTCAAGCGGCGGACGAGGTTGCGCTCGACATAGAACCAGACGATGGCGCCCGAGGCGATGATGGCGCCGAGCAGGGTGACGACAAGCACGATGACGCCGATGCGCACAGCATTGTCGGCGCGCTCGGCTGTCGTGCGGGCGAACTCGTCGGAGCGGTCGAGAATGTTGCGGGCGATCTGGTTCTGCGTCACGGCGAGATCGCGGTTGGCTTCGGCCATGGCGTTCAGGCTGCCGGCTAGGTCGATGACCCGCTGGCGGCGGCCGAAGATCGAGCCCGACACGGGCACGTCGCCGGCGGCGGCCTCGATGGCGCCAAAGAACTCGATGCCCTGCTTGCGCCGAACGGGATCGTCGATGCTAAGGATGCGGCGCCTGATGACCTTCACATGGTCCTGGAAGATGCCGCTGATCTCGCTGATCTCGGCCTTTGTCTCCGCGCGGCTCAGCCGGTTGATCAGCAGGCTGATCTGGGCGCTGCGGTGGCGCAGCTCGTACATGCGCTCCATCAGGTAGATGTCGTGCTCGATCAGCCGGTCGAGCGCGATGTAGGCATCTTCCCGGCGCCCGGGATCGCCGATCAGGCCATAGAGGCCGGCGGTCACCGCCGAAGCGCCGGCCGAGGCGTTGGAGATCAAAGTTTCCGAAAGCAGCAGCACCGACTGCGCCGCCGAGGTCGCCGCCTCGGCGCTGTCGCGATAGGCCTTGTCCTCGTCGAGACGCTGGCGCACCAGCTCGTTGTTCTGTTTGAGGTTGGCCAGCATCTTCTCGACCGAGCCGGCAAAAGCCTCGACGAGCTCGGGGTCGATCGATAGACGCCGGACCTCGGCGAGCGACTTGACGATCTCCTGCGACAGCGTTGCGAGCTTGGCCTGTTCGGCGAGCAGTTCGTCGCGCGAGGTGACGGCGGCAAGGGCAGGAGCGGTGGCGATCAGCTTGGCGCTGAGCTCGGCGGTGCGCTGGGTCGCCGCCACTGCGGGCAAGGCCTGGGCGTTCACCACGGCCTGGGCATCGGCAATGTTGCGCAGGATCAGCCAGCTGACGATGCCGGATGTCAGGGACAGTGCGGTGATGCACAGGAAGGCGAGAAACAGCCTCCCGCCGATGCCGAACCTATGAAGCATAGCTCATATAACCATGGTTTGCGCTGCCAGCGGAAGCTGCAGCTTTTGAGTGGGCATGATCCTTTTCGAAAATCGATTTCGATTTTCCGGGTCATGCACTAGCGTAAGACGATGCGTGCCCCCGCCCCAAGCCATTGCCTGAACCTGATCGCCACGGCTTTTGTCGCCTGCAGTATCGCCCAGTCCGCCGGGGCCGCTGAAACGACGTGGAAGCTGAACGCCTGGGAGCCGCCATTCGACTATTCCAGGCAGCCGGCGACGATCGATTACCAGCCGGTCGTCAAAGCGGCGAAGCCGTGGCGCATCTGTGCGTCCTATCCGCATCTCAAGGATTCCTACTGGGTCAGCGTCAATTACGGCATGGTCGAGCAGGCGCGTTCGGCAGGCGTCAAACTGACCGTCGTCGAGGCCGGCGGCTATCCCAATCTCGAGCGCCAGATCGAGCAGATCCGCACCTGCAGCGCCACCGCCGACGCGCTCATCGTCGGCACTGTGTCCTATGAGGGGCTGACACCGACGATCAAGGATATCGCCAGGCGCATCCCTGTCATCGCTGCGGTCAACGACATCGACGACGCCGGCATCTCGGCGAAATCGGGGGTCTCCTGGGAGGAGATGGGGCAGTCCATCGGTGCCTATCTGGCGCGGCTGCATCCGGCCGGCACCATGCCGGTCAGCGTCGCCTGGTTTCCCGGGCCAAAGGGTGCAGGCTGGGTGAAATTCGTCGAAGCCGGCTTCCAGCGCGCGCTGAAGCAGAGTTCGGCCGAGATTGCTGCGGTCAAATGGGGCGACACCGGCGTCGAGATCCAGCTCCTGCTGATCGAGGAGATGCTCGAAGCCCAGCCCGATATCGACTACATCGTCGGCAGCGCGCCCACGGCGGATGCTGCGGTCAGCATCCTCAGGGCGCAGGGCAGGGCCAACCACGTCCAGGTTCTGGCCGACTATTTCACCCATGGTACCTTCCGCGAAATCAACCGGGGCAAGGTGGTGGCGGCGCCGACCGACTCACCGCCGCTGCAGGGTCGGATCGCCATCGACCAGGCGATCCGGGCGATCGAGGGCACGCTGCACTACCGCCATGTCGGCCCGCCGGTCGAGGTGATCGACAGGAACAATATCCAGGCGCTCGACCTGGAACGCAGCCTGGCCCCTGCCTGGTTCAAGCCGACGTTCGACGTGCAGTAGCCGATAACAATTTTTCACATTTGCTGTGCTGATTTTCACATGCCGCGGCGGACCGGTTCACAGTCGGATGCTAATCTGGCAGGTGGCTGCGGCGTGCTGCGAGGAGGGCGGTGATGGTTGCGACAAATGTGGTCTACCCCGAAATTGTGGCCGGCCCTCCGCGTCCGAGCCTGGTTGTGCAGCCTGGCCTGTTGCTGCCCGGCATGGAGCGCTATCACGTGCCTGGTGGCGGTGCGGTGCTGATCGACATCGAAGCCGGCGATCATGTGACGGTGCGCAATCTCGAAGGCGGGCAGGCGTGCGAGCTGGTGGCGTTTGATGCTGCCGGCCGCGCCGATCCGGGTATCCTGTCGACACGCTCGAACAGCGATGCGTCGGGGCTGAAGGCGCTGCTTGTCGATGGCGACGAGAGTTTGCAGAAGTTTCGGCTTGGCCTCGCCCGCCGCAAGCTCGAGCTTGGCCGGGTCGAGGCGGTGCGCTTCTTCGATGGTGCGACCGCTGCCGGGGTCGAGGAGCGTTTTGTCGTCTCGCGGCCGGGCTCGCTGGTGGTTGCCGCACCCGGGGCGCCGATGTCGGTCGACAGCCAGGACACGACGACGCCTCTGGTGGTGATGGTCAAGCGGGCCAAGGTCCGTGCCGTGTCAGGCGGCTTCGAGCTGCCCGATCCGCTCGCCGATCCGGTGCTCGATGTCAGGGTCAAGTCGAAGACGGCGGAGAGCTATTTCGTCAAGGCCGGCGACTACATCCAGATCATCGACGTCGACGGCCGCCAGTGCACCGACTTCCAGTGCTTTTCCGCCCGCAAGCTCGACAAGGGCAGGGACCTCGCCCTCGACGTCACCGCCACCCGCTCGCTGATGGGCCACGCCTATCCGATGCCCGGCCTGCATGCCAGATATTTCGACCAGGATTTCGAGCCGCTTGTCGAGGTCGTGCAGGACACCTGCGGCCGGCATGACGCCTTTGCGCTCGCCTGCTATGCCAAATATTACGACGACATCGGTTATCCCGGCCACATCAACTGCTCGGAGAACTTCAACGGCGCGCTTGTCCCGCATGGCGTCAATGCCCGCGCCGGCTGGATGGCGGTCAACTTCTTCTTCAACACCGGCATCGACGCCCATGGCGTGATGTTCTCGGACGAGCCGTGGTCGCGGCCGGGCGACTATGTGCTGCTGAGAGCGCTGACCGACATCGTCTGCGTCTCCTCTGCCTGTCCCGACGACACCACGCCGGCCAATGGCTGGAACCTCACCGACATCCACGTCCGGACCTATTCCGGCTCCAACACATTCCAGCGCGCGATCGCCCGACGCACGACCCCGGAGGCAGAACCCAAGATGACCCGCGAGACCGGCTTCCACGCAAGCTTTGCCAAGCACACCCGCAACTTCATCGAATACAAGGGCTTCTGGCTGC
>JAESGW010000727.1_pt1 | contig 17113 bp, 15 predicted proteins | sample 9269791 | NCBI WGS metagenome assembly JAESGW01 (sample SAMN16773120, study PRJNA677053) | algae metagenome | isolation source: Aphanocapsa lilacina HA4352-LM1 and co-occurring heterotrophs from near cave... | place: USA: Maniniholo cave, near Haena, Kauai, HI | collected 2009-07-28 | reverse complement strand
GGACTCCTGGTTCCGCAAGGACCCGCGCATCGTGTGGGTCGCGCACGACGACCCGGACCGCCTCGACAAGGCGGAGCAGGCGATCGAGGCGGTCGAGCGGCTCAGCCGACCGGCGTGAGGTCGCGGCGTACGGCTCCGGGGCGGGCGGCGTCCGACGCCCCGAGCTCGGCCGCCTCGCGGACCCATGCCGCGAGCTGCGCCTCGCTGCGCCCGCGGACGTCGGCGTAGCGGGTCACCCGTGTCGGCTTGATGCCGCAGAACTCCATGGTGCGGCCGCGCACCTGCTTGACGGTGCTGTCGCCCACCAGCGGGAGGTACCACCGCGGGGAGTCGGAGGTGACCGCGAGCCGGCCGGTGCGCCCGGCGAGCAGCCCCTCGGGCATCCCGTTGTCGCGGTAGCGGAAGGCCCAGCCGCGCTCGAGGGTGCGGTCGAAGAAGCCCTTGAGCAGTGCGGGCACCGACCCCCACCACAGCGGCGTGAAGACCGCGACGTGGTCGGCCCACTCCAGCAGCTCCTGCGCGCGGGCGAGGTCGGGCTCGAGGTCCTGGGGCGTGCGGTAGCCCGTGCGGAGCGTGAGGTCGAAGTCGAGGTCGCGCAGCACCAGGGACACGGCGGCGCTGCCGGCTCCGGAGGCGTACGACGCGGCGAGGTGGGCGGTGAGCGACTCGGGGTCGGGGTGGCCGTCGATGACGAGGACGTTGCCCATGGCGGGCTCCAATCTGGACAGTGACAAGAATCTGGACAACGTCCACATTGGAGTAGGATGTTGCTCATGTCAAGATCTTCGGGCGGTTACCACCACGGGAATCTCCAGGCGGCCCTCGAGGACGCGGCCCTCGAGCTCCTCGAGACGACCTCGGCCGCGAAGATCAGCCTGCGCGAGGTCGCGCGCCGCGCCGGCGTCAGCCACAACGCGCCCTACCACCACTTCGGGGACCGGGCCGCGCTGCTCAGCGCGCTCGGGGTCCGCGGCATGGCGGCGCTGCTGGCCGCGCAGGAGGAGGCGGTGGCCGCCGCCGACGGCGCCGCGGCCAGGGTCCGCGCGCTCGGGCTCGCCTACGTCCGGTACGCCGCGGCGAACCCGCAGGCGTTCGCGCTCGTCTTCGACCCCGACTACTGCGCCGCCGGCTCGCCCAGCGCCGAGATGGCACCCCTGATCGCGCGCAACGAGGACCTGCTCGGCGGCCTCGTGGGCGAGCTGGTGCAGGAGCCCGGGTACGAGGGCCGCGACCCGGCCGCGCTCTCGGCCGCGCTCTGGTCGACCGTGCACGGCATGGCCCAGCTGATCACCCTCGGCCACCTCCCGCCGGAGGCGGCCGAGCCGGCGCTGGACGCGCTGATCCGCTGACGCCGACGTAGCAATCCCGATCAAGCGCGCCGGGCGCGGCGGGTGACACGCTGGCGCGATGGCGACGATCTACTACACCGGCTGCACCCTCGACGGCTTCATCGCGACCGACGACCACTCCCTCGACTGGCTGACCTCGCGCGACCAGGACGAGGACGGCCCGATGGCCTACCCGGCCTTCCGCGAGCGCATCGGTGCGTGCGTCATGGGCGCCACGACCTGGCAGTGGATCCTCGACCACGACGACGACCCGTGGGGGCCGCTGCCGACGTGGGTGATGACGCACCGCACCTTCCCGGAGGCGCCCGCCAGCGTCCGGTTCGACCGCGACGACGTACGCCGGGTGCACGCCGAGATGACGGAGGCCGCCGAGGGCAAGGACCTCTGGGTGGTCGGCGGCGGCGACCTCGTCGGACAGCTCCATGACGCGGGCCTCCTCGACGAGGTGTGGCTGCAGTACGCCCCGGTGACCGTCGGCAGCGGCGCTCCCGTCCTGCCGCGACACGTCGAGCTCCGCCTGGAGGAGGTGGCCCGCAACCGTGACTTCATGTGCGGTCGCTACTCGGTGGTGCGCTGACCCTGCCCGCTGACCATCCCCGGGGGCGTGGACAAGCCCACGGGGGAGGGGCAGGGTGGAACGACCGACTCTCGGGAGGAAGCCCATGCCCCACCTCGCCCGCCGCGTCAGCGCCACCCTCTCCGCCGGTGGCCTCGCCGTCGCCGCCGTCCTCGTCGGGTCCCCGGCGCCGGCCGAGCCGTCCGCCCGGCCGTCGGCCTCGCCGGCCGCCGCGTCCGAGCGCCCCACCGTGAAGGATCCGACGGCGGTCGGCAAGGGCGGCGCGATCAGCACCGTCGACCCCGAGGCGAGCGCCGCCGGGCTCAAGGTGCTGAAGGCCGGCGGCAACGCCGTCGACGCGGCCGTCGCCGCCGCGGCGACGCTCGGGGTGACCGAGCCCTACAGCGCCGGCATCGGTGGAGGCGGCTACTTCGTGTTCTACAACGCGAAGTCGGGCAAGGTCCGCACGATCGACGGCCGCGAGACCGCACCGCGCAAGATGCCGCAGGACGCGTTCATCGACCCGGCGACCGGCAAGCCGTACCCCTTCACGCCCGACCTCGTGACCAGCGGCGTGAGCGTCGGCACCCCCGGCACCCTCGCGACGTGGGACAAGGCGCTCGACAACTGGGGCACCTGGTCGCTCGCCGAGGCGCTCGCGCCGGCCACGAAGGTCGCGCGGCGCGGCTTCAAGGTCGACGAGACCTTCCGCCAGCAGACCCTCGACAACGAGGAGCGGTTCCGCGCCTACAAGGACACCAGGAGGCTGTTCCTGCCCAAGGGCGACGCCCCGCAGGTCGGCTCGATCTTCCGCAACCCCGACCTCGCCGCGACCTACGAGGCGATCGCCCGGCGCGGGACCAGGGCGTTCTACCGAGGCCGCCTCGCGCGCCTGATGGCGGACGTGGTGCGCAACCCGCGCACCACCAGGAACACCGACCTCCCCGTGCCCCCGGGCTACCTCACCCCGCGCGACCTGCGCGACTACGACGTCCGCTCGCAGCGCGCCACGCGGAGCACCTACCGCGGGCACGACGTCTACGGCATGGCGCCCTCGTCCTCCGGCGGCACCACCGTCGGGGAGGCGCTCAACATCCTCGAGCGCTACGACCTCTCGGCGATGACGCCCGAGCAGGCGCTGCACCACTACCTCGAGGCGAGCGCGCTGGCGTTCGCCGACCGCGGCAAGTACGTCGGCGACCCGGCCTACACCGACGTGCCGACCAGGCGTCTCCTCGACGACAGGTTCGCCGCCGAGCGGGCCTGCGCGATCGACCCGGCGAAGGCCGCGACCAAGCCGGTCGCGGCGGGCGACGTGACGTCGTACGACGGGGTGTGCTCGCCGACGACCGCCACGGGCACGACGGACGCCGACACCGAGAACATCTCCACCACGAACCTCACCGTCGCCGACCGCTGGGGCAACGTCGTCGAGTACACGCTGACCATCGAGCAGACCGGCGGCTCCGGCATGGTCGTGCCCGGCCACGGCTTCCTGCTCAACAACGAGCTGACCGACTTCTCGACCGTCTACGACCCGGCCGACCCCAACCGCATCCAGCCCGGCAAGCGGCCGCGCAGCTCGATGTCGCCGACGATCGTGCTCAAGGACGGCAAGCCGTTCCTCGCGCTCGGCTCGCCCGGCGGTTCCACGATCATCACGACCGTCATCCAGATGCTCGTCAACCGCATCGACCTCGGCATGACGATCGAGGAGGCGATCGCAGCGCCCCGCGCGACCCAGCGCAACACCGCCAACGTGACGGCCGAGCCGGCGTTCATCGCGGCCTACGGTCCGGCGCTCACCGCCCTCGGCCACACGCTGGTGCCCGCGGGCGACGCGTTCACCAGCGCCGCCGAGATCGGGGCGGCGACGGCGATCGAGCTCGGACCGCGCAAGCGCATGACCGCGGTGGCCGAGCCGAGCCGTCGCGGCAAGGGGTCGGCCAAGGTGGTCGACCCGCGCTGAGCGAGGCGCGGCCTGCCACACTGGCCGCGTGAGCTACCCCTTCCTCAAGGGGCACGGCACCGAGAACGACTTCGTGGTCCTGCCCGACGCCGACGGCACGCTGCACGGCGATGCCGACGGCGAGATGTCCGCCGAGCGGGTGCGCGCGCTGTGCGACCGCCGCGCCGGGATCGGCGGCGACGGGGTGCTGCGCGCCGTACGCCGCGGTGACGGCTGGTTCATGGACTACCGCAACGCCGACGGCTCGGTCAGCGAGATGTGCGGCAACGGGGTGCGGGTGTTCGCGCGCTACCTGCACGAGCGCGAGGGCGAGCCGTTCCCGATGCGGATCCAGACCCGCGCGGGCGTCAAGGTGCTCGACCGCTCCGGCGACGAGCTGACCGCCGACATGGGCACGCCCGAGGTGCTGGGCGAGACCGAGGTGTCGGTGATGGGACGCTCGTGGCCCGCGCTGCACGTCTCGATGGGCAATCCGCACGCGGTCGCGTTCGTCGACAACCTCGCCGAGGCCGGTCCGCTCCTCGAGGCCCCCGAGCACGACGACGGCGAGTTCCCCGAGGGCGTCAACGTCGAGTTCGTCGTACGCCGCGGCGCGCACCACGTCGCGATGCGGGTGCACGAGCGCGGGTCGGGGGAGACCCGGTCGTGCGGCACGGGTGCGTGCGCCGTCGCGGTGGCGACGGCGCTGGCCGACGACGCTCCGCGCGGGACGACCTACCGGGTGGACGTGCCGGGCGGCACGCTCCACGTCGAGTGGACCGAGGACGACCGGATCCTGATGACCGGCCCGGCGGTGCTGGTGGCCGAGGGCGTCACGGACCTGTGAACCGCTCCGCGACGGAGTGAATTGACGTCAATTCACTCCGTCGGGGCGGTGCTCGCGCGCCGCTGGCCGGCTCATAGGATCCGCAGCATGGACATCACCGGATCCACCGCCATCGTCACCGGCGGCGCGAGCGGCATCGGTGCCGCCGTCGCCCGAGCCCTCGCCGCGAGGGGGGCGGTCGTCGTCGTCGCCGACCTGAACGCCGAGAAGGGCGAGGCGCTGGCCGCGGAGATCGGTGGCGTCTTCGCCTCCGTCGACGTGACGAGGACCGAGCAGGTCGCTGCCGCCGTGGAGGCCGCCGCCGAGATCGCGCCGCTGCGCGCGTGCGTCAACTCCGCCGGCATCGGCTGGGCCCAGCGCACCATCGGCCGCGACGGGCTGCTGGAGCAGGCCCACGACCTCGACGCGTTCCGCAAGGTCGTCGAGATCAACCTCATCGGCACCTTCGACATGACCCGCCAGGCCGCGACCGTGATGAGCCGCAACGAGCCCGACGAGGACGGCCAGCGCGGCGCGATCGTCAACCTCGCCTCGGTGGCGGCGTTCGACGGCCAGATCGGCCAGGCCTCCTACTCGGCGTCCAAGGGCGGCGTGGTCGGGATGACGCTCCCGGTCGCCCGTGACCTCTCCGCGGCTGGCATCCGCCTCAACACCGTGGCCCCCGGCCTGATCGACACCCCGATCTACGACGCGTTCCCCGACCCGGAGGAGTTCAAGGCCAACCTCGGCCAGAACGTCCTGTTCCCCAAGCGCCTCGGCCGCGCCGACGAGCTCGCCAGCATGGTCGTGGAGTGCCTCACCAACTCCTACATGAACGGCGAGACGATCCGCGTCGACGGCGGCATCCGGATGCCACCCAAGTGACCGCCCGGTCACTCTCGCACTGGGAGGGTTGAACCCGGGCACGGCGGGGTAGTCCCTGCGCCATGGGGATGCTGACGCGCGCACGCGCAGGGGTCGGACTGGTGCTCGGACTGGTGCTCGCGAGCACGGTCGCCGTCGTCGCCACAGGTACGCCGGCCGCGGCCGCCGCGGTTCCGTGCACGCAGACGTTCACGGGGTCGTCCTGGGAGGGCCCGCCGCTCTCGGAGTTCCAGTCAAGGTCCATGGCGGTGAACGTGCCGCCCGGGGCGTTCCTCCCGGGGGCGGTCGTGCGCGACGTGGACGTGCGCGTGGTCGCGCAGGTCAGCGGGGCGATCATCGTCGACCTCGCCGCCAACGGACTGAGGACCCGCCTGCTCCAGGACTTCTCCATGGGTCGCGAGTTCGGGTCCGTGATGGCGAACCTCGAGCTGGACGACGCCGGGCCGCCTCGTCCGCAGGGCGCGGCGACCGGTCGGTTCCGCCCCGACGGCGGCCAGCTGGCGGTCTTCCACGGATCGCCCGCGGCGGCGCCCTGGGTGTTCACCTTCAACAACCCCGGCCAGGCGGGCCCGCTGCAGCCCGTCCAGGTGCAGGTCACCATCACCACCGACGGCTGCGACTCCGACGGCGACGGCGTCCCCGAGGCGAGCGACAACTGCCCGTCCGTCGCCAACGCCGACCAGACCGACTGGGACGGCGACCGCCTCGGCAACGCCTGCGACGCCTCGCCGGGGACGGCCCCGGTCCCGGCCACCGACCCGACGCCGACGCCGATCACGAGCCCCGTGACATCGGTGCCCGGCTGCACGGCCGGCTGCGCGTACGCCCGCACCGTCGGGCTGCGGCTCGTGAAGCGAAACCGCCTGCGTGGCGCCGTCGAGTCCGTGGCGAGCGGCTGCCAGTCCTCGGTGCCCGTCACCCTGTGGCGCCAGCGTCGCGGCGCCGACCGCAAGCTGGTGGTGGTGACCACCCGCGAGGGCGGCACGTTCCGCACCAAGGCGCCCCGTCGCGCCGGTCGCTACTACGTGACGGTGGGCTCCGCCGACGAGCCGCTGTGCGCGGCCGACCGCTCGCGGGCGGTCCGGGTGAAGCGCCGCTGAGGCGCGGCTGGTCCAGACCGACGTCCAGCATCTGGGCGTTTGGGTGCCGCCGGGCGGGGCGAGGGTGGATGGTGCTGGGGCACGTCCCATCTGCATCCGGCCTGTGGGGGGCACTCGATGGCACACCTGGCGGAGCCGCACGACGCGGGCACCGGCGCTGCCGACGACCGCGCGCCCGGCGAGGGCGAGCTCGCCTCCCTCGTGCGCCGGTGGGTGGGGGCGCGCCGGTCCGGTGCCGTACGCGTCGCCCCAGCGCCCGTGCCTGCACCCGCGCCCGCCCCGACGGCTGAGGCGACGCCCGAGGCGACTTCCGAGGCGACACCTGAGGTGCCTGCCGAGGTGACTGCCGACCCGGCTCCCGTCCGCGCGCCGCGCATCCCCGCCCTCCCGCACCGCCCGTCCGCGGAGGACCCCGAGCACGCGACCCGGCTGGCGGTCCTCATCGACGCCCGCCGCATCCCGGAGGACGTCGCGGCCGGACTCCTCACGCGCCTCGGTGACCGCGGGTCGGTCAACGTGTGCCGCGCCTACGCCGACTGGCGTCGCGCCGACCTCGGCACCTGGGTCGAGCGCCTTCGCCGCCAGGGACTGCACTCCTTCCACCAGTTCGCCGACGGAGACGACCAGGCCCTGGTGGCGCTGGCCATCGACGCGGTCGACATCGCGCGCGAGGCGTCGGTCGACGAGGTCGTCCTCGCCGGCGACATGACCTCGATGCTGCCGCTCGTGCACCGGCTGCACGGCGCGAGCGTCCGCGTGGTCGTGGTGGGGCCGGCGACCACGCCCCACGACGTACGCGCTGCGTGCGACGAGTTCGTCGACGAGGCCTCCCTCCTGGGCGAGCCTGCCGCCCCGGCGGGTCGCCACCGCGCCTGAGCGCACGCACGCGCCGCAGCGGCGCTCCGCCTCCGCGGGTGTTGGCCCGTCGCCGGGGTCAGGCCTAGCCTGACGCGATGCGTCCCGTGATGGCCCGGCTGGCCCTGATCGCGCTCGTCGGCGGCTTCGTCTCCGTCGTCACCCCGGTGCCGGCAGTCGCCGTCCCGGTGCCGTGCGTGGTGACCACGACCGGCACGGGCGGGGTGGTCGCGCCCGCGGGCGACGCCGTCGCGACGACGTCCTTCGAGCTGGTCGCGCCACCGTCCGCGGCCAACGTCGAGGACGTCGACGTCGAGGTGCAGCTGGTCCACGACAACGCCTCGCAGGTCCGGGTGCGCCTCGCCCACGCGACGACCAGCATCCTGCAGCGCCGCTTCGTCGACAGCGGTCCGCAGGTGGGTCCGCTGACGTGGGACGACGAGGCCACCTCCGCCTACGGGCCGACGTCCCTCGCAGGCGCGTACCGCCCCGACGAGCCGCTCGCCGAGCACGACGGCACCGCCGCCCAGGGCCAGTGGCGCCTGCTCGTCGACAACTGGGCCGGGTTCCGCGGTCGGCTCGAGTCGTGGTCGGTGCGCGTGAGCTACACCTCCTGCGACGCCGACGACGACGGCGCGGAGGACCACACCGACAACTGCACGGGCGTGGCGAACCCCGACCAGGCCGACCGCGACGCCGACGGCATCGGCGACGCCTGCGACGGCGACACCGACGGTGACGGCCGCGTCGACACCGTCGACGGCTGCCGGCTCGTCGCGGCCGCCACCGCCACCGGGTGCCCGAGGCTCGCGACCAAGGTTCGCCTCGGCAAGAACAAGGGCCGCCTCGTCGGACGCGTACGCTCCGACACCCGCGCCTGTCGCGCCGGTGCCGAGCTCGTCCTCAAGCGCGCGAAGCCCGGCCGCGACCTCAAGCTCGTCGTCCTCCGGGCACGCACCTCGGGCCGCTTCACGACGCGGCTGCCCCGCGCCGTGGGCCGCTACTACGTGGTGACCCGCGCGCGGTACGCGCCCGGGGTGGCCGAGTGCACCTCCAGCCGCTCGGCGAAGGTGCGCGTGCGGCGCTGAGGTTTCGGCGCCCGGTGGCGGGGAACAGGCCCGCCATGGGACAGCGCGTCGGGAGCAAGGTCGTCAGCAGGACGGGCAGCAGGACAGGCAGCAGGATCGTGGTCGGGGTGGCGCTCGCCGTGGTGGCCGCGCTCGCCGCCACCCAGCCCGGCACGACGGCCGGCCCGGCGTCGGCGAGCGAGCCGTGCCCGGTCATCCCGCGCGCAAGCGCGGACGAGACGGCGGTTCCCATCGACAGCCAGTGCGACATGGACAACGACGGCGTCCCGGACGCCTGGGACAACTGCCCGGCCGAGTGGAACCCCGACCAGGAGGACAGCGACGGCGACGGGCGCGGGGACGCCTGCGACTGGGACGACCCGCCGCCCACGACCACGCCGCCCACCACCACGCCCACCACCACGCCCACCACCACGCCGCCCACGACGCCGCCCACGACGTCGCCGACCTCGTCGCCGACCTCGTCTCCGACGACCGCCCCCACCACCAGCCCGACGACGCCGCCCGCCACCTCGCTCCCCGGCTGCCGGACCGGCTGCGCGTACGCCCGGACCGTCGGCCTGCGGGCCAAGGGCGCGCGCCTGCGCGGCACCGTGTCGTCGCCGGCGTCGGGGTGCCGCTCCGGCGCGGAGGTCACGCTGTGGCGCGCGAAGAAGGGCAGCGACCAGCGCCTGGTGACGCTGACCAGCCGCGCCTCGGGAGCGTTCTCGACCCGCCGCCCGGCGCGACCCGGCCGCTACTACGTCACCGTCGCCTCGCCCGACCAGCCGATCTGCGGCTCGGCGCGGTCGCGCGCCATCCGCGTCAAGCGGCGCTGAGCCGGGCGGGCGTACGGCTAACTCGCTCGCGCAGGTCGGCAGGCCGACCTACCCTTGTCGGCATATGACGAACGCACCTGCCAATCCCCACGACACCGGCCCAGCGCCCGACTTCACGCTGCGCGACGCCCTCGACGCCACCCGGGGCTGGGACGACGACACCATCCGGCTCGACGACGAGCTGCTCGACACCACGTCCGACGACGCTGACCTCGACGACGACCTCGACGACGACGACTTCGAGTCCGGCTACGCCGACGACGAGGCCTACGACGAGACCGACCCCGAGGAGCTCACCGTCGGCGCGCAGGAGCTCGCCGAGCGACACGCCCTGCGGCGGGTCGCGAGCCTGCGCACCGAGCTCGAGGACATCTCGGAGGTCGAGTACCGCCAGCTCCGTCTCGAGAAGGTCGTCCTCGTCGGCGTGTGGACCGAGGGGTCCGTCACCGACGCCGAGAACTCCATGGCCGAGCTCGCGCTGCTCGCCGAGACGGCCGGCTCCGAGGTGCTCGAGGCCGTCTTCCAGCGCCGGCAGAAGCCCGACCCGGCGACCTACATCGGTCGCGGCAAGGTCGAGGCGATCCGCGAGATCGTGCAGGCGACCGGCGCCGACACCGTCATCTGCGACGGCGAGCTCGCCCCCAGCCAGCTGCGCAACCTCGAGGACAAGATCAAGGTCAAGGTCGTCGACCGCACCGCCCTGATCCTCGACATCTTCGCCCAGCACGCCAAGAGCAAGGAGGGCCAGGCGCAGGTCGAGCTGGCCCAGCTGCAGTACATGAAGCAGCGCCTGCGCGGCTGGGGCGGGAACCTGTCGCGCCAGGCCGGTGGCCGCGCCGCCGGCGGTGACGGCATCGGTGGCCGCGGCCCCGGTGAGACCAAGATCGAGACCGACCGGCGCCGCATCAACACCAAGATCGCCAAGCTGCGCCGCGAGCTCAAGGAGATGCGCGGCACCCGCGAGGTCAAGCGCCAGTCACGTCGCCGCAACCACATCCCCAGCGTCGCGATCGCCGGCTACACCAACGCCGGCAAGTCCTCGCTCCTCAACCGGCTGACCGACGCCGGGGTGCTCGTGGAGGACTCGCTCTTCGCGACCCTCGACCCCACCACGCGGCGTACGACCACCTCCGACGGCCGGGTCTACACGATGTCCGACACCGTCGGCTTCGTCCGCCACCTCCCGCACGACCTCGTCGAGGCGTTCCGCTCGACGCTGGAGGAGGTCGCCGACTCCGACCTGCTGCTGCACGTCGTCGACGGCTCGCACCCCGACCCCGAGGGCCAGATCGCCGCGGTGCGGGTGGTGCTCGCCGAGATCGGCGCGACCAAGGTCCCCGAGATCATCGTGATCAACAAGGCCGACGCCGCCGACCCGCTGGTCATCGACCGGCTCCGACGCCGCGAGCCGCACAGCGTGGTCGTCAGCGCCCGGACCGGCGAGGGCATCGCGGACGCGCTCGCGACCATCGAGTCCGAGCTGCCGAGGCCCCAGGTCGAGTTCGACGTGCTGCTGCCCTACGAGCGCGGCGACCTGGTCAACCGGATCCACCAGGAGGCCGAGATCGGCTCGCTCGAGCACACCGGCGACGGCACCCTCGTGGTCGGTCGCGCCAACGCCGACCTCGCCGGCGAGCTGGCGGCGTACGCCCGCTGACGCTCGCGGGGTGCGCGTGTCGCGGCTCGCGGGGCGGAACTCTCACCGGTGCTGCCGCGTTGGACTCTTCCGTGCCCTGATTGGGGCGTTCTGAGTCTCGTGGTGGAGGATGTCGCGCATGTCACGTGGTGTCTGGGTTCGCTTCATCCTCGTGCTCGGCCTGCTGGCCGGGTGCGCGGCGCTCGCCGTCAACGTCAAGCCCAACCTGGGCCTGGACCTGCGGGGCGGCGCGCAGTTCGTCTTCGAGGCAGAGGGCACCGAGCAGACCCCGGCCACCGCCGAGAACGTCGACAAGACCCTCGAGGTCCTGCGTGGTCGGGTGGACGCCCTCGGCGTCGCCGAGTCCGTCCTGGTCCGCCAGGGTGAGAACCGCATCCTCGTCGAGCTCCCGGGCGTCACCAGCGACGAGGAGGCCCAGGAGGCCGAGGAGCGCATCGGCAGCACCGCGCAGCTGACGATCCACGAGGTCCTCGCGACGGCGCAGCCCGAGGCCGAGCCGAGCGAGGAGGGCAACCTCGTGCTGCCCTCCGACCAGGGCGACACCCTCGAGGTCGGCCCGACGGTCATCCAGGGCGAGGAGATCAGCGGCGCCAGCGCGGTCCAGCGCGAGCAGAGCGTCGAGTGGGTCGTGGCGATCGACTTCAACGGCGCTGGCGGCGACACCTGGGCCGACATCACCGGCAAGGCCGCCTGCAACCCGTCCGGCGACCCCAAGCGCCGCATCGCGATCGTGCTCGACGGCGAGATCATCTCCTCGCCCGAGGTCAACGAGACCGTCGGCTGCGACGTCGGCATCCGCGGCGGCTCCACCGACATCACCGGCAACTTCACCTCCGAGGACTCCAAGGACCTCGCCGCCCTGATCGAGGGCGGCGCGCTGCCCCTCGAGCTGCGCGCGATCTCCGACCGCCTCGTCGGCCCCTCGCTGGGCGCCGCGGCCATCGACGCCTCGATCGAGGCCGGCATCATCGGCCTCATCCTCACCGGCCTGTTCATCGTGGTCGTCTACCGCCTCGTCGGCGCGATGGCGACCGTCGCGCTGGCGTCGTACGCCCTGCTCGCCTACGCCATGCTCGTCGGGCTCGGCTCGACCCTGACCCTGCCCGGCCTCGCCGGATTCGTGCTCGCCATCGGCATGGCGATCGACGCCAACGTGCTCGTCTTCGAACGCGCACGGGAGGAGTACCAGGCCTATCCGTCCGCCGGGCTGCGCCGAGCGCTGGCGGTCGGCTTCAACAAGGCGTGGACCGCGATCATCGACTCCAACGTCACGACGCTGCTCGCCGCCGGCCTGCTGTTCTTCCTCGGCTCCGGCCCGATCAAGGGCTTCGGTGTCACCCTGTCCATCGGTGTCGTCGCGTCGATGATCTCCGCGCTGATCATCGCCCGCGTGCTGTGCGACCTCGCGATCTCCAACAAGGGCGTCAGCCGGAAGCCGGCCATCAGCGGCCTCGGCGACGTCGGCAAGGTGCGCGCGTGGCTGGACCGCAAGGACCCCGACATCATGAAGAACCGCGGCCGCTGGCTCGCGGTCTCCGGCGCGGCGACGGTCATCGCCATCGCGGGCATCGTGACCCAGGGCCTGAACCTCGGTGTCGAGTTCACCGGCGGTCGCCAGCTCGACTACTCGGTGACCAACCAGGACATGTCGGTCGACCAGGCCCGTGAGGCCGTCTCCGAGGCCGGCTTCTCCGAGGCCGTCGTGCAGACCGCCGACGACCCCTCCGACTTCACCGTCCGCACCGGCGAGATCTCCAACGAGGACGAGCAGCGGATCGAGGACGAGCTGGGCAAGGTCGGCGGTGACGTCACCAAGATCGACGACCAGCTGATCGGTGCCTCCCTCGGCGAGGAGCTGCGCAACAACGCGCTGATCGCCTTCGGCGTGGCGTTCCTGGCCCAGCTGCTCTACCTCGCGTTCCGGTTCAAGTGGACCTTCGGCGTCTCGGCCGTCATCGCGATGGCGCACGACGTGCTGATCGTGGTCGGCATCTTCGCCTGGCTGGAGAAGCCGATCGACGGCATCTTCCTGGCCGCCGCGATGACCATCATCGGACTCTCCGTCAACGACACCGTTGTCGTCTTCGACCGCGTCCGCGAGCGCTGGTTCGGTTCCCAGCCCGACGACGACTTCGACGCGCTCGCCAACAAGGCCGCGGTCGAGACGGTGCCGCGCACGGTCAACACCGGCCTCGGCACGATGTTCATCCTCGCCGCGCTCGCGATCCTCGGCGGCGACTCGCTGCGCGACTTCTCGATCGCGCTGCTCATCGGCCTGATCGTCGGCACCTACTCCTCGGTCTTCACCGCCACCCCGCTGGTGACCTACTTCCAGGAGAAGTGGCCGATGAGCCGGGTCAAGAAGGAGAAGGTCGAGCGAGCGCCCGAGGACTCCGGCGCCGTCGTCTGACGCCTCGTCCGGGGCCGCGCCCGCGGCGTACGCGCCCCGCATCGCCGAGCCCGGCTGGGCGCGGCGGCGTACGCTCGGAGCATGCTGTGGATCCTGCTGATCGTCGTCATCGGCGTCGTCGCCTACAAGTACCGGGTCAAGCTCCTCGCGCGCATCCTCGGCCAGCCCGAGCGCCGCATCGAGCGGCAGATCGGGCGCAAGAAGAACTACTGAGGCACGTCCCGGGCCGGACTGTGGATGGCGTCCGACGGGCTGTCGGCGCCGCCGCGTAGGGTTCTCTGGTGCCCGAGACCGCCACCGCCACCACGCCCGTCGGCACCTCCGGCGGCACGTCCGGTGGCACCCCGGTCGCGGGCGTCCTCGCGACGGCGGTGTCCGCGCTCGGCGGGCAGCAGCGCGACGGCCAGGTCCAGATGGCGACCGAGGTCGCCGAGGCCATGGCGGAGGGTCGCCACCTGCTCGTGCAGGCCGGCACCGGCACCGGCAAGTCGCTGGGCTACCTGGTGCCCGCGATGCTCCACGACAAGCGCGTCGTCGTCGCCACCGCGACGCTCGCCCTCCAGCACCAGCTCGTCGAGCGCGACCTCCCGCGCCTGGTCGAGGCGGTCAAGGACGAGCGCGGCCTCGACACGTCGTACGCCGTGCTCAAGGGCCGCTCCAACTACGCCTGCCTGCACCGCATCCGCGCCGGCGTCCCCGACGACCAGGGCACGCTGGTCGACGTGCCGCTCGGCTCCATGGCCGAGAAGGTCCTCGAGCTGCGCGAGTGGGCCGAGGAGGAGAGCGAGGCCGGCGGCAGCGGCGAGCGCGACAACGCGCCCCGCCACACCGACCGCGAGTGGCGCCAGGTCTCGGTCAACCACCGCGAGTGCCTCGGCGCGAGCAAGTGCCCGTTCGGGGCGGAGTGCTTCGCCGAGCTCGCCAAGGAGAAGGCCCAGCGCAGCCACCTGATCATCACCAACCACTCCCTCCTCGCGATCGACGCGATCGAGGACGTGCCGATGATCCCCGACTACGACACGGTCGTGATCGACGAGGCCCACGAGCTGACCGCCCGCGTCACCCAGGCCGCGACCGACGAGCTCGGCGTCTCCGACATCGAGCGAGCCGCCCGGCGCGCGAGCCGCTGGACCGCCGATGCGGCGGGCGACCCCGCCGGTGACCTCGAGGACGCCGCGCAGCAGCTCGCGGAGGCGTTCGCGGCGACGGCTCCGGGCCGGATCGACGAGGTGCCGACCCAGCTCTCCGACGCCCTCGTCCTCGTCCGCGACGCCGCCCGAGCCTGCCTGTCGGCCTTCCCGCGCGAGTCCGGCGGCGAGGGCGAGGCCGACGCCGGTCGCACCCAGGCCAAGGGCATGGTGCAGGAGGTCTTCGTCAACGCCGAGCGGATGGCGGCCGGCTCGCAGGCCGACGTGATGTGGCTGGGCGAGGCACGCGACCGGTTCCCGGCGCGGCTCCACGTCGCACCGCTGCAGGTGTGGGGCCCGATGCGCGACAAGCTGCTCACCGACAAGACGGTGGTGTTCACGAGCGCGACGCTCATGCTCGGCGGCGAGTTCGGCGCGGTCGCCACCTCGCTCGGCCTCAAGCCCACCGAGCGCCTCGGCCACCAGGTCGCCACGACCGACGCGGAGGACGCGCTGCCGTGGAAGGGCCTCGACGTCGGCTCGCCCTTCGACTACGGCCAGCAGTCCATCCTCTACGTCGCCCGCCACCTGCCGCAGCCCGGCCGCGACGGGCTCGGCCCGGCCCAGCTCGACGAGATCTGCGACCTCGTCGACGCCCTTGACGGCCGTACGCTCGGCCTGTTCTCCTCGCGCCGGGCGGCCGAGACCGCGGCGGAGGCCGTACGCACCCGGCTGCCGCACCTCACCACGCTCGCGCAGGGTGACGCGCAGCTGCCCGAGCTCGCCAAGCAGTTCGTCGAGGACCCGCACACCTGCCTGTTCGGCACGCTGTCGCTGTGGCAGGGCCTCGACGTCCCCGGCGACACCTGCCAGCTGGTGATCATCGACCGCATCCCGTTCCCTCGCCCCGACGACCCGCTGATGTCGGCGCGTGCGAAGGCCGCCGACGACCGCGGCGGCAACGGCTTCATGGAGGTCTCGGCCACCCACGCCGCGCTGCTGATGGCGCAGGGCGCGGGTCGCCTGATCCGTACGACCTCCGACCGCGGCGTCGTCGCGGTGCTCGACCCGCGCCTCGAGACCGCTCGCTACGGCCGCTTCCTCAAGGCGTCGCTGCCGCCGATGTGGTCGACGACCGACCCGGGCCTCGTACGCCAGGCGCTCAAGCGGCTCGGCGGTCAGCGCCAGTAGACGGCCCCGACCGTCGTCGACGCCGGTCTGTCCACACCCCTCGCCGATAGTCCGCTGCGTTCGGCTGGGTCTGTCCACATCTCCCTCGGGTAGTCCGGGTCGTTCCGCCGGGGTTGGGGGCCCAGAAGGCGGCCGATTGCAGCGGACTACACGGCAGGGTGTGGACGAGGTCGCGCGGGCGTTCAAGCCGGCGGGGCGTATCCGAAGACCTGGTAGTCGCGGGCGTACATCCGCGCGACGAGCTCACGCAGCTCGTCGGAGACCTGCCGGTCGCGCCCGCCGGGGGCCGTCTGGTTCTTCGGCGCGGTCGGCACGGCGGGCGCGCCGATCCGCTCGCACACCTCGGCGAAGTCGCGGTCGAAGGTCTCGAGCCGGCCGACGAGGTCGACGCGGTTGAGGTCGATCATCCGGCTCTGGAGCGTGAGGTGCTGGTCGGTGCCCGGCACGGCCGACAGGTCCTGCGCCGCGGTCCAGCGGGCGAACTCCTCGACCTGCTGCATCCGCTCGTGGGTGGCGGGGTCGAAGTCGTAGTAGTTGTGGTCGACGACCTTGTCGTGCCACGCCGAGACGAAGCGGTCGAGCGGGTCGCGGACGAACGCGAACGTGAAGTAGTCGGCGAAGCTCGCGAGCGGGTAGCGGATCCGCATGGCGTGGTCGACGTCCATGCTCACGCCGTGGGTCTCGCAGTGGTGGCGGATGGTGCGGGTCGCGACCTTGGCCACGCGGTACCAGACGAACCGGTGGCTGTGGCTGATCGTCAGGTTGTACGCCAGGGGGCTGAGCCACGCGGACTGCTCGCCCGCCTCGGCCAGCCGGTCGACCTCCGCCTGCGCGGCCGGGGTCAGCCGGCGCCGGTTGCCCGGACGGGTGCGGAAGACCAGCGGGTCGGGGACGGCGGGCTCGGACATCGCCGCGAGGCTACTACGCGCGTCGGTGCCCCGGGCTGCCCCGGCAGCGGGTCCACATGTGCACTCCCGCCCCCACCGGTGGGGGCGGGAGCGTGAATGCCGACCCGTTACCGGACGAGCGGTCAGCCGAACGGGATGCGCCCGCGCAGCGACTCGGCGTCGGCCAGGGGCTCCTTGCCCGTCTCCTCGATGACCTCGCGGGCCTTGTCCACGCTGTCCCAGACGTTCCAGAGCACGACGCCGCGGACGTGGCCGGACTTCAGGTAGTAGACGACGCCGGTGCCGATCTCGCCGTCCTTCCAGTCCTCGACCAGGTCGAGCTCGCTGCTGGTCTCGCCGACGGCCTCGTAGCCGTGGTCGAGGATGTCGGACCAGAAGAACGGGGTGTAGTCGTA
>JAESGW010000726.1_pt1 | contig 17163 bp, 20 predicted proteins | sample 9269791 | NCBI WGS metagenome assembly JAESGW01 (sample SAMN16773120, study PRJNA677053) | algae metagenome | isolation source: Aphanocapsa lilacina HA4352-LM1 and co-occurring heterotrophs from near cave... | place: USA: Maniniholo cave, near Haena, Kauai, HI | collected 2009-07-28 | reverse complement strand
ACGCTCCACCCCACGACCGGTCGGCCGACAGGCCGGCCGGTCGTGGTGCTTCACCCCACCCCGGAAGGACCCCTGTGCAGAAGAACGGCACCACCCGCACCCTCCACACCGTCAAGGACGCCGACGGCGCGGTGACCTCCCGCGTACGCCGCACGGTCCTGCCCAGCGGCCTGCGGGTCGTCACCGAGCAGATGGCCGGCGCGCGCTCGGCGAGCATCGGCGTGTGGGTGGCCGTGGGATCCCGCGACGAGACGCCGGCGCTGCACGGGTGCTCGCACTTCCTCGAGCACCTGCTCTTCAAGGGCACTCCGGAGCGCAGCGCGATGGACATCTCGGTCGCGCTCGACGCGGTCGGTGGCGAGTTCAACGCCTTCACGACCAAGGAGTACACCGTCTTCCACGCGCGGGTGCTCGACGAGGACCTGCCCACCGCCGTCGACGTGCTGGGCGACATGGTCACCGCGTCCACGATCGCCGAGGCCGACGTGGAGGCCGAGCGCGACGTGATCCTCGACGAGATCGCCATGCACGACGACGACCCGGACGACGTGGTCCACAACCTCTTCGCCCAGCAGGCGTGGGGCGACACCCCGCTCGGCCGCCCCATCGCGGGCACCGAGGCCTCGATCACGGCGATGACGCGCGCGCAGATCCACCGTTTCTACGGCCGCCACTACCGCCCCGACAACATGGTCGTCTCGGTGGCCGGCAACCTCGACCACGCGACCGTGGTGCGCCAGGTCCGGCAGGCGTTCGGTCGCGGGGGCTTCCTCGACGTCGAGGCCGACCCGACGCTGTCCCAGCAGTCGGTGACAGCGCGTCGCGTCACCGCCGGCGAGTCCCGCACCGTACGCCCGCAGGAGCAGGTCAACCTCGTCCTCGGCGTCAAGGGCATCACACGCACCGACCCGCGGCGCTACGCCCTCGGCGTGCTCAACACCGCCCTCGGCGGCGGCACGTCGTCCCGGCTGTTCCAGGAGGTGCGCGAGCTGCGCGGCCTGGCCTACTCGGTCTACTCCTTCGCCACCCACCACGCGGACGCCGGTGTCGTGGGGGTCTCCGTGGGCTGCCTGCCCGGCAAGTACGACGCGGTGCTCGAGACCGTGCGCAACGAGCTGGCCAAGGTGGCGGCCGACGGCCTGAGCGCCGACGAGGTCGAGCGCGGCAAGGGGCAGCTCAAGGGCGGCCTCGTGCTGGGCCTGGAGGACTCGGGCTCGCGCATGTCGCGCATCGGCAAGGCCGAGCTGGTCCATGACGAGCTGCTCACGATCGACGAGGTCGTCGCCCGTATCGAGGCCGTGACCGTCGAGGACGTCGCCCAGCTCGCGAAGGAGCTGTTCACGCAGCCCGAGCTGCTCGCGGTCGTGGGACCGACCGCCTGAGCCGAGCGGGCGCTTCGTCACGCCACAGGACGCCGAGCGGGCGCTTCGTCACGACACGCGGTGGTGAGCGAGAACGTGACGAAGTGCCCGGTCGACGGATCTGGACGTGACGAAGTGCCCGGTCACCTGCGCGCGATGATCCCGATGACCGGGGGAGCCTTCTGCTCCACCACGCTCACGCGGAAGCCGCCGCGCAGCAAGTTCTCGGAGGCCTTCTTGACGATGTTGGGCACCAGCTCGGGGCGCGCGGCCTCGTAGAACAGGTAGACGGCGCCGCCGGGGACGACCCGCTCGTGGAGCAGGGCCACCTCGTCGTCACAGGCGCGCACCCAGAAGAGGTTCACGTTGAAGGCGAAGACCTTGTTGAGCCGCTTGACCGGGACCCGCAGCGTGGCGAGGTCGATCTGGCGCACGACGAGCCGGCCGGCGTCGACGTACTTCTGGTTGCGGCGCTTGGTGCGGTCCACACCGGACTCGGAGCGGTCGATCGCGAACAGCTTGCCGGTCTCGAGCTTGCTGCAGATGGCCTCGGCGCCGGCACCGGGCCCGCAGCCGATCTCGAGGACCTGGTCGCCCGGCTGGACGTCCATGAGGTCGACGGCCCACTTGATGCGCGGCGGGATGCTCGAGGCAGGCATGGGCCCAGCCTGCCAGACCCGGGTCCACCCGTCAGCCACCGCCACTCTGGTGAGGCAGCGCGGCCGATACGGTGGGCCGTGTGAGCACACCTGGAGAGGCCCCCCGCAAGGTCGGCGTGCTGGGCGCACGCGGCAAGGTCGGCGCCGAGGTCTGCCGGGCGGTCGACGCCGCCGACGACACGGAGCTCGTCGCGAGGGTCGACGCCGGTGACGACGTCTCGGAGCTGGTGCGGTCCGGCGCCGAGGTCGTCGTCGACTTCACCCACCCGGACGTCGTCATGGACAACCTGCGTTTCTGCATCGAGCACGGCATCCACGCCGTCGTCGGCACGACCGGCTTCGACCGGGAGCGGCTCGACCAGCTCGAGGCCTGGCTCGCCGACGCACCCGGCGTGGGCGTGCTCATCGCCCCCAACTTCTCGATCGGCGCGATCCTCATGATGCGCTTCGCCGCGCAGGCGGCGCCGTTCTTCGAGTCCGTCGAGGTCGTCGAGCTGCACCACCCCGACAAGGCCGACGCGCCCTCGGGCACCGCGCGGCGTACGGCCGAGCTGATCGCCGCCGCCCGGCGCGAGGCCGGCAGCGCGCCGATGCCCGACGCGACCTCGACCGGCCTCGAGGGTGCCCGCGGCGCCGACGTCGAGGGCGTACGCGTCCACGGCCTGCGCGTCCGGGGCCTGGTGGCGCACCAGGAGGTCGTGCTCGGTGCGGCGGGGGAGACCCTCACGATCCGGCACGACTCCCTCGACCGGGTCTCCTTCACTCCCGGCGTGCTCGTCGGCGTCCGCTCGATCGGCGACCACCCGGGGCTGACGGTCGGGCTCGACGCGTTCCTCGACCTCGGCTGACCTCCCCGTCACCCGTCGGCCCGTGGGGTGGCGGCGGACGGCAGGCAGGGCGTTCCGCGGGGTGCGATGCGCCGCCACCCTCGTACGGCCCGCCGAAGCTCAGGCGAGACGGGCGAGCGCCGCCACGACGGACGCCCCCACGACCACCACCAGGAACGGCATCCGCAGCAGCAGGGCGACGACCGCGAAGCCCAGCCCGAGCGCGCGGGCGTCCACGGTGAGCTCGGTGCCGGACGAGCCGACCTGGACGGCGACGAGAGCGGCCAGCAGGGCCACGGGGATCAGGTCGGCCACCCGCTCGACGGTGGGATGCTCGAGCACCCGCTCGGGCAGGGACAGCCCGGCGAGCTTGAGCAGGTAGCAGCCGGCGCCCGCGAGCAGGACGGCGGTCCACATCAGCGGTGCCCTCCTGCGACGTCGTCCGGTCCCGGGATCTCGGTCGGGTCCGGCCGTGTGCCCAGCACGCCGACGAGGAGGGCCACGCCGCCGGCCGCGAGCACCGGCACCCCGGGTGCGGACAGGGGAACCAGGGTCAGCGCCACGAGCGCGGCCAGGGCGGCGACGACGACGTTCCTGCGGTCCTTGAGGCGAGGCCAGAGGAGCGCCAGGAAGGCGGCGCCGACCGCGGCGTCGAGCCCGTACGTCCGGGGGTCCCCGACGGCCTCGCCCGCCACGGCGCCGACGGCGGTCGCGAGGTTCCACAGGACGAACACCGAGACCCCGGTGGTGAGGAACCCGAGGCGCACCGCCTCGGTCGAGCCACGGTTGACCGACATCGCCGTCGACTCGTCGATCAGCACGTGCGCGGCCGCGGCCCGCCTCCAGCCGCGCCACCGGAGCAGCGGACCCATCCGGAGCCCGTACAGCGTGTTGCGGGTGCCGAGAAGCAGGGCCGTCGCCGCACCGGAGAGCGGTGCCCCGCCGGCGGCGACGACACCAGCGAGGGCGAACTGGCTCGCGCCGGTGAACATCACCAGCGACAGCACGCACGTCTGCGCCACGCTCAGCCCGGACGCGACCGACACGGCGCCGAACCCGATGCCGTACGCCCCGGTGGCCGCGCCGACCGCCAGGCTGTCGCGGACGATTCCCGCGCGCTCCGTCGGAGTCAGGGCGGCCTCGGTCACGCCCCGAGGCTAGGCGATCCGGCGCGGACGCCGGCCGGGGGCGCTAGTGAGTGCGCCGGCGGGCGCGGGCGGGGCGGGCCTCGCGGTGGTGGAAGTCGTGCACCAGCACGAAGGCGGCCGCAGCGCCGGCGATGCCGCCGGCCAGCAGGCCGAGGCGGATGTTGACCGGGACCTCGGGGACGGCGCCGAACCACAGGCCGAGGCCGACGCAGACGACGAGCGCGGCGAGGACGAGTGCGAACCTGTGCAGTGCGGGAAGCGGACCGAACATCGTGGGACCCCCGTGGTCGGCCGGCGGAGTAGCCGGCCCATCCATGGTGACGCGCGTCACAGGAAAATCAAGCAGCCCCAGGGGTGAACTTCCGGCGTGTCAGGCGATCGCGGTGTGGAGCCGCACCTGCTTGACCGTGGTCTCGCCGCTGCCGTCGAGGTCGAGCTCGCGGTGGGCCGTGTCGGGGGCCCACCCGGCGTCGGTGAGGAAGGTGCGCAGCGCGTCGTCGGCGGAGTTCACCCACGTCACCGCCCTGCTGAACCGGTCGGCGGCCAAGGTGTCGACGGCCGCCTGGAGCAGGCGCGATCCGTGGCCCTTGGCGCGCTCCGCCGGGTCGAGGGTGACCTCGGCCAGCTCGCCGTCGGCCACCGGGTCGCAGTCGGGGTCGGCAGCCGGACAGGTCAGGGCGAAGCCCACCACACGGTTGCGCTCGAGAGCCACGAGCACGCGGTTGCGGGCGTCGGCGGGCCGGGCGAGCGACTGGCGCCACTGGGCCGCGACCGCGTCGACGTCGGTCGGGATGGCCTCCGTGGGGAGCAGGCCGGCGTACAGCTCGGGCCACGCGCGCACCTGGACCGCGGCGATCGCCTCGGCGTCGTCGGCCCAGGCCACACGGACGGAGACGTCGGCGCTCGGGCCGTGCGAGTGGCTCATCGATACGTCTCGGGGAGCTTCTCGCCGATCCGGACCTGCGCCTTGGGCAGGCGCAGGAACTTCATCTGCAGCGAGCGCATCGCGGCGTACAGCGTCACGCCCTTCATCGGCTCGCCGGGGAAGCGGCGCGAGATCTCGCGACGCAGCCGGAAGCGCAGCATCACGATGTCGAACACGATCACGAGCAGCGTCGTGAACAGGATCGTGTTGCTGAGGTTCATCATGCTCGGCACGCCGGAGTAGCCGAGCACCATCGACACGATCAGCAGCGGCACCATCAGCTCGATGAACGAGAACCGCGAGTCGACGAAGTCGCGGATGAAGCGACGCACCGGCCCCCGGTCGCGGCTGGGCAGGTAGCGCTCGTCGCCGGTCTTCATCGCCTCGCGCATCTTGCGGGAGGCGTCGCCCCGGGCAGCACGCTGCGCGGCAGCCTGCTCCTTGCGGGTCCGCGGGACCTTGGCGCGGGCCCGCGCGGCGGCCTCGGCCTCCTTGCGCGAGGGTGTGGGGCGGCCCTTGCCGCCCACCTTCTCGTGGGTCGGCGGGAGCTCGGGCTCGGGGGTGGAACGACGGAACACGGGTGCTGCCTCACGTGGACTTCGAGGTGGGACCGGGACGGGATCGGCGAGCCGATCGGGTGCCCGACGGGATGTGCGGCCCAGCCTATCGCCGCGACCCGCCGGGTCCGGTGTCGCGCCGATGCCTACCTCCTGCTTGGGTTTGGTTCTAGGGTGAGGACACAGTCCGTACGTCTCGGGACGTCACCGCCACCACCCCCGCATGACCAAGAGAGGGTCTCCACCCCGATGAGTCTCATGAAGCGCATCAGCCTGATCTTCCGCTCCAAGGCCAACAAGGCCTTGGACAAGGCGGAGGACCCACGCGAGACCCTCGACTACAGCTACCAGCGCCAGCTCGAGCTGCTCTCCAAGGTGCGTCGCGGTGTCGCCGACGTCGCCACCAGCCGCAAGCGGGTCGAGCTCCAGGTCAACCAGCTCGAGCAGCAGGCGGCCAAGCTGCAGGGGCAGGCCGAGAAGGCCATCGGCGCGGGTCGCGAGGACCTCGCCCGCGAGGCGCTGACCCGCAAGTCCGGGCTCGCCTCCCAGATCACCAGCCTCAAGGAGCAGCAGGCCACGCTCCAGGGGGAGGAGGAGAAGCTCGTCCTGGCCCAGCAGCGGCTGCAGGCCAAGGTCGAGGCGTTCCGCACCCGCAAGGAGACCATCAAGGCGACCTACACCGCCGCCGAGGCGCAGACGCGCATCGGCGAGGCGATGTCGGGCATCGGCGAGGAGATGGGCGACGTCGGCCTCGCCATCCAGCGAGCCGAGGACAAGACCGCGCAGATGCAGGCGCGCGGCCAGGCCATCGACGAGCTCATCGCCTCCGGCGCCCTCGACGACGCCTCCCAGCTCAACGCCGGCGACGACATCTCCCGCGAGCTCGACGCCCTGAGCTCCGGCTCCGACGTCGAGGCCGAGCTCGCCCGGCTCAAGGCCTCCAGCGCCCCGCAGGCCATCGAGGCCGCGGAGGACGGAGGCGACATCCTCGCCGCCGAGCCCGAGGCCGTGCGCACCGAGGGCGAGAGCAGCGAGGGCGGACGGGCATGATCGTCCGGATCCTCGGCGAGGGTCAGTACGACCTCGACGACCACGCCCTCGACGCCCTCAACGGGCTCGACAACCAGATCGAGCACGCGATCGAGACCGGCGACGAGTCGATGTTCCGCACCGCGCTGGAGGGCCTGCTCGCCGCCGTACGCTCCAGCGGCACGCACCACGCGCTGGAGTCGCTCGACGAGTCCGACCTGATCCTGCCGCCACCGGACGCGACGATCGACGAGGTCCGCGAGCTCCTGGGTGACGACGGCCTGATCCCTGGCTGACGGGCCCGCCGGTGGCCACCTCGCGCTTCATCAAGGACTCCGGGCTCACGGCCCGGATGACGCTGACGATGTTCCTCCTCGGGGCGCTCTTCGTCGGGCTGGTGGTCACCGTCATGGCGTTCGTCCGCAGCACGGGCGGGGCGGTCCTGGTCGCCGTCATCGCGGTGGGGATCGCCTTCTGGCAGTGGTGGAGCTCCGACTCCGTCGCCATGCGGGCCATGCGCGCGCGTGAGGTGACGCCCGAGGAGGCTCCCGAGCTGCACGGCATGATCGACCGGCTCTGCGCGCTGGCCGACATGCCGAAGCCCCGGGTCGGCATCTCCGACCTCGCGGTTCCCAACGCCTTCGCCACGGGCCGCTCGCCCGACCGCGCGGTCGTGTGCGTCACCACCGGGATCCTCCGCACGCTCGACGCCGAGGAGCTCGAGGCGGTCCTGGCCCACGAGCTCAGCCACGTCGCCCACCGCGACGTGCTCGTGATGACGGTCGCCTCCTCGGCCGGCATCGCGGCGGGTCTGCTGATGCGCTTCGCCCAGTTCGGCGGGATGGGTCGCTCGCGCAGCAGCAGCAACCTCCCGGCCGTCCTGGTGGCGGTCGTCGTGAGCCTCGTCGTGTACGCCGTCAGCTACCTGCTGCTGCGGCTCCTCTCGCGCTACCGCGAGCTCAGCGCCGACCGTGCGGGCGCCTACCTGACCCTCAAGCCCGGTGCGCTGGCCAGCGCGCTGCAGAAGATCAGCGGGGAGGCGGCCGCCACACCGCGGCGCGACCTGCGGGCCGCCAACGCGGCCAGCGCCCTGTGCATCGTCCCGGCCATCAGCGGTGGCCTCAGCGGCCTCGTGGCCACCCACCCGCCGCTCCAGCAGCGGCTCGACCAGCTCGCCCGGATCCAGGTCGAGCTCGGCCGGCCGACGAGCTGAGGGGGCGCGCGATGGGGCTGTGGGACGTGGTGCGGGGGCGCTCGCAACCCCGGCGCAACGACCTCGACGCGCTCTTCCTCGTGCCCAGCGCGGCGATCACCCTCCAGACGGCGCTCGGGTTCGAGCCGACCGGCACCGGGTCGGTCTGCTACCGCTCCGCGGCCGGGGCCGCCTTCACGCAGACCCAGGCCTACGTGCTCGCCCTGGTCCGCGACGACGCCGAGGCACCCGACGTCGAGGTCACCGTCGACGACTTCGGCTTCACCTGGCTCGTCGTCACCGGCGACCCGGCCGACGTGTCGGCCCTGTGCACCGACCTGCACGCGGTCAACACCACGCTCGAGCTCAACGGCTTCGGCTCCGGGCTGCTGTGCTCGCTCGTGCCGTTCGTCGATGCCGCCGGTCGGCGCTTCGGCCTGACCTACCTCTACAAGCAGGGCACGTTCTACCCGTTCGCCCCCACCGGCGAACGGTCCCGTGACACCCTGCTCGAGTTGTCCGTGCGCGACCTTCTCGGAGAGGAGCTGCCGATGGAGCCCGACCTGCAGCGATGGCTGGCCGTCTGGAAGGCGCCGGGCCTGTGAGCGGGCCGGTGGACGACGAGCGTCGCGAGCGCGTGCTGGCGACGTACGACGTGGTCGGGCAGCCTCCCCGCCGTGAGCTCGACGCGCTGGTGGAGCTCGCCGCCCAGCTCGCGGGGGTGCCGTACGCCACGGTCAACCTCTTCAGCAGCGACGTCCAGCACCAGGTGGCCACAGCGGGCTTCGAGGGCGGCAGCACGCCGATGGACGACTCGATGTGCCGCCTCGTCGTGGAGACGGGCGAGCCGATCATGCTCGAGGACGCCGCGAGTGACGTGCGCTTCGCGGGGAACCCCTGGACGAACGGCGAGCTGGCCGACATCCGCTTCTACGGCTCACAGCCGCTGCGCACGCCGTCGGGCGTCGTCGTCGGCACCCTCTGCGTCTTCGACCACGAGTCGCACCGCGTCACGACGGAGGCGGCAAGGGGCCTCGAACAGCTGGCCGACCGTGTCGTCGACGTGCTCGAGCTCGAGCTCGCGTCGCGACGCCTCAGCGAGGTCAACGCCCGCCTCAGCACGTCCAACGACCGGCTCGCCCACTTCGCCGGACAGGTCAGCCACGACCTCAAGAACCCGCTGACGGCGATCTCGCTGTCCCTCGAGGCGCTCGAGCTCGAGCTCACCGACCCCTACCAGACCGACACGCTCGCACGGGCCCGTCGCGGCGTCGACCGGATGGGCGACCTGATCAGCAACCTGCTCGAGTTCGCCACGCAGGGCGCAGCCCCCGGCGACGAGGTGGTCGACCTCGACGCCGAGCTCGCCTCCGCCCTCGACGACCTCGACGGTCGCGTGCCACCGGGGAGCGTCCGCAGCGGGCCGCTGCCGCCCGCCCGCGGCGACGCGACCCAGCTGCGGTCGGTGCTGATGAACCTGCTCGACAACGCGGCGAAGTTCACCGTCGACGATGCCCGCCCGGAGATCGAGGTCGAGGCCGTGCTCCGCGACGGCCACAGCCGCATCGAGGTGCGCGACCGGGGCCGCGGCGTGCCGGCCGACAAGCGGGAGCGGGTCTTCGCCCCTCTCGCGCGGCTCGACAAGACCGTCGACGGCACCGGGATCGGGCTGGCCACCTGCCGCCGGATCGTCGAGGCGCACGGCGGGTCGATGGGGGTCGACGACCGCCCGGGTGGCGGGTCCGTCTTCTGGTTCGCGCTGCCGCTGGTCGGGGCCTGACCCAGGAGCGCCGCGCGGGCGCTACGGCAGCTTCGCCTGCTTCATCTGGCGCGAGGCGTACACGTTGCCGACCACGACGCCGTCGAGCCACGCGGTGAGCCGCTGCGCCTCGTGCTCGAGGGCCGCCAGGCCGTCGGCCCCGACGTCCTCAAGCAGCGACAGCATGACGGTCCCGGCGTCGTCCTGCACCCAGCAGCCCACGATGCGTCCGTCCCACCACGCGGTGGTGCCGGCGTTGCCGTTGGTGTCGAAGAGGTAGGGCACGTGGGCCGGGTCGAGGTAGAACGCCCGTGACTTCCAGCCCATCACGGTCGGATCGAGGCTCGGCACCAGCGCGGCCCACGGTTCGACGGGTGCGGTGTCGTCGACGTCCTCGGGACCCACCCAGCCGGTCGACCCGTCGTCGAGGGCGACCTCGACCGCGCCGACGTCGGCCAGGGCCCGGGTGACGGCCGTCTTGGTGGAGCCGAGCCACCACTGGATGTCCGCCGCCGTGCCCGGTCCGAAGGTGGCCAGCCAGCGTCGCACGAGCGCGGCATAGCCGGTCCCCTCGTCGAGGGGTCCCGGCACTGGGCCGAGCCAGTCCTCGGTGCGGGTCCAGGTGGGCTTGTTGAGTCGCCAGTGACCCGCGTTGCGGCCTCGCAGGATCACGCCCTCCAGGCCCAGGTGGGTGAGCACCCACGGGGCGACCGGCACGGGGCGGTCCCACGTCTTGTCGGTGTCCCCGCCCACCGTTCCGGCCAGCTCCGGAAGCTCGGCGCGGAGCTCGGCGGTGGTGGCCGGCCCGGCGCCGAGGCGCTCCAGCACGGCCACGCGTGCGGCGTCGAGCCAGACGTCCCCGTCGTCGGCGATGCCGGCGCCCGCGACCATCTTGGCGACGCGCTTGCGCTCGGACGCCGCGACCCGGGCGGAGGCACTGCCCCAGGCGGCGGGCAGCAGCCCGCGGGGGAAGACGAAGAGCGTACGGCGCATGGCGAGCTGCTTGACCACCCGCCGGGCCTCGTAGAGCTCGTGGTCGACGTCGTCGGGCGTGAGCCCGTCGGCGCGCGCCGCGACGGCCAGGTGGACCGTGGCGGCCTCGGTGGCGTGGAGCGCCGTCATCGCCTCGGTGACGGCGACGACGCTGTCGAGACGGTGCGCCGGCGCGAGGCCGTGGCGCACCGCGATCCGTCGGCGGCGCTCGGCGTCGCTGATCGTTGGCAGTGCGGTCATCGATCCCCCGGTCCGACTCGGTGTGACGAGGTCCGGCTCAGTCGCGGTGCGACTTGCCCGGCAGGTCGAGCATCCGCTGCAGCGCGACGAGCGCGTCGGCCTCGGTCTCGGGGTCGACGGTGACCTGGTTGACGACCGTCCCGGCGACGAGGTTCTCGAGCGCCCAGACGAGGTGCGGGAGGTCGATGCGGTTCATCGTGGAGCAGTAGCACACGTTGCGGTCGAGGAAGACGATGGTCTTGTCCGGGTGGGCGTCGGCCAGCCGCTTGACCAGGTTCAGCTCGGTGCCGATGGCCCAGACCGTCCCCGGCTCGGCGGCCTCGATGGTCTTGATGATGAACTCCGTCGACCCGACCAGGTCGGCCTTGAGGACGACCTCGTGCTTGCACTCGGGGTGGACGAGGATGTTGATGCCGGGGTGCTGCGCGCGCAGCTCGTCGACGACGTCCTCGGAGAACCGGCCGTGCACGGAGCAGTGGCCCTTCCAGAGGATCATCCGCGCGTCGCGGACCTCCTCGGCGCTCAGGCCGCCGCCGGGCTGGAGCGGGTCCCACACGACGCCCTCCTCGAGCGCGATGCCCATCTGGAGGACGGCGGTGTTGCGACCGAGGTGCTGGTCGGGGAGGAAGAGCACCTTGGCGCCGCCCTCGAGGTGCGCCTTCTGCTCGAAGGCCCACTCGAGTGCGACCTCCGCGTTGGAGGAGGTGCAGACCACGCCGCCGTTGCGGCCGCAGAACGCCTTGATGTCGGCGCTGGAGTTCATGTAGGTGACCGGGACGACCGCGTCCTGGATGCCGGCGTCGGCCATCGCGTCCCAGGCGTCCTCGACCTGGCGCAGCCGCGCCATGTCGGCCATGGAGCAGCCGGCGGCGAGGTCGGGCAGCACGACCTGCTGGCTCGGCGAGGTGAGGATGTCGGCCGACTCGGCCATGAAGTGGACACCGCAGAAGACGATGAACTCCGCGTCGGGCCGCGCGGCGGCGTCACGGGCGAGCTTGAAGGAGTCGCCGGTGACGTCGGCGAACTGGATCACCTCGTCGCGCTGGTAGTGGTGGCCGAGCACGAAGACCCGCTCTCCGAGGGCCTCCTTGGCTGCGCGCGCCCGGGCGACGAGGCCGGGGTCGGAGGCCGCCGGCAGGTCGCCGGGGCACTCGACGCCGCGCTCGGCGTCGAGGTCGCGGCCCTTGCCGAGGGGGAGGAGCGGCAGGTCGACGAGACTCATACGTCGATCCTAGAGCGGGGCACCGACGGGCCCGACGCCGCTCACCGCACGCGGACGGGCGTGAGGCGGTCGTCGTCACCGCCGTAGCCGAGCTGGCCTGCGGTGCCGGACCCCCAGCACCAGGCGGTGCCGCCCCGGAGGCCGCAGGTGTGCGTGCCGGCGAGCGACACCTCGCGCCAGCGCCCGTCCAGCCGGTGGGGAGTCAGGCGCGGCTCCAGCGAGCCGTTGCCGACGTTGCCGTGCTCGTTGCTGCCCCAACACCACAGGCGGTCGTCGGTGCGGATCCCGCACGTGTTGTTGGCCAGGGTCGTGATCGTCCGCCAGCGACCCGGGAACGTGTGCATGTCCGCGACCTGCGCGGCCGTGCCGCTCCCGACCGTGCCGACGCCGTCCCAGCCCCAGCAGGCCGCCCGGCCGCGGGTCGTGATGCCGCAGGCCGCCCCGGCGCTCGTGCTCACCTCGCGCCACCGCCGCGGCAGCGTGCTGACGCCCTCGACGTCGCTGGGCCGCCCGGGGCGGACCTGCCCGTTGGTGTTCTTCCCCCAGCACGCGGCGCGGCCGCTCGGGCGTACACCGCAGACCGAGTCCCCGCCCACCTCGATGCTGCGCCAGCGGCCGGGGATGCGCTGGGGCACGCCCGTGTCGGTGTTGTTGCCGTTGGCGAGCTGGTTGTAGAGGCCGAAGCCCCAGCACCACCCGGAGCCGTCCGCCTTGATGCCGCACGACGTGCCGCCGGGGGTCACCGAGACGAAGCCGCGACCGACGAGGTGCGGTTCGAGGGCGTGGACGCCCTGCACGCCGCCTGCCTGCTCGTGGTTGTCCCAGCCCCAGCACAGCAGCGCGCCGCTCGTACGGATCCCGCACGTGGTGCTGCCCGTGGTGACGATCTCGCGCCAGCGCCCGGCGACCCGCTGCGGGCGCGGCTGCGGGTAGCCGCTGATGGGTCGGGCGATCTGGCCCAGGTCGTTGCGGCCCCAGCAGTAGCCGCGGCCCTTGCCGCGTACGCCGCAGCTGACGCCGTACGCGTTGCTGAGCTGGCGCCAGCGCCCGTCGAGGCGCTGGGGCCTGGTCACGAAGCCCTCGACCCCCTGCGCCCCCAGCCCGCCGGAGGCGTTGCTGCCCCAGCACCAGACCCGCCCGCCGTCCGCCGACGCGCACGACGTCACCCAGGTCGTGGAGACGTCGGTGAAGGCGGGGACGCCGGCGACCGCTCCGGTGGGACGCTCCGGCGCGGACGACGCCGGCCCCGGACCGACGAGCAGCTGCACGACGACGGCGAGGACGACAGCCACGAGTCTGGTCATGCGAGCACGATCTGCCCGTCCGGGTGGGAGCGCCACACCCGCAGGAGTGCCATGCTCTCGCCCATGCGACGCGGTGAGGTGCTGGCGCTGGTGCAGGCCGGCGGACAGGGATCCCGGATGGACGTGCTGACGCGGGAGCGCGCCAAGCCGGCGCTGCCCTACGGCGGGGTGCACCGGCTGATCGACTTCGCCCTGTCCGGCCTGGTCCACGCCGACCTCGCGGACGTCTGGGTCTCCCTCGAGTACCAGGTGACCTCCATCGACGACTACCTGTCCGGCGGACGGCCGTGGAGCCTGGACCGCAACCGGGGCGGCTTCCGCCGGATCGTCCCGCAGACGGGCACCGGCCCGGCGACCGAGAGCGGTTTCGCGCACGGCAACGGTGACCTGCTGCTGCGGATGTCGGCCGACATCGAGGCGTTCGGTGCGCGCACGCTCGTGGTGTGCAGCGCGGACCACGTCTTCAACATGGACCTCGCCCCGGTGGTGGAGGAGCACGTCGCGGCCGGCCGCGTGGCCACCGTCCTGACGAGCGAGGTCACCAAGAAGGACGCCTCCGACAACGTCGTGGTGCTCGCCCGGCAGGACGGCACGATCACCGGCGTCGAGAACAAGCCGTCGCGACCGTCGTCCGGCACCGTCGCGACCGAGATCTTCCTCTACGACACCGAGGTGCTCCTCGCGACGCTGCGCGACCTGCGGCGCGAGCTCTCGGGTGAGGGGGACGCCGAGGGCGACGCCGAGGGAGACAGCGGCATCGGCGACTTCGGCGAGCACCTGCTGCCGCGGCTGGCCGGGACCGGCCGCGCGGTCGCGGTACCGCTCACCGGCTACTGGCGCGACGTCGGCCAGCCCGGCCTCTACCTCCAGTCCCACCGCGACCTGCTGGCCGGGAGGGTCGACGTGTTCGACGCCCCCGGACGACCCGTCATCTCGCACTGGCCGGACCGGCCCGCTGCGCGCGTACGGGCGTCGGGGCAGTGTCGGGACTCGATGCTGTCACCGGGGGCCGACGTCGCCGGCCTCGTCTCGGGCAGCGTCCTGGGCCCCGGCGTGGTCGTCGAGAAGGGCGCCGAGGTCCACGACAGCGTCATCATGGAGGACTGCGTCATCCGGGCCGGCGCGGTGGTCCGCACGACCGTGCTGGACGAGCGCTGCGAGGTGCTCGCGGCCGCACGGGTCGGCGCCGAGCCGACCCGTCGGCTCGCCCACGACGACGACCTGGTGCTGGTCGGCAGGGACTCACAGGTCTCGGGGGACGTCGCCGCCGGGGCGCGGCTGGAGCCCGGTACCGGGGGCTGAGCCCACGCTCCCGCCTAGAGCAGCGAGCCGTGGTGGACGTACGGCACCGGCGGCTTCATCCCGCGCACGCACAGGTAGCCGTTGGTGTAGATGGCCAGCCGTGCGGCGAGGCCGACGTCGAGCGCCCACGCGTTGGCCGCGGTGATGTGCCGGACCTCGACCCGGGCCCCCGGCGCGGACGAGGCCAGCGCCTCCCACATCAGGCCGGACGCCGTGCGCCGGTTGGTGGCCGCGACGAGCACGGGCACACCCTGGTCGTCGACGTAGGCGTAGCCCGACCCCGTGGTGTGGTCGGTGACGACCAGCCGGAACTGCTCGAGGAGCAGGGCGTGGTCGTCGAGGTGGGCGGCGCCACGGGTGCCGCGATCGACCGAGTTCATCAGGTCCACGTCCGCGGCGGTGCCCTCGCGGACGCGCTCGACGACCGGGATGGCGCCGCGGTCCACCACGCCGGTGAGCAGCATCTGCGGGTGCAGGTCGAACCCCGCCAGCCGGTAGCGGCGTACGGCGCCGGGGTCCGAGCTGGCCGCGAACATGCCGCGCAGGCAACCGCGGCCGTGGTGCATCGCCGCCGCCATCAGCTGGGTCCCGACGCCGTGCCCCTGGTGGTCGGGCCGCACCGCGAAGGACGCGAGGATCCACATCAGCTCCCGCACCCGCGACACGGCACCGCCGACGACCTCGCCGTCGACCTCCGCGACCCAGCAGCCACCGGGATCGGTGACGAGCGCCCGGCCGGTGCGACGCACCCAGTGCGCGTTGCGGCCCGGCGGACGGCGTACGGGGTCGGGCCAGGCGCGCTGGTAGGTGCGGGCGTCGACCTCGTAGTAGCTGGTCGCGGTGATCTCGCCGAACGCCTCAAGGTCCTCCTCGCGCATCGGCCGGACGACCGGCGCGGTCACGACACGTGCGCGGCGTACCGCTCGAGCAGCTCGCCCCAGTGGGTGTACTTCGCGCGGAGCTCCTCGGTGCCGGGGACCCAGCCGCTGTGCACCAGTCGCACGAGGGTGCCCTCGGGTGCCTCGGTGAAGCGGACGTCGAGCACGGTCGCCTCGTCCTCGGGGTGGCCGAGCCAGAACTCCTGCGTGTAGTGGCCGATCGGGTCCCACTTCATCACCCGGCCCCAGACGAACTCCTCGTCGCCGTGCACCGACGCCACGGGGCCGTTGGGGTCGATCGAGATCCCGGTGAAGGTCGCGGGCTCCGGGCTCAGCATCGGGTCCCACCACTCGCCCATCTGGGCCGTGAAGCCGACGAAGGCCTCGGTGGGGGTCACCGGGACGGTGACCTCGGCGACGACGGGTTCGATCATGCGGCGTCCAGGGTCATGGGCCAAGCATGCCCGACGCACCCACCCCGGGGCAGTGCTGGATCATGGGCGCCATGCGCGTGCTGATCGCCCCCGACAAGTTCGCCGGCACCCTCACGGCGGTCCAGGCCGCGGAGGCGATCGCGGCGGGCTGGCGACGGCAGGCGCCGGACGACGATCTCGACCTCGCGCCGATGGCCGACGGGGGGCCCGGGTTCGTCGACGTGCTGCACGAGGCCCTCGGCGGCGACCTCGTCGCGGTGACCGTCCGCGGCCCGCACGGTGGACCGGTCCCCGCGGTCGTGCTCCGTGTGGGCGACACGGCATACGTCGAGAGCGCGCAGGCGGCCGGGCTGCACCTCTGCGGCTCCGGCTCGGGCTCCGGCTCGGGCTCGGTCGAGACAGCGTCGAGCGCAGGCGTGGGCGAGCTCGTCCTCGCAGCGGTCGAGGACGGGGCGACGACGGTCGTCGTGGGCCTCGGTGGCTCCGGCACCAACGACGGGGGCGCAGGCGTCCTCGCCGCCCTCGGCGCGACCGCCGACGGCGTGCTCGACGGCGGCCCGGCGGCGCTGGCGGCGGTGACCTCGGTCGACCTCTCGCCCGCGCGGGCTCGACTCGCGGGCGTCACCCTGGTCGCCGCCAGCGACGTCGACAACCCGCTGACCGGGCTGTTCGGCGCGACCAAGACCTTCGGCCCGCAGAAGGGGCTCGCCGAGGACCGGATCGCGGAGGTGGACGGCTGGCTGGAGTCGTTCGCAGCGGCCACCGACCGGCGTACCTCCCTGGAGAAGGGGGCGGGTGCTGCCGGCGGGATCGGGTACGCCCTCCTCGCCCTCGGCGCCACGCGCGAGCCCGGCATCGCGCTGGTCGCCGAGGCCGTCTCCCTGGCCGCGCGGGCGCGCGCCGCGGACCTGGTCGTGACGGGGGAGGGCGCCTTCGACTTCTCGAGCCGCGCCGGCAAGGTGCCCTACGGCGTCGCCGGGATCGCCTCCGAGGCGCTGCGCCCCTGCGTCGCCCTCGCCGGCCAGGTGCTGGTCGGCTCGCGCGAGATGCGGGCCCTCGGCATCGAGTCGGCCTACTCGCTCGTCGAGCTGGTGGGGGAGGAGCGGGCGCTCGGTGCCCCCGCCGACGCCCTCGCCGACCTCGCGGCCCGCGTGGCGCGGACCTGGTCGCGCTGATGTCGGGTCATGCCGCCGCCGCTCGCTTGCCGGGGGTGGCGGCAGATTGCGGTGTGAGGGCGTGTTCGGGTGCGATGTGCCGCCATCCAGATCCGGGGGCCCGCCGGGGTGGCGGCAGATTGCGGTCTGAGGGCGTGTTCGGGTGCGATGTGCCGCCA
>JAESGW010000724.1_pt1 | contig 17260 bp, 6 predicted proteins | sample 9269791 | NCBI WGS metagenome assembly JAESGW01 (sample SAMN16773120, study PRJNA677053) | algae metagenome | isolation source: Aphanocapsa lilacina HA4352-LM1 and co-occurring heterotrophs from near cave... | place: USA: Maniniholo cave, near Haena, Kauai, HI | collected 2009-07-28 | reverse complement strand
GCAGATCGGATCGGGCAAGAAGCCCTATAACGAGATCAACATCACGCCGCTGGTGGACCTCACCTTCGTGCTGCTGATCATCTTTATCCTCCTGACCACGGCGGCGGTCCAGGGCATCAAGGTCGATCTTCCCTCGGCTTCCGCGGCCAAGACGCTCGACCAGCCCAAGTCGCGGGTGATCGCGGTGGCCAATGACGGCACCGTCTCGATCGACGCGGTGCCGGTGTCGATGGCCGAACTCGAGAGCGAGCTGAGGACCAGCATCGCCAACACCCCCGACCTCGCGATCATCCTGCGCGGCGACCGGGCGGTCCAGTACGACCAGATCATGCAGGTACTCGACCTGTGCAGCCGGGTCGGCGTGCCCAGCCTGGGCATGGCCGCGACCCGTCCGCCGGGAGCCGCCTGAGCCATGGCCGCTGCAGCCCTAAATGGTGGCCTGGACGGCATGGACTTCGGCCACCGGCGCCGTCGCCATAGCCGCCACGGCGCGCGCTGGCTGGCCGCCGGCGGGCTGGCGCTTGCCGCGCTGATCGTCGCCGTCACCTTCTTCCGCGGCCAGACGATCAGCGACCGGCCGGGCGAGGACAAGATCGTCAAGGTCGTCCTTCCCCCACCGCCACCGCCACCCCCGCCACCAGAAGTGATCCCCGAGGAGACCCCGCCCGAGCCCAGGCCGACCCCGATCGAACAGCCGCTCACCGACACCCCGCCGCCGCCCACCCCCGATGCACAGCCGACCCAGGGCACCGACGCGCTCACCGCACGCACCGGCGCCGGACCCAGCAACTACGGCCTCGCCGTGGGCGACGGCGGCGGCACGCGCATCGGAGGACGCGCGGGCGGCAGCGACGGATTTGCCGCCTATGCCAACATCGCACTCGCCGGCATCCGCCAGGCCACGCAGTCCGACGCCGCGCTTGCCAAGGGCCGCTACACCGTCCGGCTGCTCGTCACCGTCTCGCCCGAAGGCCGCATCCAGCGCGTCAGCGTTATCGACGGCTCCGGCGATCGACGCCGCGACGCCGCCATCGAACGACGCCTGATGGGGCTCCAGCTTTCACAACGTCCGCCAGCGGGGCTCCCCGCCATGCGCATCGAACTCAACGCCAGGGCAGGCGCATGACCGCCGCCGACACGCTTCTCCAGAAAGGGTTCCTCTCCATGTCGCGTCCCTCGTTCCACCGCCTCAAACCCGCGCTGATGGCCAGCGTCGTCGGCCTCTCGCTGTACGCCGCGCCCGCCGCCGCCCAGTCGCGCGTCGATGGCGAGAAGATCCTCGACCTGCTCGTCGCCAAGGGCGTCATCGAACGCGCCGAGGCCGACGCCATCGTCGCCGAGGCGGCCGCCACGCCCGCGCCTCCGCCTGCCCGGAGCGCGGCCGCCGATCCCGGCGTCCAGCGCATCCCCTATGTCCCCGAACCGGTGCGCAAGCAGATCAAGGAAGAGCTGCGCAACGAAGTCATGCAGCAGGCCAGGGCCGAAGGCTGGGCGGCGCCCGGCGAAACCGCCGAATGGACCCAGCGGATCAAGCTTTCGGGCGATCTGCGCGTGCGCGGCGAGGCGGTGATGTTCCAGGAGCCGGTCTATAACGACGCGGGTCTCCAGACCAACGGCAACTTCCCGCTCTTCCCCGATTTCCAGGCGATCAACAGCGGCTCCGGCTTCGCCGTCAACGGCTTCGACAACGCCCCGTTCCTCAACACCAGCGAAGACCGCAACCGCGCCCGCAACCGCGCCCGCATCCGCGCCCGCCTCGGCGTCGCGGCGAAGATCGACGACTGGATCTCCGCCGAGCTGCGCATCGCCACCGGCAACGACACCTCGCCCGTCTCGACCAACCAGACGCTGGGCTCGGGCGACGATTTCGGCAAATACCAGCTGTGGCTCGATCGCGCCTCGATCCGGCTCACCCCGCTCGCCGGCCTTTCGATCGACATCGGCCGGTCGGCCAACCCGTTCTGGTCGACCGACCTTCTCTTCGACGACGATCTCAACTTCGACGGCGTTTCGCTCACCGGCCGCGGCTCGCTCGGCGGCGGCCTCTCCGCCTTCGCCACCACCGGCGTCTTCCCGACCTACAACACCGATTTCAACTTCGGCACCACCGACACGGTCAAGACCGCCAGCCGCAACAAATATCTCATCGCCTCGCAGATCGGCCTCGAATACAAGGCGAGCGAGGAACTGGGCTTCACCCTCGCCGGCGCCTATCTCGACTACCAGAATATCGAGGGCCGGCTGTCCTCGCCCTGCCTCGCCATCCTCGACATCTGCGATAGCGACATCAGCCGCCCGCAATTCGTCCAGTTCGGCAACACCCTGCGCCCGATCCGCAATATCCTGGTCGATCCCAACAACCCCGATTTCCCGCAAACCCAGTATTTCGGGCTCGCCTCCGAGTTCCGCATCGTCAATGCCCATGCCAAGGTCGATTACGCGCTCACCGATACACTCGGCGTCCGGCTGGAGGGCGACTTCGTCCACAATCTCGGCTTCGATGCAGACGAGATCGCCGCCCGCGGCCCGGTCAACAATCTCGGCCCGAGCATGCTGGTCCCCGATCCAAACGACCCCGACGAGGATATCGCGATCGCCGGTCCGTTCGTGGGCGGCGCCACCGGCTGGTACGCCAACCTCATCGTCGGCGCCCCTACCGTCACCAAAACGGGCGAATGGAACCTGTCGGTCGGCTATAAATATCTCGAAAGCGACGCCGTCGTTGACGCCTTCACCGACAGCGACTTCCACCTGGGCGGCACCAACGCCGAAGGCTTCATCGCCGGCGGCCGCTACGGCATCGCCAGGAACACCCAGCTCGGCGCGCGCTGGTTCTCGGCCAACGAGATCTCCGGCCCGCCCTTCGCCGTCGATATCGTCCAGATCGACCTGACCACGGCCTTCTGATGCCGCGCGTCTGTCTCTCGACGCGTACGATATTCCGGGTGGCGCTTCTGGCGCCGCTCGGGATCGGCGGCGGAGCGGTGCTGGCCCCACCAGGCGCCGCTTCGCCGCAACGCCAGGAAGAGCCTGCCCAATCGCCGTGCGTCACCGTCGATATCGCCGGCAACCGCGTCGGCGACCAGGAATGCCGCGCGCAACACATGCGCGAGACGGTCCGCCGCGCGCAGCAGGCGGCCGCCGCAACCGCCAGGTTGGCGCAGGGCGCGGTCCCCAGGGGCCCCGCGGCCACCGGTCTCGCCACGCCCGCCGGCGCCAGCATGCGCCCCAGCCCGCTCACCGGCCGCACCCCGCCGTCGCCGCCCGTCTATGCGTCTCCCATCGCGCCGCCCCGCTGATCCCCAGGAGTATACCGTCATGTCCCGCCGCCCCGCCCTCCGCAAAGGCCTCCTCCTAAGCGCCTCGCTCGGCGCGCTCGTCCTCGGCGCCGGCGCGGCGCAGGCGCAGAGCGGGATGTTCGTCAAGCGTCCGACCGATCCTGCCGCGCAAGCAGCCGCCGCCGCCCAGGCGCGGGCGTCGAGCGCGGCCAATGCCAGCGCCATCGCCCAGCGCACATTGGACGCCTTCGCCCGCGCGGCGGCGGCGCGCGACGCCGCGACCAGCGCTCAGACGGCGGCGCGGGCGGCGGCGGCGCAGTCCCAGGCGGCGCTGGCGGTGCCCAACGGGCTGGGCGCGGGCGGGTTGCAGGTGGCGCCGGGTGTGATCTTCGATCCTTCGGCGATCACCGGCAACGACGATCCACGGCTGTCGAGCGCTAATCTGTGGGTCGGCGCCAAGCGGCCGACCCAGACGCAGGCGGACGGCAAGACCAACGTCACCATCGAACAAACGCAGCAAAAGGCGATCCTCAACTGGGAGACCTTCAACGTCGGCAGGGACACGACGGTCTATTTCGACCAGCGCGCCGGCGGCGCGACGGCATCCGAGTGGATCGCGCTCAACCGCATCACCGATCCTAGCGGCGACCCCACCAGGATCTTCGGCAACATCAAGGCCGAGGGGCAGGTCTATCTGATCAACCAGAACGGCGTGATCTTCGGCGGCACCAGCCAGGTCAATGTCCACTCGATCATCGCCTCGAGCCTCGATTTCTACGGCGACACGCTGACCGCGAAGAACAAGCGCTTCGTCGACGGGCTGCTGTTCAACCCCGACGAGCTGACCAAGCCGGCGCTCGTCTTCGGCGAGAAGAACGAGAGTGCACCGGTGCGGCGCTCGCCCAGCAATCCGAACCCGGTCACGCCCGCCGACGTCAGCTCGCTGCCCGGCGAGACCTTTGCCGAGGGCGACGGAGTCACGATCGACGCAGGCGCCCGGATCACGACCGTCGGCGGCCGCGCGATGATGGTCGGTCACAATGTCGTCAATCGCGGCACGATCGAGGCGAGCGACGGTGAGGTCGTGCTCGCGGCCGGACGCGGCATCTACATCAACAAGAATTATCCGCACGGATTCAATCCGGGCAGCCTCGATCCCACGATCCGCGGCATCACCGTGGGCGTCAATCGCGGCGGCAAGGCCGAGAATAGCGGGATCATCTCGAGCGCGCGCGGCAGCGTGAACATCCAGGCGAAGAACATCGCGCAGAACGGATTCATCGAGGCGACGACGTCGGCGTCGGCCAACGGCTATATCAACCTCACCGCCGGCGATGGCATCGCAGCGAACAACTTCCCCTATCCCGACGTGATCCAGGCCTGGGGCGAGCTGCGGCTCGGCGCCGGTTCGACCACGCAGATCCTCCCCGACGACAATGGCGAGAAGGCGGTCGGATTCGACCAGTATCAGCGCTCGCGGCTCGAATTCTATGGCCGCTATATCACCTTCGAGCGTGATTCGACCGTGTTCGCGCCCAGCGCCCAGGCCAAGATCATCGCCAAGAAGGGCAATATCTACGAATATGTGATCGATCCGGTGACCGGCCAGCCGGTCTTCGATCCATTCTCCTTCAACGAATTTACCGGCACCTATCTCAGCTATCTCGAGAAGGTGGATGACTCGCGCGTCTACATCGACACCGGCGCGCGCATCGACATCTCGGGCCTGCGCGGCATAGACGTCGCGATGTCGCGCAACAGCATCCAGGGCGAGGTTCGCGCCAACGAGGTAAAGGACAACCCGCTGCTGCGCAGCAGCTTCCTGCGCGGCCGCAAGGTCTGGTTCGACGCGCGAAAGGGCACCCAGGCCGTCGACCTCACCGGCTATTACGACCTGATCGAGCGCGACGTCCAGGAACTGATGACCGAGGCCGGCTCGCTCCAGATCACCGGATCGGACATCATCACGCGCGAGGGTTCGACGATCGATCTCTCGGGGGGCAGCCTCAACTATATGGGCGGTAACGTCCGCAGCACATTGCTCATCGACGCGGCGGGCAACATCGTGCCGATCGAGGAGGCCCTCCCCGGGGTCAACTATGTCGGCGTATACGGCGACACCATCCTCAACCACGACCGCTGGGGGATCAAGGAAACCTTCCACTCCCCGTTCTTTCGTCCCGAGGGCCGCTATGAGGCGGGTTATGTCGAGGGCCGGTCTGCGGGCACGCTCACGCTCGGCCAGACCGATCGCGCCCAGAATTTCAGCGAGACCTACGGCTATCGCATCCTTGAGGGCGATGTCGTCGCCGATATCGTGGTCGGGGAGAATCAGCGCGAGGCACCCGCGGGCGCAACCAACGAGGACGTCGCGCGCGTCTGGCGCGAGCGGCCGCGCGGCGCGGTGCTTAACATGGGTATCCGCTTTTCGGGGGGCGGCGGCCCTCCGGAATTCATCGGCGGCAACATCCGCATCGGCGAGGCCGTGGGGTTGCCCGGCGATTTCACCGAAACCAGCGCGCTCGATCCTTCGGCGGCATATACCTACGTGCTGCCCACGCGCTATTTCGACGGAAACACCTTCTCGGTCGTCAATCTCGTCAGCGGCATGACCGGCGTGGGCAGTACGACGGTCGGTGGGACTTTGACGATCGACGCGGGCGCGATCGTCGATCTCGGCGATTTCGGGCAGTTCAATTTCTACGGTTCGACGGCGAGCGTCGACGGTACGATCCGCACCGCGGGCGGCGCGGTGAACATCAGTGCGACCCGCTTCGGATCGGATGCCTATAGCGAGACGCCGGATCCCGACTGGACCAATCTCGACAATGCGCTCAGGCCCCGGATCACGCTCGGCGAGAACGGCAGGATCGACGTTTCCGGACGCTGGCTCAACGATTTCGTTGACCAGGCCGATCGCCCCCCCATGGCGATCAACGGGGGTTCGGTGAGCCTCCTCACCACCACGGACCTGATACTGAAGCCCGGCTCGCTGATCGACGTGTCGGGCGGTGGCCGGCTGGCGGCGAACGGGACCGATCTCACCGCCGGCGACGCCGGCTCGATCACGCTGGCCAACAATTATGCGGTGACCAACGGCGTCAATCCGCCCGCCGGCCCGCGCGATGGCGCATTCGAGATCGACGGGACGTTGCGCGGCTATGCCCTGGGCAAGGGTGGAGCGCTGAACCTCGCGACCGGGGCCAACGTGATCATCGGCGGTCAGCCGGTGCTCGAGAACGGCCTGCTCGAGGCCGGGATGGTGGCGCCGTTCGATCTCAAGCTGACCTCCGACACGATAGTCGGCGCGGGGACCACGCTGTCGAGCCCGACCAGCTACATCATTCGCGTGGCTAATCCGGGCCAGCCGCTGCCGGTTTCGGCGACCGCGTCGGTGAACAGCTCGAAAATCCTCGTGACGGCGGCGGACTGGATCGTGCCGGCAGGCTTCTCGGTGCGGGCAGGGGCAACCACCTATGCCGCCGGACAGCGGGTGCCGGCCGGTTCGCGGCTGCTGGGCTGGACCGGCGCGCTCCCGGCCGGCTTCGTTGCGCCGGCGAACGTGTTTCCGGACGGCATCCCGATCAACGCCGTCAATGTGACCGTTCCGGCCGGGACGTTGGCGCGCGCTCTTTTGCTGCCCGCGCTCACCGTCATCCCCAAGGGATCGACGACGCAGCAGACGGTCGCCATCGTCGCGCCGCAGAACCTGAGCCCCGAGATGTTCAGCCAGGGCGGCTTTGCCCGGTTCGCCATCAGCGGTTCGGCCGGGATCACCGTGCAGGACAATACGGTGATCGCGCCGACGGTGCAGAGCTATGTGCTCGACGGAATGGGGCGTAGCCTGGCGACGGGCGCCAACCTTTACGACGTGGCGAAACGCGAGGTGCTGCCCGACGCGCTCTCCCAGCCGATGACGCTGGTGCTGAGCAACCCGCGCTACGATCTCGCGACCGGAACCATCGCGCGGATCGACGGTGGCGTTCAGGGATTCGTCGATCATCCGGGTTCGATTACCATGGGCACCGGCAGTGAGATCCGGCTCGCGCCCGAATCGACCGTGCGCTTGTTGACGGGCGGCAGCCTCTTCGTCGATGGCACGATATCGGCGCCCGGCGGCCTGATCGACCTAGAGGTCGGGTATGCGCCGCGTGCCGCTACAGGCATGCCCACGCTCCGGCTCGGCGCCAATGCCCGGCTGCTCGCCACCGGCTATGTGCGGACGGTTGCAGACGGCGCCTTCACGCGGCGGATCGTCGAGGATGGCGGGCAGGTCACACTCGGCACCCTCGGCTTCGGTACGGGTACGCAGACGACCAGCGGCAACCGCTTCCTGACCGATGTGAATTCGGTGATCGACGTTTCCGGCATCCGCGGCACCGCCGATCTGCTGGCGAGCCCGGTCTCCAAGCCGGGCATCGCCGCCCCCTATGTCGAACGGATCATCGACGGCAACGCCGGGTCGGTCTCGATCGTTGCGAGCGGGGCCGGCGTTCTTGCGGGCACCATGCTGCTTGCACCCGGCGGCGAAGCCGGGCGCGGCGGCACGCTCGACATCACGGAGATGAGGGGCGACTATGGCACACAGATCGCCGGTGCCGCGAATATCACGGTCAGCCAGCATGTGCCCGATGACATCGCCGCGGTCACCGCGGCTTCGCAGGTCGATCCCGGCATATCCGGGCTGACGGTCTATGCCGACCGGCTCAATGCGTCGGGCGCCGATCATCTTTCGCTCCGGATCGACGGCAACGGCTCCGGCACCGTGCGGACGGGCGCGCTGCTGTTCGACGGCGACGTCTCGCTGACGACGCGCGGCTCGATCCGGATCGGCGGGCCGCTGGTGGCTGCCAAGCCCGGCACAGTCGGCGATGTCAGCATCACTTCAAGCTACGTCCTGCTCAATCCGCGCTTCAACGACGCCGGCTTCTACACGATGCCGGCTGCGCTGCCGCTCGCGACCAAGCTCGACGGCAGCTTCACGGTGAATGCCGACCTGATCGACGTCCGCTACGGCCTCGATTTCGGCTGCGGATCGGCAGCCTGCGTCATCGCCGGCCTCAATACTGGCTTTGCCGACGTTAATCTGATCTCGAAGGGCGACATTCGTTTAGATTCGCAGGCGCTGTTGAATGGCCAGGCACGGCTGGCGGTCGGCGGCGATCTCACCCTCGATGCCGCGCAGGTCTATGCGACGCGCGCGCTCAGCTTCAGGACCTCCGCCACCGATCCCGGCTTCCTGATCAACGCCGGCAAGTCGGTGACCGTGCGCAGCAACGGCGCGCCCACGCCGGTCCCCTATTCCTATGGCGAGCGCCTTACGTTCCGCGCGCCGACGATCCTGCAGGCTGGCGTGGTGCGCGCGCCGATGGGCGAGATCCGCCTCGAGGCGACCGAAAGCCTGACGCTCGCGCCGGGCAGCCTGACCTCGACTTCGCTCGAAGGGTTGATCATGCCGTTCGGCGTGCTCGACGCGATCGACCCCAACAACCCGTTTCAGTCGCTCGCGCCCAACGGCAACGTCACCCAGATCAGAGGCAAGTCGGTGACGCTTTCGGCGCCCGACGTCGTGGTCGGGCAGGGGGCGACGATCGACGTCTCGGGCGGTGGCGACGTGCGGAGCTGGCAGTTCGTGGCCGGCAATGGCGGGTCGAAGAACGTCATGCTGCAGCCTGGCATGTTCGCGATCGTGCCGAGCTATGGCGACCGGCCGACCGCGACCGGCGGTCAGCCGATCGCCTCTGCGCCGCTCTATGTCGGCGGTCCGCTCAATGTCGGCGACAAGGTCTATCTTGAGGGCGTTCCCGGCCTCGCCGCCGGCGAATATACGCTGCTTCCGGTCGACTATGCCCTGCTCGACGGCGGCATGCTGATCCAGGCGCAGACCGGCAACTTCGCCGATGCGCCGGCGACGGTGACCAAGCCGGACGGCTCCAGCCTCGTCGGCGGCTATCGCATCTCCGGCGGGGTCAGCGATCAGGCGTACACGCGATTCCTGGTGATGCCGCAGAAGGTTCTCAAGGATTACAGCGAGTTCGTTACCTTCTCGTACAATGATTTCGTCACCGGACGCGCGGCATTGGCCGAGATCACCGCGCGCACGGCGCGCGACGCCGGATCGGTCGTGCTGGGCGCGACGCGGACCCTGCAGCTCGACGGCATCGGCAAGTTCGGCGCGGCAGAGGGCGGGCTGCTCGGCAATCTCGACATCTCGGCGCAGAAGATCGCGATCGTCGGCGCGGGCGACAGCGCACCGACCGGTTTCCTGGCGATCGACGGCAAGAAGGTGAGCGACTTCGGTGCGGGCAGCGTCTTCATCGGCGGCACGCGCGCACCAGCGGCGACGGGCACGACGCTCACGGTCAACGCCACCGACATCATGGTCGCCAATGACGCGGCGTCCGCGCTCATCGGGCCCGAACTGGTGCTCGGCGCCAAGAACAGCCTGACCATAGGGGAGGGCGCGGTGATCACCGCCAGCGGTGCGGTGTCGAGCGACACCAATCCGCTGCTGGTGGCGGGCAACGGCGCGCTGATCCGCGCGACCACCGGCGAGCGTGTCGACATCGTGCGAACCGGCGCGAACGGCACCGCGGGCATCCTCGACATCCAGAACGGCGCCAGGCTCGGCGCGACGGGCTCGCTGTCGCTCGATGGCAGCCGCAACCTGCTGCTTGACCCCGGTGCTCTGTTCGAAGCCGGCCAGCTCGATCTCGGATCGGTCAGGGTCAGCATCGGCGATGTGCCCGATGGCATAACCGGCACGGTCCTGTCGGGCGCGACGCTGGCCAATCTCGGCAAGGCGGCGGACCTTCTGATCCGCGGCACCGATTCGATCGACCTGTACGGAAATTTCGCGCTGGGCGGGCGCGGAACGAACGGCGCCGCGACGCTTGGTGCGCTGACCTTCGACACCGCGCGGCTCAACGGCATGGCCGCGTCGGGCGAGGTGGCGTCGATCACCGCCGCCGAGATCACGCTCAGGAACAGCGGCGCTGCATCCACCGCGACGCCGGTCGCGACATCGGGCAAGTTGAAGCTCGATTCCGATAGCCTGATCCTTGGTCCAGGCGAGTTCGACATCACCGGCTTCGCTTCACTCGATGCCCGTACCGGCGTTCTCCAGGCCGTCGGACTGGGCGGCATCGACTTTGCCGGACCGGCGTCGATCGCCGCCGATCTCGTGACCGCTGCGGCGGGATCCGATTACAATGTGCGCGTCGGCGGCGACCTGTCGATCGTGCGCGCAGGCGGCGCCGCGCAATCGGCGGAGGATTTCGGCGGACGGCTTGCGCTGTTCGGCCGCAATGTCCTGATCGATACGCGGGTCGATATGCCCTCGGGTGTCTTCGAGGCGAGCGCCACCGGCGGCAATCTGATGCTCGATAGCGCCGCTTCACTCAACGCGAAGGGCAGCGCAGTCGATTTCCGCGACGTGGTGCGTGTGACCTCCGGCGGGACGATCCGGCTCGCGGCGACGGGCAATGTCGATGCCGCGAACGGCGCCGCGATCAATGTCTCTGGGCATGAACGCGGCGGCGATGCCGGCTGGCTCGAAGTCGAGGCGGGCGGTCAGGCGGCGCTTGGCGGCACGATCACCGGAACCGCGGCCAACGGGTATCACGGCGGCGGCATCGTGCTCGATGCGCAGAGCGTGGCCGATTTCGGCGCTCTCAACGCGGTGCTCGAGGCGGGCGGGATGGATCACGCGCGCGCGATCCATGTCAGACAGGGCGATCTCGCTCTCGCGGCCGGGCAGACGCTGACCGCGCATGACGTGCTGTTGCGCACCGATGCCGGTCAGGTCGCGATCGCGGGCACGATCAAGGCGGCGGGCAGCGCGGCGGATGCCGATGGCGGCACGATCCGGCTGGTCGGCGGCAGCGGCGTCAGCCTTGCCGGAACCGCGAAGCTCGATGCGCGCGCGGGAGCGACCGGCGATGGCGATTTCGCGGCCGATAGCGGCTTTGTCGAGATCGCCGCGACGGGGGGGCGCGTCAACATCGCGCAGGGCGCGCTGGTCGACGTCACCGGCGGCAAGCAAGGCGGCGGCGAGGTGCTGATCCGCGCCGACCGCGTGGGCAACGACATCGCGATCGACCGTATCGATGGCCAGTTCACCGGCGCGCGCGATCTGGGCATCGCGGGGGTGCGCAGCTATCAGACGAGCAACGTCACCGCCGCGCTGCGCGATACGATGCTCGCCGATGCCGCGGCCTGGATGCAGAACGCCTCGGCGATCAAGACACGGATCGGCGCCGCGGGGTTCGAGATCAGGCCCGGAATCTCGGTCGAGAGCACGGGCAATCTGACCATCGGCACCGACATCAACCTCGCCCCGGCGCGCTACGGCGCGGGCGCACCGGGTTATCTCGATTTCGTGGCCGCGGGCGACATCATCATCAACGGCAACATCTCCGACGGCTTTGCGGGAACGGCGCGCAACGCCGCGCTGCTGGCCGGGCGCTCGTGGAGCTACGGTTTCGAGGCGGGCCGCGATGTCAATCTTGGCGCGGGCAAGCTGGTGCGTACCGGCACCGGCGACATCCGCATCGACGCCGGACGCGATCTCGTCTTTGCTGACAATCTCTCCAACCTCTACACGGCGGGATCGAGGACCGCGACCCAGGCGGGCTTCACCCCGGTCGGCGGCCGTGTGACGGGCGAGTTTCCGACGCTCGGAGGCGATATCGTCCTGAACGCGGGGCGCGACATCCTTGCACCCGTCACCAGGCAATCGACCTCGGCCTGGCTGTTCCGTTATGGCGACACCGACTGGACCGGCGACCCGCTCACCGCCACCGTCGCACAGCAGACGAGCTGGTCGATCGTGTTCGGGAATTTCGAGCAGAGTGTCGGCGCGCTCGGTGGCGGCAATGTCGATGTCAACGCAGGGCGCGACATCAGCCAGCTCGCCGTGGCGCTCCCGACGACCGGACATATGACGACAACGATCGGCGGCGTCGCCCAGACGAGCGACATCAAGGTCCGCGGCGGCGGCGATCTGACGCTGACGGCGGGACGCGACATCAAGGGCGGTGTTTTCCATCTGGGGCTGGGCCAGGCCGATGTCGTGGCGGGCGGCCGGCTGACGCAGGGCGATACGCTGGTCGCCACGCGCGACTCGTCGAACGGCACCGCCACCTTTACGCCGCGCAAGATCGCCGCACTGTTCGGCCTTGCCGACGCGACGCTCGATATCGCGGCGCGCGCCGGGGCCGAGATCGAGGGCGTCTACGATCCGATGCTGCAAGGCCAGATCTGCCAGAACTCGCTATGCACCACGGGCGCCAATCCCGATCCCACCGCCGGTTCCGCCTTTTTCGGCATGACCGAGCGGACGGCGATGAACGTCGTCACCGCCAGCGGCGACGTCAGCTACAACGGCAATCCCTGGGCCTCGGTCGATGTGAGCCGTGGCACCAGCCGCCAGGCGATCTCGATATCGCGGCCCGTGAACGATCCGCGCCCCACGACCAACGGCTATCTGACCAATGTTCCGGGCGCGGTGCAGATGGTCGCGATGCAGGGGAACATCGCTCTATCGAGCAGGGTGAGCTCGGCCGGCCTGTCGATGGCGCCGACCGACAACGGCAATCTCGAGCTGATCGCGAGCAAGGGGTTTGTCGGCAACTTCAGCGTGACGATGCAGGATGTCGATCAGCGCTATCGCCGCGGGGCGCGGCACGCGTTCCTCGTGAACAACGATACGCGCATGAACATCGACATCAACCTGCCGACGCTCGCGACGAACTATGATCGCGGCTTCGTTCCCACGCACATCAATGATGCCGATCCCGCGCGGATATACTCGATGACGGAATCGATGAGCATTACCGCCACGCTTCCCAAGCCGCTTCACGTGTATTCGGGCAAGGATCTGCAGGGCAACTTCACCTCGCAGAACAACCGGCCCACGGACCTGAGCAGTTTCGTTGCGGAACGCGACATCACCTCCCTCTTCGCGACCGTTACCGGCATCGGCGATGCGGTGGTCGAAGCCGGGCGCGACATCAAGTTCGACTTCGGCGGCATCGTAAGCGCGGGCAACTTCCCCAATCGCGCCATCGAGTCCACGCGCAACCTCGCGCTATCGGACAAGGAGGGAGCGAACATCTATATGTTCGCGGGAACGGCCAAGGACGTCGACTATGCCGGCTTCACCGCGACCTATCTCGATCCGCAAAACAAGACGGGCGTGGTCAAGACCTATCTGAAGGAACTCGCCGACTATATGGTGAAGCTTGGCTACAAGGACCTGACGGAACCCGAGCTGGTCGCGCAGTTCAACGCGCTGCCCGCGCATGGCCGCAAGGCCTTTGCGCAGCAGATCCTCTTCGCCGAACTGAAGGAGACGGGCATCGACTATAACGATCCCGACAGCCCGCGCTTCCAGCGATATGATCGCGGCTATGATGCGATCAAGCGGCTCTTCCCGCTCGACACCAAAGACATGAAGCCTGAAGACCGCGCCAACATCATCCTCAATGCGCGGGCGGTGCAGAGCAATTCGGGCGGCAACATCACCGTGCTCGCCCCTTACGGACGCATCGAGGTCGGCGGCCAGTCGGTCGCCCAGCCGCCCGAGCAGGGCGGTATCGTGACGCGCAAGGGCGGCGATATCCGTATCATGGCGGACAAGAATATCGATCTCTTCTCCTCGCGCGTCTTCACGCTCCAGGGCGGCGATATCACCATGTGGACCTCCAATGGTGATATCACCGCGGGCGTCGGCGCCAAGACCACCGTTTTCCGCCCGCCGCTCGTCTACAACATCACCAATGACGGCCTTGTTGCGATCAACGTTTTCGGTCTTCAGACGGGTGCGGGCATCGGCGTGCTCGATGCGGGCGGCACCGGGGTGCGCAAGAAGAGCCGGCTCGATCTCATCGCGCCGCGCGGCGAGGTCAATGCGGGCGATGCGGGCATCCGTGTGGTTGGCGATCTCAACATCGCCGCGCTCCGCATCGTTGGTCTCGACAACATCCAGGTAACCGGCGAGGCGGTCGGCCTGCCCGAGATCGTTCAGGTCAATATGGGCGCGCTCACCGCCGCCAGCGCAGCAACCAGCGCGGTGACCAAGGCGGCCGAGGCGATCGCCCAGCGGGATCGGACGCCGATCGCACGCGAGGTGCCGTCGATCATCACCAGCCGCTTCCTGGGTTTCGGGGAGGAATGAGCCGATGATCCGCACGCTATTGCTGTCTGGCCTGGTCACGCTCATCGGTTGCGGCCAGGCGGGGGCTGGGGAGGCCGCAACGGCGCAGCGGACTGCGCCGTCCGTCGCGCCGGCCTCCTGGATGCGTTACGCCGAGCTGTTGAACGCCAGCGTTGCCACCTGGCTCGGCGAAGACAGCGCGACCGCGCTGCGGCTGCGCGCCTATCTTCACGCAAACCGACCGGATCATGACCGACCGACTGCACCGTTGTCGCTGAAGCTCTGGGTCGATCCGGACGGCGTCGTCACCCGGGCGGATTTCCCCGCTTTCGCGCATCAGGAACCGAATGACGACCTGCGCGCGATCCTTGTCGGCAGGAAGTTGCCTTCGTCACCACCCAAGGACATGCTGTTGCCGCTTCGGCTGGAATTCCAGCTTGATCCCGCCCTGCCATCGCCGTCATGATCGGTCCGGGGAAACTCTGGGCGACGTTTCCCTTCGAACGACGGTCAATCTTTGTGAAACTACGGCTACCTGCTTGCCGACGCCGGAAGTTGCCAGACTGCTAACGGTTAAACATCGTCATGCCTTGCGTGGGAAGCCGTAAGCTCGTTGATGTTCACGCCATTCGCAACGACCTTGCATCCATCTCGCCTATTGTTGAACTCTCGCGACTCATGGCAGACCTCGACAAGGAAGCCTGCCAACAGGAAGGAGAGCAGGCGTGGAGCAAAGCCGTAAGGGTGCAAGAGCCGTTGCACTGGTCGGACCCGCAGGGGCGGGCAAGACCAGCCTTGGAGAAGCGCTGCTTCATGCGGCTGGCGCGATCGCCCGCCTGGGCGGTGTCGATGGCGGTAACAGCGTGGGAGACCCCAGCCCGCAGGCGCGGGCGCGGGGCGGATCGACCGAACTCAACCTGATGCGCTTCGAGTGGCGCGGCGACCGCTTTCTGCTGGTCGATGCACCGGGCTCGCCGGGCTTCGCCGCCGATGCCGACCGGGCTCTGGCGGCGGCCGATCTTGCACTGGTGGTGATCGACCCGGATCCCGCACACGCGCCTCTGGTCGAGCCGGTGTTGCGGCAGCTGGAGGCGATGGGGATGCCGCACGCGCTGTTCGTCAACAAGATCGATCAGGCGCGCGGCAGCATAGAAGAACTGCTGACCGCGCTCCAGCCGATGAGCGCGGCGGCGCTGGTGGCCCGCCAGATTCCGATACGCGCCGGGGAGCGGGTCGCCGGATTCGTCGATCTCGCGCTCGAACGCGCCTATCATTACGAGCCTGGCCAGCGCTCCAAGGAGGTCCCGCTCGCCGCACATCTGAAGGAGGATGAGGCCAGCGCGCGCTTCCACATGCTCGAGCAGCTGGCCGATCATGACGACACGCTGCTCGAACAGCTGCTGATGGACGAAACGCCCGATCTCGCCACGATCTTCGGCGATCTCGCGAGCGAGACCGCGGCGGGGCTCGTCGTCCCCGTCCTGTTCGGTTCCGCGCTGGGCGGCTTCGGCATCCGCCGGCTGCTCAAGATGCTGCGCCACGATACGCCCGTCGCGGCGCAGACCGCGGGGCGGCTTGGCATCGATGGCGGCGCGGTCCAGGTCTTCAAGATATCACATGGAGGCACGATCGGCCGGCTGGCCTATGCCCGGGTTTTCGGCGCGGTGCTGAACGAGGGGGCCGAACTCGTCGCCGCGGATGGCAAGCCGACACGCGCGGGCGCGCTGTTCACAATCCAGGGTTCCGGCACGACGAAGACCGCCCGCGCCGAGCCCGGCGACATAGTCGGTATCGCCAAGGCCGATACGGCGCATGCGGGCGATCTGATCGGGATCGGGGGGAAGCCACCCGCCGCAACCGCACCGCTTGAGTTGCCGGTGGCCAATTGCGCGCTGGCGATCGCGGTCAAGGATCACAAGGACGAGGTTCGCCTCTCGACTGCGCTCAACCGTCTGGTCGAGGAGGATCCCGGCCTGCGCTGGGGGCAGGATGACGAAGCGCATGATACGCTGCTGCACGGCCTGAACGACGAACATCTCGCGGTCGCGATCGACCGGCTGCAGCGGCGCTACGGCATCACGGTAACGTCACGGCGGCCCGCGGTCGCCTATCGCGAGACCATCCGCAAACCGGCCAGCCAACGTGGCCGCCACAAGAAGCAATCGGGCGGGCATGGCCAGTACGGCGATGTCGTGATCGAAATCCGTCCATTGGGACGCGGCGAGGGCTTCCGCTTCGAGGACAAGATCACCGGCGGGGCGATCCCCCGGCAGTGGATACCGGCGGTCGAGCACGGAATAGGCGATGCGATGGCGAAGGGGCCGCTCGGCTTTCCGGTCGTCGATGTCGCGGTGGCGCTGGTCGATGGATCGTTCCACAGTGTCGACAGTTCGGAGCTCGCCTTTCGCACCGCCGGCCGGATCGCGATGGCCGATGCGCTCGCCGAAGCCGCGCCCTATCTGCTCGAGCCGCTTGTGTATGTGGCGATCCGCGCGCCAGGCAGTGCCACCTCGCGGGTCACGTCCACAATCGCCAGCAAACGTGGCCAGTTGCTCGGTGTGACGCCCCTGGAAGGCTGGTCGCGCTGGGATTGTGTCGAGGCGCTGCTGCCCGGGGCCGAGCTCTACGGTCTGGAGGCCGAGCTCCGATCGCTTAGCCAGGGTATGGCTCGGTATGAGGCGCGTTTCGATCACCTTGCCGAGGTCAGTGAAAAGCTGGCGGTGGGTGGCGTTCAGTAAGAAGTGCTGATGCGCCAGCACATGGGCTCTGCCTTCGGAGGGCCGAAATCAAACCGTGGAAACGAGGCCGCCAAGAACGAGAACAT
>JAESGW010000723.1_pt1 | contig 17277 bp, 16 predicted proteins | sample 9269791 | NCBI WGS metagenome assembly JAESGW01 (sample SAMN16773120, study PRJNA677053) | algae metagenome | isolation source: Aphanocapsa lilacina HA4352-LM1 and co-occurring heterotrophs from near cave... | place: USA: Maniniholo cave, near Haena, Kauai, HI | collected 2009-07-28 | reverse complement strand
CGGCCGCACCGGCTGCACCGGCGGTGCCCTCCTGGTCCGCCGTCCTCGCCGCCGAGCGCAGCCCGGCGAGCTCGTAGAAGTAGGCCAGCATCGCGAGGAAGTAGAGCACCGCGGCGCCGATGACGCCCCGGTAGCTGAACACCTCGAACCACTCGTCGGTCACGTCTCGTCCTCCTTGGTTGTCGAGCCCTGCAGGGCCGCTACGACGCCGTCGAGCTCGGCCACGCCGTCATCCGGGTCGCCACCCGACGACCGGTCCAGCCGTGCCACCTCGACCAGCGTGGTGCCGTCGTCCTGGCGCCGCGCCCGCACCCACATGCGGCGGGGGCGGATGAACAGCGAGGCCAGCAGGCCGAGCAGCGCGAGCACGACACCGGCCAGCGCCACCAGCTTGCCCGGGCTCCGGCTGACCTGGATCTTGTTCCACCGCTGGAGGCCGTCGAAGGAGACCGTGCCGAGGTCGTCGGGGAGGGTCACCGTGTCGCCGGGCCGCAGGTCCATCCGGAACGGCTGGCCGTCGTCCTTGACGACCTGCGTGGCCTTCGCCTTGTCGAGCACGTAGACCGAGGACGGTGTGCCGTCGTCGAGGCCGAGGTCGCCGGTGTAGACGAACAGCGAGAGCAGCGGGTCGAACGCGTCGCCGAAGACCGACGCGGGCATCGTGAGGTTGCCGTCGGCGTCGCGGCCCATCGCGAAGGTCGGGTAGAAGGTGCCCTCGAGCCCGACCTGCGCGGGGCTGGCGTCGGGGGCCTTGACCACGCCGAACGACTCGAAGGTCTGGGCGTTGGTCGGCAGGAAGACCGACGGCCCGCTGTAGGCGACCTCGCCGTCGCCGTCGCGGATCGTGATGACGGGGGCGTAGCCGTGGCCGATGAGGAACACGTCGGTGCCGCCGATGCTCAGCGGGTGGTTGACCCGCAGGTCGTAGCTCTTCGTCGCCCCGCCCGGCTCGGTCTCGTAGGCGAGCTCGGCGACGAACTCGCGCGCCATCCCGGCGCGCTCGCCCTCGGTCAGCCAGTCGACCTGGAAGTCGGTGATGCTGAAGGAGAACGGCTCCATCACGTCGGGGTCGAAGAGTGCGCCCGGGGCGAAGTCGTCGTACTGGGTGAGGTTGTTGGAGAAGCCGTAGTCCTCGCCGTTGAGCATGATGACGCCGCCCTTGTAGCCGAACAGGCTGCCCACGGCCACGCCGACGAGCACGACGATCACGGCGAGGTGGAAGACGAGGTTCCCGGCCTCGCGCAGGTGGCCGCGCTCCGCGGCGACCGAGTCGTCGCCCGCGTCGACACGGAACCGCCGCCCCCGCAGCGCGGTCACGGCGCGCTCGAGCACGTCCTCCGGGGCGTCGTCGGTGACGTACGACGTGCTCTCGGGCAGCCGCGACAGGTGGCGCGGCGCGCGCGGGGGCCGCGCGCGCACCGCGCGGGCGTACACGAACAGCCGCGGGATGATGCAGCCGACCAGCGAGATCATCAGCAGGATGTAGATCGCGGAGAACCACACCGACCCGTAGACGTCGAACAGGTCGAGCCGCTCCCACACCGGCGCGAGCCGCGGGTGGTCGTCGCGCCACTGCGAGACCGCGAGCGAGTCGATGTTCTCCTGCGGGATGACCGAGCCGGGGATCGAGGCGAGGGCGAGCAGCAGGAGCAGGACCAGGGCCGTACGCATCGAGGTCAGCTGCCGCCACGACCACCGCGCGAGCTCGCGGGCGGTGAGGTCGGGGGGCAGCGCGGTGGCCTGCCGGTCGTCGGACGGCCGGTGGCGCAGGTCGGGCTTGAGGTCGGTCACACCGGCACCGCGAATCCCTGGACGACCTGCAGCTGGAGCCACTGCACGATGCGGTCCCACCAGCCGCTCACGAGGAGGAGACCGACCGCGATCATCATCACCCCGCCGATGCGCACGACGAGCTGCTGGTGGCGGCGGATCACGGCGAAGGCGCCGAGCATGCGGCGGTAGGCGAGCGCGGCGGCGATGAAGGGCAGGCCGAGCCCGAGCGCGAACACCGCCGACAGCAGCGCGCCGCGACCGGCCGTCGCCTCGTTGACCGACAGCACGTTGATGGCGGCCAGGGTCGGCCCGACGCAGGGCGTCCAGCCGACGCCGAACAGGAAGCCGATCAGCGGGGCCGCGGCCAGGCCGACGGCCGGGACGCGGTGGATGCGCCAGTCACGCTGGAGGAAGCCGAAGCCGCCGAGGAAGGCGACGCCCAGCAGGATCGTGATGACCCCCAGCACCACGTTGAGCTGGCGCGTGTGGGTGAACAGCCACGCCCCGGCAGCCCCGGTGAGGCTGCCGAGCAGGACGAAGACCAGCGAGAAGCCGAGCACGAACAGGGTGGCGCCCAGCACCAGCCGGCTGCGTCGCGCCTGGTCGAGGTCGCCGCCGGAGATGCCGGTGGCGTAGGAGAGGTAGCCCGGCAGCAGCGGGATCACGCAGGGGCTGAAGAACGAGATGAGTCCGGCGGCGAGGGCGACCGGCAGGGCCAGCACCATCGACCCCGACATGGCCGTCTCCCGGAACCAGTCACTCATCGAGGACCGCCTCGACGAGGGACAGCAGGGTCTGGGTCGTGGGGATGCGGCCGTTGACCGACGCGGCGATGCGGCCCTCGGCGTCGAGGACGACCGTGCTCGGGATCGACCGCGGGGTCAGCGTGCCGGCGAAGGGCAGCAGCGCGGCGCCGTCGGCGGAGTAGACGGAGGTGTACGGCACCTCGAGGTTGCGGACGTAGGCGGCGGCGTTGTCGCGCGAGGCGTCACGGATGTTGAGCCCGACGAAGGCGACGCGGTCCCCGAGCTCGGCGGCGGCCTCGTTGAGGTCGGGCTGCTCGACCCGGCAGGGCGGGCACCACGACGCCCAGACGTTGACCACGACCGGCTTGCCGCGGAGGGCCGCCAGGTCGACCTCCTCGCCCTCGAGGTCGGTGCCGGTCAGCGCGACCGGCTCGCCGCGGTCGGCCGGGTCGACCTCCGTCGGCACGCCGGTGCCGGAGATGTAGCCCTTGTCGCCGGTGCCGGACAGCCCGGAGCAGCCCGCGAGCACGAGCAGGCAGGCGAGCGCCACGAGGGGCGCGGCGAGGCGGCGCAGCATCGTCAGGGCCGGTCCTCCCGGGGCGCGCCACCGGCCGAGAACGGGGCGGACCGGTCACCGACCGGGATGAGGTCGCCGGCCGGCTCGGAGTAGCGCACCTGCACGACCCGGTCGTCGTCGAAGACCACGCTGGTCAGCGAGCACAGGGTGCACTGCCGGGACTTGGGGTGGTGGAGGTAGCTGCGCTTCTCGAGGAACAGCCGCGTCGTCCAGATCGGCAGCTGGTGCGACACCACGACCGCCTCGTGGCCGGCAGCCGCGTCGCGCGCGTCGTGCACGGCCGCGACCATCCGCCCGGCGATCTCGTCGTACGGCTCCCCCCACGACGGCGTGAACGGGTTGTACATGTGGCGCAGCAGCTCGGGGCGCTTGAGGAACGTCCGCGCGCCCGCGCCGAAGTCGACGCCCTGGAACTTGTTGCCCGACTCGATGACCCGCGGGTCGATCTCGGGCGTGATCCCGAGGGTGGCGGCCAGCGGGGCGAGGGTCTCCTGCGCGCGCTCGAGGGGCGAGGTGCGCAGGTGCACGATGTCGCGGTCGCCGATCGAGTCGGCGATGCGCTGGGCCATCCGCTGGCCGAGCTCGGAGAGGTGGAACCCGTCCATCCGGCCGTAGAGGATGCCGTCGGGGTTGTGGACCTCACCGTGCCGGAGCAGGTGGACGATCGTCTCGACGCCCATGTCAGTGACCTCCTGCCGTCGCGGCCGCGAGCGCGGCGGCCGGCAGCGCGTCGACGATCGTCGAGATCGCCCGGTCGTCGTGGGCCGCGGAGACGAACCACGCCTCGTAGGCCGACGGCGGCAGGTAGACGCCCTGGTCGAGCATCGAGTGGAAGAAGGCGGCGTACGCGACCGTGTCCTGCCGGCTCGCCTCGGCGAAGTCGCGGACCGCGGCGTCGCGGAAGAACACCGAGAACATCGTGCCCGCGGCCTGCACGACGTGCGGGACACCGGCGGCGAGCAGGTGCTCGGCGACGGCGTCGCGGATCGTGTGCGCGGTCGCGTCGAGCTGGGCGTAGACCTCGGGCGTCGCGAGACGCAGCGTGGCGAGGCCCGCCGTGGTCGCCACCGGGTTCCCGGACAGCGTGCCGGCCTGGTAGACCGGGCCCTCGGGCGCGAGGTGCGCCATCAGGTCGGCCCGGCCGCCGAAGGCCGCGGCGGGGAAGCCGCCGCCCATCACCTTGCCGAAGGTCATCAGGTCGGGCGTCCAGCCCTCGATGGCGCCGTCGAGGCCCCAGCCGCCCTGCTCGGTGGCGCGGAAGCCGGTCATCACCTCGTCGCTGATGAACAGCGCGCCGTGCGCGCGGCAGGTCTCGGCGAGGAAGGCGTTGAAGCCGGGGGCGGGCGGGACGACGCCCATGTTGCCGGGGAAGGCCTCGGTGATCAGGCAGGCGATGCGCGGGCCGTGGGCGTCGAAGGCGGCGAGCACGGCCTCGCGGTCGTTGTAGGGCAGCACGAGGGTCTCGGCGGCCGAGGTCGCGGGCACGCCGCTGGTGCCGGGGACGGCGAGCGTCGCGACGCCCGAGCCGGCCTCGGCCAGCAGCGGGTCGACGTGGCCGTGGTAGCAGCCGGCGAACTTCACGACGAGGTCGCGGCCGGTCGCGCCGCGCGCGAGCCGGATCGCCGACATCGTCGCCTCGGTGCCCGAGGAGACGAAGCGGACCCGCTCGACGGGCGTACGCCGCACGATCTCCTCGGCGAGCTCGACCTCCGGCTCGGTCGGAGTGCCGTACGAGGTGCCGCGGGCGACAGCCCCGGCGACGGCCGCCTGGACGTCGGGGTGCGCGTGGCCGAGGAGCATCGGGCCCCACGAGCAGATCAGGTCGACGTAGTCGTTGCCGTCGGCGTCGGTGAGCCAGGCACCCGAGGCCGAGGTGATGAAGCGTGGGGTGCCGCCGACGGCGTTGAACGCGCGGACAGGGGAGTTGACCCCTCCCGGCGTCACGGCCCGGGCTCGCTCGAACCAGGCCTCACTGGCCGCGGTCGTGGAAGTGGTCGTCGCGGAGGTCACCGGGTCATTGTCACGCAGGGGCGCAAAGGGATCCCAGTCGGCGGCGACCGGGAGTTCCCGGTTGTGGGTTGGCGCACAGGTGACCGGCGCGTAACTTGGAGTGACAGTTCGTCGTTGGCGAGGTGTGGACGTGCCCGGAGGGGGCATCATGACACCAGTCCGACCAAGGGGAGAGCGCGACATGTCGAGTGCAGGCCGACTTCACCGGGCGACCGCCATCGTGCCGCTGGCGGTGCTCTCCGCCGCATGGACGGCCAGCCTCACCGGCGGCATCGGCTCGGCCAGCGCCGACCCCGACGGCCCCCGTACGCTCCCCGACGGCACCGTGCTCCCCGCCGCCGCGATCGAGGCGCCCGCCAGCGTCGGCGACGACGCCGTCACCCGCGCCGCGGCGGCCCTGACCCCCGGCTCGGCCAGCGACATCCCCCAGGCCGCGCTGTCGGCCTACCAGCGCGCCGAGGGCGTCATCAACGGTGCCGACAAGGGCTGCAACCTCCCGTGGGAGCTCATCGCGGCCATCGGTCGCGTCGAGTCCGACCACGGCCGGTTCGGCGGCAACGCGCTCGACGAGCAGGGTGTCGCGCGGCCGGGGATCTACGGCATCCCCCTCAACGGCAAGAACAACACCCAGGACATCGCCGACACCGACGCCGGCCAGTACGACAACGACACCCGCCACGACCGCGCGGTCGGCCCGATGCAGTTCATCCCCTCGACCTGGGCGGTGGTCGGCGTCGACGGCGACAGCGACGGCACCCGCAACCCGCAGGACATCGACGACTCCGCCCTCGCGACGGCGGTCTACCTGTGCTCCGGCGACGACGACCTGTCGTCCGAGCAGGGCCAGCGCGCCTCGGTCTACCGCTACAACCACTCCAACGCCTACGTCGACCTGGTGCTGGAGATCATGCAGTCCTACATGGACGGCGACTTCAGCGCGGTCCCGACCTCCACCCTCACCAGCGGCGTGATCGTGCCGGAGACGACCGGCAACGGCGGCAACGGTGGCAAGGACGGCGACAAGGGGAAGGACGGAGGCAAGGGCGGCAAGGGCGGCAAGGACGACGAGTCCCCGACCGAGGACCCGACGCCCACCCAGACCCCGACGCAGACCCCGACGCAGACGCCCACCCAGACCCCCACCCAGACGCCGACGCAGACGCCGACCAAGGACCCGACGACGAACCCCACGACGTCGGTCCCGACGAGCCTGCCCACGCTCACCCCGACGCTGCCCCTCCCGACGGCGACGATCACCTCGACGCTGACCTTTGTCGAAGCGGTCGCCCAGTGCACCGCCCAGGGTGTGATCGACCTGCCCCTGACCGGTGTTAACGAGCTGAAGCAGTGCGCAGACGATCTGCTCAGCCCCTGACATCCGACCGCGGAGATCCTGGCAGGGCAGCCGCACGCGCGGCCGGATGAACTTCCACCCGTACGCGTGGAAGTCCAGGCCCACGACCCCGCCACCACGCTGGGGCCCGGATGAAGATCCACCCGTACGCGTGGAAGTTCAGCGGCGCAACAGCTGCGCGGCCTCGGAGGCCCAGTAGGTGAGGATCACGTCGGCGCCGGCGCGGTGGATCGAGGTGAGGGTCTCCAGGATCGCGGCCTCGCGGTCGATCCACCCGTTCGCGGCGGCCGCCTCGACCATCGAGTACTCGCCGGAGATGTTGTAGGCGGCGACCGGCACGTCGACCGCGTCGCGCACCCGGCGTACGACGTCGAGGTAGGCCAGGGCGGGCTTGACCATCACGATGTCGGCGCCCTCCGCCACGTCGAGGAGCACCTCGCGCACGCCCTCGACGGCGTTGGCCGGGTCCTGCTGGTAGGTGCGGCGGTCGCCGTCGAGCGAGGAGTCGACGGCCTCGCGGAAGGGGCCGAAGAACGCCGAGGCGTACTTCGCGGAGTAGGCCAGGATCGACACGTGGCTGTGCGCGGCCGCGTCGAGCGCCTGCCGCACCACGCGGACCTGTCCGTCCATCATGCCACTGGGGCCGACCATGTCGACGCCGGCCGCGGCCTGCGCGAGCGCCATCTGCCCGTACGCCACCAGGGTCCGGTCGTTGTCGACCTCGCCGTCGGGGGTGAGCAGGCCGCAGTGGCCGTGGTCGGTGAACTCGTCGAGGCACAGGTCCGACATGACCGTGAGCTGGTCGCCCACCTCGGCGACCACGTCGGTGATCGCGAGGTTGAGCACGCCGCCGGGGTCGATGGCGCCGGAGCCGGTGGCGTCCTTGTGCTCGGGGATGCCGAAGAGCATCACGCCGCCGAGGCCGAGCTCGGCCGCCTCGGCGACGGCCTGCTTCAGCGAGTCGCGCGAGTGCTGGACGACACCGGGCATCGACGAGATCGGCCTCGGCTCGTCGAGGCCCTCGCGGACGAAGACCGGCAGCACGAGCGAGCTCGGCACCACGTGGTGCTCGGCGACCATCCGGCGCAGGGCCGGGGTGCGCCGCAGCCGCCGGGGACGGACGGTCGGGACCTGGACGGGGGTTTCATCGGTCACGGGTGCATCCTTCCCCGGCGGTGGTGACGGCGGTGGTGTGACGGCAGCGGTGACGGCTACTTGGCGCGGGCCTTGCGGCGCCCCGACGCGGTGCGGTCGCTGGGCCGGGTGACCGGCTCGCCGGCCTCCAGCATCGCGAGGCGGCGGGCGGCACCGAAGTCGGCCAGCGCGTCCACCAGCACCTCCACGTCGGGCGTGGGCGCGAGGACGTCGACACGCAGGCCGTGCTCCTCGGCGGTCTTGGCGGTCTGCGGGCCGATCACCGCGATGATCGTCGACGGGTGCGGCTTGCCGGCGATGCCGACGAGGTTGCGCACCGTCGACGACGAGGTGAAGACCACCGCGTCGAACCGGCCCGTCTTGATCGCGTCGCGCACGGGCGCCGGCGGCGGCGTGGCGCGCACGGTCCGGTAGGCCGTGACGTCGTCGCACTCCCAGCCGAGGTCGATGAGCCCGGCGACGAGGTTCTCGGTGGCGATGTCGGCGCGCGGCAGGAAGACCCGGTTGATCGGGTCGAGCACGTCGTCGTACGGCGGCCAGTCCTCCAGCAGCCCGGCGGCGGACTGCTCGCCCGACGGCACCAGGTCGGCGCGCAGGCCCCAGTCGGCGATCGCCTGCGCGGTCTTGTCACCGACGGCGGCGATCTTGAGGCCGGAGAACGCGCGCGCGTCGAGGCCGTACTCCTCGAACTTCTCGCGGACGGCCTTGACGGCGTTGACCGAGGTGAACGCGATCCACTCGTAGCGGCCCTCGACGAGGCCGCGCACGGCCTTGTCCATCTGGAGCGGGTTGCGCGGGGGCTCGACCGAGATGGTCGGCACCTCCTCGGGCACCGCGCCGTACTCGCGGAGGCGGCGCGACAGCGAGCCGGCCTGCTCCTTGGTGCGCGGCACCAGGGCGCGCCAGCCGAAGAGCGGCTTGGTCTCGAACCACGACAGCGTCTCGCGCAGGTCGACGACGTCGCCGATGACGATGATGGCCGGCGGGGCGATCCGGGCGGCGCGGACGTCGGCGGCGACCGTGGCGAGGGTCGAGGTGAGGGTCTGCTGCTCGGTCGTCGTACCCACGCGGGTGACGGCGACGGGCGTCTCGGGCGAGCGGCCCGCCTCGACGAGCGCGGCGGCGGTCTCGCCGATGCTGCCGACCCCGGAGAGCAGGACGAGCGTGCGGTCGTCGGCGTACGCGCTCCAGTCGACCTTCTCGCCGCAGGTGACCACGGCCATCTCGCGGTGGCGCTTGGTGGTGAGCGGGATGCCGGCGTAGGCCGGGACGGCACTCACCGACGAGACGCCCGGGACGATCTCGAAACCGACGCCCGCCTTCACGCAGGCCTGCGCCTCCTCGGGGCCGGAGGCGTAGAGGAACGGGTCGCCGACCATCAGGCGCACCACGCGCTGCTTCTTGCCGTGCTTGACCACGACCTTGGCGCGGGCCGCGTGGGTCAGCGGCTGGCCGTCCTCACCGAAGCCTCCGTCGACGATCTCCGGGCCGCCCACGAGGCCGTCGGGGCCCTCGACGAGACCGAGGACCGAGCGGACCAGGTCGACGTGGTCGGGGGCCTCGGTGACGATCACCTCGGCGCCACGGAGGAGCTCCACGGCGCGCACGGTCAGCAGGCCGGGGTCACCGGGTCCGCTGCCGACGAACGACACCCACCCCTGGGCCGGGGTGGTCGCGCCCTTGCCAGTCGTGCCCGTGGCCTGGGGGGTCTGTACTCGCGTCATGCGTGCTGCTTCCTCACTGGTGGTCCCTGCAAAGTGCTGTCGTGATCTGGGGCTGCCGTCATCAGGTCTGCTGCTCCCTCGTCGAGCATGTCGCCCGCGAGGCGTGTTCCGAGTCGTACGGCCTCGGTGACCGGGCCGGTGGCGCTCATCCGCACCGACAGGACGCCGTCCTCGGAGAGGGCCACGGCACGCAGCCACAGCTCCTCGCCGTCCTCGCCCTCGACCACCTCGGCCAGCGCACCCAGGGGGGCCGAGCAGCCGGCCTCGAGGGTGGACAGGACCGCGCGCTCCGCGGTCACCGCGGCACGGGTGGCCGGGTCGTCGAGCTGCGCCAGGGCGGCGACGAGGTCGGTGTCGGCGGTGCGGCACTCGATCGCGAGCGCGCCCTGGCCGGGGGCCGGGAGCATCTGGAGCGGGTCGAGGACCTCGGTGACCTCGTCGAGGCGACCGAGGCGGGCCAGGCCGGCGCGGGCCAGGACGACGGCGTCGACCTCGCCCTCGCGGACCTTGCGGATACGGGTGTCGACGTTGCCGCGGATGCCCTGGAGCTCGAGGCCGAGACCGAGGGCGGCGAGCTGGCTCACCCGCCGCGGGGAGCCGGTGCCGAGGCGGCTGCCCACCGGCAGCTCGCCGAGGGTGAGGCCGTCGCGGGCGACGACGACGTCGCGCGGGTCCTCGCGCTGCGGGACCGCCGCGAGGGCGATGCCGTCGGCGGGCGTGGTGGGCAGGTCCTTGAGCGAGTGGACCGCGAGGTCGACCCGGCCGTCGAGCAGCGCGTCGCGCAGGGCGCTGACGAAGACGCCGGTGCCGCCCATCGTGGCGAGCGGGGCGCGGTTGACGTCGCCCTCCGTCGAGACCTCGACGAGCTCGACCTCGCGGCCGAGGCGCTCACGGACGAGGTCGGCGACGTGGCCGGACTGGGTCGTGGCGAGGGCCGAGGCGCGGGTGCCGAGGCGAAGCGGGGTGTTCATGACGATCCTCCCTCGGCCCGGGAGATGGCGTCGACGGCGTCGGGGTCGAGGCGGAACAGCTCGGCCAGGGCCGCGGTGTAGGAGACGGCGGGCTCGGCGTCGGCGAGCTCCTTGACCCGGACGGTGGGCTCGTGGAGGAGCTTGTCGGCGACACGGCGGACCGTGTGGAGCACCTCGGCGCGGGTGGCGTCGTCGAGGTCGGGCAGGCGGGAGGCGAGCCGGTCCATCTCGGCGTCGACCACCGACGTGGCCATCGAGCGCAGCGCCACGACCGTGGGCGTCACGCTCGCCTGGCGGCGTACGGCGAGGAACGCGGAGATCTCCTGCCCGACGATGGTGCGGACGTCGTCGACGCCGGCCGTGGCCTCGAGGCCGCGCAGCTCCTCGGCGAGACCGGCGAGGTTGACCAGCTGTACGCCCGGGAGGTCGGCCAGCGACGGGTCCACGTCGTGGGGCAGCGCGAGGTCGATGACGGTGAGCGGGCGGTCGCTGCCGCCGCGGGCGGTGACGACGTCGGCGAGGCGGACGAGCGGCTCGGGCGCGCCCGTGCAGGAGATGACGATGTCGGCGGTGGCCAGCTCCGTGCCGAGCCGGTCGAGCGGCACGGACGTCGCGGCGTACTCGTCGGCGAGGCGCTCGGCGCGGGCGGCCGTGCGGTTGAGCACGGCGATGCTCGCCGCACCGTTGCGAGCGAGGTGGGCGACGGCGAGCGACGCCATCGCTCCGGCACCGATGACCAGCGCACGGGAGCCGGCGACGGGCACGGTGCTGCGCTCGAGCGCGGCGGTCACCAGCGACGGCGCGGCGCGGTCGATGTCGGTCTCGGCGTGGGCGCGCTTGCCGACGCGCAGCGCCTGCTGGAAGAGGGTGTTGAGCGCAGGTCCGACGGTGCCGTGCTCTTGGCCGACGCGCAGCGCCTCGCGGGTCTGGCCGAGGATCTGGCCCTCGCCGACGACCATGGAGTCGAGGCCCGCGGCGACCTGGAAGAGGTGGGAGACGGCGCCCTCGTCGTAGTGGACGTAGAGGTGCGGCAGCAGCGACTCGGTGGACTGCTGCGCCTGCGCGACGAGGAGGCCGGAGAGGTCCTCGACACTGCCGTGGAACCGATCGACCTCGGCGTAGACCTCGAGCCGGTTGCAGGTGACGATCGCGGTCGCCTCGGAGACGTGCTCGCCGCCCATCACGTCGGCGATCAGCTTCGCGGTGCCGTCGGCGTCGAGCGCGAGTCGCTCGAGCAGCTCGACGGGCGCGGACTTGTGGGAGATGCCCACGACGAGGACGCTCACGACAGGACCTCCGTTCCGGGAGCCACCGACTTGCGCTGCTCGTGGTAGGCGAGGATCTGGAGCTCGATGGAGAGGTCCACCTTGCGCACGTCGACTCCGTCGGGCACCGACAGGACCGTCGGCGCGAAGTTGAGGATGCTGGTGATGCCGGCCGCGACCATCCGGTCGGCGACGGACTGCGCGGCGACCGCCGGCGTCGCGATGACGCCGATGGACACGGCGTTGTCGGACACGATCGCCTCGAGGTCCTCGAAGGAGCGCACGTCGAGCCCGGCGACGACCTCGTCGTGGCGGTCCGGGTCGGCGTCGAGCAGCGCGACGACGCGGAACCCGCGGCTGCGGAACCCGGAGTAGTTGGCGAGCGCGTGGCCGAGGTTGCCGATGCCGACGATGACCACGGGCCAGTCCTGGGTCACGCCGATCTCGCGGGCGATCTGGTAGCGGAGGTACTCCACGTCGTAGCCGACACCGCGGGTGCCGTAGCTGCCGAGGTAGGAGAGGTCCTTGCGCAGCTTCGCGCTGTTGACGCCGGCCGACGCCGCGAGCTCCTCGCTCGAGCAGGTCGTCGTGCCGTCGTCGGCGAGGCTGGTCAGGGCACGCAGGTACACGGGAAGCCTGGCGACGGTCGCCTCGGGGATGTCCCGGGCTGAGTCGGGGGTCCGTGCGGTCACAGCTGCTTCTTTCCAGTCCCACGAATCTCGCGTGACTTCGCCACTGTAGGAGTTTGTGAACGGGAGAACAAAACGTCGACGAGGGGCGCTAGCACATGTGAGAAGACCCACCCCACGCGGGGGTCGCTCGACTTGCGCGAAGGGTGCCGCAGGGCATATCGGAGGCCGTACGCCGGGGCGTCGTCGCGGTCTCGACGTGCGGGAGCAGCGAGCCTCGAAACCACTCCCCTCTTCGGTGGTCGAGGTGCGAGCGCAGTGAGCCTCGAAACACCCCATCATCGCTGGTCGAGGAGGGACGAAGTCCTGTCATGAGACCCTCCACACCTTCGTCCACGGGGGCGCCGTTGTCGGTGGGCTCCCGTAGGATCGAACACATGATCGACGGACTGGCAGCCGAGGCACGAGAGGTCACAGACGACCTCTCACCCGCCGCTCTGCTCGCCACGATCAAGGCCGAGCGGAACGCCGAGAACACCGCCGCCGCGCGTCAGCTGGTCCTCGCCGCCCAGTGGGCCGACCTCCACCCGCCGGAGTCGATCAACGACGCGGCCGCGTTCACGGTTCCGGGGTGCGAGCACGAGGAACCCATCGCCGGTGAGGGCGCTCCTCTTGTGGCGGCGTTCTGTGTCGCCGAGCTCGGCTCGGTCCTCGGGATCTCGTCAACGGCTGCGAAGAAGCTCATCGGTCAGGCCCTCGAGGTGCGGCACCGGTTGCCGCGGTTGTGGGAGCAGGTCCACGCCGGCCTGGTGCCGGCGTGGCGGGCGAGGGCGGTCGCAGACGTCACCATCCACTCCTCCCCCGCGCTGACCGCTGAGGCGGCGGGGTTCGTCGACGCCCAAGTCGCCGCGGTCGCCGGCAGGATCGGTGCCGGGCAGCTCGACCGGCTCGTGGCCGAGGCCATCAAGCGGTACGACCTCGCGACCGCTGATCCCACGCAGGATCCGGAGGACGGGTGGCAGCACGTGGACCCGCGTCACGTCACGGTGGACTCCGATGACGTGCACTATGCGGGCACGATGCGGATCGAGGCCGAGGTGGACCTCGCCGATGCCCTCGACCTCGACCGCGCGCTCGCGCACCACGCTGCCACCCAGAAGGCTCTCGGGTCCGAGCTGTCCCTCGACGCCCGCCGCGCGAAGGCGCTTGGGGACCTCGCGCGGACCCAGACCGCGCTGGATCTTGCCGCCGGTGGTGGTTTCGAGGCTCGTGGAGTTCATCCTGAGGAGCCGAGGGACGAGGCGTCTCGAAGGGCTCGCACCTCAACCACCGAGGGAGCCGACACCCACGCTGCGGCCGAGGACCTGCCGGCGGCAAGAGAGGTCGTCATCTACGCCCATTTCGACGCCTCCTTCTCCGGCGACGCCACCGCGTTCGGGCCGACCGGGCGGATGGAGAACGGACAACGCCTGGTCCTGCTCGACCAGATCAAGTCGTGGTGCTCCGATACCCGCACGAAGGTGACGATCAAGCCCGTCATCGACCTCAACGTCCCGCTCACCGCCCAGGGCTACGACATCCCCGACCGCCTCCGCGAACAGGTCCAGCTTCGCGACCGCACGTGTGTGTTCCCGAACTGCACCCGCCCTGCCCGTGGCTGCGACGTGGACCATGTCGTCCCCTACGACCACGACGCCGACGCCGAGGGCAGGCCACAACCCGGCCCGACGACGACGAGCAACCTCGCGGCGCTGTGCCGGTTCCACCACCGCCTCAAGACCCACTCGCCTTGGACCTACCGAACGGTCGAGAACGGGATCTTCGCGTGGACCAGCCCCCACGGTCTTCGCTACCGCCGCGACCAGACCGGCACCACCACCCTCGAGCCCATCACCCCGGACGAGCCGACAGCCCCACCCGGCATCCCACGGCCCCGCCGACGATGACCCCGCACCGCACCCCGCCGACCTGATCGCGGCGGGGCCGCAGGCGTGTCTCGACCTCGAAGCGCCTGCTGCCATGACCCGAGCATCCGCTCATGCCGATGTCCGTGCGTTCAATGAGCGGTCTACCTAGGCTCAGCGCATGTACAGCGACGCTGACGTGGATGCCATTGCCGCTCGCCTTCGCTCTCCTGACGCAGCCGTCCGTGCATTGGCCGCGGACGAGGCCACCGACGGTGTCTCTGACTGGGAACATCATTCGTACACGGCATCGCAGGCCACTGAGATCACCAGTGTCCTGGTCGACGCGCTGACCGTTGAGACCGATGCCATCGCGCGCGAGTCGATCGTCAACGCTTTGGCGACCCTCGTCTCGTGGGGCCTCGCTCCGATCAGCGACGTTCGCCGAGCGGCCAGCGTCCCTCGTGCTCGGGACGACCTCACCGAGTACTGGCGGGACATCGACGCGTGGGCTGCGCACCAGGACTAAACATCCGGATCTGCCGCGAACCGCACGACCCGACCGTCCGATGCCACGAGGACACCCGGCCGCCCACTTCGTGTCTCGGGTCAGCCACCTTTGTGGCGCCCTGCCAGGCGACGGCGAAGACGTGCGCCCGTCACCCCAGCACCGACCGCACCGCCGCCGCGAGCGCGCCCACGTCGACCTCCCCCGACGTGTCGACCTCGAGGAGCGGCCCCAGCCCCAGCGGCGCCACCTCCTCGCCCCACAGCTCCACCTCGTCCCGCAGACCGTCGAGGTGTCGCGGGTCCCGCACCCTGCGTATGTAGCGCTCACGCGCGACCTCGACCGGCACGCGGCACCGGACCTCAACGAGCGGCCCGGGCAGCGAACGCGCGAGCGGCTCCGCGTACGGGTACCAGGTGCTGTCGACGACCGCGGCCTGGCAGCCCCGGGCGACGCCGAGCAGGGCGTGCACCGCGGCCCGGCCCAGCCGGCGCGACGCCTCTAAGTCGGAGGGCGTGCCCATCGCGTCCATCAGCGCTTCCTTGACCACGTCCTTGGACAGGTGCGGGACGCCGAGCTCCGCCGCGAGCGCGCCCGACAGGGTCGTCTTCCCCGAGCCGGGCCATCCGCCGACGAGCACGAACCCACGCACGGCACGCACTCGTCAGCCGCCGAGCGCCGCCCGGAGTCGCGCGGCGTCGACCCGCCAGAAGTCGTGTTGCCGACCGTCCACGAGGGTCACCGGGATCTCGTCGCCGTAGCGGTCCTCGAGGTCGCCGTCGGTGGTGATGTCGACCTCCTCGTACGCCTCCCCGACCTCGGCGCACACGGCCTCGATCACGGCCCGGGCGTCGTCGCAGAGGTGGCAGCCCGGCCGGGAGTAGAGGGTGACGCGCGGGGCGCTCACTCCAGCAGCCCCTGCACGCGTCGGCGCTCGAGGCCGCGCAGCCGGCCCTTCTGCACCTTGCCTGTCGCGGTGAGCGGCAGCTCGTCGACGACCTCGATGCGCGAGGGGATCTTGAAGCGCGCGAGCCGCACGATCGCGTGGGCGCGCACCGCCTCCTCGAGGTGGGTCATGGGGTGGGACGCGACGACGTACGCCACCACGGCCTCCCCCGTCTCCTCGTCGGGCACGCCGATCACCGCGGCGTCGGCCACGCCCTCGACCTCGCGGATCACGTCCTCGACCTCGGTCGGGTAGACGTTGAAGCCGCTGACGATCACCAGCTCCTTGACCCGGTCGACGAGGAAGAGGTCGCCGCTGGCGTCGAGGAATCCGACGTCGCCGGTGGCGTACCAGCCGTCGGCGTCGGGACCGTCGGCCCCGTCCGCCCAGTAGCCGCTGAACAGGTTGTCGCCGCGGACCTGGATCTGGCCGGGGTCCTCACCCTCGACCTGCCCCCACGTCTCGTCGACGAGGCGCAGCTCGATGCCCGGCAGGGCCGCGCCGACCGAGCCGGCGCGCGGCTCGCTGCTGCACAGGGTGCTCGTCACGACCGGGGCTGCCTCGGTGAGGCCGTAGCCCTGGTGCACCGGGATCCCGGTGATCGAGGTGAACTGCTCGATCACCCCCGCCTCGAGCGGGGCCGAGCCCGACAGCACCAGCCGGACCGGTCCGAGCCGCTCGCGCAGGTGCTCGTCGGGCAGCCAGTGGGCGAAGACGGGAGGGGCGATCGGCACCACGCTGCACGCCTCGTCGTCGATGAGGTCGAGGACCGCCTGCGGGTCGTAGTGCTCCACCAGCAGCAGCCGCGCGCGGTGGCGCAGCACCCCGCCCAGGACGGCGTTGAGGCCGTAGACGTGGAACAGCGGCAGCACGCCGAGCACGACGTCGTCGCCGTGCATCATCGGCGGCTCGACGGCGGCGACCTGCTCGATGTTGGCCAGCAGCGCCCGGTGGCTGAGCATCGCCGCGCGCGGCAGGCCGGACGTGCCGCTCGTGTAGAGCAGGGCGGCCAGCTTCTCCGGGTCCGGCAGCGGCGGCACGGGACGTACGACGTCGGCGCGCAGGTCGTCGAGGGCGACCTCGTCCGCGGCGGGCGAGGTGCCGGTCACGACGACGGTCGGCCGCGCGACGTCGGGGCCGAGCTCGGCGAGCGCGCTGCGGACGACCTCGAGCGCCGTCTCGTCGACGACCACGAGGCGGGTGCCGGAGTCGGCGACCATCCGCGCGAGCTCACCTGCCGTCGACCTCGGGTTGACCGGCACCGCGACGACCTGGGCGCGGAGGACGGCGAGATAGGTCGTGACGAACTCGATCCGGTTGCCGACCACGATCATCACGCGCTGCCCGGCGCGTACGCCGTGGGCACCCAGACCGGTCGCGAGGCGGGCCACCTCGTCCTCGAGCTGAGCCCACGTGAGCGAGCGTCCGCCGCTCTCGACGAGGGCCTGCCGGTCCGGGACGTCCGCGGCCGCCTCGGCCACCAACGCGGAGATGTCGTTGCGCGGCATGGGCCGATCCTTCCACAGCTAGGCTTGACGGGTGACCCCGTCCGAGCGACCGCGACGCCTCAACCTGCAGCAGCGCTCGGCCCTCGCGGGCGAGGCAGCGGCGGCGTCGGCCGAGGTGGAGAACGCGCTCCTGACGCCCGTCGACCCCACCGCAGCGGCGTTCTTCGACGTCGACAACACGGTCATGCAGGGCGCCAGCATCTTCCA
>JAESGW010000722.1_pt1 | contig 17296 bp, 16 predicted proteins | sample 9269791 | NCBI WGS metagenome assembly JAESGW01 (sample SAMN16773120, study PRJNA677053) | algae metagenome | isolation source: Aphanocapsa lilacina HA4352-LM1 and co-occurring heterotrophs from near cave... | place: USA: Maniniholo cave, near Haena, Kauai, HI | collected 2009-07-28 | reverse complement strand
GCAATGTTGTATGTGTCAGGAAGTCAGTTATGTGCATTGGCTGGGAAAATTGCTGGGCAGCTGGAGGCGCAGGGTCTGGCCCCTCGAACTGTGTGCAAGCGTTCACTGATTCAACACTTCTGGTGGAGTACTGAGAGGTCTACAACTGGACAAGGATTGGATAGAGGTAAGCTTAGAGGGGGGTAGTTCAGTTAAAGTTTATGAGACTGGGGATGTCATTGATGACGTCGTTGGCCCCATGGTCAATAGACAAGTAATTGTCGATGTATTGAAATCGGAAGAGCGTTATTTGTACAGGGATATTCAGCTAAATGATTAGTTGTTAACACCGTCAATCTCACTGTATTGTCCGAGGCTTTCCTAACATCCATTACTCAGAAAAAAGTTGGGCACCCGCGCCAAAGAGGCAAACTCCCCCGGACCTAACGATCCGGGGGAGTTTGCCATGGAAAATAGGAATAGTTAGTACTTGACGGAGCAGCCGTAGGGGCGGGTGGTGGCGACGGTGACGGGTTTGCCGGCCATCGATTCGGTGAGGGCGGCAGCCACGTAGTTGGTCTGGGGTTTGGTGGCGGCGTCGGTGGTCGGCTTGTCGTCGATGGCGCCGTTGTAGATGAGCTTGCCTTCCGGGTTGATGATGTACATGTGCGGAGTGGTCTTGGCCCCGTACAGCTGGCCAATCTTGCCGTCGCCGTCCAGCAAAATCGCCTTGGGGGCGGCACCTTTTTCTTTAGCCAGGGTGTTCCACTTCTCAGCAGGATAGTTGCCCTGCTTGCCGGCGGCGGAAGAATTTACCGACAGCCAGACCACGCCTTTGCCCGCGGCCATCTTCTGCATTTCCTGCATCGCCTGGGTGCTGTACTGCTTGACGACGAAGGGGCAGTCGTAGTTGGTCCACTCCAGGACCACGTATTTGTCCTTGAAATCGGCGAGCGCATGGCTCTTGCCGTTGGTGTCGGCGGCGGTGAAGCTGGGGGCCGGCTGACCGACCAGGGCGTCGGCCTGCACCGTCGAGACGTTCGCAGCGACCAGTGCCAGGCTCAAGGCGGCCATCACAAACGCTTTCCTCTTCATTTGCAGTCTCCTGGTAAGAAGTTCGGGACTTATAACAATTCTTGAATTGCCTTCACGATGATATCCGGAGTGAGCACTTCGGGCAAAATCCGCGGCGGGGCACCGGCGGTCGGGCCATAGAGCACATAGAGAGGGACGCCGCTGCGGCCAAATTGTGCCAGCGCCTGGGCAATCGTGGCATCGCGCTTGGTCCAGTCGGCTTTGAGCATCACAAAGCCGCCTCTTGCAAAGGCTTCGCGCACCTGGGGCGAGCTGAAGGCGACGCGCTCGTTGACCTGGCAACTCAAGCACCAGGCGGCGGTGAAATCGATAAATACCGGCGTGCCGGCGGCGCGCAGTGCGGCCACCCGCTGCGGGGAGAACGCTTCCCAACGGATGCCGTCGGACGGACTCGCCGTCGCCTGGGCCGGTCCGGAGGAAGCGGCGGACTGTTGCTCGACTCCGACCAGAGCGACACCCAGCGCCCCGACGATCCCGAGGGCGGCGAGCACCCGGGCGGTCAGGCGGGTGGGGGCAGGAGCCGCCATGTGGCCCCATTTGCCGAGCGCCCAGGCGGCGGCTCCGAGCACCACCAGGGCGGCCAGCAGCGCCGCCAGAGCACTCACCCCGGCCTGCAGGCCCAGTACCCAGCCCAGCCAGACGACGGTGCCCATCAGCAAAAAGCCCATCGCCTGCTTGAAGGTCTCCATCCAGGCACCCGGCTTGGGCACGAAGCGCAGGAGCGCAGGCGAGAGCGAAAGCAGCAGATAGGGGCTCGCCATGCCGAGGCCCAGGGCGGTGAAGACCAGCAATGCCGCCCAGGCGGGTTGGGTCAGGGCGTAACCGAGGGCCGAACCCATAAACGGGGCGGTGCAGGGGGTGGCGACGGTGGTGGCGAGCACCCCGCTAAAAAACGAACCGCCCAGGCCGCCGGCCGGACCGGCTCCCCCCAGGCGCGTCAGCGCAGTGCCCACCTCGAAGATGCCAAAAAGATTCAATCCGAACAAAAAGAGCACCGCGCAGAGGATCACCAGAAAAGGCGGCGACTGCAGCTGGAAGCCCCACCCCAGTTGTTCGCCTCCCGCGCGCAACAGCAGCAATCCGCCGGCCAAAAGCCAGAAGGAGGCGAGCACCCCGGTGGTAAAGGCAAGGCCGTAGCGCCAGGCGTGGCCCGTGCGCGCCTCCTGCACGAAGCCCAGCACCTTGATCGAGAGCACCGGCAGCACACAGGGCATCAGGTTCAAGATGATCCCGCCCAAAAAAGCGAAACCCACCGCCACCAGCAGCCCGGCCAGATCCGGCGCCCCGGCGCTCAGCACGGCGGCGGCCGGTTCGAGGGCAACCTGAGCGCTCAGAGCCTGCTCCGACCCGGTGCCGCGCCAACCGGCAGGAGCCACAAGCACGCCCGCAATGCGCTCGGGGAGCGCCGTCGAGACGGCGGAGCGCTTGAGCTTGAGCAAAAAGCCGTCGGGACGCGATTCGAGCACCTGGGGGGCCGCCGGTTCGATGAGCAGGTCTTGCTCCGGGAAGAAGGTCACCGGACCCGTTTCACCTGCGAACCACTCGGGCCGGGTGGCGCGCAGGATGAGTTGCCCCTCCTGCACCGCCGCGCGCAGCTTCCAATCGGCAATGGTGACCGGCAGACGGCCGCGGGCAGAAGCGATCGCATCGGCGTGGACCGACGGTGCAGTAGCCTCCGCCTGAACCGGCAATTCGAGGGCGACGGTGCCCGCCCCCGGTAGGCATTCTACTTTGCACTCCAGCCACTCGGCTTTGGCGCGCAGCGCCAGTTTTGCTCCGGGCTTGAGATCCGCGGGCGCCTGGATTTCGCTCAGCAGATAGACCGTCCCTTCGTATCCGTAACTTGCGAGAGGCGGGGCGGAGATGCGCTGGGGATAGGGCCAGCGGAGGGGACCGGCCTGTATCCCGGCAGGTTGTCGCCATTGCAGCGTGGTCGCTGTGCCCGAGTCCCCCGGATTGAGCCAGTAGGTGTGCCATTCGGGATCCATCTTCAGGCGCAGCGCCACCCAAAAAGGCCGGCCCGGCTGGACCGAGCGCACCTCCGAGACCAGTTCAGCCTCGGTGTGGGCGGAGCGCACCGGGATAGCGGCTACCGGCGCGGTGAGGACCGCGAACCCGACCGCCAACCAAAACATCACCAAAGTCAACCAGCGCATATTACAAACCGCAGCGCGACAGCATCGTGAGGAACGTCATCAAGCATCCGTCACGGCCGATGGCCGAGAGGTGACCCGCCGGGGCGGCGGTCGTAAAAGTCAAATTGGCGTCCTGGACCCATTCGCCCCCGGAACGCCAACCCACCCGCTCCACGAAGCGGTCGTAGTTGGCGTTGAAGGTGGCTTCGGCGGGCGGACCGGCCTCGCCGGAAATTTCTTGCCAGAGGCGCTTCTGGGCGCTGAAGCCGAGACGCTTGGCGCTCGCTGCCGCCCACACGCGGTCGACGGCCCGCACGTCGTCACAGGAAAGCTTCTGGATCGCGGGCACATCCAGCCAGCCCACCTCCTCGCGGCCCACCGAGCGCAGCAGCAACAGCCGCGTCTCCTGCTCGGCCTCCCGCCAGTTGCCGGTGCGCAGCACCTCGACGAGGCGGGTGTAAGGATTGCGCGAGGTCAGCTCGGCCCCGGCAGGTGCGGCCAGGACGGCCGACAGGCACAAGGCGGTGAAAACCTTGAATGACAAAGGCATCGATTCTATCCGCAACGCATCCACCCGCCAGTATCGCCCGCACGGACACCCACTGCCCAGGCCCAGGGCCGCCGCATCGGGCAAACAAAGATCAGCGGGTGACCAGTTGACAGCGTTGCCAGCAAAATGGTTCTTTTCTGATCGGGCGGTGGCGCTGAGTCTGCCCCTGTCGTGCCAGCGGAGGGTGATATGGAACTTGGATCCCAGACCCACAAAAAACTTTTTTGCCGGAGCATTGTCGAGACCCACCGCGAGTACGACCCGCTCGCAATCGCCTGGCCGCCCCTCGAAGGCGAGGCGCTGCGGTTGTTGCGGTCCATTCCGTTCTGGGAAGAAGCGCTGGGTCGCGAGGTGCAGGCCGGCCGGATTGTGAGCGCCTACGCCCAGACCGTCAGCGACCCGCTCGTCCGCGAAGCGATCGCCGTGCAGGGGTTCGAGGAGGCCCGCCACGCCCAATTGCTCGAAGGGATGATGCGCTTCTACGGTCTCGAGGTGCGCCACCGCCCGGCTTCACCGCCCACGGCGCCTTGTCGCTCGCTATCGACTTGACCCCCGAGTCTTTTATCGGGGCGTGCATCACCCAGCAAAATGCCCGCATGGGTGTCTTCGACCCGCGGCTTTTGCGACCGCAATTGATGCCCGCCCTCGCCGGTTTTGCCTCCGAGGTGCTGCGGCTGTTCAACCCACAAAAGAGCCCTCCGCAGTCGCGGTCGGCTTAGCAAAAGACAAGCGGATCTCTTTCTAAGGGCTTAGTCCCTAAGGGAGGCTAATGCTGATATACTTGATTGCAATATTTCTCAATCTGCTCTTAACCGGGCCTTCAACTGCTCCTTACCTGTTGCCTATACGCTGTCTACAGTGTGCGAGGAGGACGAATGCTCCAAGCGATCGCGGTGGCCTGGCTGCTGCTGTTTATCGGCGATTTTGTTTCCACCTTTTGCTACCACGTTCCTGAGCACGTCTTCGGTAAATTGCACGTCAGCGTGCACCACGCCCCCCGCAAAAACTTCCGCCACTACGCCGTGCTTTCCGGCCGACCGAGCGTGGTCGCCGACGGCCTCCTGGGGGCCTTGCCCTACATCGCCCTTTCTGTCCTGCTGTGGTCCTACTCCTGGCAGGGCGTCCTGCTGGGGATGATCTTCGGCCAGTTCCACGTCTGGTGGCGGCACACGACGGCGCTGGGCTGGCGCACGCCCGGCCCGATCGCCTGGCTGTGCCGGTGGCTTTTGATTACTACGCCCGAGCAGCACTGGCGTCACCACCACAACAGCACCATCGGCTACGGCGACATCTTCACAGTCTTCGATACCCCGGCGCGCTGCATGCTCAAGCAACTGCGGCGCTGGCGGGCGCGCTACCGCTACTTTCTGGTCTCCGCCGGCTGAGTAGCCGATTGCTCAAAGTCCCTCGGATAGAACCCGTAGGCGATGGCGGCCCCCAGGGCCAGCACCCCGGCGATCGGTCCCACCAGCTGGATGCCCAGTGGTTGACCCGGGCTGTAGCCGAACTGCGACTGCAAAAAACCGAGCAGCGCCGCCGCCAGGCCGTAGCTGAGCTTGATGGCCAATCCCTGCAGGCCGAAAAACAACGCTCCTTTGGCTTCCCCGCTGGATTTTGCGTCCTGCTCGACCTGCTCGGCCACCATCGGGTTTTGCACCACCGAGAGGATGGCAAGCGGAAAACCGATCGAGGCGAAGAGCGACAAGGCCCACTGCTCGGCGCTCAAAGGCCCGACCGAGCGGCCGACCGTGGCAAGCAGCGGCAGGAGCACCGCGAAGCTGCCGGTGGCGAGGATCATGCTCCTGCGCTTACCCAGCCGCGGCACCACCAAGCGCAACACCAAAAGCGACGGCACCGTCACCAGAAAAATTGCCCCCAAAAATAGCGACAACCGGGCCGCTTCCTGTCCCAGCAGTACCGTCACAAAAAAGATGGCCGCCAGGCGCACCGTGTTGAACCCGAGCCAGAAGAGCGCCTGGGCCACCACCAAGATCCGAAAGCCGGGGTTGCGCACCAGCACCTGCCCCATCTGGGCAAGCACCAAACGGGAGCGCTCCATCTGCAGCGAGCGGACCGACAGCAGCGGCACCAGCATCAGGGCCATGGCCAGGGCGATAAACAGCGTCGCCATCAGTGCAAGCCGGTTGTCCAACCACCCCAGCGCCGGGCCGGAGAGCACCTGACCCACGAACACACCGGCCAGCAGCACCAGCGCCTGGCCGTTGCTTACCCGCACGCGGCGCTCGTCGTTGCGGGCCAGCTGCGGCAACAGTCCGAGGTACGGCACGATGTAGCTCGACTGTGCCACCAGGGCGAGGGGCAACAGTGCAAAGAGCAGCGCAGCGTTGAGCGGCCCGAGGCCCGGACTCGGCGCCCAGAATAGCGCCAATCCCGCCCCGCCGAAGACCAAAGTCCCCACCAGCAAAAACAGCCACGGCCTGCCGCTGCGGTCGGCCCCGAATCCGGCCAGGGGGTTGGCCACCGCCTCGCAGATGCGCGCCGCCAAAAGCGCCAGCCCAAAGACGGCCGGAGCGACCAGCGGCCCGCCCGGGGCCGTCTGGGCGGTAAACAGAAATATCAGCCACGTCTGCAGGACGGTATCGAGGATCGCATAGCCGCCCACACCGACGAGGTAGGGCCAATCGCGCGATTGGGCCGGGGCGGGAATTTGCACAGGGGCGCTCATGTCGATCAGAATGCGCTGGCTACCCCACCGATTGCAGTCGCTTGGACGACACTCGGAGGATAGTAACTCGTTTCTTTAGACCCGCGGGCGATCCGCCTGGGGATGGGCGGAGTAATTACTGTGAATCCGTGATTACAAGGTACCATTCATGAAAAAACAGTTGCTGGCAGCTTCGCTGACCGCTGTCGGTGTGCTCCTGAGCCTTTACACGGTCTCGGCAAGTGCCTCTGAATACCCGCAAGTGAAGCGCTTTACCCTGGAAACTTTCGATCCGTTTACAACCTGCTTTCCTGATGCCTCCGCCACCGTCACCTTCATTGCAAGCGAAGAAAAGCGCGGTGTCGATTCGCTCAAGATCAAAGTTGCAGGCTTGAAGGCAAACATCCCCTTCGCTTTGTTTTTGACGGAGTTGGCTGAGCCGCCCTTTGGCCAGGCCCAGTACATCGCCGACTTTACCACCGACCAGTCAGGTGCGGGTTCGGTGAGCACCTCGACGATCATCGAGGAGGCTTTCTCCCTGGTGCCGGACGCCTCCGGAGCCGTTTCCCGCAAGGAGCTGAACCACGTCGTCTTCTGGTTTGCCAATCCTGAAGATGACGATGAGTGCTTCACCGACGGCAGCACCGGCTTTGTCACTCCCTTCGACGGCGACGGCGAAGCCGGTCTGGCGGCAATGTCCTCGAAGAACGCCCTTCCCGAGGCACCGCTTCCCTAAACGTCCGTTTTTTAGCTAAATCGAATCGTTCATCCCATTCAATTTCAGGATCTATCCTGGAGCGGATGGGATGAATTTGCATGCATGAACTATTTTGTCAACTGCTAACTGTAGAAGAAGAAGAACTGGTTTGCCGGTGCATATTCGCCGATGAATAAAGCTAGGACTGTATAGAGCTAAAATATTGCAATATCGGCGAGGTATCTTAGCCAAGATGAACGTGAATCCCCTGCTTTCGCTGAACTACAAGCTTTACAGCTTAGGCTGGAACAGCCGCCTTCACAGACCCCTGCCACCGCTCCAACGCCTGGCCTTCGCGATCTTTTACGACTTTCGACTCGGCTACGCCGAGGCCCACCGCTGGGCTGCCGAACCATCCGCCCAAAGAAATACCCGCTAAGTGATGACTGGAACTATGCATAGACGAACATTGATCGCCGGGGCGGCAGCCACGATTGGACCGACCCTCCGGCTACCGAAAGCCTTAGCGAAGGGCGCACTAGAAAAGCCGAAGCTCAAAGTCGGTTTTATCGCACTCATCGACTGCGCACCACTGGTCATCGCCCGCGAGCGGGGCTTTTTTGAGCGCCACGGTCTCGATGTCGAGTTGTCCAAAGAGGAGAGCTGGGCGAGCGTGCGCGAGGGACTGATCACAGGACGCCTGGATGCCTCCCACGCCCTGGCGGGCACGCCGCTGGCGGTGCAGTTGGGCGCCGAAGGCAAGGCGGCTGCTCCGCTGATAACCGCTATGTCCCTCGACCTCAACGGCAACGCTATCACCTTTTCCAAGCGCCTCTGGCAGGCCGGGGTGCGCAGCGGCGCGGATCTCAAAAAAATCATCGCCACCGGCAAGGTGGGCCGCACCCTCACCGGGGCGATGGTCTCCGCCTCCTCGATGTACAACTACAACCTCTGCTACTGGTTGGCCCACCACGATATCCACCCCTACCGCGATGTGCGCCTGATCACCCTGACCCCGGCCCAGTTGATTGCCAATCTCGAAGCGGGCAATATCGATTTTTTCTGCGTCACCGAACCGTGGAACACCCGCGCCCACGCCGAGGGCGCCGGGTTTACGGTCATTGCCGATCGCGACGTGTGGGGCGGTCACCCGGAGAAGGTGCTCGCCGTCATGGAGCCCTGGGCCAGGACGCACCCCAACACCCACCTCGCGCTAGTCAAAGCGCTCCTTGAAGCCTGCCGCTACTGCGACGAACCGGCCCATCGCCAGGAGGTGCTGCGCACCCTGTCGCTACGCACCTACCTGGCAGCGCAGCCTTTTTTGCTCGAACCCGCCCTGAGCGGTCGTCTGGACTTCGGCGGCTTCGACGGCGGAGGCAAGGCGACGAGCAGCCTGAAGGATGTACCGGATTTTGTCGTGTTCTTCAAACGGGATGCGGACTACCTGGTCGGAAACGATCAAGCCACCTTCCCCTGGAAGTCCCACGGCCTGTGGATTTTGACCCAGATGGCGCGCTGGGGGCAGATCCCGGCGATCCCGGCCGGGGCGGATACATTGCTCGACCGGGTCTACCGGGTCGATATTTACCGGCGGGCGGCGGCGGAACTGGGGATCAAGGCTCCTGCCCAGGACTATAAATCTGAAAACACCTTCATCGACAGGCGGCGGTTCGACCCATCCAACCCGGTTGCCTACCTCGACAGCTTTGGGATCGCTGCGCGCGCTTGATGGCGGATTACCTATCGGCTGCGTTTGTATCGTCATGCTTGATGAGGTGTCAGTAAGTTCCCTCTGGCACCTGACCCGTGGTCCTTCGACTAAAAAATATGGGCCGCCGCCCGCTCGTCTGCCGGCCCCGGCGATAGGATGGACAAGGCAGTTTGGAAGGCCAATCGATGTGGCGAAGCGGCGTTGTGGCGGGACTGGCGGCGGGGATCGTTCTGCCGGGCCTGGTGTTTGCCCAGGCGGATATCCAGAACAACTACAACGGGGCCTACCTGGAGGGACGCTCCTTTGCCAAACAGAACCTCAAGCAGGCCAAGTTCTACAAAGCCAACCTGCGGGGAGTCGACTTCAGCGGCAGCGATCTGCGGGGGGCGAGCTTGTTTGCGGCGAGCCTGCGGGGCGCTAACTTTAATAAAGCGCGCCTCGACGACGCCGAGCTGTCGAACGCCGACTTGCAGGGGGCAAAGCTCGATCAGGCGGTGCTGGCCGGTGCGTATATGACTGCCGCTAGGCTCAAGGGCGTCTCCGTCGACGGCACCGACTTCACCGATACCATCATCAACAACCAGCAAAAAACCTACCTGTGCGGCCGGGCCACCGGGACCAACGCCCTCACCAAACGCCAGACGCGCCGGACACTCAGCTGCTAGGGCCGCGCCGGGAGCTGAGAACCGGAAGGTGCCGAGCAGCATGCCGATTGTTTGGATCACCAACCAGCACTGGCTGCACTGTCGGGCATGCGGCACTCCCAGATCCGCCATCAATCTCCAGGCCGCCTTGGGTTGCCCAAGCGGCGGCCTGCACCGTTTTCTCAAAGGCTGGGGCGGTAGGCAAATCCATAGATGGCGACTGGATGTTCGCTTATTATCGTTGTTCAGTTTTAAAACATTAAAACGCTAAAATCGCAAAGTCGGTGTGTATCGTTGCGGATGGGGGATTGGATGAAATCGTTGAGCGATGGGGCAATCGCGGAGGTGGCGGGTTATTTTCGGGTGCTTGCTGAGCCCACGCGGCTAAAAATTCTGGCGGCGCTGCGCGGCGGACCGATGAGTGTCGGCCAGGTGGTCGAGGCGACGGCCGGCACCCAGGCCAATGTCTCCAAGCACCTGCAGATTCTGTTGGACGCCGGTATGGTCAGCCGCCGGGCGCAGGGGACAAGCGCCATCTACACGATCATCGATCCCTTGGTTTTTGCTCTGTGCGAACGCGTCTGCGACACCCTGGCCGAGCGCCTGGAGGCGCAGGCTGCGGAGCGCGCTTCGCGGTTGCGCTCCGCAGTCCGCTAAATCCGGGTATTCACGCATTGCCTGTGCCTGGTGGTCCTGACGACGGCCTCAACCCCAGGCGGTCGCGCAGCGTGGCATGGACGACCTTATAGGACACCTCCAGACCGCACTCGTTTCTGAGCCAGGCCTGTACCTGTTTGTAGCTGTTAAAGCCCTGGGCCGTCTCCAGGTGGGCGACCAGTTTGTCCAGGACAGTGCCGCGGATGCCAGCAGTCCGACCGCCGCCGCTTTTGGGAGATAACAGCCGACGAAGCCCTCCCCGCCTGTAGCACTGCAACCAGCGATAGACCGTCGAAGGATTGCGGCCGACAAAGGCGGCAAGGTCGCGCTCGCAGTCCATCAAACCCGCCTTGTACAGATACAGCACCTGCAGGCGCTCTTTGCCCCTCGTCGAAACACACTCGCGCAACAAGCGAGAAAGTTCCCGCACACTCTCGACAATCTCAAAACCGGACAGCCTCGGCATCGGCCTCCACACCAGCGTCACCGGAGATATTGTACAGGGGCATTGCATAACAAAAAGGAAAAATTAATAACTAAATCACTAAAAACATTGCCCCGAGAGCATTTTAGGCGAATGTGCCTTGCGACACATCAACGTGGCCTCGAATCGATGGGATAGTCTAATCAAGCATTTCAGAACAGGAAAGCGCGATTTCAGCAATTCGTAACTTCCGCCCTATGTTCGCTACTTCACTAATTTGGTGGAAGAATATGCTATCTTTTGAGCGTTATGCTCAGCCCGAGCCCTCCCTCGTTCGTTCAGTTGACAGCACGAAGAGTGTTTAGCAATGGACCAGGGTTAGGCTGGCGGGACTGTTTCTGTTTTTTGTTCTGGTAGCTGTGTGCACTGGCGTACCGACTCTGTTTTCCTTTTGCGCCGCCTACGTGTAGTCCCTAGAGAAACGCCGAGTCGATCATTTGAAGCACAGGGTCTTCGTGGCACAACGAAGAATCCTTGGCCGTAGAAGCAGAGAAATTCCACCCGATGCAGGAGAATAATTGTGATTATCTTGGAACCTATGCTTTGCTGCAAATCATGTAACCGTCTCGTAACGCTAGATATGCATTCAACGTCATCGAAATTTCGTTGCGACGTCGGCCCTTCCGAAAGCTAGTCCGGACAGTGATTGATCTGGCCTGGCGCTACTCTTCCTATTGAAATATTGAGTGCAGCTCTCGATTGTCATCAACCGGTTCGTTGCTCTTGACCAATCACTTATAGTTGGGCCTAGAGGCTCCTTTTTGTGCTTGCTTGCCGACAGTTAATCTCGGCAGCCAGCGGATATTGTTCATCCGATAATGGAGAAAATATGTCTGAACAAGCGCGGCTTACAACAGCTTCGTGCAGGCTTAAACACGTCCAATTTGCCCTGCTGTTTAGCGCAGGTGTTCTTTTCGCAAACCTTGACGCTGTCCAGGCGCAAACCAAACAAAGTGCTCTGCCCATTCCAGCAGCCTCGGGATTTGCAAGCGACCGCTTGCTTACAGAAAATGGCTCAAACACGAGCGCCGGCACATGGAAAATTGCCCAGGCTGCAACGATCACCTTGAGCGGCATCGGCAACGGACAGGTGTTAGCACCGGATAGTGTGATCTATGTCGAGGCAAAAGTCTCCGGTCCGAAGCCGTCGGAGGTCCAGTTTTTGTTGGACGGTAAGATCGTCGGCACCGAATATGTTTCGCCCTATTTTCTTGGGGGGGACAATTCTGGGAAACCCAACGGCTGGAGTCTAAACGAACTTGCCAACGGCAGCCATACCTTGCAGGCAAAAGCAATAGTCAGCGGCAACACATATACCTCTTCTACAGTTAGCTTTAGCGTTGGGGCCGCCAGTTCTACCGTTACCGTCAACCTCAGCGGACTTAGCGATGGGCAGAGCATTGCTGAGATCAGTAAGCTTTTCGTTGAAGCGACAATCTCCAGTACCAAAAAAGCAAAAAAAGTCGATTTTTACATCGATGATCGGTTGGTATGGACAGAAAAAAATGCGCCCTACTGGTTGGGGGGCAACTCCGGTAACACCGTCAACGGCTACTCGGTTTCCAGCCTTACCACCGGCAGCAGCCACAGTCTGTTCGCCAGAGCCTCCGTCGACGGAATGACCTACGACTCTGCAGCGATCGGGTTTACGGTTTTACCGAGCAGCGGGGGCAGCACCGGCGGGGGCCTGTCGTGGTCGAGCGATTACGACACTCCAAGTGCCGACAACCTGGACGGTGTGAGCACCGACGACATCGTGGGCTACATTGGCAAGCCGAGTACGAGCGGCGGCTGGGAGGCCGACGAAAACCCGAAGACCGCCTGGTTCAAGTCCGAGGGCGACCAGTTGGCCCTGCGCGAGGCGGTAGTCGATTTCTACCGCAGAAGCGGTCACGACCTCAGAAAAACCAAGGACCAGATAGACGCTTGGAAGCCCTCCACCTGGTCGAGCAAGATGCAGGGCGACGGCAAGCCGCCGTACCTGAAGCCCCTTTCGATCGATTCGTACTTCTACAAGCAAGTCCCCGGCAAGGCCGCATGGCCCCATCTGCTCATCGACAAAGCCCGCTTCAAAGACGGCAAGCCCTGGCGGAAGATCAACTTCGGCACCACCGACAGCGACGACTCCAACGGCACCGGCCACATGTACGGCGAGCCCGGCGACCCCGTGCGCCAGGCGATGGTGGGCGACGGCGACGGTTCCACCGGCGATTGCCCCGACGTCTACTACAACCCCTATAGCGGCGGTCCGCGCGGGGACGGCACCGTCCGGCTCAAAGATGCGATCAACCCGGCGGTGCGCTCGGGGGGCAACACCAACAACGGCCCGGTCACCCCCAACAACACCAACGACTCGGTGGTCCACCACGTCTTTAAAGAATCGGACGGCAGCTTCTGGGAGACCGAGTACTACCACTACCGCCCCGGTTGCGGCAGCCACGACGGCGACACGGTCAGCCGCTACGGGGAGCCCATCAACCGGCTGCCGCACCTCGGGGACAAAGCGGGGGGCTACAACGCCGCGAAGGTCACCGGGGTGGGCGGCACGATGCACGACAGCGAACTGTTGGACAGTTCTGATATCGGCCACGCGCTGATGGGCCCGACCGACTGGATCATGGCGGCGCTGGTCTATCCGGGCCGGGGCATGGACGGCGGCTACCAGTCGGACAAGGCCAAGGGCCTCAACCAGGGCTACCTGCCCTACGGGGCGCTGGTGCGGTTGGATCCGGATCTGACCAACGCCGATATCGACAATTTCGTCCTCGCCAACGGCAAGAAGCTCGATACCCTCACCAAGAAGATCCTGCGGGCGCTGCGCGATTACGGCTGGTATGTCTCCGACACGGGCACCCGCGACATGGACATCGAAGCGAACGTGCAGGGCGACCGTTTGCCCAGGCCTCGCGGTGATTACTACACCGAGCTGGTGGAATTCATGAATGCCCACAACCAGTACGTCGTGCCGCCGCCGGTGCGTCCCACCAGCGATTCGGGTAATTGAGCCACCGCGCATCCGGCCCGGCGGCGACTGCCGGGCCGGATGCGCTATCCTGCCAGAGCAGAGATGGGTTTGCCATGCTTCAAGCGTTGCGCGCTCAACTGGATCTCGACGGCCGCGTCTATTTCAACCACGGCGGGCAGGGTTTATTGCCCGAATCGAGTCTGGAACGGCTGATCTCCTGCTATCGCCACTGGCGGCGGTGCGGGCCATTTTCGCAGCAAGCCGAGCGGTTGGCGGCAGAGCAGGTGCAACGCACTCGCGCGGCACTGGCGGCCCAACTGGGGGTGGCAGGCAGTACCCTCAGCCTGGCCGAAAGCACCAGCCACAGTCTCAATATCGCCCTGTGGGGATTGGACTGGCGCCCTGGCGACGGCCTGCTCGTTTCCGACTGCGAGCACCCGGGAGCGCTCGCCCCCGCCTGCCGGGTGGCCGAGCGCTTCGGGCTGCAGCGGCAGAGCGTGGTGCTCTCGGCGGCGGATCCGCTCGCGGCTGTGGAGGCGGCCCTTCAACCGAATACGCGGCTGGTGCTGCTTTCTCATGTGCTCTGGAACAGCGGCCGGGTGCTGCCGGTGGGCCAAATTACCCAACTTTGCCGCGAGCGGGGGGTGCTGGTGCTCTGGGACGGTGCCCAGGGAGCGGGGGTGCTGCCCCTCGATTACTCCCAGGTCGACTTGTACGCCTCCACTTGCCACAAATGGTGGATGGGTCCGGCGGGCACGGGGTTTCTCTACGTCAGCGAGCAGGTGCGTCCCCGTCTGCAACCGACCTACGTCGGCTGGCGCAGTGCCGAGTGCTATTGGCCGGATCCGACCTGGTATCCGGACGGTCGAGCCTTCGAGGTGGCGACGATCCCAGTCGAGTTGCTCGCTGCGCTTGAGCAGTCCCTTGCGCTGCATGCCCAGGCGGGATCCGCCGACCTGCGCGCCCGGGCCATCCGGGATCTGGCCGGGCAGCTGTGGGAAGGGCTCAAAGCCGACCCGAAGGTGGAACTGTTGGGCGAGCAACCGCCGGAGGCGGGACTGGTGTGCTGGCGCCCAAAAAGGGCGCTCACCTTCGCTGATCTCAGAAGCCGGGTGCAGTGGCTCGAAGCGCGTGGAATCTTCGTGCGGGCCATTCCCCAGCCGCTGTGTCTGCGCGCCTCGGTGCACTACTTCAACACAACCGGGGAGATCGCCGCACTGCTTGAAGCGCTCGATCGGCTCGATTGATCCGGGCGCGCGGTTGCCTGGGTCGGACAGATGCCCTTTGATGAGAAGAGGCTATTTTTGACCGACGATGGGCAAGCGTTCTTTGCAATCTTCAAAACGATGGGCGTGCGGTTGGCTTGTGGGCGTGGCGCTGCTTTTTGGTGCCTTTCCGGCCGCTGCTCAACTCGATGTCCCGGAGCCTGTCCGCTTTCCCGGACAGGTGGTGCTCGACACGCGGGGCATCTTTACGCTGGGGGCTGCCGACGCCGAGGCGCTCGCGGCGCGCACCGCCCTGGTGCAGGCCCGCCTCAACGAGGTGCTTGCCCGCCGCAGCGACCCGCCCGTGGCGGCCAAAGCTCTCGGCGGCAACTGGCAGGTGCTGCTGGGAGACGCGCTGCTGGTGACGATCACCGCCGCCGATACCGCCAAGCACAACACCTCCGCCCGCGCCCTTGCCCAGGAGTGGGCCGCCTCACTGCGCCAGGTGCTCCAAGATAAGCAGGCCCTCGCCGTCCACCGCGAATTTAACAGCGCCCCCGAATGGATCAGCTACGGCAAATTCGGCTACGTCCGCACCGGCGAACGCCGCACCGAGACAGGCGGCCTGGTCAGTTCCGGCTACATCTTCAAGCGCAACGCGATCTTTCTGGGCAGCCGTGAGGTCGAACCCGAACAGGTTTATCTGCGGGAGGCGGATGGCAGCTTTGCTGTCTACGAAAAACTGCGCTCGCCGCGCTCGACGCCCCCGGCCCTCGAGAGTACCCCCAACTGACGAGGCTATCCATTTTCGGGGGTGCCTGCGCTTTCTGTGCTTCTTCCTCACAATGGTTAGAGAACGGGCAGTGCGATGGATGCTGGAGAACCCTGCCGATCAGATACGCGGGCGGATAGACGATGTCTACCGCTTTGAATCGCGTCGCGTCTTCGCAAGCCTCATGCGCCTGCTGGGGGACTTTGACCTGGCCGAGGAGGCCATGCACGAAGCCTTCACCACCGCCATCGAGCAATGGCCACGGGACGGCCTGCCTGCCAACCCGCGAACGTGGTTAGTGTCGGTGGGCCGCTTCAAGGGGATCGACGCCCTGCGGCGGCGCACCCGCTGCGACGCCTCGCTTGCCCGACTCGCCCGGCAACTGGACGCCCACGGCACTGCACCCGATGGAGACGAGGAGGTCGAGGACGACCGATTGCGCCTGATTTTTACCTGCTGTCATCCTGTCCTCTCTAGTGAAGCGCAGGTGGCGATGACCCTGCGGGAAGTCTGCGGGCTGACGACCGAAGCGATCGCAAGCGCCTTTCTCGTGGCTCCTGCGGCCCTGGCCCAGCGGATCGTGCGTGCCAAAGCGCGGCTGCGCGAGGCGTCCATTCCGTACCAGGTGCCGTCTGCGGCCGACTTGCCTGAACGCTTGGACAGGGTGCTCCAGGTGATCTACCTGGTGTTCAACGAGGGCTACCTGGCCTCCTCCGGTGCCGCCCTGACGCGGGCGGATCTTGTGGAAGAAGCCATTCGCCTGGGGCGAGTGCTCCTGGAACTTCTGCCGCAGGCCGAGGTGGCGGGGCTTCTCGGCCTGCTGCTGTTGCAGGAATCGCGCCGCGCCGCCCGCACTTCGATGACGGGCGATGTGGTCCTGCTTGAGGATCAAGAGCGCACCCTCTGGAACCAGCCGCAGATCGCCGAGGGCAGGGCGCTGGTGCAGCAGGCCCTGGCGTCGGGCCGGTTCGGTCGGTACACGCTGCAGGCGGCCATCGCGGCGGTGCATGCCACAGCACCGAGTGTCGAGGCAACCGACTGGGCCCGGGTCGTTGCCCTCTACGACCTGCTCGCCCGGGTGGAACCGTCGCCGGTCATCGACTTGAATCGGGCGGTGGCGGTGGCGATGCGCGACGGCCCCCTGGCGGGGTTGGAACTGATCGACGCCCTCCTATCCCGGGGAGAGCTGGCGCACTACTACCTTGCCCATGCGGCGCGGGCCGACCTGTGTCGGCGGCTAGGTAGGACCGCCGAGGCAAAGACGTCCTACTGGCGCGCCCTCGCCCTGGCGAAACAGGAAGCCGAGCGGCGTTTTCTCGAAAGACGCCTGCAGGAGATGGGCTGAACGAACGGAAAAAATGTGCCCGAAGTGTCGATTGGGCAACTTCCAGTTCGACTAACCCTAATCTGTCAAACCTGGAGAAACACTCGGAATCCATTCATGTGTTCTATCAGTCTCTGCAGTGCTAATCCTATGCCTGTCTCACCAGAAGTGTTGAACGCTAGGAATTGGGGTTACAAAAAGAAGCCCAAAATCGTGTAGACTTTGGGCTAAGTGAAATAATTATTGTTGAGCTGATGCTACTCGATTTTCCGCAACTTGTCAAAACCTCGCCGATTCAAAAATGAAGTGCAACGCTTGAGAGCCTTCCGCTGAGGGACTCATAGAGGTATCCTGACGTTTACTACGACAACCAGGAACCCCTATGAGCTTCAGCCAGCTTACCCTACCAGAGC
>JAESGW010000721.1_pt1 | contig 17338 bp, 20 predicted proteins | sample 9269791 | NCBI WGS metagenome assembly JAESGW01 (sample SAMN16773120, study PRJNA677053) | algae metagenome | isolation source: Aphanocapsa lilacina HA4352-LM1 and co-occurring heterotrophs from near cave... | place: USA: Maniniholo cave, near Haena, Kauai, HI | collected 2009-07-28 | reverse complement strand
GCTCGGCCAAGCGCGTCACGATCGACAAGGACAACACCACCATCGTCGACGGCCTGGGTGAAGCCGATGCGATCAAGGCCCGTGTCGAGGCGATCCGCCAGCAGATCGAGAACACCACCAGCGACTACGACAAGGAGAAGCTCCAGGAGCGCCTTGCCAAGCTCGCCGGCGGCGTTGCCGTGATCAAGGTCGGCGGCGCATCCGAGGTCGAGGTCAAGGAGCGCAAGGATCGCGTCGATGACGCGCTGCACGCGACCCGCGCAGCCGTCGAGGAAGGCATCGTCCCCGGTGGCGGCACTGCTTTGCTCTACGCCACCAAGGCGCTCGAGGGCTTGGCCGGCGCCAATGACGACCAGACCCGCGGCATCGATATCGTCCGCAAGTCGCTGACCACACTGGTCCGCCAGATCGCCAGCAACGCAGGCCACGACGGTGCGGTGGTTTCGGGCAAGCTGCTCGAGGGCAACGATCCGACCCAGGGCTTCAACGCCCAGACCGAGAAGTACGAGAACCTGGTCGAATCCGGCGTGATCGATCCGACCAAGGTCGTCCGCACCGCGCTGCAGAACGCGGCGTCGGTCGCCGGCCTGCTCATCACCACCGAAGCGGCGGTGAGCGAGCTGCCCGAAGACAAGCCCGCAATGCCCATGGGCGGCGGTGGCATGGGCGGCATGGGCGGCATGGATTTCTGAGCCGCAGGGCCTGCCGGCAGCGAAGCTGTCCGGCAGACCAGCCCAAGGCCGGCCGGCGGTCCTTAGGACCGTCCGACGAAGCGGCGGCTTTGCCGTCGCTGGCCCAAATCAAGACGAAGGGCCGGGGAAGCAATTCCCCGGCCCTTTCGCATGTTGCGCCCCCGCCCGCGCCCCGATACGCCGTGGTCAATGCGGGGGTAACCATGGCGCTGTTCCGGCGTGAAGCGATGGCAGGGCGCAGCGCGGCGCTGGAAGGCGCGGTGTCGCTGGCGGTGCCGCTATCGTGGCAGATTGTCGGCGGACTTCTGTTCGCCGCCGTGGCGGGCGCGGCGTTGTTCTTGACCCTGGCCCGGACCGACCGCGTCCTGGCGCTGGAGACGACGATCGGCGATGATGGCCGCGCTGTCGCGATCCTCCCGCAATCCGATGCTGCGTTGTTGCCCGCCGGAGCGTGCGGAGCCGTTGCGTTCCCCGGTGATGCAGCGGCCATGCGGGCCTGCGCCGCCGGTCGCGATCCCGCCGCATCACATCTTCTGGCCTCGCGTGATGTCGTGACCGGGCAAGCTGTCCGCCTGCGCCTTGCCGCGGCCGCTCCGCCAGGCGCACGCGGAACCGCCCGCTTCGTCATCGGCCGCGAAAGCCTGTGGGCGTCGCTCGCCCGATGAAGGTCCGCCCAAAACTGCGGCACGTCCGCCAGACCGAGATCGCCGAATGCGGCCTCGCCGCGCTGGCGATGGTCGCTGGCGCGCACGGCCTCGACATCGACCTGGCGGCGCTGCGTCACCGCTTCGGCGTCTCTGCGCGCGGCGCCGGGTTGGTCGAGATCATGGTCGCCGCCGATGCGCTGGGCCTGACGCCGCGCCCGGTGAAACTGCCGCTCGATGCATTGGGCGATCTGCAGCTGCCCGCGATCCTCCACTGGGACATGAACCATTTCGTCGTGGTCGAGCGTGTCGCGAGCGGCCGTGCGCTGATCCACGATCCTGCCGCCGGCACCGCCTGGCTGGCGCAAGACGAACTCTCGCGCCACTTCACCGGCGTCGCGCTGGAGCTGCGCCCCGCCGCCCGCTTCCAGCCCGGGCGCACCCGAAAGCGCATCGGCATCGGGCAGTTGTGGAGCGGCGTGGCGGGGCTGAAGCGCGCGCTGGCGCAGGTGGTGATGCTCAGCCTGGTGCTCCAGGCCTTCGTGCTGGCGACGCCGCTGCTGATGCAGATCGCCATCGACCGCGTGCTGCCTGGCGACGACACGGGGCTGTTGGCGACACTGGCGATCGGCTTCGCGCTGTTCGCGCTGATCAGCGCCGCCGCCACCAGCCTGCGCGGGCTGGTGCTGCTCCACGCCGGCAGCGCGCTCAGCTTCGGCATCTCGTCCAACATCGCCCGGCGGCTGATGCGGCTGCCCGTCGACTGGTTCGAAAGGCGGCAGATCGGCGACGTCCTCTCCCGCTTCCAGTCGGTCGCGCCGATCCAGCGCGCGCTGACCGAAGGCGCGGCGACCGCGCTGATCGACGGCATGTTGGCGATCGTCACGCTGGCAGTGATGCTCAGCTACAGCTTGCTGCTGACCGCCATCCCCCTCGCCGCCTTCGCGCTCTACGTCGCCGTCCGCCTGCTGCTGTTCCCGCGCGAGCGCGCCGCGCAGGACGCCGCGATCGCCGCGGGCGGGCGCGAACAGGGCATGATGGTGGAAACATTGCGCGGCATCGCGACGCTGCGCCTGTTCAACCGCGAGACCGTCCGCCACGCCGTCTGGTCGTCGCGGCTGATGGACGCGACCAACGCGCGCATCCGTTTCGGCCGCATCGGCATCGCGCAACAGACCGCCAACGCGCTGATCTTCGGGCTGGAGCTGATCGCGGTCAGCGTGGTCGCGATCATGCTGGTGGCGGGCGACCGGTTCAGCATCGGCATGGCCTTCGCCTATATGGCGTGGAAGACGCAATTCTCGCTGGGCGCGGCCAAACTGGTCGATCGCGCCTTCGAATTCCGCATGCTCGGCCTGCACCTCGATCGCCTGTCGGACATCGCCTTGACCGAGGAGGATGTCGGCTTCGCCGAAAATGTCCGCCCGCGCGACATGGCCGGCGCGATCAGGCTGGAAGGGATAGGCTATTCCTATGGCCCCGGCTTGCCGAACGTGCTCGACGATGTGTCAATCACGGTACCGACGGGCGGCCATATCGCCATCACCGGTCCGTCCGGCGGCGGCAAGACGACCCTGGCGCGGATCATCCTCGGCCTGATCGCGCCGCAGAAGGGATCGATCGAGATCGACGGCGTTCCGATCGAGGAATTCGGCCATCGCAATCTGCGCGACCAGGCCGCCGCGGTGCTGCAGGACGACACGCTGTTCGCCGGGTCGATCGCGGACAACATCGCGCTGTTCGACGACGCGCCCGATCCGGCACGGATCGCCCAGTCGGCCCGCGCCGCCGCGATCGAGCCCGACATCATGGCGATGCCGATGCGCTACGAAACGCTGGTCGGCGATATGGGATCGGCGCTGTCGGGCGGGCAGCGCCAGCGGATCCTGCTGGCGCGCGCGCTCTACCGCCAGCCGAAGCTGCTGGTGATCGACGAAGGCACGTCGCACCTCGATCTGGAGCATGAGGCGCAGATCAATGCCGCCATCGCCGCGCTTGGCGTCACCCGCATCGTCATCGCCCACCGCCCCGAAACGCTCAAGGCGGCCGACACCGTTTACCGTCTCGAATTGGGACGCCTTCTTGCGTTGCGCAATAATGGTTAACAATTGATTAGTGATTAATATTTCGTTATCCAAACCGGGCCGAACGATTCGGCTTCGTTAACAGGGAAGACGAAATGTCAAAGATCGTTGAGCTGAATGCCCAGGAAATCGCCGAAGTTGCTGGCGGCAAGGGCCTCATTGCATGGCTGGAGTCGGTATTTGGTGAAGATCCCGTCGATACGGGCGATCATCACTTTGTCGGCATCAAGGGCTGAACCCGCTCTGCCATAGAAACGGGTGAGCTGGGAGGCGTGGGACCTCCCGGCTTATTCTTTGTCTATCTGATCTAGTTCATCGGGAGGCGCGCATTGCGCCTCGCGATTTTTTTGCGCGCGCCCGTCCCACCAGATTCCGGTGGCTATGAAGCCATTTTTTCTGTCGTCATGGCGTCGTTGCGGCGGACGATCAGCGAACTGCCAGCGTCTCAAGGCGCTCGGCGATCTCCAGCCATCGTTCCTCGGCCGCATCGCGTTCAGCGCGGCCCTGGTCGATATCGCGTGTCAGCGCCGCGAATCGCTCCGGATTCCGTGTGTAGAGATCGGCATCGGCCAGCGCCGCTTCATCGCGCGCGATCGCGGCTTCGATCTCCTCGATCCGCTTGGGCAGCAGATCATAGTCGCGCTGATCCTTGTAGCTCAGCTTTGCCGTCTTCGGCGGCTCTCCGGCAACCGGCGCGGACTTCGTCACGGTCCGGTTACGCGTTTGCGCGGGGCGGCGCTTGGCCTCCCAATCCGCATAGCCGCCGGCGACGACGTCAATATGGCCAGTGCCGTCCAGCCCCACCGTCATCGTGACGGTGCGGTCAAGGAAGTCGCGATCGTGGCTGACGATCAACACGGTGCCGTCATAATCGGCGATCACTTCCTGCAGCAGATCGAGGGTCTCCAGGTCGAGATCGTTGGTCGGCTCGTCAAGCACCAGCAGGTTCGACGGCCGGGCGAATTCGCGCGCCAGCAGCAGACGTGACCGTTCGCCACCGGATAACGTCCCTACCCGCGCATCGGCCATATTGGGATCGAACAGGAATTCCTTGAGATAGCCCTGGATGTGCTTCTTGGCGCCGCGCACCTCGATCCAGTCGCCGCCGTCGGCCAGGATATCGCGCACCCGCTTGTCCGGCGCCATCAGGCTGCGCTGCTGATCGATGACGATCCGGTCGAGCGTCTTCGCCAGCCGCACGCGCCCCTCGTCAGGATCGATCTCGCCGGTCAGCAGCTTGAGCAACGTGGTCTTGCCGACCCCGTTCGCCCCGACCACGCCAATCCGGTCGCCGCGCTGGATGCGCAGGCTGAAATCCTTGATGATCGTGCGATCTCCGAAGCGCTTGGTGACATGCTCCGCGGTGATCACCGCCTTGGTGCGGACATCGTCGCTCTGGATGCCGAGGTTGGCGGTGCCGGCGGGGCCCATCATCGCGGCGCGCTCGGCACGCATCTCGATCAGCTTGGTCAGGCGCCCCTGGTTGCGCCGCCGCCGCCCGGTGACGCCGCGCTGCAGCCAATGTTCCTCCAGCTTCAGCCGCGCGTCGATCCGCTGGGCATTGCGCGCTTCGTCCTCATAGACCTTCTCGGTCCACGCCTCGAATCCGCCAAAGCCGATCTCGGCGCGCTTCAGTCCCCCACGGTCGAGCCACAGCGTCGATCGCGTCAGTCGCGTCAGGAAGGTGCGGTCGTGGCTGATCGCTACGAACGCGCCGGTATAGCGCTGCAACCATCCCTCCAGCCATTCGATCGCGGCGAGATCAAGATGGTTGGTCGGCTCATCGAGCAGCAACACATCCGGATCCTGCGCCAGCGCGCGCGCGAGTCCTGCGCGGCGGCGTTCGCCCCCGCTCGCGGTCGCCGCCTCGCGGGTCATATCGATGCCCAGCTGATCGGCGATCGCTTCCACCGCGTGGCGCTCCGGCGCATCGCCGCCGCCCAGCGCGAAATCCATCAGCGTCGCGCACCCGGCCATGCGCGGCTCCTGTTCGAGCAGCACGACATGGGTGCCGGGCACGATGGTGCGCTTGCCCCCGTCCGCATCGATCGCGCCGGCGATCAGCTTGAGCAGCGTGGTCTTGCCCGCGCCGTTGCGGCCGATCAGCGCCAGCCGGTCGCGCGCGCCGATATACAGATCGAGATGGCGGAACAGCCATCCGGCCCCCTGGACGATGCCAAGATCTTCATAGGATAGAATGGGAGCGGCCATGGGGTAGTTGCATCCTGGTTACACTTGGGCGGAGCTTGCGCAGGGCTGCACGCCATATTCATTGGCTATTCAATGCTTCGCCCGTAAGCCGCAAGGACGATGTCGCATCCCCCCCGCCTTTTCGCCGCTTTAGCGGCACTTGCCGCGCTCGCGCTCGCGGCGCCCGCCGCCATGGCCGATCAGGACAAGCCAGACAAGCGCGAGCGGCGCGAACAGCGCCACCGCGGCGACCAGGACTATGCGTTCGAAGCCAGGCGTGCGGGTGAGATCATCTCGCTGGCCGACATCGAGGCGCGCGTGCTGCCGCGAATGCGCGGCGCGCGCTATATCGGATCGACCTTCGACCGGGATTCGGCGGTTTACACGCTCAAGTTCATGCGCGAAGCATCGGTCATCTGGATCGATGTCGACGGCCGCTCTGGCCGGATCATCGGCCGCTGATGCGCGTTGTTGCGCGACGATAACGAATAAGGGGACCATTACATGCGCGTGCTGATCGTCGAGGACGAGCCCAGCCTGGGCCAGCAGCTTCGCAATACGCTGGAAGGCGCGGGCTATGCCGTCGATCTCGCCACCGATGGTGAGGAAGGGCATTTTCTTGGTTCCACCGAGAATTACGACGCGATCATCCTCGATCTCGGCCTGCCCGAGATCGACGGGCTGACCGTGCTCGACCGCTGGCGCAAGGAGGGCAAGGTGATGCCCGTGCTGGTGCTGACCGCGCGCGACAGCTGGTCGGACAAGGTCGCCGGGCTCGATGCCGGCGCCGACGATTATCTCGCCAAGCCGTTCCAATCCGAAGAGCTGATCGCCCGTCTGCGCGCCCTGATTCGGCGCGCGAGCGGCAATGCCAGTTCGGAACTGAACGCGGGCGATGTCCGGCTGGATACGCGATCGGGCAAGGTCACCAAGGCCGGCGAGCCGGTCAAACTGACCGCGCACCACAAGGGCAAGGTCGTCAGCCGCACCGAGCTGATCGAGCATATCTACGATCAGGATTTCGATCGTGATTCGAACACCATCGAGGTGTTCGTCACACGCATCCGCAAGAAGCTTGGCGCCGATGTGATCACCACGATCCGCGGTCTCGGCTACAGTCTCGACGATCCCGACGCGCTCCGGCCCGCCGACGCCGAATGATCTAGCGTGACGGAAACGGCACCCGCCGTCGATCCCGCCTTGCCGCCACCGCGGCAGCGGCCGACGCGCTCCACCGGATCGCTGTCGCGTCGGATGATCGGCATCGCCGCGGCGTGGATCATGCTGCTGCTGCTGGGCGGCGGCGTGGCGCTGGACCGCGTATTGAGTTCAGCGATCACACGCAATTTCGACGATCAGCTCGATTATGTCCTGACCGCGATGATCGTGGCTGCCGAGATCGGCCCCCAGGGCGAGGTAGTGTTCAACCGGCCACTGGGCGACCAGCGCTTCCTCGAGCCATATTCGGGGCTCTACTGGCAGGTATCGGGGGGCGCGTTCGAGCCGTTCCGGTCGCAGTCGCTGTGGGATCGTCAGTTGAAGATCGATCAGGCGCACAATGATACCAACAATCTTCACGTCTACGAAAGCGATCAGATACCCAACCAGACGCTGCGCGTTGTCGAGCGCGACGTGCGCCTTCCCGGATCACCCGTGCTGTGGCGTTTCCAGGTGGCGCAGAACCGCGAAGGGCTGAACGCGCAGATATCGACGCTGCGCCGTACGCTGGTGCGCAGCTTCGCCATCCTCGGCATCGGCCTGATCGCGCTGGCCGCGCTGCAGACCTTTTACGGGTTATGGCCGCTCAGGCGGGTCCGCGAGGCGATCCAGCAGATGCGGCTGGGCCAGATCAGCCGGGTCGACGATGCGATGCCCGACGAGGTCGCGCCGATGGTCGAGGAACTGAACGACCTGATCGCGCACAACGAACGCCAGGCGGAGGAAGCGCGGCGCCACGCCGGCAACCTCGCCCATGCGCTCAAGACCCCGCTGACCGTGATCATGAACGCCGCCACCGCACAAGCGGCCGACCTGCCCGACACGGTGGTGCGCGAGGCGCGGACGATGCGCCGCCAGGTCGACCATCACCTTGCCCGCGCCCGCGCGGTCGGGCGGCGCGGCAGCGCGCACAGCCGGGCGCTGGCGTGGCCGAGCCTGGAGGCGGTCGAGCGCGCGGTCGGGCGGCTCTATCCCGATGTCCGCATCGATATCGACGGGCCGAAGACGCTGTCGGTTCATGTCGAGCGGCAGGATCTGGACGAGATGCTGGGCAATCTGATCGAGAACGCGGCCAAATATGGCGGTGGCAGCGTGTTCGTCACGCTGCTGGCCGAGGCCGGCTATGTCGAGTTCCTGGTCGAGGATGACGGCATCGGCATCCCCGAGGACGAACGGAGCCGCATCTTCGATCGCGGCGCGCGGCTGGATACGTCCAAGCCCGGCACCGGGCTGGGGCTGGCCATCGTCCGCGACGTCGCCGAGATCTACGAGGGCACGGTAAGCCTGGAGGAAAGCGAGGATCTGGGCGGGCTGCTGGTGCGGCTGCGCCTGCCCATCGCCAGCTAACCGCCCGGGATCTGATCCTTTGCCGTGGTCTGGGTCGCCTCGGGTGCCTGCAGTTCGGCGGGAACCGGGGTCAGCTCATAGACGTCGAGCCCCGGCTTGTCGCCACGCCACGGCACCACCAGCCGCCAGCGGAACGGCGCGATGCGTTCGACCACACCGGCCAGATCGCGGTCGCCCTCGGTGCCGTAGCCCAGCGAGTTATCGCCCGGCTTGCGCTGCTTGGCGCCGAGGAAGACATAGCGCCGATCGCCGTCGGCATGCAGCCAGCCGCCGGGCAGATCGGTGCCGGTCTGCTTGGTGAAGGACAACGCGTCCGCCCCCTCCCCGCGGACATAGCAGAAGAACGGGTTGAACACGCGCACCACGCCGCCGCGCGCGGTCTTCTGACCCAGGCTGACGAGGCGGCAATTATACGAGCCGGGCGGCAGGGCCGGGTGATCGAGCGCGCCATCGGCGACGAGCAGTTCGGCCTGCCCAGCCCACAAGGTCTTGGACCGGCGTTCGGCCAGGCCACGGACCTTCGCCCAGGTTGCCGGCAGCGCCTCCAGCCGTGCGGTATCCTCTGTCGAGATCGTGCCGCGCCAACCGGGCTCCGCGACCTGTTCGACGCTGACCACGGCCAAATCGGGCTTGGTCGTGGCGCAGGCTGCAAGCGACAGGGCGGCGGCTGCGAGCAGCAGGGCGGCGCGCATTTCGTATCTCCGATCTACCGAAACGTTAACGCAGTTTCCTCCAAAATAGTTAACGAATGGTAAAACGGCTGTCTCCTGAACGGCCTGATCCAGCCGATTGCGGAAAGATCGTCATCGCCCGGTTGACCTCGTCATTAATATGTGACGTAATAACATGACTATTGCTGCAGGGAGACAGGCCAATGCGTCGTTTCGTTCCCGCCACGCGCGAACCGCAGATGTTCGCCGAGATGAACACCACTCCGCTGATCGACGTGATGTTGGTGCTGCTGGTAATGGTGATCATCACCATCCCGATCATGAACCACGAGATGCCGGTCGATCTGCCGGGCCCCGTGCCCGGCCCGATCGAGCTGCGCGTAACCCACCGGCTGGAGATCGGACCAAGCGGCGGGGTGTCGCTGGATGGCGTGGCCGTCGCCGATGCCGCCCTGCCCGCGCGGCTGGCCGCGATCCACGCCGATCCCAATGCCGAGCTGACCGTCCGCACCGACGAATCCGCGCGCTACGACCGGTTCGCGCAGACGATGGCGGCGATCAAGCGCGCCGGCATCACCCGGCTGGGCTTTGTCGGCCACCAGGCCATGCTCGACTAGGATCACACCGTCCCGCTGAGCAGGTCCGCCTGCCAGCGGGCGAGATCGGCATCGCCGCGATCGGAGGCGAGCAGCCGACCCCAGGCCAGCGCCTCATGCGCGACGATGGCGAGCTCCCAGACGCAGAAGGTAGGGCGTAGCGGCGCGGTTTCCCCACGCGCGGGATAGGCGGGATCGAACGGGGCGAAGCCGGCCATCGCGCCCTGATGATACCACACCGCCTCCCACACCTCGTTGGCGCCGCGCCAAACCGAGACCAGCAGGAAATGAAAGTCCGCACCGCAGCGGTGGAGCAGCACGAAACCGCGATCGCCCTCCGCGAAACCACGCTCCCTGCCCGACAGCATGGCCCGCGCATCCGCGGCCAGCGCCTCCGGTACCGGCTCTCCGGGTTTTTCGAGATGGTAGAATTTGAACACCGCCCCGCCCGCGGCGAGCGGCAGCCGCGGCACCGCCTGCTTGGCGTAATGGCGATAATCGGCGGGAACGGCGGCGAGCGGCGACATGGACGAATCCCCCGATAAGTTCTTCTTTTGTTCTAGGGCTGGCCGATAACGAAAGCCAACGGGAAAGCGGCGCCGTGCCGCCTTCCCGCCGAAACCTGTCCTATTCGATGACCGAGACGCGACCCTGACGGACGATGAAGCCCTTTTCCGCCATTTCCTGGGCGAAATCGTCGCGCGCATCGGCGACCTCACGGCGATATTCGCGGCGGGCATTGGCGGCGTCGGCGGCGTCGTCCGCCCCCGCCAGATCGTTGCGCAGCTCACGCCGCGCCTCCGACAGGTCGGTCTGCAAATCCAGCCAGTGCGGGTTGTTTTCCGAATAAACCCAGCTGCGCGGCGGCGGATTATCGTGCGCCAGCGCGGGAACCGCACACAGGGTGGCTGCGGCGGAAAGCGCCGCGAGGATGGCCTTGGACATGATACTCAACTCCTTCCAGTGAACCACGGGCCCAACGGGCGACTCAGACGGGTTGTTCCGGATGCGTAAGGCCCGTAGTGGAATCGTGAGCTAAGTCACTGGAATCGCGCGAAGCAGCCGGCGCGATCATCGCTAACCGGGCGTTAGGCGGCGCGGCTGCAGGCGCTGCTGAACGCCGGGCCGATCATGTTGCAAGGCATCGACCGCGATACCGACCGCTATGGCCGCAGGCTGCGCGTGGTGACCCGCGGCGGTGAATCGCTGGGCGGGGTGCTGGTGAATGAAGGGCTGGCGCGCTGGTATGGCGGCGGCCGGCGGAGCTGGTGCGCCTAGGGCTGGCCGGGCGCGCCCGCCGCGATGCGCAGCGCGGTCCGATCGGACCAGATCTTGCCCAGCCACATGCCGCCGCCGTCCAGCGAAAAGCACAGGCCGCCCGGCGTGCCGATGGCCGGGGCATCCTTGAAGCTGTGATCGACCGACCGGGTCAGGCGATCGTCGAACACCGCACGGTAGCGATGGCGTCCAGCTGCGGTGCCCAGCGCCCGCACCCGGCCATAATCGCTGAGATATCCGGCCCGCTGGGTGACGACCTCGCTATTGGACGCCTCCTCGTCGGCGCAGGCGCGCAAGGTGGCGCGGATGAAGCCGGCCCCGGTATCGGCGCGCACGGCGGAGAGATCATCGGCGGTGGAGAAGGTCACGGCGATGCGGCGCTGCGTGGCAAGATTGGCGGGCTTGCGCGATCCATCGGCCTCGCCCGGCGCCATGATGCGCGCCTGTTCCACCACGACACCGCCGAGATAGCGCCACGGGAAGGCGAGCCATATCGCGAGCAAGGCGATGACGACCACCACCGCCAGCACGAGCAGCCACCGCCGCCCGCGCCGCGGCCGGGCCACGCCTTCAGCCGACATGCGCGCCGCCCAGAAGCGATCTGCCGCTTACGCCGTTGCTGGTCGCGCGCATCATCGTGCTGAACGCGCCGTGGGTGGCGTCGACGATGAACGCATGGTTCGGCGCGCCGGGCTGGCCGGCGGCGGGCGGGCGGGGATATTTGCCGCCGATGCTGGCGATGACATCGTCCCTGGTGCGATTGGCCTCTGACGGTTCGGCGCGCACGTTCAGCCACATCTGCGCCTTTGCCCGGATCGATGCCCAGGATGGGCGGAACCGGCCGACCGGATCGATGCTGATCAGCGTGTTGACCACGCCGCCATTCTGGATGCGCGAAAACGCGGTGTCCGCGCCATAGCTGTGGCCGACGATCGTCACGTCGGCATCCTTGGGAATGCCCTGCAGCAACGTCCCGATCGCACCGCCTTGGGTCCAGCTGTAATAGCTGCATTTATAGCCCTGGTTCGCGCGCGTATAATCGGCCGCATAGCTCTCCACGATGTGACTGAACCAGTCATCGCCGCCGCCGCCCACGAAAATCTTGTAGATATCAGCCATCGATCAACCCCCGTTCCGCTGCCCTCCGGCATGGTGTGCGGCGAGAGGCTGATCGAGGTCAACCTATTATTGTGGCGGGCGTTTTGTCGCCACGCCCGAGCGTCCCGCCGCTCGATCCAGTGTGCGGACCGCAGGTTGCATGGGGGGCCGGCGTATCGGGGAGCCCCTCGAAATGGAGGGCACACTGCGTAAGACGATATCCGCGAGAATGGCCGGCGGAGCCGATCGTTTCAAGCCAAGAGGAGGCTGTCATGCCACGCAAGACCCACACAGCTCACATGTGGCTGGCTGATAAATCAACTTGGGAGTTAGGTACTGTGTCCCCAGAATTGGTGTCCCCAGAATTGGCATAGAAGGCGACACAGTAGTCATTCCGCGCATCCGACATGGCGCGGAGGCGACGACGCCGAGTAGCCTCCCCCATCTTTACAACCCCGCCCCGCCGGCCTATCGGCGCCGTCCCGCACGGATGGGCCGTGGGATGAAGGGGAGGACAGTTATGTTTGCACAACTGATGCTCCCTCCCTGGGAAGGCGGGCTTGCCCCGTTTGCCGCGCCGCGCCGGATGACCGGCGGCGGGCGCCCCTTGTCCATCTGATCCGCCGGTAGCGCTTTGCGCCCCGGCGGGCGGAGCGCAATCATGTATGTCCGTTTCATCGCGCCGGTGCCGACCGCCTGGCGCGGAGTCGACCGTGGCCTGTTCGGCCCGGCCTATGATCTGCTACGGGACGACGCGACGCCGGAGAGCCTGCGCCGCGCGATCGGCCATGAGCTCGACTGGTTCGAGGCCGAGTTGCCCGTGCCGCGCCGGCGGGCGTTCTGCGTGAAATCGCGCAAGCGCTGGCTGGCGCATGGCATCTGCTGGTTCAGGGACGATGCGCGGATCATGATCGCGCGGGCCTATGGGCTGGCGGCGCTGATCGACGCGTGCGGCGTGCCGATCGCCAAGCGCGCCACCCGCTGCCCCGGCCAGATTCTGTACCGCGACGCATGGCAGATCGTCGCCAAACCCGAAGAGGCGACGCCGACCCTGTGGTGCTGATGCATCCGGAGTCGGCGGAGCCGATCGTTTCAAACCAAGAGGAGGCTGTCATGCCACGCAAGACCCACACCGACGACCAGCCATGCTTTCGAGGTCTCATCGAAGCGGCGTAAGGGCTTCCCGTCCGAAACGCGCGTGAAGCGCGGGCTGCGCAGCGTGCGCGGCGGCGAGGTGGAGCTGATCGAGAAGCTGGGGCGGCAGGATCCCTGCCCCTGCGGATCGGGCAAGCGCTTCAAGGCGTGCTGCATGCAATCGGGCCGGTTTCGATGGCGTCGCGCGGCGGGATTATTGGCGGTGAGGTGGACGGGGCTATCGGCTACCGAGCGCCGCGCGCGCATTTATACCGTGACGCCGACCTTAAAGTAAAACTTCCTGAAGCGGAGTTTCAGGAGAAGCGCTTTTTGTGCGCTCAGAACGACAAAAATCGCCTGCAGCTTTAAGTAAAAGCTTTAGATTAGGCTCACCTGTGTCCCGAGATTTCTTAAGTGGAGTGGCCCCTCGCATAATAAGGAACTTATTACCGGGCGCAACGCTCTCATCAAATCCATAGTCAACCGCGAATAACGGTATATGCAAGCGCAACGCCTCTTCACCAGCAGCGCGAGTACCCCCTTTTTCTCCGGCCTCCACTACGATCATAGCGCATGATAAAGCCATAATGACTTTATTCCTGTTCATCGCATTATATGAGCGCCATACAGCCTTTGGTTCAAATTGGCTGACCACTAGCACTCGACTCCAATCCCAAACTTCTCGAAGTTCAGCAGGAATACGAAATTGATCAAGACCTTCAGGCAAGACCAGAATTGTGTCACCGCCCGCAGCTAGCGCTTCATAATGCGTAGCACGATCAACGCCTCTGGCATTTCCAGAAGTGATGACAAACCTTTGCTTTGTAGCGGTTCGAGCACAAAGAGCGGCTGCCTCAATTCCTTTTATGGAAGCATTGCGCGCACCACAGAAACTTAAAGAATGCCGCTCCATCAAATCGGGATTACCAATAAAATGTAGCTTCTCTGGCGCTTTGTCGCCGAGGATCGCGGCTAGACGTGACGGATAGCCCGTACGACCGCGCTCAACCACAGCAGAAGAAGGTTGCAGATTAGTCATTGGTTATCAGTATCTCGGCGTCCCTTAGACACCGCTAGCATGTGAATGTCGTCTGCTCCGGCATCGCGTAGGGCTGAAGCTACAAAATGAACCGTAGCGCCCGATTGATACATATCATCAATGAGCAACACGTTCTGTCCCTCAAAGCCGCCGTGAATGGTCAAACCCACCTGTTCCAATGCAGCCCATTTCTGATCAACCGGCAGTTCTTTGATCGACGGTTTAACGCGACTCCAAGCAATTGATCCGGTTAAATCCGGTAACCCTGCATGCTTGGCTAACTCTGCCGCGAGTCGATTCGGCAAACTGGTAGACCCAGCCGTTGATGGAGGAACCGACACCACCGCGTCTATCTTTTTTGCTCGGTAGAGCTTATCAAAAACAGCAATAAATATCTGTACTAGCTTGTTTCGCGCAGTAACACTTCCATCATACTTTGCCTCACGCTCCAATTCTCCTATTTTCGAACGACCAGAGTCAGTGTAATGTTCACAAGTCGCCACCGCGCTATTAAGCGCAGACTTAATAAAGACCAAACCGCCGTGCTCTTGTATCCATCCTTCAATTTCATCGTACTCAGATTTTTCTATAATCGATCTATAGTATCCCCCGTGCATTCCCTTTTTATTAGGGAACAGGTCCCACGGGAGAAATTTCCCAATGCTTTCAACAAAGGGGAGATTCAGATAGCCGGCGATGCGTCCGTTTCTATCTGGCTTTAAGGCCGTTCGATGAGTTGACGAGAAGCAAATGCGTTTTGCCCCACCGTTCCGAGCGGCTTGGAATCGCGCCAGCGTAATCGGCGGATACATTATCTCGCGAAATGAGATCACTCTCCGCCACCTCCAACACCGATATATGTTCTTTTTTTGTTCCGATCAACCTTATTCCGCTGCAACCCCAGCCCTGGCAAACATATCCTCGCCGCCGCCATCCTCATTCGCCGCCGGCCCGGTCTTCACCTTCTGCCGCTTGTCGAACGAGTCCCACACCTCGTTCCACTGCCCCCGCGTCGCCGCCTTCGAATATTCGGTCGCGCGGGTTTCGAAGAAGTTGGCGTGTTCCACGCCGTTCAGCAGCGGGGCGAGCCAGGGGAGCGGGTGTTCGTCGATCATGTAGATCGGCTTGAGGCCCAGCTGGCCCAGCCGCCAATCGGCGATGTAGCGGATATATTTCTTGATCTCCTTCGGGCTCATGCCGGGCACCGGGCCCTGTTCGAAGGCGAGATCGATGAAGGCGTCCTCCAGCCGCACCGTCGTCTGGCACACGTCCATGATATCCTGCTTGACCGTCTTGGTCAGGCAATCGCGTTCCTTGGTGAAGGCATGAAATAGCCGGATGATGCCTTCGCAGTGCAGGCTTTCGTCGCGCACGCTCCAGCTGACGATCTGGCCCATGCCCTTCATCTTGTTGAAGCGCGGGAAGTTCATCAGCATGGCGAAGCTGGCGAACAGCTGCAGCCCTTCGGTGAAGCCGCCGAACATCGCCAGCGTCTTCGCGATATCCTCATCGTTATCGACGCCGAACTGCTGCAGATAATCGTGCTTGTCCTTCATCTCCGCATATTCGAGGAACATGCCATATTCGCTTTCGGGCATGCCGATGGTGTCAGCAGGTGCGAATAGGCGGCGATGTGGACCGTCTCCATGTTGCTGAACGCGGCGAGCATCATCTTGATCTCGGTCGGCTTGAACACGCGGCCGTATTTTTCGTGGTAGCAATCCTGCACCTCGACATCGGCCTGGGTGAAAAAGCGGAAGATCTGCGTCAGCAAATTGCGCTCATGCGGGGTCAGCTTCTGCGCCCAATCGCGGCAATCCTCGCCCAGCGGCACCTCTTCCGGCATCCAGTGGATCTGCTGCTGGCGCTTCCAGAACTCGTACGCCCACGGATATTCGAAGGGCTTGTATGTCTTGCGGGCTTCGAGGAGGGACATGGCTTCTTCCTAACACTTACGTCGCGCGACCAGCGCGGCAATCCACCTCGATCAAAGTACCACTTTGATCGACACTACTGGCACGCCAGACATTCGTCGTAATCGGTGCTGCCGGCCAGCTCGAACTTGGCGAGTTCGCTGGTGTTGTCCGCCTCCACCCCGCCGGCGAAGCCGGCGCGCTGGACCGATTTGGACCGCAGATAATAGAGCGACTTCACCCCCAGCTCCCATGCGCGGAAGTGGAGCATGAGCAGGTCCCATTTCTCGACATCGGCGGGGATGAACAGGTTCAGCGACTGCGACTGGTCGATATAGGGGGTGCGATCGGCGGCGAGTTCGAGCAGCCAGCGCTGATCGATCTCGAAGCTGGTCTTGTAGCAATCCTTCTCCTCGGCCGAGAGGAAGTCGAGGTGCTGGACGCTGCCGCCCATCTCCAGGATCGAATGCCAGATGGCGTCCGAATTCTTCGATTTCTCGATCAGCAGCTTTTCCAGATACGGATTGCGGATCGAGAAGCTGCCCGACAGCGTCTTGTGGGTGTAGATATTGGCAGGAATCGGTTCGATACAAGCACTTGTGCCGCCGCAGATGATGCTGATCGACGCGGTCGGCGCGATCGCCATCTTGCAGCTGAACCGCTCCATCACGCCCATGTCGGCCGCGTCGGGGCACGGCCCGCGTTCGTTGGCGAGGTGCATCGAGGCTTCGTTGGCCTGGCTCGACACATGCTTGAAGATGCGCAGGTTCCACGACTTCGCCATCGCGCCCTCGAACGGCAGCCCGCGCGCCTGAAGGAAGCTGTGGAAGCCCATCACGCCCAGGCCGACCGAGCGTTCGCGCGACGCGGAGTATTTGGCGCGGGCCATCTCCGGCGGGGCGCGGTCGATATAGTCGGTCAGGACATTGTCGAGGAAGCGCATGATATCCTCGATGAAGCCCTTTTCGTCCTTCCACTCGTCCCAGGTTTCAAGGTTGAGCGAAGACAGGCAGCAGACCGCGGTGCGATCGTTGCCGAGATGGTCGGTGCCGGTGGGGAGCGTGATCTCGCTGCACAGGTTCGAGGTCGAGACCTTGAGGCCCAGATCGCGGTGATGCTTGGGCATGGTCGAGTTCACGTGATCGCTGAACACGATATAGGGCTCGCCGGTGGCGAGACGGGTCTCGACCAGCTTCTGGAACAGCGCGCGGGCATCGACGGTGGCGCGCTCGCTGCCGTCCTTGGGCGATTTGAGCTGCCATTCGGCGCCGGCGCGCACGGCTTCCATGAACGCATCGGGCACCAGCACGCCGTGGTGCAGGTTGAGTGCCTTGCGGTTGAAATCGCCCGATGGCTTGCGGATTTCGAGGAACTCCTCGATCTCGGGATGGCTGATGTCGAGATAGCAGGCGGCCGAACCGCGGCGCAGCGAAC
>JAESGW010000719.1_pt1 | contig 17373 bp, 21 predicted proteins | sample 9269791 | NCBI WGS metagenome assembly JAESGW01 (sample SAMN16773120, study PRJNA677053) | algae metagenome | isolation source: Aphanocapsa lilacina HA4352-LM1 and co-occurring heterotrophs from near cave... | place: USA: Maniniholo cave, near Haena, Kauai, HI | collected 2009-07-28 | reverse complement strand
AGCACTATTTTGATTATCTGGACGGGCCGGTGTTGCGTCTGGCGTCGAAGGATGTGCCGGTGCCCTACAACGGCCGGATGGAGGCGACGGTGATCCCGCAGCCGCAGGACATTGTCAAGGCCGTCGAAGACATGCTTGCTCTGCGCGTTTGAGCGTATTCCAGGCGGTATAGATGCGCTCGCCGCCTGGAATCCAAATTAGATGCGCTTTTCTAGATACTGGCCAATCATCTGCTGTTCGCCGAGGCGGGAGATGATTGTCTGGCGCGTGCGGTAGCGTTCGCCGACCAGTTTGAGTTCTTCTTCGAATACTGAACCGTTGTACTCGGTGCGCAGGTGCAACGTGTTCAGGTCGGTGAAGCGGTAGAGGGCAGTGATCGGCTGGCTGGTGGCAAAACCCCGGTCGCGGTAGAGGATATCCCCGAGTGCCCCGAACAGCGTGATTCCCTCGGACTGCTCACGGCCGGTCAGCTTCGCACTGCTGCGCCAGTGGATTTTGGCTCCGCAGACCAGTTGCATTTCGGGCGGCAAGCTATGCAATTCGGCCAGTTCAACGAGTTCTGCACTGCCTGCGGGTAAGTAGGCAATCTCGATCAAGCTCTCCATCTCCTGGGTCCGACCCTCGGGCAGCGTGTAGTAGCGCCGCTCGGAGCGCCAGTGCCCCTCGGAGCGCTGGAACAGGCGCGAAATCAGCGATTCAGAAGATTGAGTGAGGATTTGCACCGGTCTGAGTCCTGTGGAGGCGACCGGGGCAGAGGCTGAACCGGCCAATGTAAATTTTCTTTATCGTAGCACCGCTTTGCTGGCATTCTCTGTGCAGTAGGGAGTGTACGAATAAGTTGACTACCGCTACTTCAGGCAGGTGACCCGCCAACCGACGGTACTGGCGATACTTCTGGAGAACCTGTCTTTGGATAGGCATGGGGCTCCGGTCGCGTCGAACATACTTGCTTATATAGAAAAGCTGTTTTTCGCAGCAAAATTTTGTGCCAGGGAGAAGTAAGGATGGAAGCTCACGCCCGCAACGTTGTACTGGTGGTGGAGGACAACTCCATCGATTCGCTGATGATCGAGCGCACCTTCTGCAAGGCAGCGGCCGACAGCGAATGTCACTGGGTCAGCTCCGCTGAAGAGGCGATGCGCTACCTCGAAGGTGCAGGCCACTGCGCTGATCGCGAGAACTTTCCCTTACCCAGGATCGTGGTTACCGATTTGCGCTTGCCGGGTGCATCCGGCCTTGAATTGCTCGCCTGGATCCAGAAGCGTCCCGAGTTTAAGGATCTACCGGTGCTCGTGTTGACCGGCACGGGCAACCGCGAACTCGAGCGTGCCTACCAGATGGGAGCTTACTTCTATCTGCTCAAACCCCTGGCGACCGAAACTCTAATGGAAGTGCTCAGTTCCTTCCAGATGGCGCGAGCATAGTCAATCGTCGGGATTGCCGGCTTTACCCGTCTGAGACCGCCGGCAGATCTATCCAGAAGCGGCTGCCCTGACCCAGATCCGCCTCGACTCCCGCCCGGCCCCCGTGCTGTTCGATACCTTTGCGTACGATGGCCAGGCCGATGCCAGTGCCGGGATAGGTCTCGCTGCCGTGGAGCCGTTCGAAGACGCGGAAGATGCGCTGATGGTTCTGGGGGGATATGCCGATGCCGTTGTCCTCCACCCACAGCCGCACCCAGCGTGAGCCTTCCCAGTCGTGCGCGTTGGCGCGGATGCGCACGCGGGGAGCGACTCCCGGGGCGACAAACTTGATGGCATTGGTCAGCAAGTTGAGCAGGATCTGAACCAGAGTATTGAAATGGCCGCGCACCTCGGGAAGCGGACTATCCACCCGCACCTCGGCTCCAACTTCCTGCAGTTTGGTCTGCAGCTGGGTGAGCACGGCGGAGATCACCGTGTTGAGATTGACCGATTGCGGGTGGGTGTCGGCTCGTCCGAGGCGGCTGTAGGTGAGCAGATCCTGGATGAGCGCGTCCATTTGCTGGCTGGAGCGGACGATCAGTTGAGCGTACTGGTGGGCGGTGGGGGACAATTGGGCGGGAAAATCTTCAAGCAGCGCCTGGGCTAGTCCTTGCATATTGCGCAGAGGCTCGCGCAGGTCGTGGGAGACCGAGTAGGTAAACGCCTCCAACTCCTGATTGGCCGCCTCCAACTGCACCGTGCGTTCGCGCACCCGCCTTTCCAGTTGTTCGCTGTTTTGCTTGCGGGCGCTGATATCCTCGATGAGTCCGTCAATGATGCCACCGTCCTCCCCGGCGCTGAGCGTGGCGCTTAAGAGCACCCACAGCGCGCTGCCGTCCGGCCGCTGCAGCAAAATCTCGTTCTCCCAATAGCCCTCCGGGGCACCGTCCGGCGGTGGGCAGTACAGCTGCTCGAAAGGCAACTGCTGGATTTGTCCGCTCGAAGTGAAACCCAGCAACTGCAAAAAGGCGATGTTGCACTCGATGAGCCGGCCGCCCATACTTGCCCGAAACACGCCGACGTGCAGCCGGTTGAGCAGCGTCTGCAGGCGCGACTGCAACCGCTCGACGCGCCGGTTGGCCCGAGTAAAAGCAAGCGCCGAGCGTACCGCTCCCGCCAGCCGGATATACTGCCGGGGAGACTTGGTCACGTAGTCGTCCAGCCCATCCTTCATCGCCTGGGCAGCCAGTTCGCCGTTGCTGCTGTTGGTGAACATGATCACTGGGCAGTCCGGAAAGCGCCGCTTGACCCGCCGTAGTACCTGCAGTCCGTCTCCCCAGTGCAGCTGGTAGTCGGTAATCACCACATCGAAGCGCTGGGTCGCCAGAGCTCCTTCGAAGGCCGCCTGGTCGGTGATTTGCTCGGCTTGCAGATTGGGAAACTCCTGGGTCAGCTCCCGCAGGGCAAGCAGCCGATCGCCGGGGTTGTCGTCGATGAGAATAATGCGCAGGTTTGGACTGGCCATGAAGGTGGATTGGGACGGCATGGTTTAACTTTGCTTGAGATTTGGTGAGGAGCGACTCTGCGCAAAGGAGTGTTTTTCATTTTCCCAGGCGATGGGGCCCCTATCAAAAACTTCTAGGCCCGGCCGACGGTGCCAAGGGACTTTGGGATCATCGGTACAGACCACATGGTACGGTACCCTGTATTGGGCGTTTTGAGGGAATCAGCGCGGCGATGAGGGCGGAGCGGCGGACGATTTTGCTGGTGGAGAACAACCCGGCGGCCGTGGTGATGGTGGAAAGAGCCTTTCGCCAGGGGCAGCTCGATTTTGAACTCAAAGTGGTCCTGGACGGACGCGAGGCGCTACTCTATCTGGGCGGCGAGCCGCCCTACACCGACCGCGAGAGCTATCCATTGCCGGTGATGGTAATCTCGAATATCCAGATGCCCCACGTCAGCGGCTTCGAGTTGCTCACCTGGATGCGCCAGCAGGACCACCTCAAGGACACACCGGTGGTGATGCTTTCCAGTTCCGCACTGGAGAGCGACAGCGACCAGGCCTACGCCCTTGGGGCTTTTTCGTATCTGATCAAACCTATAGGGACCGAATCGCTCGTCAATGTCGTGCAGTCACTGAACCTGTCCTGAGCGCTCCGGGGCCAACCAAACCCACCTGAGCGACAAATCCAACCTGAGGCAGATGGAGCGCCAGGCCGCCTTGCCCTGATAATCGGAATGCTTGTCGACAGTTGTTGTCTGTATTCACACCATCGAGCTTTGTTGCCCAACAATGAGCATCATCCAGAAGATCGTCTCAAAGTGGCAATACTTTGTCAGCTCTTTTTTCTACCTGGGTTATACCCAGAAGGCTTTGCAATATTCCTTTCGGCGAGACGGGATTGAACGACGATTTCCACCGCCCGCCCTTCAGGGTTTCGAGCGACCCGGCAAGCTTCTTGAGCACCGCGCCGAGAGATGGGGTGTGCACTGCCGCTTCGAGCACAGCGAACTGACCGTGCGCTTTTTGGCGGCGGACCTGGTGCGCTGCGACTGGTTGTCGGAACAATTGCCGGTGCCCTACGCCATCGCCCGCGACGAGTGGCCGGCGGTGGCCGTGGAGGTCCAGGCGGGTACCCAGGGTATCGAAGCGACCACGGGAGCAATGCGGGTGCGCGTCACCCCGGACGGCCGGGTGCGCTTCGCCGAAGCCGATGGGCGGATTCTGCGCGAGGAATTGCCCCCGGACCACCAGAGAGGCGGCTGGGTGCACCGGGTGTCGCTGGCTGAAGAAGAGCGGATCTATGGCCTCGGCGAGCGGGCCGCTCCCCTCAATTTGCGCCAGGCCCGCGATGCGGGCGGCGGAGCGATGGCCTTTCAGATGTGGAACTTCGACATGGCGGGGCGCTACGGACCCGGGGCCGACCCGCTCTATATCTCGATTCCTCTTTATATCAGCCTGCAACCGCAGGGGAGTTATCTGGTCTTCTACGAAAACTCCTTCCCAGCCGCCTTCACCTTCAAACAAGAGGCGGTCGCCGCCTTCGAGGGCGGCGCCCTGCGCTATTACGTGGGAATCGGTCCTGTGGAGAAGCTGCTGGAGCGCTACACAGAGTTGACCGGCAGGCCGCCGTTGCCGCCCAAATGGGCTCTAGGCTATCACCAGTCGCGCTGGGGTTACGAGACCGAGGCGGCCGTGCGCAACGTCGCCCAGGCCTTTGAGGCCAACGACATTCCCGTAAGCGCCATCCACCTCGACATCGATGTGATGGACGATTTCAAGGCGTTCACGATCGACCCCAAGCGCTTTCCGCTGTTGGGCGAATTTACCCGGGATCTGACCCGGCGGGGCGTGCGGTTGGTGAGTATCCTCAACCCGGCCATCAAGGCCGATCCGGATCTGCCGATCTTTCGCGACGGGATGGAGCGCAAGGCCTTTGTGACCACCCCCGACGCCCAACCGGTGATTGCCCCGGTCTGGCCGGGCTGGTGCGCCTTCCCGGATTTTAGCGACCCCGAGGTCCGCCACTGGTGGAGCGAGCAGTACCGCCACCTGCTCTCGCTCGGGATTGCCGGTTTCTGGCACGACATGAACGAACCGGTCGCCTTCGTCGCCTGGGGCGACCGATCGCTGCCGCGCCCGACCCGTCACTCCATGGAAGGCCGGGGCGGCGATCACCGCGAGGCGCACAATCTGTATGGTCTATTGCAGGCACGGGCGGGGTACGAGAGCCTGTGCACCTTCCGGCCCGAGGCGCGGCCATTTATCGTCTCGCGGGCGGGCTGGGCGGGTCTGCAGCGCTACGCCTGGACGTGGACCGGCGACACCGAGAGCAGTTGGGGGGCGCTCGCGATGACCGTGGCCCAGGTGCTCGAACTGGGACTGTGCGGCATCCCCTACTCCGGTCCCGACACGGGCGGCTTTCGGGGCAACCCGACTTCCGAGTTGTACGTGCGCTGGATGCAGCTGTCGGCGTTTTTGCCCTTCTTTCGCACCCACGCCTCCAATGACGCGCGCAGCCGCGCTCCCTGGACCTTCGGCGAACCGTCGCTGGGCATCGCCCGGGCGTTCATCAAGCTGCGCTACCGGTTGATGCCGTACCTCTACACGCTCTGCTGGGAGGCCAGCCGACGCGGGATTCCCCTGGTGCGCCCCCTATTTTGGGCCGATCCGGGCCACAAACGGCTATGGGACATCGACGACGCATTCATGCTGGGAGACGCCCTGGCCGTCTATCCGGTGGTGCGCGAGGGCGAGCGTGCCCGGGAGGTCGGCTTGCCTGCGGGGCGCTGGTACCACTTCTGGGACGATCAGGTGCTGGAGGGGCCGGGCAGCATCCGCCTCGACGCGCCCATCGAGCGCATTCCGCTGCTGGTCAAAGCCGGTAGTGTATTGCCGATGGAGGGGGATGGCCATCTGGCTTTGCACCTCTACGCGCCCGAGTCCGGCGCGTTCGAAGGGGCGATATACGAGGACGCCGGGGACGGCTACGGGGTAAACCGCATCGAGCGGCTGCGCTTCAGCCGATGCGGGGAGGGCTTGGTGCTGGAGCGCTCCTGGGAAGGGGACTTTGCCTTTCCCTACCGGGGGGTGCGCGTGTTTGTGCATGGTGTCCGCGTGGGGCGCGCACGGGTGGATGGCCGGGAGACATCCTGGTCTGGGGAGTACTTGCAGGTAGACAGCTTTCGGACTTTGGAGCTGGATTGACGGGCGCAGGTCCGCTCAGTTGCGGCCGTTGGGCTGCTGTATCGGCATTGTTCCGTTCGGGAGCGTTTGCCACGACTGGGCGTATTCAAGAAAGGCCAGCTCGACGCCGCGCTCGCGCAGCTCGGCATCGATTTTGTAGTAGAGGGCGCTTTTGATGCGCAGTTGCTCCTTGGGCGTGCCGCACCAGGCCCACAGTTCAAAGAGCATCCCCCACTCGCGCCAGCCGCGGAAGATCACTTCCGGAACGGGATTGGTGAGCACGCGCCGCTCCTCGGAGGCAATTTTAAGCAGCGTCTCCGTCACCACTTCCGGATCGCCGCTACCGCGCACCAGTACTTCGAGGGACAGGCGAGCCCGGTTCTCGGCGGTGGACCAGTTGAGCACCTGCTGATCGACCAGCAGGGTATTGGGAACGATCAGCCGCGAGCCATCGAAGCGGCGCAAGGTGGCGGCGCGCAGATTGACGCCTTCGACGACGCCGTCTTTGTTGTCGATGACGATGTAGTCACCCACCTGCACAGGCCGCTCAATCAGCAACACCAGTCCGCTGATGAAGTTGCGCGCCAGGTTCTGCAGGGCGAAACCGACGCCCAGGCCGATCACCCCCAGCAAAATGGCGATCGAGCCGAGATCGATGCCTGCCAGCTGCAACAGCAAAATGTAGCCGACGGCGCTGATCACGTAGTTGCAGACGGTGGCAATCGCCTCCTGGCTGCCGATGGTCAGGTTGAAGCGGCTGAGCACGAAGCGCTTGAGCACCACCGCCGAGAGGCGCGAGGCCCAGAAGACGGCAAAAGCGAGCACCAATAGCAACAGCAGCGTGCCCAGGGGAAAGCGCGTCTTGTCGATGGTGAGCACCGGCACCTGCCACACCCCGACCAAAAAATCGGCCACCCCCCCCAGCAGCAATGCCACCTGGGAGCGCAATGGATCGAGACCTTTGAGGTTTCCGGCGGCCAGCCAGAGGGCCGCAAACCACACTCCCCCCTGCAGCAGGCCAAACAGGCTCCTCAACCACGGGTCGAAGCGCTGGTCGCCGATAAAAAACTTCAAGCGGCCGCGAACAATATTCAGTCCCCAACTGCCCAGCGCCCCCAGGACCACCGAAGCGACGGCCATCAACCACTGCAGCGCTTCGAGGGGCACGGTGATGAGCGGCATCTCGCTCTGCGCCCCGGCCGGTAAGGCGAGCGCCCCCCAGAGCCCCGCCGCCTGCGCTAAAAGAGAATAGCAATGCCGCCTGCGCATGTCCCAAGTGTAGAGCACGTTCCCGGGACGCCTGCGGCGGTTCTTCGGGAGGCTCGTGTGATCGTTCAACGCAAAGGGGATCCCGCCGAACGCATCCGGGCCGTCGGCCTCGACCCGCAGCAACTCGTCGAGGATGCTTATACCCACCTCGATATCCGCGAGCGCTGGTATTTTTTTGTGCGTTTCCCGCGCTGCTTCGTGGGCAGCGAGGCGGTGCTGTGGCTGACGCGCCACTACAGCATCCCCAAAGAGATCGCCGTCATGCTGGGCAACGACCTTATCGAGATGTCGGTGTTCCACCACGTGCTCGACAACTGGGATTTTCGCGACGACTATCTGTTCTACCGCTTCTACCGCGACGAGAAAAACAGCGTCGGCGCCCCCTATACCCGCGAGCAGGCTCTCGCAGTCTTGATGCAGCTGAAGGTGCCGCAACTCGACTCGCTGGTGGTGCAGTTCTACCAGGCGGTCACCATCCAGGATCACCGCGTGGGATTGCGCCTGTTTCGCCGCTGCTTCGTGGGCAAAGACGCCGCCTGCTGGTTTCGGCGGCGCTTCAACCTCGAACGATCCCAGGCGATTGCCCTGGGCAACGCGCTCATCTCGCTCAGGGTTTTCCACCACGTCCTGGATAGCGCCAACTTTGAAGACGGCGAGGTGTTCTATCGTTTCTACGACGACGAGTACAGCACCGACGTGCTCACCCCCCAGCAGGTCTACCGCCGGGCCTGGCAGACGATCCAAAGTTACGGCATCGCCGATCTCGACACGTTTATCGCCCAGTGCAAGCGCGCCCCCAGCCTGGGCCTCAAGGAGCGCGTCTACGGCTCTGTGCATTATCCGGAATGCTTTGCCGGTTTCGACGCGGTGAGCCTCTGGTCGGACCTGCTGCAGATCACCCGCCCCGAGGCGGTGGCCCTCGGCAACTACCTGCTCGACCTGGGACGGCTCTACCACGTCGAGGGCCGCTGGGGGTTTCAAGACGCCTACTTGCTCTACCGCTTTACCAGCCCCGAGCAGATCGACCAGGTGGCCCAACCGGCGGAGGACATGTAATGAGCGACTGGCAGACCGTGCGCACCTGGCTGGCGGGCACCTACTCCAACCGCGCCCAGGCGATGGCGGAGCCGGTCTGGTTCATTCCGGTCACACTCTGGTACGTGGAAGTGGAAGGGCTCTTCGGTGAAGGGGCGGGCTTTTTTACCGAGCAGGTGAGCGAGCACACCCCCAACCAGCCCTACCGCAGCCGGGTGCTGCAGTTGCTGGACGCCCCGCTGCGGCTGGAAAATTATCGCCTTCAAGACCAGAAAGCCTGGGCTGGGGCAGCAACGGACCCCGAGCGCCTCGGGCGGCTGAGGGCGGACGACTGCGAACCACTTCCCGGCTGCACGATCAGCCTGGAATGCCGGGAGGATGCGTTTATGGGGCAAATGCAGCCCGGGGGCGGGTGCCGTCTCTATCCCGGCGACACCGGCTATATCGAGATCGAGTTCGAACTGCGCGAGCGGTCATTTTTCACCCTCGACCGCGGCTTCGACGCCACTACCGGCGATCAGACCTGGGGATCTCGGGCCGGGGCGTACCGTTACCTCAAGCAGCTTCCTTGATGAAACGGTCAGGTTTTTCCAATCCAGTACACCCAGGTTGCCCCAGCTGCTTGCGAGCCGTTGGCCAGGCGCCGATCGGCGGTCCAGAATTCGGCACGCTGCTGCTCGGCGAGTGCCAGGTAGTGTGCGCCGTAGGCTTTGTTCTGCCCGAGTCGTTCGGCCCACCGCAGGGCGCTTGCCTGCAGCACGTGGTTGGCTAGTACGCATTCGACACCCAAAGCCGATATCTGGGACAACGCTTCAAGGGCACTCTCGCTGTCTATCCACCCGGCAACCACTGCCCTACGCAGAACGGTCGTCACCTCATATTCCAGCAGAGCCGGGGCTAAAAGCATTTGCCCTTTGTGCTTCCAGTCGGCGATTTTGGCGTCGGCCTGGTCTGAATAAGGCAAAGCCAACACAAGCGCCGTCACAAGGTTGGCGTCCAGTACAATGCTCAATTGCTATCCTTCCAGGCCCGCTCGATATCCTCTAAGTGCTCATCGCGCGAACGCTCCAGAAGGTCAGCGGGCAATAGGCCATGTCGCTCTTGCACACGCCGGCGTATCCGGGTCAAAGCCTCCATAGCCTGCAGTTCCCGCTTTAGGCCGGTTTGCTGCTGGTGTTGGTCAAGATAATCCCGGACGATTTCGCGCATCACCTCGGAGAGTGTACGTCCCTGCTCTCGGGCAATCTCGGCCAACTGTCGGTGCTGCTCGGGTTCCAGCAAAATTTGAGCGCGGTATAAAGCCACATCGCCCTCCCTACAATTACATCTGTGTAGGTGTAATTGTAGACGCCACCAGTGAAGCCGCCTCCCAGACGTCTACTCCTCAAGACAGGTTGTGGAGACAGAGCGTTGACCCTGCCAAGCGGATCGTTTATAAATAATAAGTAAGCATTCACTTACTTATTCCCATGGGCCGCCGCCGCATCATCGATCCCGAACAGATCATCCAGGCCACGCTGGTGGTGCTCTCCACCCACGGCGTGGAGGCGGTGACCGTTGCCCAGATTGCCAGGCAGGCGGGTATCTCCGAGGCGTCGATCTACAAGTGCTTTGCCAGCAAGGAGGACTTGCTGCGCGCCTGCATCAGCGAGAGCGTCGAGCCGCAGGAATTCTGGCGCAAGTTGTTTGCCCAGGGCGAGTCGCGGCCGGTCAATGTCCTGCTGGAGGAAGCCGCCCTTTTCACGGTGCGCCACTACTGCCAGCATCTGCCCACCTTGCTGCTGAGGGCGTTGCGCCCGCAGGCGGACGATTGCTGCAGCGGCCCACTGCAGACGATGAAGTTACAGACGCACTACTTTCGGCTTGAAATCGAGCGTCGGCGCATCCGGCCGGGCGACCCTCAGCGCCTCTCAGCGGCTTTCTGCGGCCCGCTGTTCTATTACGTGTTTATCTCCCGGGCTTTTTTGGGCGGTGAGGCACCTACTCCACCCGAGCAGTTCGCCCGCCAGTGGGCGCAGGATTTCTGGCAGAGCGTCCGCCCGAAGGCATGAGTTTTTCGCAAGTTTGATCTTTCGCTCAACGGCCGTCGCAGGGCGGTACTTAAGGAGGTTCCATGTTTGAGCAATTCAGCCCGTCGGCTCTACAGGTGCTCAACCTGGCCAAGCAGGAGTCATTGCGCCTCGGCCAGAACGCCGTCGGCACCGAGCAGATTCTGCTTGGACTGTTGGCCCATGCCGACGCCGTCGCCGCCCAGGTACTCACCGAGCTGGGCCTCAGCCTGGCCGGTGCCCGCCGCGAGGTGGAGAGCATCGTGGGCAAAGGTGAGAGCCGTCCGAGCCAGCGCGTCGCCTTTACCCCCCGGGCGGGGCGGCTTATCGAGCAGGCGCTCATCGAGGCCAACGGCTTCGGCCAGCGCCTAGTCGAACCGGAGCACCTGCTTTTGAGCATGCTGCGCGACAACGAAGGGGTGGCAAGCCGCGTGCTCGATGAATTCGGTGTCGACCGCGACAAGGCACGCCAGATGTTGCTCGAAAGCCTGGGGGATGCGGCCAAAGCGACCGCCACTTCGCGCGGTAACGAGCAGCCGCGCCGGGGCGGCAGAGCCTCCCGCAGCGGCGGAGCGCTCGAACGCTTTGGTCGGGATCTGACCGAACTGGCCCGCGGCGGCAAAATCGATCCGGTCGTGGGGCGGGCCGAGCAGATCGAGCGGGTTATCCAGATTCTGGGTCGCCGTACCAAGAACAACCCCGTGCTTATCGGCGAACCGGGTGTCGGCAAGACCGCCATCGCCGAGGGCCTCGCCGTGCGCATCGCCGAGGGCGACGTGCCCGAGATGCTTTTCGATCGCCGCATCGTGAGCCTGGATATGGGCCAGGTCCTGGCTGGCACCCAGATGCGCGGTGAATTCGAGGAGCGCCTCAAGGGCGTCATGCAGGAAGTGATCGCCTCTAAGGGACAGATTATTCTGTTCATCGACGAACTGCACACCCTGGTGGGAGCCGGGGCGAGCGAGGGCGGCATGGACGCCGCCAACTTGCTCAAGCCCGCCCTGGCGCGCGGCGAACTGCAGTGCATCGGCGCGACCACCCTCGATGAGTACCGCAAGCACATCGAGCGCGACGCCGCCCTGGAGCGCCGCTTCCAGCCGGTGACGGTGGGTGAACCGAGCCCGGTTGAGGCGATTGCCATCCTGCAGGGCCTCAAGGGGCGCTACGAGGAGCACCACAAGCTGCGCTACACCGACGCCGCCCTCGAAGCGGCGGTGCGCCTGTCGGATCGCTACATCACCGATCGCTTCTTGCCGGACAAAGCCATCGACCTTATCGACGAGGCTGGTTCGATGCTGCGGGTGAAACTTGCCCGGGGCGCCGAGTTGCCCGCCATCGTCGATAGCGAATCGATCGCCCGGGTGCTCTCGGAGTGGACGAACATTCCGGTAGGCAAGCTCACGGGCGAAGAGGCCACCAGTCTGGTGCACCTCGAAGCGCGTCTGCACGAGCGCATCATCGGCCAGCACCCCGCGGTGAGTGCGGTGGCCAGGGCGGTTCGCCGGGCGCGCGCCGGCATGAAGTCTCCCGAGCGTCCGCTGGCGAGCTTCATCTTCGCCGGACCTACTGGCGTCGGCAAGACGGAACTGGCCAAGGCGCTCGCGGCCACGGTCTTCGGCTCCGAAGACGCGATGATCCGCCTCGACATGTCCGAATTTATGGAGTCCTACACGGTGAGCAAGCTGATCGGCTCGCCCCCTGGCTACGTGGGCTACGACGAGGGCGGCCAGCTCACCGAGGCGGTGCGCCGCCGACCCTACACGGTGATCCTGCTCGATGAAATCGAGAAGGCCCACCCGGATGTGTTCAATACCCTGCTGCAACTGCTGGACGACGGCCGGCTCACCGACGCCAAGGGCCGCACCGTGAGCTTCAAGAACGCGCTCATCATCATGACCAGCAACCTCGGTTCGCGGGTCATCGAGCGCGGCGGCGGCGGACTTGGTTTCAACACCACGGGCAGCGAGGGCGAGCGGCGTTACGTCGCCATCCGCGACCGGGTGCAAGAAGCACTCAAGCAGGTCTTCCGCCCCGAGTTTCTCAACCGCCTCGACGAGGTGATTGTCTTCCAGCCGCTGGGGCGCGAGGAACTGGGCCAGGTGGCCCGGCTGCTTCTGGACGAGGCGCTTGCTCGGGTGCGCGACCTGGGCATCGAACTGGAGGCAAGTCCCGCCTTCATCGACAAGCTCATCGCCGAGGGCTACTCCCCGGCCTGGGGCGCCCGTCCTTTGCGCCGCGCCGTGCAGCGCCTGCTGGAGGATTCCGTCGCCGACGCCGTCCTGCTCGGGCAGCTGGTGAGCGGCGAGCGCTATCTGGCGGATGTCGATGCCAACGGCAAGGTGATCTTCCTCTACCCGGATCCGGCCGACGCCGAGGCGGAGATGGCCGTCAGCGCCCGTTAGGCAAGTTTCCCAATCACTCGGATGGCCCCTTCCTGCCTCCAGGAAGGGGCTTTTTTTCACTAGACCTCTTGGCGGTAGCAGTAGTCCCAGCCTTCAAGCAGAGCTTTGTTCGCTCGCCCAAGCGCCGGGCTCCTTCTGGCGCGGGGTGAGCGCCTGGGTGACCATGGCACTCAAACGCGACATCCAACCCAACCGACACCAGCAACGGCACATCGACTCGCTGGCCCAAGTGCGCAGGCTGCAGCGCGACCGGCTCCAGGAGACGGCCGGGCCACCCGCAGGAGCACCGTCGCCTTGTTGCACCGAGGCCGCGGGCGCACCGCCCCCCGCCACCGCACCGGGTGGAGGCCCCAGGCCCACGGCGGGGACGGCCGAGGCCGAACAGGCCCGCGCCCAGGAACCAGCCGCGCCAAAGCTCAGCCCCCTGGCGCAGCTGCTAAGGGCCTCTCCGAACCTGCCCGCGGCGATGCGCGCCCGCTGGCAGGCCCTGGTGCGCGCCCAGGCTCCACCGCCGGCCGATGCGGGGCCGCCCGGTCCACCGCTGCCACCAGCGGACGCACCCGCTGCGACCCTCGACCTGGTGGCGCTGTTCGCCGCGGCGGCCGACACTGCACTCACCACCAAGCGCAAACGGCAAAAAGCACACACTGCCCGCAGGCGCACTCCTGCTCTACCAGAGCAATTGGTACTGCTGGAGCTGCCGTCACGCGCGCCCGCGTCCTCGCTGCCAGGAGAAGCTGATGTACCTGCCCGATGAACTCAAAAACGAAATTTTTGCCCTCGCCGCTCAATTACTCGATGTGATCGACTTGGCGGGAAGCACTGAGCGGGCTCTCTTCGAGCTACATGGTCAAACTATCCAGACGCTCGATGACTTCCAGGCGCTCGCAAATGTCAGCGACGAGGCCCAGGATCTCTATCGACGCTTGAGCGGCTTGATGCCCGCCATTGCCCGCGATGCGCTTGAGGTGGCTACAGCTAAGATGAATCTGCTGCAGCAGACGATGCAGAAAACTGTTCAGCGCCTGGCAGCTTCTCGCCAGAGTATCGGCGAAGTTCAACAGTTCTGGAGCCTACCATGAACGAACGGCCAATACCGCCCATTCCCGACGAGCCGACCCGTCGCCGCTTACGTGAGAACTTGCGGGCGGCGGCAGCAGAATTGCGCAAGTCGAGTGAGGAATTTCGGCTCTTGCAAGAGATGTTCGACCGGGACTATGAGCAAAGCCCGGTAGGCCAGCTGCACGCGCGCTGGGAGAGGGAGAAGGCGCGCCTACAGAACGGGACACGCGCTGAGCAAGAAGCTTGTGGAGAATGAGCCCTGGATGCCCGATGGACAGACCCGCCAACAGCTGAGCGAACAGCTACGGGCAACCAGGGCGGGCCTGCGCCGGAGCGGTGCCGAGATCCAGCAGATCATCGATGCGCTTGAAAGTCGGCAGGCGGACAGTCCTCTGGGTCGCTTCCACGCGCGCCAGCAGGCAGAAGTGCAAGCGAACCGGGTAGAAACGGCGTGATGGACAAGCCGACTCTAAGAATTCCCGACCCGGCGACGCGCGGGCGGCTGGTGGAAAACCTGCGGCAGGCGAGTGTGGAACTGCGCGCTTTTGGTCAAGAGATTCAGGCGCTGACCGACGAGATGGACCGGCAGTTCAATGAAAGCCCAATCGGCCGATTCCACGCGCGGCGCAAAGCCGCCACCCGAAACGACGGGCAAGAACCCGAAAGTTGACGGGTTTTTGTATGGAGAAGCTTGCGGACGGCAGAAGAGACGAGGGTGCATAAGGTCCGCAGGTCAAGGGCCGTAGCGCAGCGGAGGGCACGCAGTGCGCACCCTTGAGCGTAGGACCGGGCGCCCTAGAATGTCCCTGCCGGAAGCCTCTCAGCACTGCCCCAGATAGCCTGTCCTGGCGACCTGCAAATTCTCCCCGGGAAGCCCCCCTCACTCGACCCCAGCCTCTTCCTTGATGGCCTGTAAAGCTGCTAGGATGTGTGCACCGTAGGCATCCAACGTCGCTTCGCCTTGCTGCCCCCTCTCTCCGGTTTCGGCCCTCCCTTTTTTTTAAAGGGGTAATTCACTATACAATTTTTGCCCTATCGGGCAGCGCTCCGCTAAAATTGTTGCGTTCGCCCTGCGGGGGCAAAAATGGCGCGGTTTGTAATAATACGTGTGGCGAAGATCAAAAGCTGGGGGAACTTGGGTGCGAGCGAGTCCCACGCCCAGCGCACGCGGGAGACGCCGAACGCGGACCGGGAAGGGCGGGAGTCGAACCGACAGTTGATCGGCACCGGCGAGCACCTGATCGGATTGGTTAGAGAGCGCATCGGCGAACAGACGATCCGCAAGAACGCGGTGCTGTGCGTGGACATGTTTCTGGGGGCCTCGCCGGAATATTTTCGTCCTACCCGGCCGGAGCTTGCCGGGGAATACGAGCCGGAGCGGTTGGAGAAGTGGGTGGATGCGAACCAGGGCTGTTTCATTCTCCAAAAACCCCATTCGGCCATGTCAATAAGCTTGACCTGCTCAACAAGCAATAAGGCTTTTGCCGCTCTCGATTCTCATTTGCATCCAATGCAAAGCTAGAATGAAACAGCCCTGGGATGCGAACGTCGAATGGTTGCAGCGAGTCTACGGCGATCGGGTGGTGTCTGCGGTGCTGCACCTGGACGAAGCGACCCCGCACATCCAGGCGCATCTGGTGCCGCTGGACACTAACGGCAAGCTCAATTGCCGTGCGCTGTTCGGGGGCAGGCAGAAACTGCAATCGCTGCAGGACGGCTACGCGGCGGCGATGGCTCCGCAGGGTCTGGAGCGCGGCGTGCGCAACAGCCAGGCCCGGCACCAGGAAGTGCGTCAGTACTACACCCAGGTGCAGACGCCGCCTGTGGAAGTGGAGGTGGAACTGCCCGCGGTCGATGGGTGGCGCGATCGTCTCGACCCGCAAGGCTACCGCCAACGGGCCGGGCAGGCAGTGCGCGAGCAGGTGGCCCCGGTGCTGGCGGTGCTGGGGGCAAAGAGCCGGGACCGCGACCGGGCGGTGCGCCAGGCCGAGGAGTACCGCCGGACGGCTGAGCGGGCGGAGCAGCGGGCGGCCGAAGCCGAGGAACACTCGCGCCAGCAAATCGCCCGCTCGCGCGAGCAGGCCGCGGAGAGGATCCGGCTGGTGCAACGGGAGGCCCAGACGGAGATGGCCCGGGTGCAGCAGTCGGCCGAGCAAAGTGTCGGGCAAGTGCGCGGCGAGGCTGCGGCTCAGGTGGCCGTCATCCGGCAGCAGGCAAACGAGCAGGTCGAACAGGCGAGCGCCTGGGCACGCATAGCCGAGGAGCAGGCCCGAGCGGCCGGGCGCCAAGCCGCCCAGGCTCAGGCCCAGGCCCGCAGCGAGGCGCAAGCCGAACTGGAGGAGCAGAAACGCGAAGTGCGCCGGCAGCACCAACGGCTGCACAGCGAGCAAAGGGCGATCGACCGGCTGCAAAGCCAGGCGGCCGAGAGCGCACGCGCCGAGGCGATGGCCGAGCTGCAGCCGCGGCTGTCAGCCCTGCAAGAGCAAGCGCAACAGCAACGCTTGGAGAGTCGGCGGTTGCAAATGGGTCTGCAGACGGCCAGCGGGCGGGTGGAACAGCTTCAGGCCGAGTTGGAGAGTGTCCACGCCGAGCGGCTCGAAGAGATCCGCGCGCACCAGGAACAAGCAAGCCGGGACAAGCGGCTGCAAAGCGAATTGAACCGGCAGCTGCAATAAGGAACAGAAGAAAGTAGCGCAGCAGCGGCAGGCCCTCGGAGGGCAGCAGGCGCAGCTGGAGGAGCGGCAGGCGACCATCGAAATGCTGCAAGCGCGTCTGCAAACGCTGTCGCGGCTGCCGGAGTTCAGCCGCGATCTAGGCAAGCTGATGAGTCACCTGGGCGAGGAGAGGGAAGGCAAGCAGGTCCTGAAGGACGGCCGCCACTACGATGTCGAGATGCAAGGCGAAGACTACACGGTGAGTGCCAAAGACGGGCGCGGGGTGCTCTGCCGTGTCGAGAACGGGCGGGTGCTGACTTTCGAGCTGAGTGAGGAGGACGCGGATCGCGTCGGGCAGGCCGTCCAGGAATTGGAGAAGCGGGTGGCCGATCGCCAAAAGAAGAATGCTCGGGACCGGGGCATGGAATACTGAGCGGCCATACCCCCTACCCCGATGCTGACGCCGCACCGTCGGCGTGGGGATTGAGAGTCTGTGGACCCGTTAATCGGGAGGCAGCTGCTGGCAGAAAGTGTCCAGGTCCGGGGCATCGAGCAGAGCCAGACCAAGCCGGTCCAGAATCTGTAGATCAGTAATCGCCTGTAGAGCCGTAGCTACCGCTTCGGGCAGCAAGCCGAACTTATGCTCTAGCAGGTGTAGCAAGGTCTGGACTTTGCTGCGCTGCTCGGCTTCGAGCACGATGTCGCGGGTCAACTCCTGGAACAGCGGCGTCTGTTGCAACAGATTCATCAGCGACCTCCTGCGAAAAAACTCCGCGACTGCCTGACGGTCGCGCAGCGAGGCGAGCAAGCCGG
>JAESGW010000718.1_pt1 | contig 17385 bp, 15 predicted proteins | sample 9269791 | NCBI WGS metagenome assembly JAESGW01 (sample SAMN16773120, study PRJNA677053) | algae metagenome | isolation source: Aphanocapsa lilacina HA4352-LM1 and co-occurring heterotrophs from near cave... | place: USA: Maniniholo cave, near Haena, Kauai, HI | collected 2009-07-28 | reverse complement strand
TCCGGTGCCGCGCACAGCGCCGCCGCCGGGTCGGGTCCGGGTCGCAGCTGGGCGATGCCGCTGGCCTCGACGTGCCTCTACTGGTCCGGGATGGCCTTCAACGACTGGTGCGACCGTCGCGTCGACGCCGAGGAGCGCCCGGAGCGCCCGATCCCGTCGGGCCGGATCGCGCCGGCCGCCGCGCTCGGCGTCGCGGCCGGCCTCGGTGCGGCCGGCCTCGGCATCGCCGCCCTCGTCGGCGGCCGCTCGGCGCTGGCGATCGGCGCCCCGCTCGCGGTCATGGTCGTGGCCTACGACGCGGTCGCCAAGGACGCCGCGCTCGGACCGGTCGCGATGGCGTCGACCCGCGGGCTCGACGTGCTCCTCGGCGCCCATGCCTCGCCCGCGAGCGCCTGGCAGCCCGCCCTCGCCGTCACCGCCCACACCGCCGGCCTCACCTGGCTGAGCCGCGGCGAGGTCCACGGCACCCGCCCCGCGGTCGCCGCCGCCGTCACCGCCGGCACGGTCGCCGTCGCCGCCGCGACCGCCCACGTCGCCCACCACGACCGCGAGGCCACCCGCGCGTCCCGGCTCGCCGGCGTCGGCCTGTCGGCGGCGTACGCCGTGGTGGTGGGCCGTGCCCAGGCCCGCGCCGCGCTGGAGCCGACGGCCGACGCCGCGCGTACGGCCACCCGCACCGGCATCGGCGGCTTCTCGCTGCTCCAGGGTGCATGGCTCGCCCGCCGCGGCCGCCTCGGTGCCGCCGCCGCGGTCGTCGGCGCGGGGCCTGCCTACCGCGCGCTGTCGCGGCACTGGAGCCCGACGTGAGCGCGGCAGGGCAGGGGGCAGTGAGCGGGGCAGGGAGCAGTGCGGGGGCCGGGCTGCGGCTGGGCTACGGCAGCAACGGCTTCTCCGGCCACCGGTTCCCCGACGCGTGCGCGGTGATCGCCGGTCTCGGCTACGACGGCGTCGCGCTGACGCTGGACCAGCCGCACCTCGACCCGTTCGCCGACGACGCCGCCGCGCAGACCGCCCGAGTCGCCAAGTCGCTCGCCGACCACGGCCTCGCGGTGGTCGTCGAGACCGGCTCGCGCTACGTCCTCGACCCCTGGCACAAGCACGAGCCCACCCTCGTCAGCGACGGCGACCGCGGCCCCCGCATCGAGCTCCTCACCCGAGCCGTACGGATCGCCGCGGAGCTGGGCGCGGAGGCGATCTCGTGCTGGTCGGGCGTGCTGCCCGAGGGGACGAGCGCCGAGGAGGGGTGGCGGCGCCTCACCGACGGCCTCGGCCCGGTCCTCGACCTCGCCCACGACCTCGAGGTCACGGTCTGCGTCGAGCCCGAGCCCGGCATGCACGTCGACACCGTCGACGAGGCGCTCGAGCTGCGACGTCGGCTCGGCGAGCCCCACCACCTGCGCCTGACCCTCGACCTGGGCCACCTGGTGTGCAACGAGCCGCGCTCCCCCGAGGCGTCGATCGCGCTCGCCGGCCACCTCGTCGCCAACGTGCAGGTCGACGACATGGTCCGAGACGTCCACGAGCACCTCGAGCTCGGCAGCGGCACCCTCGACCTCGACGCGGTGCTCGGCGCGCTGGTCGACACCGGGTACGCCGGCCTCGCCAGCGTCGAGCTGCCCCGCCACTCGCACGCCGCGCCCGCCGTCGCGGCCCGGCAGATGACCGCGCTGCGCGCGTCGCTGGCCCGGCTCGACGAGGCAGGAGCACGGTCGTGACCGAGGTCCGCCCGCTCGCCGACCCCGACGTCGTCCGCGCCGCGCTCGACGACGCCGCACGCGAGCGCCACGACGCACTCGTCGCCGAGGTCGCCGCCGACCCCTCGCGCCTGGGCCGCACGTTCCCCGCATCCGCCCGGCAGACCGGGCGAGGGGCGCTCCCCGGCGCCGACGACGTGCTCCTCGAGGACGCCGTACGGGTCGACCTCGTGCGCGCGGCCGCCCGTACGCTCGACGACGGGGCGCTGCTCGCCGAGCTGCGCGAGCTCTACCGCTACGGCGACGCCGACGAGAAGCGGGCGGTGCTGCACGCCCTCAACGGCATCGAGGCTGCCGACACGGACGGCCTCGACGGCACCGACGTGCTGCTCGACGCCATGCGCACCAACGACACCCGCCTCGTCGCGGCAGCGATGGGCGCCCACAGCGACCGCCTCGACACCGACGCGTGGCGCCAGGGCGTGCTCAAGTGCCTGTTCACCGGCGTCCCGGTCGCCGCGGCCACCGGGCTGGCGGCACGCGCGGACCACGAGCTCGCCGAGATGGTGCGGCGCTACCGGCGCGAGCGCGAGGCGGCCGGGCGCGACGTACCCCCGGACGTGCAGGTCGTGCTCGACGCCTGCGCCGCCGCACCCACCCACCCGACGGAGTCCTGATGCGCATCTTCGACCCCCACATCCACATGACGTCGCGCACCACCGACGACTACGAGGCGATGCACGCGGCGGGCGTGCGCGCCGTCGTGGAGCCGGCGTTCTGGCTCGGCCAGCCCCGCACCAGCGTCGGCTCGTTCACCGACTACTTCGACGCGCTCGTCGGGTGGGAGCGGTTCCGGGCGGCGCAGTTCGGCATCGCCCACCACTGCACGATCGCGCTGAACCCCAAGGAGGCCAACGACCCGCGCTGCGCCGAGGTGCTCGACGTGCTGCCGCGCTACCTCGCCAAGGACGGCGTGGTCGCGGTCGGCGAGGTCGGCTTCGACTCGATGACCGTCGAGGAGGAGAAGGCCTTCGTCCGCCAGCTCGAGCTGGCCGTGGAGTTCGCGCTGCCCGCCATGGTCCACACCCCGCACCGCGACAAGGAGCAGGGCACCCGCCGCACCCTCGAGCTGGTCGCCGACTCCGGGCTCGCCCCCGGGATGGTCGTGGTCGACCACCTCAACGAGGTCACCGTCGACCAGGTCGACGACGCAGGCTGCTGGATGGGCTTCTCGATCTACCCCGACACCAAGATGGACGAGCACCGGATGGTCGCCATCCTCCAGCGGCGCGGCCTGGACCGCGTGCTGGTGAACTCCGCCGCCGACTGGGGCCGCAGCGACCCGCTCAAGACGGCCAGGACGGGCGCGGCGATGCTGGAGGCCGGCTTCACCGAGGACGACGTGGACCGCGTGCTGTGGCGCAACCCGGTCGAGTTCTTCGGTCAGAGCGGCCGGCTCCTGCTGGACGACGCGACGACCGACGCGGCGACCGACGCGGCGACCGACGCGGGTGCCGACGCGACCGCGACCTTCGAGGGCAACTCGGTCCTGCGCGGCTCGCGGGACTGACCGGGGACTGACACCGATGCGGCTGCGCCACCCCGACGGGACCGTCGTCCACCTCGGCTACGGCACCAACGTGCTGCCCGCCGAGGACGTCGACGGGCTCGTCCGGCAGGTCCGGACGTACGGCGACCGCCTGCGCCGCCACCTCGACACCGACCGGATCGGCCTCGGGCTGTGGCTGCCTGCCGCGGCCGCCCGCACGCTCGCCGCCGACCTCGGCGCGGTCGAGCGGCTCCGGGAGGAGATCGCCGGTCACGGGGTGGAGATCGTCACGCTCAACGCGTTCCCCTACGCGGCCTTCCAGGACGAGGTCGTCAAGAAGCGCGTCTACCACCCGACGTGGGCCGAGCGGGCCCGGCTCGACTACACCCTCGACGTGGCACGCGTGCTCGCCGCGCTCATGCCCGACGACGCCGCCCGCGGCAGCATCTCCACGCTGCCGCTCGGCTGGCGCGCGCCCTGGCTGGCCGACCGCCAGTCCCGCGCCGAGCTGCACCTCAAGACCCTCGCCGAGGGCCTCGCCGGGATCGAGGCCGAGACCGGGAGGACCGTACGCGTCGCGGTCGAGCCGGAGCCGGGGTGCGTGGTCGAGACGATCGCCGAGGCCGTGGAGCGGCTCGACTCCGTCGACCGCGAGCGCATCGGCGTCTGCCTCGACCTGTGCCACCTCGCCGTCGGCTTCGAGTCGGTCCCCGACGCCCTGGCCCGCCTCGACGCCGCCGGACTCGACGTGGTCAAGGTCCAGCCCGCCGCCGCCCTGGTCGTCGACGACCCGGCCGCCCCCGAGGCACGCGCCGCGCTGGAGGCGTACTCCGAGGACCGGTTCCTCCACCAGGTCCGCCAGCGGGTGGGCGGGCGCCTCGCCGCGCGCGACGACCTCCCCGACGCGCTCGCGGGCAGGCGACCGCTCGACGACCGGTCGCCGTGGCGGGTGCACTTCCACGTGCCGGTGCACGCCGACCCCGCGGGAGGCCTGCGCAACAGCCGCGACGAGCTGCGCGACTCGCTCGCGGCGCTGCTCGGCGGCGACACCGCCCGCACCGACCACCTCGAGGTCGAGACGTACACGTGGGGCGTGCTGCCCGACGGCGCCCCCGCCGACGACGACGCGCTGGCCGCCGGGCTCGCCGCGGAGCTGCGGTGGGTGCACGACGAGCTCGTCGCCCTCGGGCTCACCCCGATCGACTGACCACCCTCTCGGAGAGAACAGGACCCCCTGCCGTGCCGCACCCGAAGCTGCTCGTCGTCGACCTCGTCGGCCTCACCCCCGACCTGCTCGCCCACATGCCCCGCCTGCGCCGGCTCGCCGACCGCGGCTCGCAGGCCACCCTGGAGCCGGTGCTGCCGGCGGTCACGTGCTCGGTGCAGTCGACGTTCCTCACCGGGCTGCCGCCGTCGGGGCACGGCGCCGTCGGCAACGGGTGGTACTTCCGCGAGCTCGGCGAGGTGTTCCTGTGGCGCCAGCACAACAGGCTCGTCGAGGGCGAGAAGGTCTGGGAGACCATCCGCCGCGAGCGCCCCGGCTACACCGTCGCCAACGTGTGCTGGTGGTACGCGATGGGCGCGACGACCGACTGGACGGTGACGCCGCGGCCGATCTACTACGCCGACGGCAAGAAGGCCCCCGACTGCTACACCCGTCCGCCCGCGCTGCACGACGAGCTGGTCGGCGAGCTCGGCGAGTTCCCCTTGTTCACCTACTGGGGACCGACCGCAGCGATCACCTCGAGCGAGTGGATCATCGCCGCCACCCGCCGGCTGATGCCGCGCGCCGACCTCACGCTCTGCTACGTCCCGCACCTCGACTACGACCTGCAGCGCTTCGGTCCGGAGTCCGACGAGGCCGTACGGGCCGCCCGCGAGGTCGACACGGCCCTCGCGCCGCTGCTCGACGACGCCGAGCGGGCCGGGGTGACGGTGCTGGTGCTCTCGGAGTACGGCATCACCGCCGCCGACCAACCGGTCGACGTCAACCGGATGCTGCGCCGGGCCGGACTGCTCGAGGTCTACACGCAGGACGGCATGGAGTACCTCGACCCGTGGACCTCGCGCGCGTTCGCGGTGGCCGACCACCAGGTCGCCCACGTCTACGTCGACGACCCCGCCGACCTCGAGGCCGTCCGCGCGCTGTGCGCCGACCTGCCCGGGGTGGACCAGGTCCTCGACCGCGCGGGCCAGGCGGCGTACGGCCTCGACCACGACCGGTCCGGGGACCTGGTGCTGGTCGCGGACGAGACCGCATGGTTCACCTACTACTACTGGCTCGACGACGCCCGGGCGCCGGACTTCGCGCGTGGCGTGGAGATCCACCGCAAGCCCGGCTACGACCCCGCCGAGCTGTTCTTCGACCCGGAGGACCGGGCGGTGAAGCTCAAGGCGGGCCTCACCCTCGCGCGGAAGATGGCCGGCCTGAGGTACGCGATGAAGGTCGTGCCGCTCGACCCCTCCCCCGTCCGCGGCACCCACGGGCGGCTGCCCAAGGAGCCGTCGGCGGGCCCGATGCTGGTGTGCAGCACGCCGGGAGCGGTCGCGGGGTCGGTGCCGGCGACGGACGTGCGCGACCTGCTGCTCCGCCTCGCCGGCACCTCTTGACGTCAAGAGAACCCGACCCCGGTGTCAGGGCCGCCGTGGCGGCGGACCAGAATCTGGTCATGCGCCTGGACCACGTCAGCTTCGCCGCAGGACCTGATGGACTCGCCAGCACCGCCCAGCGCATCGGGGGGCTGCTCGGGACCGACTTCGTCGACGGCGGCATCCACCCCCGCTTCGGCACCCGCAACATGACCCTGCCCCTGGCCGGCGACATCTACATGGAGATCGTCGAGGTCCTCGACCACCCCGCCAGCGACAAGGCCCCCTTCGGCCAGGCCGTCCGCGCCCGCTCCGCTCTCGGCGGCGGCTGGATGGGCTGGGTCGTCTCCGTCAGCGACATCGCGCCGATCGAGTCCCGCCTCGGCCGCGAGGCGGTCAAGGGCAACCGCCACCGCCCCGACGGCACCGAGCTGCTGTGGCAGCAGATCGGCGTCAACGGCCTGATCTCCGACCCGCAGCTGCCGTTCTTCATCCAGTGGCAGTCCCCCGCCGAGCTGCACCCCAGCAACGGCGCCACCGGCGACTTCTCGCTCGCCTGCCTCGAGATCGCCGGCGACCCGCAGCGCGTCAGCGAGTGGCTCGGCGAGACCGTCGACGCCCCGCTGGAGGACGTGAAGGTCGAGTGGGTCGCCCCCAACGGCACCCCGGGCATCGTCGCCGTCCAGCTCCAGACGCCCAACGGGCTCGTGCGTATCTGAGCCTCCTCGCCGCTGAGGGATCCGCGGTGAGCCGGGCCACGTCGAGCAGGAACCCCATGAGGCCCCGACCCTCCCCCAACATCTGGAACACCCCCGAGCTCTACGAGCTCGAGAACCGGGCGGCCGATCCGCACGGCCGCATCCCGGCCGCGATGCGCGAGCTCGGCGACTGGTCCGGTCGCACGGTGCTCGACATCGGCTGCGGCACCGGCTTCCACCTGCCGCTGTGGGCGGAGTCGGCGGCGCAGGTCACCGGCGTCGAGCCCCACCCTCCGCTGGTCTCGCTGGCCCGGCGGCGTACGAAGCGGCTCCGCAACGTGACCGTGCTCCGGGGGATGGCCGAAGCGCTGCCGGTGCCCGACGCGTCGGTCGACGTCGTGCACGCGCGCTGGGCCTACTTCTTCGGCCCCGGCTCCGAGCCCGGGCTGCGCGAGCTCGACCGCGTCGTACGCCGCGGTGGCACCGCCTTCGTGATCGACAACGACGCGACGCGGTCGACCTTCGGCGGCTGGTTCCGGCGCGGCTACCCCGAGGTCGACCCGGACGCGGTCGAGCGCTTCTGGTCGGCCCACGGGTGGAGCCGTCGCGAGATCGACATGGGCTGGTCGTTCGGGTCACGCGAGGCGCTGGAGGCCGTCGTACGGATCGAGCTGCCACCCGCTGCCGCGGAGGAGGCACTCGCCTCGCACGCCGGGACCGAGGTCGACTACGCGGTCAACCTCTGGTGGCGGGACTACTGACCGGCCCCTCGTCGGGGTACGTCAGGGGTCCGAGACCAGCGACCAGGAGGAACCGTGGCGGACGAGAAGGGCAAGGGCAGCAAGACGGCGAGGAAGGCCAACGCCAAGGCGAGCAAGGAAGGGAAGTCCAACCCCCGGAAGTCCTCGGCCGCGCAGGCGGAGCTCGGCAAGAAGGGTGGGAAGACCCAGAAGAAGGGCTAGGCACGGCCAGGGTCCTCTGCCCGTGAGGACGACGACGGACCGCGACCGGTGACGGCCGAGTCAGCTCGACTCGCGGATCGCGAGCGTCGGCTCGAGCAGGATCCCCCGGGTCTCCACGGGCTGGTGCGAGAGCAGCGCGCGCAGGGTGCGCACGATCTCGACCGCCACGTCCTCGAGCGGCTGGCGTACGGACGTGAGGCCCACCGGGTAGACCTGCGCCACCTGGGAGTCGTCGAAGCCCACCACCGCGATGTCCTGGCCGGGCGCGAGCTGGCGGATCCAGAGCGTGTGCAGCACGCCCATCGCGAGGGTGTCGGAGGCGCACACGAACGCAGTGGGGGCGGACTCGTCGAGCAGGACGGCTGCCGCTTCCGCGCCGCTGTGGACGACGTCCTCCACGCGGGACGCGAGCCCGGTGGTGGACAGGCCGTTGGCGTGCATGGTGCGGACCCAGCCGGAGCGCCGGTCCTCGCCGATCGGTGAGTCCTTGCGCCAGCCGATCCACGCGACGCGGGTGTGGCCGCGGTCGATGAGGTGCTGGGTGGCGAGCGCGATGCCGGCGGCGCCGTCCACGTCGACCCAGACGTGGCGGGCCCCCGCGTCGTCCCACGGCCGGCCGAAGGCGACGAACGGCGCGCGCTGCTGGCTCAGCCACGCGGCCTGGGGGTTGCCGAGGTAGGTGTCGGTGACGACGAACGCGTCGACCGCCGTCGAGCGCAGCAGGTTGTCGTAGCCGCCGATGGGGTCCTCGTCGTCGCCGGGGAAGAGCAGCACGTGGTAGCCGACCTCCTCGCTGGCCTCGACCAGCGAGTGCACGAAGCGGTCCATCGCGGCGTTGGCGGTGCCCTCCTGGGCGGGCGCGAACCGGAGCCCGATGAGGGAGGACGTACGCGTGCGGAGGTTGCGTGCGGCGCGGTTGGGCGAGTAGCCGAGCTCGGCGATGGTCTGGCGGACCCGCTCGAGGGTGTCGGGGCGCAGCAGGTCGGGGTTGTTGACCGCGTTGGAGACCGTCTGCCGTGAGACGCCCGCGCGCTCGGCGACGTCGGCCAGGGTGGGCGGCGTGACGGGCAACGTGGCCCCCGACCGGTGCTCGCTGCGTGCCATGCCCTACTCCCCCTCGATCGCCCTAGATCGATCCAATGGAGGTGAGCATAAGCCCCGACGCGCGCACGACACGCCCGCCCAACGGGTGAAGGGCCCTTGCGAGTATGAGTCGCAAGGGCCCTCCGGTTGACCGGATCGTGTGACGACCTCCGGTCGACGGCTCGCCTTCGAGGTTCCCCGCGCCTGCGTCACCCAGGAGCGGCAGCCGGTCCGCCGAAGCGTCCCAGCCGGACGGACCCTCGTCCCCGAGCTGCCCCGCCCGCCCGTTGCCGGGCTGCGTGGGAGAAGTTCTACGCGGTCGTACGCCCCTGCCGCAAGGGGTTCCGACGGCCGATCCGCTCCTCCACGTCCCGTCCACCGGTCGGTGCCCTCCGTCCCCAGCGACGGGGTCGCTCGTCCACAGGATCCGGCCGTGATCCACAGCCTGCGGACGAGCCTGTGGACACGTGGTCCGGACCGGGCGCGCCGGATCGTGGCTGTCGGTGGGCTCGCCTAGCGTTGCTCCCATGTCGACCAAGGCCGCACGGACCCGCTCCTCCTACCGGTGCACCGAGTGCGGGTGGGAGACGGCGAAGTGGGTCGGTCGCTGCGGCGAGTGCCAGGCCTGGGGGTCCGTCGCCGAGGCCGGGGCGCCGACGCTGCGTGCCGCCGCCGGGCCGGTGTCGACGCCGGCCGTCCCGATCGGCCAGGTCGCGATCACCGAGTCCGTCGCCCGCACCAGCGGCGTGCCCGAGCTCGACCGGGTCCTGGGCGGCGGGCTGGTGCCAGGGGCCGCGATCCTGCTGGCCGGCGAGCCCGGCGTCGGCAAGAGCACGCTGCTGCTCGAGGTGGCCGCCCAGACCGCGCGGACCCGTCAGCGCACCCTCTACGTCACCGGCGAGGAGTCGGCTGCCCAGGTGCGCCTGCGCGCCGACCGCACCGGCGGCGTCCACGACGAGCTGTTCCTCGCCGCGGAGACCGACCTCGGCGCCGTGCTGACCCACATCGAGGAGGTGCGCCCCACGCTGCTGGTGGTGGACTCCGTGCAGACCATCGGCGCCTCCGGGATCGACGGCGTGCCCGGAGGGGTGACGCAGGTCAAGGAGGTCGCGGCGGCGCTCATCCGCGTCGCGAAGACCCGCAACATCACCACGATGATCGTCGGCCACGTCACCAAGGACGGCTCCATCGCCGGCCCGCGGGTGCTCGAGCACCTCGTCGACGTGGTGCTCCACTTCGAGGGCGACCGCAACTCCCGCTTCCGGATGGTCCGCGCGATGAAGAACCGCTACGGCCCGGTCGACGAGGTCGGCTGCTTCGACCTGTCCTCGGAGGGCATCCAGGCCGTGACCGACCCGACCGGCCTCTTCGTCGAGCACCACACCCAGGACGTCTCCGGCACCTGCGTGGCGGTCACCATGGAGGGTCGTCGCCCGCTGCTCGCCGAGGTGCAGGCGCTGCTGACGCCGTCCCCGCTGGAGCGCCCGCGCCGTACGGTCTCGGGCGTCGAGTCCTCGCGCGTCGACATGGTGCTCGCGGTCCTCCAGCGCCACGGGGGCCTGCGCATCGCCGGCAGCGACACGTTCGTGGCGACCGTGGGCGGCGCCAAGCTGCACGACCCCGCCGCCGACCTCGCCATCGCGGTCGCCGTCGCCAGCTCCCACCTCGGCGTCCCCCCGCCGCGCGGCGCGGTGGCCATCGGCGAGATCGGCCTCGCCGGGGAGCTTCGGCGGGTGCGCGACCTGCCCCAGCGCATCGCCGAGGCGGCCCGGCTCGGGTTCAAGGTGGCCGTGGTCCCCCGCGGACGGGCACTGCCCAGCGAGCGCGGCATCCCCTCGCGGCGGACCGTCGACGGCCTGCGCGTCGTCGAGGTCGACGACGTCGTCGGCGCCCTGCTCACCCTCGGCCTCACCCCGCCGCTCTAGCCGTCCAGGAGCGCAGGTCACGGTCTGCTCACGAAATCGGCGCCGGGCCGCGACTCGCCCCTACACTGCACCGGGGCGCACGGGGGCGCCCACCGACATCAGGTGGAGGGACCGGTGGCAGAGCGCAACGACGAGCAGCTGCGGTTGCGTGCGACCCTGGCCTCGATCGCGCCGGGCACGCCGCTGCGTGACGGGCTCGAGCGGATCCTCCGCGGGCGTACGGGCGCGCTGATCGTGCTGGGCCAGGACAAGACGGTCGAGTCGATCGCGACGGGCGGCTTCACGCTCGACGTGCCGTTCACCGCCACCGGCCTGCGCGAGCTGGCCAAGATGGACGGCGCGATCATCCTCGACAAGGACATCACCCGGGTCCACCGGGCTGCGGTCCACCTGATGCCCGACCACACGATCCCCTCCGAGGAGACGGGCACCCGGCACCGCACGGCGGAGCGGGTCGCGAAGCAGACCGGTCACCCGGTCATCTCGGTGTCGCAGTCGATGCAGATCATCGCCGCCTACGTGGGCGAGATCCGCCACGTGCTCGAGGACTCCGGCAAGATCCTGTCCCGCGCCAACCAGGCGCTCGCCACGCTCGAGCGCTACAAGCTGCGCCTCGACGAGGTGTCGGCCACGCTGTCGGCGCTCGAGATCGAGGACCTGGTCACCGTGCGCGACGTCGCGGTCGTCGCCCAGCGCCTCGAGATGGTCATCCGGATCGCCCGCGAGATCGAGGACTACGTCCTCGAGCTCGGCACCGACGGACGCCTGCTGTCACTCCAGCTCGAGGAGCTGGTGACGGGCGTCGACGCCGAGCGCGAGCTGGTCGTGCGCGACTACCTCCCCGGCGGACGACGCCGCCAGGCGAGCCCGGAGTCCCACCTCGCCGAGCTCGAAGCGCTCTCGCCCACCGAGCTCGTCGACCCCGCCTCGGTCGCCCGCGCCATCGGTCTCGGCGGCGCCGAGCACCTCGACGCAGCCGTCGCGCCGCGCGGCTACCGTCTGCTCGCCAAGGTCCCGCGGCTCCCGGCCGCCGTCGTCGACCGGCTCGTCGACCACTTCGGCGGGCTGCAGCAGCTGCTGTCCGCCGGCATCGACGACCTCCAGGCCGTCGAGGGCGTTGGCGAGCTGCGCGCGCGGAGCGTACGCGAAGGACTGTCCCGCCTCGCCGAGTCGAGCATCACCGAGCGCTACATCTGAGCCGGCCAGCGGCGGCCGAGGAGCGAGGCCGTCGCGTGGGACCGGCCAGATTGAGCAAGCCCCGCCGCTGAGGCACGAAGCGGCGACGGGCGCGTCGAAATCCCTCGTGGGGGCGAGACCCGCCAAGGCCCAAGGGCCGCAACTGCCGCACGTGTGCGGGAAGTGGCCCCGAACCAGCCGTTTCAAGGGCCAGAACCGCCACACGTGCGGGCGTACGGCACCCTCACGCCCGCAGCGCAGCGTCCGCGGACACGGCGTTGAGGAGCACGAAGCCGGCCGTCCCGCGTGCACGCGGGACACGGCCAGGCCGAACGACCGAGGACGACGGGCTCAGCCGGCGGAGTTGCCCTCGCCGTCCTCGCCGGGCGTGTGCGAGGTGTCGCCGCCCCCGTTGCCGCCGCCCCCGTTGCCGCCCCCGTTGCCGCCCTGCTGCTGCGGGTCGGCGGTCTGCGTCACCACCTCGGGCTGGCGAGCGACGAGCTCGAACTGCACGTCGGTCCCGGATCCTCCGAGGGCCGCCGCCTCGACGTGGTAGAACCCCACTCGCGCCCAGTCGGTCAGCTTCGAGCACTCCTCGTCGGAGCGCCGGGCCGACCACGTGACGACCACGGGCGCGTCGACGGCGCTCCGGACCACGACGTCCTGCGGGGGGATCGACGCCGGGCACTCCCGGCTGCTCCAGATGTAGTCACTGCCGGACGTGATCGTCACCGTCATCGTCGCGGGTGACGCCTGCCACGTGCAGGCCTCGGTGACGACGGTGCGCAGGTTGATCGTGATCGGGATGTCGCCACCACCCGCGGCCGACGCGATCGCGGGCGTCGCCACGATGTCGGACGGGTCGCACGGACCGGACGGCTCGGCGAGGACCGGCTCGGGCGGCGCGGTCTCCTGCACCACCTCGTCGCGCTTCTTGCCCTTCCTGCCCTTCTTGCCCGTGCCCTTCTTGCCGGTCCCGGACGCCACTTGGGACGTCGGACCGGCGCTCGGCGCGGGCGTCGTCCCGACAGTGGCGCCGGCCTGTGTGGCCGTACCGCCTGCCTCGTCCGTGGCGTCGGACGAGCCACCGAGCACCCGGGCGAGCACCACGACGAGCAGCAGCGGGATGCCGAGGACCACGAGGCGCCGGGTCCAGTAGACCCGGGCCGGCAGCGGCCCGCGAGGTCGTACGGTCGTCGCCATGGGGTCAGGCTAGGCACCGGGCGGCCCGTCGCGGCGGAGGCGCACCGGCTCACCTACGATCGCGGGCGATGGATGCCCCCCACACCCGTGCGCTGCACGACGCCGTGCTCGACTGGTACGACGTCCACGCGCGTGAGCTCCCGTGGCGCGGTGACCACGCGACGCCGTGGTCGGTGATGGTCAGTGAGTTCATGCTCCAGCAGACACCGGTCGCGCGGGTCGTACCGGCGCACGCCGCGTGGCTGGAGCGCTGGCCGACGCCCGCCGACCTGGCCGCGGACACGACCGGGGAGGCCGTACGCATGTGGGGCCGGCTCGGCTACCCGCGCCGCGCGCTGCGGCTGCACGCCGCCGCCGTCGCGATCGTCGAGCGTCACGACGGCGAGGTGCCCGACTCGTACGCCGACCTGCTCGCCCTCCCCGGGGTCGGCGACTACACCGCGTCCGCCGTCGCCAGCTTCGCCTTCGGCCAGCGGCACGTCGTCCTGGACACCAACGTCCGGCGCGTCCTCGTGCGCGCGGTCACCGGCCGCGAGCTCCCGGGGCCGGCCGTCACCCGGGCCGAGCGCGACGTCGCGACCGCGCTGCTCCCCGACGACGAGGCCACCGCAGCCACCTGGGCCGTGGCGACGATGGAGCTCGGCGCACTCGTGTGCACCGCGCGCCAGCCGTCCTGTGCGGCCTGCCCGATCGCCGACGACTGCAGGTGGCGTGCAGCAGGCTTCCCGGCGTACGACGGGCCGCCCCGGCGGGGTCAGGCGTGGGACGGCACCGACCGGCAGTGCCGCGGCCGCATCATGGCGCTGGCGCGCGAGGGCGACTCGGTCTCGGCGGCGCAGGTCGAGGCGGCGTGGCCGGCGACGGAGCAGCGCGAGCGCTGCCTGGCCGGCCTGGTCGCGGACGGCCTCCTGACGCAGATCACCCCGGGGCGCTGGGCGCTCCCGGGGTGATCAGATGAGCCTGGAGGATCAGGCTTCGTTGGACTTCGGGATGTCCGTCGGTCCGGCGGAGTCGTCCGGGCCCTCGCCCGTCGAACCCTCGACGACCGTCTCGAGCGGCGGCATGTCGGGGACCGTGGAGTTCTTCTGGCCGCGGAAGGTGAACTTCGCTTCCACGCCCTCGCCCTCGACGTCCACCAGGACGATCTGGCCGGGGCCGACCTCGCCGAAGAGCATCTTCTCGGCGAGCACGTCCTCGATCTCGCGCTGCACCGTGCGGCGCAGCGGCCGGGCACCGAGGACCGGGTCGAACCCGCGCTCGGCCAGCAGGTCCTTGGCGGGCTGCGTGAGCTCGAGCGACATGTCGCGGTCCTTGAGCCGCAGCTCGACGGCGTCGATCATGTTGTCGACCATCGCGATGATCTGCTCGCGCGACAGCGGCGGGAAGACCACGATCTCGTCGACACGGTTGAGGAACTCGGGGCGGAAGTGCTGCTTGAGCTCCTCCGACACCTTGCTCTTCATCCGCTCGTAGGAGCCCGCGGCGTCGCCGGTCTGGCCGAAGCCGAGGTTGACGCTCTTGGAGATGTCGCGGGTGCCGAGGTTGGTGGTCATGATGATGACGGTGTTCTTGAAGTCGACCACCCGACCCTGCGAGTCGGTCAGGCGACCCTCCTCGAGGATCTGCAGCAGGCTGTTGAAGATGTCGGGGTGGGCCTTCTCGACCTCGTCGAACAGCACGACGGAGAACGGCTTGCGGCGAACCTTCTCGGTGAGCTGGCCGCCCTCTTCGTAGCCGACGTAGCCGGGGGGCGAGCCGAACAGGCGCGAAACGGTGTGCTTCTCGGAGAACTCGCTCATGTCGAGCTGGATCAGAGCGTCCTCGTCGCCGAAGAGGAACTCCGCGAGCGTCTTGGACAGCCACGTCTTGCCGACGCCCGAGGGGCCGGCGAAGATGAACGAGCCACCGGGCCGCTTGGGGTCCTTGAGCCCGGCACGCGTACGACGGATCGCACGGCTGAGGGCCTTGACGGCCTCCTCCTGGCCGATGACGCGCTTGTGGAGCTCGTCCTCCATCTTGAGCAGCCGGGTCGACTCCTCCTCGGAGAGCTTGACGATCGGGATGCCCGTGGCGACGGCCAGGACCTCGGCGATCAGCTCCTCGTCGACCTCGGCGATCTCGTCGAGGTCGCCGGCGCGCCACTGCTTCTCGCGCTCCGCGCGGCGGGCCGAGAGCTGCTTCTCCTCGTCGCGCAGGCGGGCCGCGGCCTCGAAGTCCTGCCCGTCGATCGCCGCCTCCTTGCGCTGGCGCACGTCGCCGATCTTCTCGTCGTACTCGCGCAGGTCAGGCGGAGCCGTCATCCGGCGGATGCGCAGTCGCGAGCCCGCCTCGTCGATGAGGTCGATGGCCTTGTCCGGCAGGAACCGGTCGGAGATGTAGCGGTCGGCCAGCGTCGCAGCCGAGACCAGCGCCTCGTCGGTGATGGTGACGCGGTGGTGCGCCTCGTAGCGGTCGCGCAGCCCCTTGAGCATCTCGATGGTGTGCGCGATCGAGGGCTCCTGCACCTGGATCGGCTGGAAGCGGCGCTCGAGCGCGGCGTCCTTCTCGAGGTACTTGCGGTACTCGTCCAGCGTCGTGGCACCGATCGTCTGGAGCTCGCCGCGGGCCAGCATCGGCTTGAGGATGCTGGCGGCGTCGATCGCGCCCTCGGCGGCGCCGGCGCCGACGAGGGTGTGGATCTCGTCGATGAACAGCACGATGTCGCCGCGGGTGCGGATCTCCTTGAGCACCTTCTTGAGGCGCTCCTCGAAGTCACCGCGGTAGCGCGAACCGGCCACCAGGGCGCCCAGGTCGAGCGTGTAGATCTGCTTGTCCTTCAGCGTCTCGGGCACGTTGCCCTTGACGATGTCCTGGGCGAGGCCCGCCACGATCGTGGTCTTGCCGACGCCGGGCTCGCCGATGAGGACGGGGTTGTTCTTCGTGCGGCGCGACAGGATCTGCATCACGCGCTCGATCTCCTGCTCGCGACCGATGACCGGGTCGAGCTTGCCCTCGCGGGCCGCCTGGGTGAGGTTCTGGCCGAACTGGTCGAGGACCAGCGAGCTCGACGGAGCCTCGCCACCGGAGCCGGAGGTCTGGGCGCCGGCCGTGGCCGACTCCTTGCCCTGGAAGCCGCTGAGCAGCTGGATGACCTGCTGGCGGACCCGGTTGAGGTCGGCGCCGAGCTTCTGCAGGACCTGGGCCGCGACGCCCTCACCCTCGCGGATCAGGCCGAGCAGGATGTGCTCGGTGCCGATGTACGAGTGGCCGAGCTGGAGCGCCTCGCGCAGCGAGAGCTCGAGCACCTTCTTGGCTCGCGGGGTGAACGGGATGTGGCCCGACGGGGCCTGCTGGCCCTGGCCGATGATCTCCTCGACCTGGGCGCGCACGGCCTCCAGGGAGATGTCGAGGGACTCGAGGGCCTTGGCGGCGACGCCCTCGCCCTCGTGGATGAGGCCGAGCAGGATGTGCTCGGTCCCGATGTAGTTGTGGGAGAGCATGCGGGCCTCTTCCTGGGCCAGCACGACAACTCGCCGGGCTCGGTCGGTGAACCGCTCGAACATGTGCGCTCCTCTACGTCTGCGTGGTCCGCCTGCCTCCCGCGGGGACGGGAACGCGAACACTGGGCTCAACGCCCGACCTCAGCCTACGTGTTCCCACCCACCAGACGAGCCCGTCCGCTGACAGCGAACGGCCCCGGCGGTCGCCGGGGCCGCTCGGTGGCCGGGAGGGCCGCAGGTCAGAGGCTCAGTGGGCGGCGTCGTACGCCTGCTGCACGTCGGCGGAGATGCGGCCCCGCTCGGACACATCCATTCCCTGCGCCTTGGCCCACTCGCGGACGTCCTTGGTGTTGGACGTGGACGAACCGGCGGCCTTTCGGCCGCGACGGGCGCCTCCGGTGACCTTGCGGGCGTGGCCGACGTAGCCGCTCATGGCCTCGCGCAGGGCGGCGGCGTTGGCGTCGTTGAGGTCGATCTCGTAGGTGGTGCCGTCGAGGCCGAAGGTCACCGTCTCGGTGGCCTCGGTGCCGTCGAGGTCGTCGACGAGAACGATGTTGACCTTTTGCGCCATGGTCTTTTCCTTTGCATTCGACGGGCCCCGTGAATGCGATTGTTGCAGCAATTCGCCGCTCGGCACAAAAGAGTCAGGAATTCCGCTCGAATACGAGCCGCAATCCCTGCAGGGTCAGCCACGGGGAATGCTCGGTGAAACACGCGCAATCGTCGACGAGAAGCGCGGCCAGATGACCGGTCGATATGACCGTGACATCCTCGGCCGGCTCCCCGAGCTCGGAGATCATCCGTGCCACCAGGCCCTCGACCTGCGCCGCGACGCCGAAGAGCATGCCGCTCTGGAGCGCCTCGACCGTGTTCTTCGCGATGACCGAGCGCGGCCGGACGAGCTCGACCTTGCGCAGCTGGGCCCCGCGGCGGCCCAGTGCCTCGAGCGAGATCTCGATGCCGGGGGAGATCGCACCGCCGACGTACTGGCCGGCGCGGTTGACCACGTCGAAGGTCGTGGCGGTGC
>JAESGW010000717.1_pt1 | contig 17425 bp, 12 predicted proteins | sample 9269791 | NCBI WGS metagenome assembly JAESGW01 (sample SAMN16773120, study PRJNA677053) | algae metagenome | isolation source: Aphanocapsa lilacina HA4352-LM1 and co-occurring heterotrophs from near cave... | place: USA: Maniniholo cave, near Haena, Kauai, HI | collected 2009-07-28 | reverse complement strand
GCGAAAATGCCTCGACTTCAAAACCCCAACCGAAGCATTCTCTCTCCTCAAATCAACCGTTGCACTTCAAACGTGAATCCATCTCCCCGCCTGCGCGGGCATGACGATAGTTGCCGTCCGCCTAAAGCGTTTCCTGTTTGTGGCCGCATTGCTTGCAGGCGAATTTGACGCGGGTGGCGCCCTTCTCCGCCAGGACGCGGTTGGGCGCGCCGCATTTGCCGCACACCGCCTCGATCCTGGTCTGGCCCTGTTTGACGACGATGGCTTTCTTTTCCATCGTCTCGCGGATCAGGCGCTCGGCCTCCTCGCGCATCGACTGCTTCGACATTGGCCGCACCTGTCCTGAAAACGCCGCCGTGCTCTATAGCATGCGACGAACATATTTCCATCTGCGTTACACAGGTTCCCGCCGGTGCGAGCAAGCGCCGCACCAAGGCCGACGCCGTTTCGGTCGCTGGATCAGCCAAGACAACGCGGACGGCGAGCGCCACCGGTTGCGCGAAGGTAAGATAAGAGAGGTGTTGGAACGTCGAACCAACAGCCAGACAAGCGAACGGCGGATGCCGAAACATCCGCCGCTCACCTTCGCCAGCCACCGCGGACAGGTTACGCGGTTGGGGAAACTCGCATCATCGTTTGCCTTCGCGTCTTCGATGCCGCCTGAAACCTTTACGCCCGCACCGGTTAACAAGGTATGACAAAAGCACCTTTAGGTTGTTGAAGGGTGAATGATGAATTGTGTGGCGGCGTCAAATGATCCATGACGGGTGGCGGGACCCGCAATATCCAATCAATGGTTGTACATGGCCGACGAGCCAACTCCCCTTCCAGCCGCCTTTTGCTCAGACGGTGAGAACGGTCGAGCCCGTGGTCTTTCGCGCGGCGAGATCGGTGTGGGCCTTCGCCGCATCCTTCAGCGGATAGGTCTGGTGCACCTCGATCTTGACCGCACCTGACTTCACGACCTCGAACAATTCGTTCGCCATGGCGACGAGGTTGTCGCGCTTGGCGGCGTAGGTGTTGAGCGTCGGGCGCGTGACGTAGAGCGATCCCTTCCCCGCCAGCAGGCCGAGATTGAGTGGATCGACGGCGCCGGAGGATTGCCCAAACAGCGCGGCGACGCCAAGCGGCGCGAGACAATCCAGAGACTTGAGGAACGTGTCCTTGCCGACGGAATCGTACACGACAGGCACTTTCTTGCCGCCGGTGATCTCATCGACGCGTTTGACGAAATCCTCACGCGTGTAGACGATCGTGTGGGCGCAGCCATGCGCCTTGGCGAGCTTTGCCTTCTCGTCGCTGCCGACGGTGCCGATGACGGTGGCGCCGAGATGTTTTGCCCACTGGCTGAGGATGAGGCCGACGCCGCCGGCCGCGGCGTGCAGCAGGATGGTGTCGCCGGCTTTGACCCGATAGGTCTGGCGGATCAGATACTGCGTGGTCAGGCCCTTCAGCATCATGGCGGCGGCGGTCTTGTCGTCGATGCCGTCGGGCAGCTTGAGCAGGCGGTCGGCCGGGATCAGCCGCGCCTCGGCATAGGCCCCGATAGGCGCGTTGCCATAGGCGATGCGATCGCCCGGCTTCAGGTCGGTGACGCCAGAACCGACTTCCTCGACTACGCCGGCCGCCTCGCCGCCGAGCCCGCTCGGCAACTGCACGGGATAAACGCCGGAGCGGTTGTAGATGTCGATGAAATTGAGCCCTACCGCGGTGTGGCGGATCCGCGCCTCGCCCGGCCCGGGCTTTCCGACCGCGACTTCCTCCCAGACCAGAACTTCGGGACCGCCGGTCTTGTGAAAGCGAATGGCGTGCGTCATGGGACTCTTCCTTTGAATGAAATGCGGGAAGCCTTCGTAGCAGGACCGGCTGGCGCCGGCGCTTCACGTCTCGATGATGACGTAGCTGTCTTCGACATGCACCGGGAAAGTTTCGGCCACATACGGCCCCTTCTGCAACTCCTCGCCGCTCTCGACCGCGACCGGATAGGACCGGACTTTCACCCGCTTCGGGTCGAACCAGGATTGGCCGTTGCGCATGTCGAACTCCCAGCCGTGCCACGGACAGCGCAACAGTTCGCCGACGCGCGAACGCTCGTAGACGCCCGGCTCCGGCGAGGTCAGCCGCGCGACGCAGGCGGCCTTTTCCAGCGGCGCGCCCTCATGCGGGCAGCGATTGAGCAGCGCGAAGAATTCGCCGTTGACGTGGAACACGACGATGTCGCGGCCTTCGACGCCGAAAACCTTGTTGCCGCCGGGCGGGATCTCTGACGTGCGAGCGACGATATGGCGGGTCATGTTGTCCTTGTCGCCATTCAGAACCTGTAGACCGAACGCGCATTGCCGTTGAAGATCTTGCGGCGTTCGGCTTCCGTCAGCGGCGTCTTGAAGGCGTAGCGCGGATCGTCGAAATCCCAGTGCGGATAGTCCGACGAGAACAGCAGGCGGTCGACGCCGACCCACTCGATCAGCGAGCGCAGATGCTTGCCTTCATCGGGCTCGTCGATCGGTTGCGTCGTGAACCAGAAATGATCCTTCACATATTCCGACGGCTTGCGCTTCAGATGCGGCACCTCGCTGCGGAACGCCTCGAAATGCCGGTCCATCCGCCACGTCGTCGACGGGATCCAGCCGAAGCCACCTTCGATGAAGACGATCTTGAGGTTGGGGAAGCGTTCGGGAATGCCCTCGAGCACGAGGCTGGTGAGCTGCGCCGCCATGGTGTGCGCGTTGCTCTGATGCTCCTCGACATAGAAGGACGGCCAGCCGCCGCCGGTCGGCGCGTGCCCGCCATAGCCCCCGACGTGGATGCCGAGCGGCAGGCCGAGCTCCTGCGCGCGCGCGTAGATCGGCCAGTAGCGCCGCCGCCCAAGCGGCTCGTTGGCACGCGGGCAGACGTTGATCTGCACGTAGCGGCCGATTTTCGCACAGCGCTCGATCTCGGCGATGGCGAGTTGCGTGTCGTCCTGGCCGGCGAGGATCGAGGCCTTCAGCCGCGGATCGCGGTCCGACCAGAACGCGAGCTGCCAGTCGTTGATGGCGCGCTGGATCGCGGCGCCGAATTCGAGGTTCTGCTGCGAGAAGATGAAGAGGTCGAGCACCTGCAGGATGCCGTACTCGACATCGAGCGGATCCAGATGCTGCTTGCGCATGAAGTCGAGATCCGAGCCGGGCGGGCCGCCGGTCGGCGGCCAGGCGTCGCGGCGCGCGATCAGCGGCGAGGAGCGCGGATACGGCGTGGTGCCGATATAGGGCGTGCGCAGATGGCTGCCATAGGTGCGAAGATGCTCCTGCCAGCGTTTTGGCATGAACTGCTCGATATCGGCATGCGCGTGGATGCTCGGATGCACGTCGCAATCGATGATGCGCAGTCGGCTTCGCGCGGCGGATTCCTCGGCGAGGACGGGGCGGTCGATGACATCACTCATGCGATCCTCCTTGATAAGACTCTTTGCTGGAGCATGATCTTTTCGGAGAACGGGTTCCCACTTTTCCGGATCATGCTCTACTCAGGCGGCGAGCTTCAGGCGCGGAAAGGTTTCGAGCGGATTGTCCGCGCACATGCGCGAGACGATGCTGGCAGGCAGATGCGGCGGCATCGGATCGTCGCCGTCGAACTGCCAGTGCGGATAGTCGGATGCAAACAGGAACATCCTGTCTGAGCCGATCTGCTCGATCACGTCGGCAACGCCTGCCGCATCGGGCGGACCATCGAACGGCTGCATGGTGACGCGGATGTGGTCGCGGATGATGGAAGCCGGCTCGCGCTCGACCCACGGCACCTCGACGCGAACGCCGCGCCAGGTCTTGTTGGCGCGCCACATGAAGGCAGGGAGCCAGCTCACGCCGGATTCCATCAGCACGACTTTCAGCCCGGGGAATTTGCCGAACACGCCCTCATAGACCAGGCTCAGAATCTGGGCCTGGAACGCCTGCGCCTCGGCGAGATAATATTCGTAGCGATAGGACGGCCAGCCGATCGAACTCGGTGCGCCCCGATACGCACTGCCGGCGTGGATCGCGACCGGCAGCTTGTGTTTCTCCGCCGCCTGCCAGACCGGCCAGAAGTGGCGCTTGCCGAGCAGCAGATCGCCCTGCGCCAGCACCAGCACCGAGACGAAGCGGTTGTCGGCGGCGCGGCGCTCGATTTCCTCCACCGCGAGATCCGGCGCCTGCATCGGGACCACGATCGAGGCGGAGAGCCGCGGATCCTTTGCAAGCCACTCGGCCGCGATCCAGTCGTTGATCGCCTTGCAGAAGCCTGCGGCCATATAGGGATCGAACACCGCCTGCGCGCCGTAGACCACGTTGCAGATCGCGTGGCTGGCGCCGAGTTGGTCGAACGCGCCGCGCTGCACCATCGCAAGTTCGCTGCCCGGCTTACCATTAGCCGGCCGCCAATCGGCGCGGCCCGAGAACGGCATGTTCGGCGGATAGGAATTGAGATCGAGGCCGTCGATGGCGCGGCTGACCACCTGCTCCTTCCAGTGGTCGTCGAGATAGGGCAGCAGCGTGGTGCGGGTTCCGCCCACCGCAGGATGGATGTCGCAGTCGATCCGCGTGGCCGCCATGGAGTTCCTCGGGGTTCTTGTTCGATGCGATCTTGGCGTCGCGAGCGCAAATGTGCCGCCGATGGAGCGGTCGCGCAAGCGCTTAGCTGCGCAGGCCACCCTGCCGGGAAAGCACATCGGCGCTGCGGCACGCGGCTATTCTTCCCTGCTCCCCTTGTGGGAGAAGGGAGGAGAACCTCGCAGCGCGATTGACAGGCAAATCAAACGCCATCCAAATGTCGCGCGACCTGCGTCCGAACCTGGGGGAGACCAAATGAAATCCGGCAGGCTGGCGGTTCTCGCCGTCTCGCTTCTCACTACCGCCGCATCCACCGCATCGGCAGCCCCGGCAACCGCCACCGGACCGGCGGCGCTGGCACTGGCCGGCGTTGTCGCGCCGCTGTTGACGGCGGATGAACGGGAAGCGGTTTCCGCCTTGTTCGTCGGCCAGAGCGGCGTGCGCTACGCCAGGAAGATTTCCGTCACAGCAGACAAGATCGTCTGCAAGGTCAGCAACGTCGATATCACCGCGCGCTCCTGCGAGCTGACTTTCAAAGGCGCGAAGCAGACCATCACCGGCCGCCGCGCCAGCGAAATCTTTGCCACCGAAGCCATGGCAGGCGTTCCCGCCGACGGCGCTGCGGGATCAATCGTCGAAAGCCTCTCGAAGCTGACCTGCACGCTCGATCCGGCCGAGATCAGGCAGAAGGCCGGCGGCGGCGCGAACTGCTCGTTCGAGACGGGGAATTGAACGGGCTCATTTTTCCGTCTGCCTTGCGGAAGGTGCCTTCGCAACGCGAAGGCGGATGAGGGATCTGTCTCTGCGGAGAACCCTCATCCCTCGTCCAGGCGATCACTAGGGACACATCAGGCTCGGCGATGGCAATTGATACCGGAAGTTAGGATCAGCCGAAATCAACTGCGTTATTGCGAAGGCCGCTGCGCCGGACGCAAGCCTTCAATGTTTTTGCTTTTTGGCTGGCGCTGGAGGCAACAGGACAGTGTCAATGACATGGATGACACCATTCGATGCTTCGATGTCGGGCTGGATCACGCGCGCATCGTTGACCCTCACGCCAAATGTGCCATCGACATTCACCGGTAGCCCGGCCGCAGTCGTAACCTGCAATGACTTGCCGGCGACGTCGGCGGCTTTCACCCGGCCCGGTACCACATGGTATTTCAGGATGGTTGCGAGCTTGGCCTTGTTCTTGAGAAGCGATTCGACTGTGCCGGGCGGCAACTTTGCGAAGGCGGCATCGTTTGGAGCAAAGACGGTGTAGGGTCCCTTGCCCTTCAGCGTTTTAACGAGGCCCGCTGCCTTAACGGCCGTTACCAGCGTCTTGAATGAACCCGCGGCAACTGCCGTATCGACGATATCAGCGGCTCTCGCGAGGGTCGGGCCGAGCAAGGTAGCGACCATCGCGGCGCCGGCCAGGATAGCGCGGATTCCAGGGTTCATCAGATTTCTCCATTGTATGTGAATACGTTTGAATCCAGCAGCGGTGATACGGCTGGCAACGAGCGTTGAGGGATGACGCTTTCTCGAAACGGAACGGAGTCGCTGGTGGACCACTGGATGCGTTCACGGTATCGTGAACGAGGCCTGCTCGACCCTCCAGGTCCAAAATGACCTGCGTCTTCGCTTCTGGATCTCTGAAGTGATCCAAAGCTCGCCCACCAGCGTTCCCAACGCAGACGGGAATCACCAACTCATTTCCTGAGACAGCGTCCAGCGGAGCGTGCTGTGGCCGCGCAATATGAAGAAAAGTGTGGCGAACTCGCCGGATATGTCCTGGCGAACCAGCGTGGATTGAACACGCCAAAATGCCGACAGGAACTCGCCGCCTGCATACAACGCGCAATCGAAAATTATCTCGCCTTTGAGAAGGGCAAGTCTCGCTACAGCTGACGCCGATGCCAGCGCGACATGCGTAAGATTTCAGGGCGCGAAACCCAAATACGCAGGAAGAGGCCAAACGTGGAACTCATCCACTTCAACCCGCACGACGCCTGTGGCTTGTAGGTAACGGTCTTTCATGCCCGCCGGGTATATTGTTCGATTCTCAAAGGGGAACGAAGACATGAAAAAGCTCTTCATTATTGCGGCTTCCGTCGCACTCGTCAGCGCCTCGGCCAACGCCGCCGACATGGCCGCAAGACCCTATACGAAGGCTCCTCCTCCCGCGGTTGTATCAATTTACGACTGGAGCGGGTTCTACATTGGCGGCAACGGGGGTTACGCGACCAGTCGCAATTGCTGGAACTTCGAAAGCTTTAACGGCACGCCGTTCACGGCCGGAGAAGGTTGTCACGATGCGGACGGCGCCACCGCGGGTGGACAAATCGGCTATCGTTGGCAGTCCGCCGCCTTCGTTTTCGGCCTGGAAGCTCAGGGCAATTGGGCGGACCTGCAGGGTTCGAGAGTATCCTCGCCCGCCTTCGTAGCTGTGCCCGGCGATTTGACGATCAACTCCAAGATTCAGGCGTTCGGGTTGTTCACCGGACAGGTGGGCTACGCCTGGAACAACGTTTTGCTCTACGCGAAGGGCGGCGCTGCGGTGGTGGATAACCGCTTTTATCATACCTTTACTGCCGGCAACGTGCTGATCAATTCCTCCGACAACACGACTTGGGGTGCAACTGTGGGCGCCGGCCTCGAAATCGGCTTCGCACCCAATTGGTCCGTCGGTGTAGAATACAACCACCTGTTTATGGAACGTGAGACGTATAGCTTTGCTGCCGCCCCGCTCGGCGTAGCGACGAGAAACAGCATCGGTCAGGATATCGACATGGTGACCGCACGTATCAACTATCGATTTGGCGGGCCGGGAATCGGCAGATACTGAATCTCAGCTTAGAATCTACCGGTCGATACGAGGAAGGGCATCGTACAAGTACGATGCCCTTTTACTTTGGGGCCTCGAAACGGCGGCCGGAGAAGGGCATTGCCTCCCGGTTGACAGACAAATCCTTCCCGACCCAAATGTCCGCCCAAGGAACAAAAGAAGCAGGGCGGATCGCGTGGCAGTCAACCGACAGGAAACCCATGAATGCGACGTGCTGGTGGTGGGCTCCGGCTGCGCCGGAATGTCGGCCGCGGTCACGGCTGGGCATCATGGCCTCAACGTCCTCGTCGTCGAGAAGGAGCCGCGGTTCGGCGGCACCACGGCGCGCTCCGGCGGCTGGCTCTGGATTCCCGGGACTTCGCTAGCGAAGGCCTGGGGCATTCATGAAACCCCCGATGAGGCACGAACCTACCTGCGGCATGAAGCGGGCAACAGCTACGATGCCGCGCGCGTCGATGCGTTCCTGACGGAGGGGCCGAAGGCTGTCGATTTCTTCACCAGCAAGACCGCGCTGCGCTTCGACATGCCGCTGACCTTTCCGGACTACCACGCCGAGGCGCCGGGCGGCACGCAGGGCGGTCGGTCGATGGTAACGCGGCCGTTCGACGCGCATGAACTCGGCCCGCACATCAAGGATATCGGCAATCCCCTGCCCGAACTCACCGTGTTCGGCATGATGCTGGGCTCCGGCAAGGAGATCATCCACTTCATGCGCGCGACGAAGTCGCTGGCCTCGGCATTCTACGTCGCAAAGCGGCTGTCGAAACATGCACTCGACGTGGTGCGTCACGGCCGCGGCATGACGCTGACCAACGGCAATGCGCTGGCCGGGCGGCTGGCCAAGTCGGCGTTCGACCTGAATATCCCGCTGTGGCTGTCGTCGCCGGTGCTCGAACTGGTGGTCGAGGACGGCGCGGTGCGCGGCGCCAACGTCGAACGCCACGGCAAGCTGATCCGCATCAACGCCAGGCGCGGCGTGGTGCTCGCCTGCGGCGGCTTCCCGCACGATGTGGTGCGGCGCAAGGCGATGTTCCCGCATGCCGGCGACGGCACCGCGCATTTCTCGCCGGGACCTGCCGGCAACACCGGCGACGGGTTGCGGCTGGCGGAGACCGCCGGCGGACGCATCGAGGACACGCTGCCGAACGCAGCCGCCTGGGTGCCGGTCTCGATCACCGAGCGCAAGGACGGCAGCAAGGGCGTGATGCCGCATTTCATCGACCGTGCCAAACCCGGCGTCATCGCCGTGATGCGGGACGGCAGGCGCTTCGTCAATGAAGGCAATTCATATCATGACTTCGTGCAGGCGATGGTGAAAGCCGCGAAGCCTGGCGAGGAGGTCGCGGCGTATCTCCTCTGCGATCACCGGGCGCTGCGAAAATACGGCCTCGGCTGCGTGCCGCCGTTTCCGATGCCGCTTCGCCATCATCTTTCGACCGGCTACCTCAAGCGCGGCACCACGCTGGCCGAACTCGCCGATCGCACCGGCATCGACCGGCAGGGACTCGAGACCACGGTTGCCGAGTTCAATGCGTCAGCGCAGGAAGGCCGCGATCCTTCTTTCGGCAAGGGATCGCGCGCCTATAACCGCTACCAGGGCGATGCGCTGCATGGACCGAACCCGTGCATCGCGCCGATCAAGGACGGACCGTTCTATGCGATCAAGATGGTGATCGGCGATCTCGGCACCTATGCCGGCATCAAGACCGACGAGCACGCCCGCGCGCTCGATGCCGACGGCCAGCCGATCGCGGGTCTCTATGCTGCCGGCAACGACATGGCGAGCATCATGGGCGGCAATTACCCCGGCGCCGGCATCACGCTCGGACCCGCGCTGACGTTCGGGTATATTGCGGGGAAGCATGTTGCGGGCGAGGCTGGTTCGCGCGGCGGAGAATGAAAGCATATCTGGTGCTTGACCTGACGGTGAATGACATCGGCCGTTTCCAAAAACACATCGCTGAAATTTCTGCTTTCATCGCAAAACAATCAGGAAGGTCCGGCCAAGCGCCGATCAATCACTGCTCATAACCGTTGGGATTGTTTTTCTGCCATCGCCAGTGATCGGCGCACATGTCTTCAAGGGACCTTTCCGCGCTCCAGCCCAGCAGCTCGCTGGCGTGGTCGGTTGACGCATAATACGCATCGATATCGCCTGGGCGGCGGGGGCGGATATCGTATGGGATGGGTCTGCCGCTGGCCTTCTCAAACGCGTGGATGACTTCGAATACGCTGCGTCCCACACCGGTGCCCAGATTGACCGCAAAGCATTTTGGACCTTCGAGCAAATTCAACGCCGCCAAGTGTCCGGACGCCAGATCCATCACATGGATATAATCGCGGACACCGGTCCCGTCCGGTGTGTTGTAGTCGTCTCCCCAGACGCTGAGCCGGTCCCGGCGTCCGACTGCGACCTGTGCGACAAAGGGGACAAGGTTGTTGGGAACGCCGACCGGGTCTTCGCCGATTAGGCCACTCTCGTGGGCGCCGGCCGGGTTGAAATAGCGCAGGATGCCGACGCCCCATCGCGGATCGCTGGCGAATTGATCGCGAAGCATTTCCTCTGTCGCAAGCTTGGTTCTGCCATAAGGGTTCACCGCGCTCAGCGGATGGTCCTCGGTATAGGGCAGGAACTGCGGAATTCCGTACACGGTCGCAGATGAACTAAAAATGATCCTCCTCACCTGAGCGTTTTGCATCGCTGTCAGAAGCCGATGCGTCCCGATAACATTGTTGTCGTAATAGTCTAGAGGATGGGCGACCGAATCCTGTACGGACTTCAACCCGGCGAAATGCATCACGGCCGAACAACGATAGTCGCGCAGGGCACGTTCGATCGCGGCCTGATCTCGAATGTCTCCCTCGACGACGGCTGGAGCCTTTCCGCAGATTCTCTCGATCCGGGAAAGAAGCCTCCGGTTGCTATTGCAAAAATTGTCAAAGATGACAACGTCCTTGCCAGCGCTCAGCAGCGCCACGCAAGCGTGTGAGCCGATATATCCAGCACCGCCTGTAACCAAAATCATTGCATTCCGCCGTCGTTGCTATGCAATCAATCAAGTGAAACTTCTGGATTATAAGGGAGAACATCCCTTCCGACCCAAAAGACCGCGCAGCCGGCGGGAGTCAATTCATTTAAACCGGAATTTTCGAGTATTCCGGGTGTTCGAATCCTCCGAGACGGCTTCGGCATTTGGCGCCGCTACGGAGCAGCGTCGGGGCTATTCGACAAAGCGCTGGCAGACACAGCGGCGCCTATCACGCCGCCGCCAGACCTTGCCGCGCACCAGCTTGCCGGTGATTGGCCGGCGCGGCATTACGACGAACCAGTTGCGCGCACATGGAACACCGTACCGCGCCGGCATGGCGCCGCAATAGAACTCGCCTGTTAAGCTTGATGCGCGCGCCCCGGGTTAATTCCGGAACCGCAATCATGCGCTGCTTGATGGCGATCTCTCCATCTTAATCGTCGTCAAACGGCGATGCCGGAGCAGGCCCAACGCGGGCGCGCTTGATCCGCTTGATGTCCATCGGGGAGCCGTCGGATTGAAACGCAAACTCCAATGTCTTGTCGCTCGGTGGGCAGGACGACGGCATCTGGTGAAGGCGATGCGGTCGCAGCAGTGCGGCACGTTACTTCCAGTTTGCGGGCTCAGCTTGCTGCCTTCACAGGTCTGCACGGGATGCGCGGCTGCTCCATCTCGCCAAGTGTGATCTACCATTGAGATTTTGAATGAATTGAGTGCCATTACCGTCGACATAATCTAGATATCCGTATTCAATACGTTATTCGATCCCAGGACGGAAACCCAGGAAATGCGAGCGCCCCGGAATCGCCACCCCCCAAGCGTCGATTCCTCGCCCTTGGCGAATGACGAGAGATCGATTTCAGATCGCCTGAACGCCGATGGCGAAATGGATCTGCCTGCGACGACATTGTTCCGTCCGCAGCTCATCGGCTAGGAAGCCATTTATGAAGGACACAACGAGCGAAGCCGATCGGCTGCCAGTCACCGTGCTCAGTGGATTCCTGGGCGCAGGGAAGACAACATTGCTCAACCGCGTGTTGTTGAACCGTGAGGGCCTGCGCGTTGCTGTTATCGTTAACGACATGAGTGAGCTGAACATCGATGCGGACCTGGTTCGTGACGGTGGCGCCAATCTGTCACATACGACCGAGACACTCGTGCAGCTCAGCAATGGTTGCATATGCTGCACCTTGCGCGACGACCTCTTGCTGGAGGTCAGGAGATTGGCCGAAGAACGTCGCTTTGATTATCTTCTGATCGAAGGAACCGGGATTGCTGAACCTCTTCCCATTGCGGCAACGTTCTCTTTCCGCGACGAAGCTGGCGTCTCCCTTTCTGACGTTGCGAAATTGGATACGATGGTTACCGTCGTGGATGCCTTGAACCTTCTCGCCAATTATAGCAGCCGGGATCTGCTGCGCGACCGCGGCGAACTGCGCGATGCCTACGACCAGCGGACGCTCGTCGATCTTTTGGTCGAGCAGATCGAATTTGCTGATGTGGTGGTGATCAACAAGGCATCAGAAGCGACGGAAGAAACACTTGTTGCGGTTCGCAAGGTGGTTGCCGCACTCAATCCACAGGCTCGCCAGGTCGAGACCGATTTCGGTCAAGTCCCGCTCAACATGATCCTCAACACCGGCCTTTTCAAGGAAGCAAACGCCGCGACACATCCGCTCTGGCAGAAGGAACTGTATAGCCCCGATTCCCATGTGCCGGAGACCGAGGAGTACGATATCTCCAGTTTCGTTTACAGGGAGAGACGTCCCTTCGATCCCGTCAAGCTCCTGTCTTTTCTCAACGAGCCATGGCCGGGTGTGATTCGGGCCAAGGGACATTTCTGGCTTGCCACTCGTCCGGATTGGATCGGTCTCCTCTCCGTTGCCGGGATGCAACGTCGGTGCGAGCCCATGGGCTTTTGGTGGGCCACCGTCCCAAAGCCGAATTGGCCAAGCCACCCTCAGTTTCAAGAACATCTCAACAGCCGATGGGATGGCATTTGGGGCGATCGTCGGCAGGATCTTGTGTTTATCGGCTCAGACATGGACGAGGCGTATATCCGAGCCTCGCTGGATGCCTGCCTCACCCAGTCGGAAAATGGGTTCGATCCTCAGAGCTGGCGCAACCTCAGTGACCCGTTTCCACCCTGGCATCTTCCTGATAACGCGAACCATACCGGCGTCTCCCTTCGCTAAAACTCAATGTCTGCCGGTGCGAAACGCCGATTTCTGGCCTAAGGCGGCTGACCGATAAAAACACTATTAAAGATTGTATTTAATATCAACTACACCCCTTGGGAGAATCGACTCACTTTGGACTGGGCGCCGTCGGCGACGAAGACTGGAAACAGCCCTCTTTTTTCGCTGGTGGAGCAGACCGCAAGCCTTGATTTAATACAGGTTTTTAAAGCGTTAAAAGTTGGTGCTCGACATCGAGATAGAATTGGTATTAAATAAATATGGTATTAATCTTGCTGTTTAATTAGATGAAATTAAACGTTTTTTGGCGGCGTCATGGTCGTAGCAACCCTTGCGAGTAGCGGTGCGATCGCGACCAGATGGCAGATCGGTGGTTTCTCGATCCAGCACGCGTCCTGGTTCAAGGGCACTGCGACGATCAACCTGTCCGCAAAATTTGAAGCTCTCCCTTCGGTATCCACTCCGGCAAGGCTGCGGGGCTCAGAGTTTGTCATGCCTACTCCCCTCTTTCTCGCGAGGATATCATGAGATCCCTTTACGAAGCTCACGGCTTAGGTCGTATTGCTCTCGGATTGCAGGCTTGGCCACGCACTATCCTGCGAGGAAATGCGCGGACATCAGATGCAGACTCCGAAAACGAGTCGCTGTCGTTCCTTGCCGCACTGAGATTGTGGGAAAGTCCGGGCTTGGGCGCCTTGGGCCGCTCCGCGGCCCCTTTCGCTGAAATCGCAGAAGCCCGCTTCGCAGAGTTGACGGCAGACGTTCGAGCGCCGGCGCCTGCTGCAGCCGAGCCAGCAGTTCCGAGACCCGTCGTCCTCCTCGGGAGCGTCCCTTCGACGGCCGCGGCTCCGACAACAGTCGGATCGTCGTTTACCCCTGTGGGCGTTGCTACCATTTGCGGTTGTGGGTACTTCATGGCCCCGACACAGGTGCTCGATCAGATGGCTGCCAATCCGGGGCATGTGCACCTGAGCGGCCAGTTGCTGAATAGCCAGGTTTCCGGCGGAGCAGATTTCCTGCTGACTAGCCAGGCCGGGATCATGGGAGCCTCGATCAGCGCTGACATGGGAGCCTCGGTCAGCGCCAAGATGCCCTTACAGAACGTTGCTCCAATTAACGGCTGGACATTGGTTGGAGGACAGGCCCTCGGGACGGAGACTGGCCTAGTCGGAAGCCTATCCGGTTCGGTTACGACTGCAGTCGGATCGCAGACCACCACCACGGCATCGTCCGACTCTTTCACAGCCGCCGCGACATCCACGAACCCCATCGTTCTTGAGAATCAAAAGCAGGGAACCCCGCAAAGCGTCTGGGATATCGAAGGCGCCGGCAGCTCGAACATCGAAGGTTTCGCTACCGACATCAGCGCCAATATCGGCAACAGAGTCGAATTCAAGATCAATACGGATTCGTCAAACTATCGGATCGAGATCTATCGCCTCGGCTATTACGGCGGCATGGGTGCTCGATTGGTCTCCACCATCCAGCACACCGGCGTGCAAAACCAGCCTGCTCCGCTGCGTGACACATCCACCGGCCTGGTGGATGCGGGCAACTGGTCCGTCTCAGCATCCTGGGATATTCCGACGGACGCCGTGTCGGGCGTGTATATCGCAAAACTCGTGCGCCAGGACGGAACTTTCGGCGAGAATCATATCCCCTTCATCGTAAGGGACGATAGCAGCACCAGCGACATCATCTTCCAAACCGCGGACACGACCTGGCAAGCCTATAATGGGTGGGGTGGAGCCAATTTCTATGGCGGAAACGGCCCCGCAACGGGTCAAGGTGGAGGACGCGCCTATGCGGTGAGTTACAATCGTCCGATTGCAACCCGCGGCGGCATCGGTACAGCCTCCGGGCCGCAGGACTATTTGTTCGGCGCTGAGTACTCGGCAATCTACTGGCTGGAACAGAATGGTTATGACGTCTCCTACATGGCTGGCGTTGACGTAGACCGTTACGGCAGCCTTCTCCTCAATCACAAGATGTATCTCGACGTTGGTCACGACGAATACTGGTCGGGACAGCAGCGCGCCAATGTTCAGGCAGCTCGTGATGCCGGAGTGAATTTGTCGTTCTGGAGCGGCAACGAGATGTATTGGCGCACGCGCTGGGGCGACAGCATCAGCAGCGACGGCACCGCCTATCGCACCTTGATTTCCTACAAGGAGACGTGGTCACCGTCAGCATCGATTGATCCAAGCGACGAGTGGACCGGGACGTTCCGTGATCCGCGCCTCAGTCCGCCGGCTGTCGGCGGAGGAATTCCTGAAAACGCATTGATCGGACAGATGTTCCAGGTCGATGATGTCGGCGCCAACAACGCCGACGCCTTGCAGGCTATTACAATTCACTACGACGATGCCGACCTGCGCTTTTGGCGCAACACGAGCGTTGCCAATCTTCAGCCAGGGCAGACGGCGACTCTGACGAAGAATTATCTGGGCTATGAGTGGGATGAAGCTCCCGACAACGGCTTCGATCCTGCCGGCCTGGTTCGGCTATCTTCGACAACGCTTCCGGTCAGTACCTATCTGCTTGACTACGGCAACACGGTCGGAAATGGCGTCTCAACCCATAATCTGACCCTCTATCGCGCGCCGAGCGGCGCGTTGGTCTTCGGCGCCGGAACCGTCTACTGGTCGTGGGGCCTGAGCGACAATCACGATCTGGTACCAACTCCCAGCGACCCGCGCGTGCAACAGGCGATGGTCAACCTTTTGGCCGACATGGGCATTCAGCCGGGAACGCTGCAGTCGGGGCTGGTCGCCTCTACCGCCTCAACGGACACCACCGCTCCAACCTCCACCATCAATCCGATATCGAGCTTCACTGCGCAAAGCACGGTCACGATTTCCGGAACGGCATCGGACCTTGGCGGAGGCGTTATCGGCGCGGTGGAAGTTTCAACAGACGGAGGATTGAATTGGTATAATGCGATCGGTGACGAGAACTGGACTTACAGTTGGTCACCGCAGGTTGCCGGCACCTACACTGTTATGAGCCGCGCGGTAGACGATTCCATCAATCTCGAAACACCGTCAGCAGGCCGCACGGTGGTCGTCACCGCTCCATCTTACATTACACTCTTCTCGGGTTCGGCAACTCCCGAAATCGTCAACAGCACCGATGCGAGCGCGGTTACACTGGGGGTCCGGTTTCAAAGCTCGGTGGCCGGCACGGTAAGCGGAATCCGCTACTACAAGGGTAGTCAGGATACGGGGACTCACACCGGCCAGCTCTGGTCGAGCACCGGCACCTTGCTGGCAAACGCCACCTTTACAAATGAAACCACTAGCGGTTGGCAAACTTTGACCTTTGCCGCGCCGATCACGTTGACCGCGGGCGCGACATATGTCGCTTCCTATCACACGAACGTGGGCCACTACTCTGTCAGCCCCGGCTACTTCACGAGCAATGTGACGAGCGGTCCATTGACTGCGCTAGCCAACGGAAATGGCGTCTACACGTACGGCAGCAACACCCTGTTCCCGTCAAGCACGTTTTCGGGTGAGAATTACTGGGTTGACGTGATGTTCAATCCATCCACCGCCAATGGCGTGCCGGTGGCCACGAACGACACTGGGCCGATTTTGACCCAGAATCTGGCTTCAACGATCACAGCGGCGTCCTTGACAGCCAACGACAGCGATCCAGATGGCGACGCGTTGAGCATCATCGGCGTGAGCGCGCCGACGAACGGCACCGTTGTCCTCAACACCCAACCCAACCCGCAGAACAACACCATCACGTTCACGCCCAATGCAGGCTATGCCGGCCCGGCGAGCTTCAGCTACACGGTATCGGACGGACGCGGCGGGACAGCTACGGCCAGTGTCAGCTTGACGGTGGTGCCGCCCGGAGCGGCTCCGGTCAGCCTGTTTAACGCGTCGCATACACCCGCGCAGACCAACCTTAATGACGGAGCGCAGCTCGAAGTCGGGATGAAGTTCACGTCCTCGGTTGCGGGACAGATTACGGGTCTCAAGTTCTATCGCAGCGCCAGTGACACCGGTCTCGACGTCCTGAATCTCTGGACTGCAACAGGCACCCTTCTCGGCAGCGCGACTTTTACCAATGCGGCTGCCAGTGGCTGGCAGACAGTGACCTTGCCGTCCGCGGTTTCGATCGCTGCCAACACGACTTACATTGCTTCCTACCACACGACCGGCGCCTATGTGGCGACCAATAACTACTTCACCACAGCCGTCACAAACGGCCCCTTGACTGCGCCTTCCACCACGACGATCGCCGGCGGCAACGGGGTGTATGCCTATGGCGGCACCAGCACGACCGGCATCTTCCCGACCAATACGTATGGCGCCGCCAACTATTGGGTCGATGTCGTGTTCTTGCCGAGCGGAACTGGCAACACTGCGCCGACGGCGGTGGCCGACACCGGCGACGCCACCGAAAAAGGCGGCATCAACAATGCTACCGGCGGTTCGATAGCCAGCGGCAATGTGCTGACCAACGACACCGATCCGGATGCCGGCGACACCAAGACCGTCTCAGCCGTGAGCTTCGGCGCGACCACGGGCACGGTCGGCACGGCACTCGCCGGTGCCTACGGCAGCCTCGTGCTCAATGCTTCGGGCGCATACACCTACACGGTCAACGAGACCAGTTCTGCAGTGCAGGCGCTACGGCAGTCGAACAATACGCTCACCGAACTCTTCAGCTACACCATGCGGGACACCGCCGGCGCCACGTCATCGACGACGCTTACGGTCACCATACACGGTGCAAACGACGCCCCGGTACTTGCGGTTCAGACCGGCAATCAGAGCACGAGCGTCG
>JAESGW010000716.1_pt1 | contig 17473 bp, 20 predicted proteins | sample 9269791 | NCBI WGS metagenome assembly JAESGW01 (sample SAMN16773120, study PRJNA677053) | algae metagenome | isolation source: Aphanocapsa lilacina HA4352-LM1 and co-occurring heterotrophs from near cave... | place: USA: Maniniholo cave, near Haena, Kauai, HI | collected 2009-07-28 | reverse complement strand
CCTCGCCGCTGCGGACGTGGTGGTCACCCATGCGGGGCAGAACGCGCTCGCGGAGACGGCGGCGGCGCGCAGGCCGGCGGTCGTCCTGCCGCAGGAGCGTCCGCACGACGAGCAGCGCACGACCGGCGCGGTGCTCACCCGCGGGTGGCCGGCCGTGGTCCGGTCCTCGTGGCCCGACCCGGTGCAGTGGCCCGGTGTCCTCGACCGCGCGGCGGCGCTCGACCCCCGGCGCTGGAGCGACTGGTGCGACGGCTGGGCGGCTGACAGGTTCGCCGACGTCGTGCTCACCACCCGGGCCCGTGTCCTCGCGGGAGGCACGACGTGACCGGGCAGGGCAGGCCCCGCGTCGCCGTCGTGACGATCGCGCACCGCCGCCACGACCACCTCGCCGCCCAGCACCGCTCGCTCGCCCGCGGGTCCGTCCTCCCCGACCTCTACCTCGTCGTGGCGATGGACGACCCCGACGTCGTCGAGGACCGGGTCGGGGCGGGGACCGGATCGTTGACGCGCGAGGTCGTACGCATCGGCCGGGGTCGTGATGGGGCGCTCCCGCTGGCCGCCGCGCGCAACCTCGGGGTCCGCACGGCGCTGGAGCGCGGCGCGGACGTGGTCGTCCTGCTCGACGTCGACTGCCTGGCGGGCGAGCGGCTCGTCGCGGCCTACGGCGACGTGGTCACCGCGCGGCCCCGGTGGATCTGGTCGGGACCGGTGACCTACCTCCCACCGGCGCCGCCCGGTGGCTATCCCGAGGACCCTGCCGAGCTCGCGACCTGGGACGACCCCCATCCCGCCCGCCCCCGGCCCGAGCCCGGGCAGCTGCTCCACTCCGTCGACCCCGACCTGTTCTGGTCGCTGTCCTTCGCGGTCGAGGCGAGCACCTGGCGACACCTCGGTGGCTTCTGCGAGGACTACGTCGGCTACGGCGGCGAGGACACCGACCTGGCCCGTACGGAGCTCGCCCTCGGCATCGGCCTGGGATGGGTCGGCGGCGCCCGGGCCTTCCACCAGCACCACCCGGTCAGCAGCCCGCCGGTCGAGCACCTCGACGACATCCTGCGCAACGGACGGCTCTTCCACGAGCGGTGGGGCGAGTGGCCGATGGTGGGATGGCTGGAGGAGTTCGAGCGGCGGGGACTGGTCCGTCGCACGAGTGGGCACTGGGTGCGCGAGACGCCCGGGCCGAGTCCCCGCACCCCACCGAAGGAGAGCATCCCGTGAGCACCACGAACCGCCCCGTCGCCGCCACCCCCGAGCAGGTCTGGGAGGTGCTGTCCGACGGCTGGCTCTACCCGCTCTTCGTGGTGGGCGCCTCGCGGATGCGCGCCGTCGACGACACCTGGCCCGCCGTGGGCTCGCGGCTGCACCACAGCGTCGGCAGCTGGCCGCTGCTCATCGACGACACGACCGAGGTCCTCGAGCTGGAGGAGGGGCAGCGCCTGCTCCTGCTCGCGCGCGGCTGGCCGGCCGGCCAGGCGCACGTCGAGATCGCCCTGCAGGGCAGTGGCGACTCCACGCTGGTCACCATCACCGAGGACGCCAGCGCCGGGCCGGCCCTGCTGGTCCCCAAGCCGCTGCGCGACGCGCAGCTGCACCTGCGCAACGTCGAGGCCCTGCGGCGGCTCGCCCTCCTCGTGGAGGGCCGCACCCGGTGACCGGGACCCACGATGCCGTCGTGGTGGGCGCGGGCCCCAACGGGCTGGTCGCCGCCAACGTCCTGGCGGACGCCGGATGGCGGGTGCTGGTCCTCGAGGCGCAGGCGACGCCGGGCGGTGCCGTGCGCAGCGACCGCGACGTGCACCCGGGCTTCGTGCACGACACGTTCAGCGCGTTCTACCCGCTGGCGGTCGCGTCGCGCGCGATGCGGTCGCTGCGGCTGGAGGACCACGGGCTCGTGTGGGAGCACGCGCCGGCCGTGCTCGGACATCCGTTCGGCGACGGGCAGTGGGCCGTGCTCCACCGCGAGCGCGAGGCGACCGCGGCCGGTCTGGACGCCCTGCGCGCGGGCGACGGCGATGCGTGGCTGGGCCTGTGCCGCCTGTGGGACCGCATCGGCGAGCCGCTCCTCGACGGGCTCACCTCTCCGTTCCCCCCGGTGCGAGCCGGCGCCCGCCTGCTGCCCGCGGTCGCCCGGTCGGGCGGGCTCGAGACGGTGCGCCGCCTGGCCACGCCCGTCGCGTCCCTGGGCGGCGAGCTGTTCTCCGGACCCGCCGCCCGGCTGCTGCTCGCGGGCAACGCCGGGCACGCCGACTTCCCGCTCTCCTCCCCCGGCTCGGGTGTCTTCGGGGTGCTCATGTCGATGCTGGGCCAGACGGTCGGCTTCCCGGTGCCGCGCGGCGGCGCCCAGGGACTCACCGACGCCCTGGTCGCCCGCGCGAGTGCCGGCGGCGTCGAGGTGGTGACCGACGCCGAGGTCACCGAGGTGGAGGTCCGCGGCGGGCGCGCGGTCGGCGTACGCACCAGGGACGGCCAGGCGTACGCCGCCCGTGCCGTGCTGGCCGACGTGTCGGCCCTCCACCTCTTCGGCCGGCTCGTCGGCGAGGACCACCTGCCGGCCGGCGTCGTGCGCGGGATGCGCGACTTCGAGCTCGACCCCGGCACGGTCAAGGTCGACTGGGCGCTGTCCGGGCCGGTGCCGTGGACCAACCGGCCCGCGCTCGTGCCGGGCACGGTGCACGTCGGGGACTCGGTGGAGGAGGTCACGCAGACGCTCGCGCAGGTCGCGTCCGGTGTCGTGCCCGACCGACCGTTCCTGCTGACCGGTCAGATGACGACGAGCGACCCGTCGCGCTCGCCGGCCGGGACCGAGTCGTTCTGGGCCTACGCCCACGTCCCGCAGCCAGGAGCAACCCGTCGCGACGCCGGCGAGGAGGTGCGCGGCGAGTGGGACCGCGACGACTGCGAGCGCTTCGCCGACCGGATGCAGGCGCGTATCGAGGCGGTGGCCCCCGGCTTCGGCGACCTCGTGCTCTCGCGGCGCGTGCTGGGGCCGCGCGAGCTCGAGGCACGCAACGCCAACCTCGTCGGGGGCGCGGTCAACGGCGGCACCTCCCAGCTCCACCAGGAGCTGTTCTTCCGACCCGTGCCCGCCATGCGCGGCCGGGCGGGCACCGGCGTGCCCGGCCTGTTCCTCGCCTCCGCGTCGGCGCACCCCGGCGGGGGCGTGCACGGGGCGGCCGGCGCGAACGCCGCTCGCGCCGCCCTGTGGCAGCACCGTACGGCGCGGCTGCGCCCCTCCCGTCCCGGAAGGACGTCCGCATGACCGAACGCATCGCCTTCGGGGCGCTGACCATCGCCTTCGACGACCGCGTGCTGCGCCCGCGGGAGTGGACCACCGCCCAGTCGCAGTGGGCGGCCGACCTGACGGCCACTGCTCCCGACGGGACGGTCCTCGAGCTCTGTGCCGGCGCCGGCCACATCGGCCTGCTCGCCGTCGCGTCGACCGGGCGGCGGCTGGTGTGCGTCGACGCCAGCGACGTGGCCTGCGACTACGCCCGGGCCAACGCGCTCGCCGCCGGCCTCGCCGACCGGGTTGAGGTCCGCGAGGGCCGGCTCGAGGAGGCCGTGGCCCCGGGCGAGCGGTTCCCCCTCGTCATCGCGGACCCGCCGTGGGTGCCGCGCGCCCAGACCACCCGCTACCCCGAGGACCCGCTGACCGCGATCGACGGCGGGGACGACGGCCTCGACGTGGCGCGGGCGTGCCTCGCGGTGGTCGACGCCCACCTGGCACCCGGCGGGTCCGCCGTGCTGCAGGTCGGCACGCGCGAGCAGGTCGACGCGCTGCGTCGCGAACCCTGCCTCGCCGAAGGACGACTCGTGGTGGTCGAGGTGCGCCAGGAGGAGCGCGGCGTGCTGGCCCGCATCGACCGCGCGTAGCCGCGTCCCGCCGTCAGCGCGGGATGACCTTGTGCGTCCCGTCGCACCACGGCAGACGGCTCGACTTCTCGCACCGGCAGAGGGCGACCACCGGTCGTTCGACCGGGTGCACCGTCCCGCCGAGGTCCTGCACCGATCCCACGCCGCGCAGCAGCATCGGACCGTGCGGCACGAGCACGACGTCCGGGTGCTCGAAGTCGGGCACGCTCATCGCACCTCCCACGACGCCAGCAGCGCGGTCGCGAAGCGGGCCTCGACGTCGAGGCACGTGTACGCGCCGAAGAGGATCTGCTCGGCCTGGTCGGGCTCGTCCTCGGCGAGGGTCCCGCAGATGTCGCGCGAGGCGAGGTGCTCGTGGACGGCGTCGGCCTCGACGTGCTCGTCGTAGTAGGCCGACATCGGGCCGGCCAGCCCGAGCCGGTCGAGGCCCTGCGACATCCTGCGCGAGGGCAGCGAGCTGGTCATCTCGAAGGCGGCGAGGTGGCCCACCGCCGCGCCCCGCAGGCGCCGGTGCAGGCCGAGGAGGGAGCCGGCGTTGTTCGCCTCGAGCGTCTCCGGCAGCGCGTCGTCGACGTACGCGCCGTACTCGGCCCGCAGCCCGACGGCCTCGAGGCCCCGCGCGAACAGGTGCGAGTGCAGCCGGTTGGGGTCGCCGTCGCCGTACTCGTCGAACTGCAGCGCCATCAGCGCGGCCTTGGCCCGCACCGGCAGCCGCGGCACGACGAAGGCCGTCGGGTCGGACTCCTTGAGGTGGTAGACCGAGCGCTGCCGCAGCAGCTCGAGCACCTGGTCGCGGTCGGCGTGGCGGCGCACGTGGTCGGCGAGCGACGGCCCGTCGTCCGCGGCGACCAGCGCCTCGAGGGCCGCCGGCACGTCCGCCGGTGCCACCGCGGACGGGTCCGTACGGGTCCACCTGTCGCGCAGCCGTCCCTCGAGCGCGGTCTCGAGGTCGTGGCGCACGCCGAGCAGCGCGGGGTCCCACTCGGCGCGGTCGTCGCCGTCCTCGAACCCGCGGAAGGACAGCTCGTGCAGCGTCCACAGGGAGATGCACTCGTCGTCCCTCGAGTCGGCGGCGGGCGCCGCTCCGGCCGCGCCCGTCCCTCCGAGTCGCGCGACCAGCCACTCACTCAGCGGCCCGCGCGGCTTGGGCAGCCTCACGGACGGAACACCACCTTCACCATGCCGTCCTCCTTGTCGCGGAACTTCCTGTACGCCTCAGGGGCGTCGTCGAGCGGCAGGTGGTGGGTGGCGAAGGACTCGACGCCGAGATGGTCCTCCTCCTGCTGGAGCAGGTCGAGGATGTCGTCGCTCCAGCGGCGCACGTTGGCCTGGCCCATGCGGATCTGCACCTGCTTGTCGAACAGCTCGAACATCGGCAGCGGGTCGGTGGGAGCGCCGTACACGCCGGAGATGCTGATCGTGCCGCCACGCCGGACGGCGTCGATGCCGCTCAGCAACGCGGCGAGCCGGTCGGCGCCGACGTTGAGCATGACCTTCTCCTGCACCTTCTTCGGCAGCAGCCCGAGCGCCTTCTGCGCGGTCTCGGCGACCGGCGAGCCGTGCGCCTCCATGCCGACCGCGTCGATCACGGCGTCCGCACCGCGTCCGTCGGTGAGCTCGCGCACCGCGTCGCCGACACCGTCGACCTCGGTGTGGTCGATGGTCTCCGCGCCGCGGCCGTGGACGCGGGCGAGGCGCTCGCGCACGGAGTCGACGACGATCACACGCAGCCCGCGGTGCATGCCGATGCGAGCCGCCATGTCGCCGATCGGGCCGGCACCGACGACGAGGAGGGTGCCGCCGTCCTCGACGTCGGCGTACTCCACCGCCTGCCACGCCGTCGGCAGCACGTCGGAGAGGAAGAGGAAGCGGTCGTCGGGCGGTCCGTCCGGCACCTTGATCGGCAGCGTGTCGGCGAACGGGACGCGCAGCAGCTCGGCCTGGCCGCCGGGGACCCGTCCGTAGAGCTTGCTGTAGCCGAACAGGCTCGCACCGGTGCCGGTGTCGCGGTTCTGGGTGGTCTCGCACTGGCTGAACAGGCCGCGGCTGCACATCCAGCACGTCCCGCAGCTGATGTTGAACGGGACGACGACGCGGTCCCCGGCGCTCAGGGTGGTGACGGCCGAGCCGACGTCACGCACGATCCCCATCGGCTCGTGACCCACGATGTCGCCGGGCGTCATGAACGGGGTGAGCGGGTCGTAGAGGTGCAGGTCGGATCCGCAGAGTCCCGTCGACGTCACCTCGATGACGACGTCCGTGCGTTCCTCGATCTTCGCGTCCGGGACCTCGATGACCTGCATGTCGGTCTTGCCCTGCCAGGTGACTGCCTTCATGGGGTGCCAGTGCCCCAGCGGCGCCCGAGCATGCGCGCCGGATGCTTGCGGGCGGGACGCGGCGGTGGGACGGTGTAGTGGCACCCCACCCACACGGCGGATTCCCCACTGAGGAGCCGAGCGAACGATGAGCGAGACGTTCGAGCGCCGGCTCGCCGATGCCGTCCGCGAGCTCGACGCCCAACCGGACACCCCCCACACCCTCGAGTGCCTGGTGGCCATCGCCCCGGAGTTCTTCACTGCGTGCGACCACGTCGGGGTCTCGCTCGTCGAGCGCGACCAGATCAGCACACCGGCGGCGAGCGACGAGCGGTTGCGCGAGCTCGACGAGTCGCAGTACGACCTGGGCCAGGGGCCGTGCCGCGAGGCGATCCTCGAGCACGAGACCGTCGTCGTCGACGACCTGGCGACCGACCCGCGGTGGCCGTCATGGGGGCGGGCGATGGTCGACGAGCTCGGCATCCACTCCAGCCTCAGCTTCCGCCTGTTCACCCGGCCCGACCGCACCTGGGGCGCACTCAACGTCTACTCCAGGACGAGGGGCGCCTTCAGCGCCGAGGAGGTGGAGCACGGCCGGACCATCGCCGCGATGGCCGCGGTGGCCCTGGCCCGTTCGATCAACGACGAGCAGCTGGCGGCCGCGATCGAGACGCGCACGGTGATCGGCCAGGCGATCGGGATGGTGATGGAGCGCTACCGCCTCGACGAGGACCGCGCGTTCAGCGTCCTGCGCCGCATCTCCTCGCAGGAGAACGTCAAGCTACGCGACGTCGCCAAGCAGCTGGTCAGCACCCGCGACCTTCCCGCCCCTTCGCAGGTGGCGGGCGAGGGCACCTCCCCGTGACGCTCGGAGCATGAGCGACCAGCCCTCTCCCGAGCACCGCCGCCCCGACGGGGTCAGCGACGCCACCGTCGAGGCCGTCGGCAAGCTGTCGGCCGCACTTGACCACGTCGAGGACGCTCGCGGCCACCTCTACGCCTTCCACCGGCTGATGGGCAGCGCCGAGAGCACGCTGGAGGAGGCCGAGGCGCTCCTGCGCGAGGCCGGGCACACGGTCATCGCCGACGCGATGGACCGCGACGTGCTCGGCCAGAACCCGCTGCCGGGCATGTGGTCGTTCCAGATGGTCGAGGCGTTCGACGACGGCTTCTACGCCCGCGCCAAGGGCTTGCACCAGCGCGCCCTCGACGAGCTCATGGACGGGCAGCGCCACGTCTTCGAGGCGGAGATGAAGGAGCTGCGCCGCACCCGCGGCCGCGAGGGCCACGAGGCCCGGCCCGCCGACGTCGAGGGGCACCCCGAGTACGACGGCTGAGCCAGCCGTACGGTCAGCGCCCGCGCAGCTCCGGCAGCACGTCGGAGCCGTACGCCGCCAGCATGTCGGCCCAGTGCGGGCCCATGTTGGCGACGTACACCTCGTCGAAGCCGGCGTCGACGAACGGCGCGTACGCCTCGACGTGCTCGGCGACGTCGGGGCCGAAGGCGCCCTTCTCGGCGAACTTCTCGCGGGTCACCAGCTCGCTGGCCTGCTCGAAGTGCTGCGGGCTGGGCAGGACCTGGGCGAGCTCGCCCGGCACGGCAGCGTTGGGCCACAGCTCGTACGCCGCGTCGATGGCGTCGTCGCGCGACGGCCCCCAGGCGACCTTGAAGCCCGCCTGCGTGGGCGCGTCAGCACCCTTGGCCTCGCGGAACGCCTGCACCGACTCGGCGTCGGGCTGGGTGGTGATGAAGCCGTCGGCGATCCGGCACGCGACGCCGAGCGCCTTGGGCCCGAAGGCGCTCATGTAGATCGGCGGGGGCTCGTCGGGCAGCGTGTAGATCCGCGCCGTGTCGACCTTGTAGTGGCGTCCCTCGCGGGAGACCACCTCGCCGGTCCACAGCTCGCGGATGACCTCGACCGCCTCCTCGAGCATCTCGAGGCGCAGCTCGGTGTGCGGCCACACGTCGCCGAGGACATGCTCGTTGAGGGCCTCGCCGGAGCCGACGCCGAGGGTGAACCGTCCCTCGCCGAGCAGCACCGCCGACGTCGCGGCGGCCTGCGCCACGATCGCGGGGTGGGTGCGCACGGTCGGGCAGGTGACGGCCGTCGTGACCGGCAGGTCGCAGACCTGGGCGACCGCGCCGATCATCGACCACACGAACGGCGACTGGCCCTGGGCGTTGGTCCACGGGTGGAAGTGGTCGCTGATCCAGAGGCTGTCGAAGCCGGCGCGCTCGGCGAGCCGCGCCTGCTCGAGCAGCTCGTCGGGCGCGTACTCCTCGCAGGACAGGAAGTAGCCGAAGCGGGTCATCAGCGAGCGGCGGGCATCCCGGGACGCACCGGCGGGACCACTGCCTGTCGCGCCGGCTGGCGGACCGGCTGGCGCACAGGCTGACGGACCTGCTGGCGCACGGGCTGGCGGGTCATCGGCGGGCGCGCGGGCTCGGGCTCGCTCGACATGAGCAGGCCGTGCTGGATCGCCCAGAGGACCGCCTGCGAGCGCGAGCTGACCTCGATCTTGGAGTAGGCGCCGCGGATGTAGGACTTCACCGAGTTGATGCTGAGGTTGGTCTCCTCGGCGATCTCGCGGTTGGCCTTGCCTGCGGCGATCATCGAGAGAACCTCGGTCTCGCGCTGCGTGAGCGGCCACTTCTCGGCGGCGGCCTTCTCGGCCTCGGCCTGACCCGTCCACGCGTCGACGACGGTGCGACCGTCGGCGATCTGCAGCAGGTTCCAGACCAGGCGGCGGGCGGGCAGCCACTTGCTGACGAAGCCCGCGGCGCCGCGTGACATCTCGGTCGACACGGCCTCGGGGCTGCAGTCCCAGCCGAAGGCGACCATGCGGGTCGGGAAGCGCTGCGGCGCGGGGCGCACACCGGCGCTGCGGCGATGGGGTTCGTAGAGGGTGAGGTCGCACAGGGGTGCTGGACCGTCGGCCCGGTGGGCCACCACGGTGATCAGCGCGGAGTGCGGCTCGAGCATGGCGCGGAGGCCGTGCACGACGAGCTCGCTCTCCTCCATGATCGCCACCTTGACGTGGCGGGAGGCGGGGGCAGTAGGTCGTTGCATGACCCCGCAGTACCCCCCTGGGCAGGGGACATACGCGCTATCCCAGCAGGACCCGTGCCACGCACGCCGCCTGCGCCCGGGTCACGCCGGCCTCCTCTGCCGCTCGGTCCAGCTGCACCGCCGCGTCGTGGGTGGGGACACCCGTCCGGGCCGCGACGAGTCCCACGGCCACGTCGACGAGGCGCTGCTCCCGCAGCAACGCCGGCGCGAGCTCGGCGCGCCGGAGCGTCTCGAAGGACAGGTCGGCGTTGGTCACCGCGCCGGCCTGCCACGCCCCGAGCGCCTCGACCAGCCCGTCGACTCGGTCACGGAACGCGTGGGCCGTCGAGGCGTACAGGTCGATGTTGAGCACCGCCCGGCCGTGCTCGACCACCGGCAGCGACACCGTGCTGGCGATGCCGGCGAAGGCGCGCTCGCGGGCCATGTCGGCCCACCCGGCCTCGTCCAGCGCGAAGGCCTGCGTCGGCTCCACGCCGTTCGCGGTCCCGGGGGACGGGGCGTCCGCGCTCGATCGCGTCGCCTCCCTGTCGACCAGGGTGAACGTGAGGTCCTCGTCGAGCAGGGTCACGCTCAGCGCCACGCAGTCCGGGACTGCGCGCACGGCCCAGCCCTCGATCACGCGCAGCAGTCCCTCGACGTCGTCCACGGACTCCGCGACGTACTCGTCCAGCGCCTCCCGACTCTGAGGCAGCAGCTCCATGACGATCCCCTCATCACATCGTTGTTGCCTGAACCTCGATGGTCCTCCGTCGCCGAGCCGCCCCACCACACCCGCCGGGGCGACTGCGGTGCATGCCGTCCCGCCCGACGGGGTACGTCCGACCGTGAGCGCCGAACCCCTCCACCACCCCGTCGTCGTCCTCGACCTGGACGGAACCCTCGTCGACTCCGTCTACGAGCACGTGGCCGCATGGCACGCCGCCTTCCACGACGTCGGCCTCCATGTCAGCGCCGTGCGGGTGCACGAGGCGATCGGGATGGGCGGCGACCGGCTCGTCGCCCACGTGTCCGGCGAGTCCGCCGAGGCAGCGGTCGGGGACGACGTCCGGGAGCTCCACGACAAGTACTTCCGCGCCGGCCTGCGTGCCGTCAACGGGCTCGACGGCGCCTCCGAGCTCGTCGAGGCCCTGGTCGCGACCGGCCACCGGGTCGTCGTCGCGAGCTCGTCCGAGGCCGACCTCGTCGACGAGATGCTCGACCTGCTCGACGTGCGCCGCCACCTCGCCGGGCTCGTCACCGGGTCCGACGGTGCCGCCACCAAGCCGGCGCCCGACATGGTGCAGCTCGCGGTCGAGCGAGCGGGGGGCGGCGAGGCCATCGTCGTCGGCGACGCGACGTGGGACGCACTGTCCGCGGAGGCCGCGGGCGTGCCGTGCATCGGCGTGCGCAGCGGCGGCATCGGCGCCGAGCGGCTGCTCTCGGCGGGCGCGTCCTGGGTCTACGACGGTCCGCGCGACCTGCTGGCCCGTCTCGCGGACAGCCCGCTGCGCTCGCGCTGACCCGCACGTACGAAACCCGCCGGGGCGACCTCCACGGCGTACGGGAGGTCAGCACCGGCGGGTCTCGCGCCTGGGCGCCGGGATCGTGGCGGTACGACCCCGGCGTGCCGTCAGGTACCCCTTGCGCCCGGATGCATGCGCACCACCTCCGACGCATCCGTGCCGGGCATCCGGGTACGGGGGTGACGTCCCACTCCCCCAACCCCCGAGGAGACGACGATGAGTGCCACCGACCCGTCCACCGACCCGCAGGGCGACCCGCAGACGCACCTCGACACCGACCCGGTGAACCAGCCCGACGCCTCCCCGGACGCCTCCCTCGACTCCGAGGACGACCCCGCCCACGACGCCGGTCGCGACGAGGGCTGGGAGTCGGAGGGCGGGGCCACCCCGTCCGGCCCGGCCACCGACACGTGACGTCCCTCTGGCTCGATCGCGCCGACGCGGTCCCCGACGACGAGCTGCCCGCGCCCGGCACGCCCCACGACGTGGTCGTGGTGGGTGCCGGGCTGACCGGCCTCACCACCGCGCTGCTGCTCGCCCGCGCGGGCCTGAGCGTCGCGTGCGTCGAGGCACGCCACGTCGGCGCGGTGACCACCGGCCACACGACCGGCAAGGTCTCCCTGCTGCAGGGCACGCACCTGTCCCGGATCCGGCGGCACGGTTCGCAGTCGGCGGCGCGCGCGTTCGTCGACGCGAGCCGTGAGGGCATGGAGTGGCTGCTGCGGTTCTGCGACGACCACGGCGTCGCCACCCAGCGGCGCGCGGCCGTGACGTACGCCGCCACGACCAGCGAGCTCGGCACCGTGGAGCGTGAGCACCGGGTCGCCGGTGACCTCGGCCTGCCGGTGGAGTGGCGCGATCGGCTGGACGTGCCGTTCCCGCACGTCGGCGCGACCGTGCTGGCCGACCAGGCCCAGCTCGACGCGGTGGAGGTGCTGATCGCCCTCGCCGCGCAGGTGCGCGCACACGGCGGGACGATCCACCAGGGCCACCGGGTCCGGTCGGTCTCGACGTCGGACGACGACCGCGTCGCGCACCTCGAGAACGGCCGCGACGTCCGCGCCCGCCACGTCGTGCTGGCGACCGGGGCGCCGATCCTGGACCGCGGTCTCCACTTCGCGCGGCTCGAGCCGCAGCGGTCGTACTGCCTCGCCCTGACGGGCGGCCCGCAGCTCGACGGGATGTACCTCTCCGCCGGCAGCGACTCCCGCTCGGTGCGTGACGCACCCGGCGGGGTGCTGGTGGTCGGCGGCAGCGGCCACGTCGTCGGCCGCACCCGCTCGGAGCAGACCCACGTCGAGGCGCTCCGCTCGTGGGTGGCCGCCCACTGGCCGGGAACCTCCGAGACCCACGCCTGGTCGGCGCAGGACTACCGGACCCCCGACGGCCTGCCGTTCGTCGGCCACCTGCCCGGCGGCGGCGGGCGCATCCACGTCGCGACCGGCTACGAGAAGTGGGGCATGGCCACCGCAGTCCTGGCCGCCCGCGCCATCTCCGGCGACATCCTCGGCGCCGAGCCGTCATGGGCGAGCACGCTGCGCCGCCGGGTCCCGCACCCGTCAGGCGTGGCCAAGGTCGCCCGCTTCAACCTCGGCGTCGGCGCATCCCTCGTCACCGGAGCCGTCCGGACCGCGCGCGAGCGGCTCCCCGGGGCAGGCGGCTCTGCCCAGGCGTACGAGTGCGGCGTCGTCGGCGTGTGCACCCACCTCGGCGGGCTGCTGCGGTGGAACGACGCCGAGGACACCTGGGACTGCCCGCTGCACGGCTCGCGCTTCACGCGCGACGGCGACGTGCTCGAGGGTCCGGCGACGCGGCCGCTGCGACGGCGCACCGCTCCCGACTAGCGGTTCGCGCAGACCAGGTCGGCGGTGAGCGCGGCCTCGGCGGGCAGCTCGACGCCCGGCCCGCAGACCAGGTCGAGCGGGTCCGCGGCCTGCTCGACGGTGGCGACGGCCTCGTCGAAGGCGGGGACGACGTCGGCGCAGGCGTGCTTGAGGCCGACGCGGGTCAGCGCGGAGGTCGACAGGTCGCCGCTCAGCGCGAGCTCGACGGTCCAGGCGCCGGCGTCCGTACGCGCGCAGTCCACGGCCGCGGCCTGCTGCAGCGCCGCGAAGTCGAACGTGTCCGTGCCCAGCTCGTCCTCGAGGGCGGCGCGCCACTCCGCGGCCTCCTCGCTCTCGGTCTGGGAGGCCTGCGACGCCGTACCGCTGCTGTCGTCACGTCCTCCGTCGTCGCCCGAGCACGCCGCGAGGGCGGGGACGAGCAGGACGGCCAGGACCAGGGAGCGGAGGGCGTGAGCGCGCATGCCCCGCAGGCTAGGAGGGCTCGGCAGGCGCCGTCCGGCGTTCGTTACCGATCAGTACGTGATGCTCGACTCATCACGGCGGCGGCTGGTCAGCAGCCGCGCCGCGAGGAAGCCGCCGATCGCGCCGAACAGGTGACCCTGCCACGAGACACCGGCCTGGCCGGGCAGCACCCCGAGCAGCGCGCTGCTGTAGAGCAGGAAGACGCCGACGCCGATGAAGATCTCGAGCGTGCGCTTGTTGAGGAAGCCACGGACGATCAGGTAGACGATCCAGCCGAAGATCAGCACCGACGCCCCCGCGTGGTTGCTGCCCGGCTGGGCGAAGAGCCAGACACCGAGCCCGCCGACGACCCAGATGACCGCGGTCGCCGCCAGCCCGCGCGCGACACCGGTCGCGAGGGTGAGGAACCCGAGCACGATCACCGGCACCGTGTTGCTGACGAGGTGGTCGAAGCCGAAGTGGAGCGTCGGGGCGGTCGCGATGCCGACGAGCCCGTCCTCGCTGCGGGGCTGCACGCCGTACGCGTCGAGCGGGTTGCCGGTGGCGGCGTCGAAGATCTCGAGCGCCCACAGCAGCACGACGAACCCGCCGGTGAGCAGCGCGGCGCCCTTCCACGCAGGCTCGCGGGCCGTGAGCTGCGTGCTGGTCATCGCGCCGCGACCTCGGGCGGGAACCCGCCGGTCGAGACGGTGCCCCAGCGCGTCGGGGTGATCCGCAGGAGCGACTTGCCCTGGTCGACCATCGCCTGCCGGTACTCGTCCCAGTCGGAGTGCTCGCCGGCGATGGTGCGGAAGTACTCGACGAAGGCGTCCAGCGCCACCTCGTCCGGCCTGTCGCCGTCCCTCGCGTCGAGCACCTCGCACGTGCCGTCGACCTGCACCCACGCGTCGTCCCAGTCGTCGGAGAGCACGACGACCGAGACCCCCGGGCGCTTGCGCGCGTTCTTCGTCTTGGCGCGCTGAGGGTAGGTCGCGACGACGATCCGTCCGCTGTCGTCGACGCCGCCGGCGACCGGCGAGGCCTGCGGGCTGCCGTCGGCGCGCTCGGTGATGAGCAGCATGCGGTGGCGCGGGCGTACGAAGTCCAGCAGCTCGTCGAGCCCGACCTCGGTGTTCGTCGCGATGGTGGGTGCCATGCGTTCGAGATTATCTGCGGTGGTGGAATCGGTGGTCGCCGTTGGCGAGCCGCTCGACCCGGTAGGCGTCGTCGTGGATGCGATGGTGGTGGTGGCTGCACAGCAGCACCCCGTCGGCGAGGTCCGTACGCCCGCCCGCGTGCCAGGGGTCGAGGTGGTGGGCGTCGCACCAGGTGCCGGGGACGTCGCAGCCCTCGGCCCGGCAGGTGCGGTCGCGGACGAGCAGTGCCTTGCGCTGCGCGGGACTGAAGAGCCGGCGCGACCGCCCGAGATCAAGCGGGAGGCTCTCGCCTCCGAGGACGACCGGCAGGATCTTCGCGGTGCACGCGAGCCGACGAGCCTGCGCGGCGCTGAGGCGGTCGCCGGTGAGCTCGTCGCCGTGAACGAGCCCTCCACCGATCAGGTCCGCGGCTGCGAGCTCTGTCTGGAGGGCCGCGAGCGGGACGGTGACGACGACCATGGTCGCGTCCCCGCCGTGCAGGGGCAGGCGTGAAGGGTCGGCCGCCTCGAGGAAGCGGGCGAAGGCCTCGCCCATCCGACGGGGATAGGCGAGTCGGACGACCGCGTCGCCGGGCTGCTTGCTGGTCGCCGGCTCCGTGCCCGTCTGCTCGGCGTCGGGGTGGCGCGGGTTCGCGTACGCCTCGAGGTAGGTCGCGAGCCGCGTCGCGATCGCGTCGGCGAGGCGACCGGAGATCCGAGTGGTGCCGTCACCGAGCCGGCGCATGGTGAGCCGGGTCTTGCGGGCGGCGTGTGCTTCGAGATCGGCCAGCCGTGCTGCCTCGGCGGCCTCGGCGACGTCGGGCGCGACCAAGTCGAGGATGCGCCGCCCGATGCGGCCGAGCTCCCTCGGCCCGAACTCTGCGGCCTTGTCCACGAGGTGCGCCTCGGCGCGGGACACCGTCTCGGCGTCGACGGCGTCGGGCAGGGCGGTGAGCGCGCGGTGGACGACGTGGGCCTGCGCGAGCGTCACGGCGCCCTCGCGCATCCCGGCGGCCAGGACCTGGCGCTCGCGGTCGAGGGCGGTGGCGAGGGCGAGGTCGGCGCGCGTGTCGGCGAACCTCGTGCGGGTGTGGTGCGCGAGCCACCCCGCGGCGTCCCTGGCGGCCGTCTGCTCGGCGAGGTCGCCGGCGTCGGCCAGGATCCGCAGCCGCAACTCGGCCAGCTGGGCCTCGGCGGCGACGAGCTCGCGCAGGGCCATGGCCTTGTCGTCGACGCCCATGAACGTGGGGTTGGCGTCGGCGACGGCCTTGAGCGACGCGCGTACGTCGGTGGCAGCAGCGACGATCGGGTGTGTCACCGGGCCTCCTCTCGACGACTGGTCGACGCCGTGCGCACGCGCGGCTGGTCAACGGTCGTCGCTCCTGGAGGCTCCCCGGGGAGCTATTACTTACCCTCGCAACTCGCCCCCTCAGCTCCGGCAATCGACTACCCGGTTACCTAGGGACGTGGCACCCATACTACTCGGGATTGACAGTATCCGCAAGGGTGTTCGACATGGCTTCGCGCATGTCGGCCACCGTCCGCCCCTCCAACGTCGGCCACAGCAGGAAGTCGCCGCTCTCCGGCAGCACCGCGTCGTTGGGCACGGCGATGGTGTGCGCGCCCGACGCGATCGCCGCGGCCAGGCCGTTGGGCGAGTCCTCGACGGCGACGCAGTCCTCCGCCCGTACGCCGAGCAGCTCGGCGGCGCGGAGGTAGGGCTCCGGCGACGGCTTGGTCCGCGTGACGTCCTCGGACCCGACGACCACGCTGATCGCCCCGTCGGGCGCGGCCGCGGCGACGAGCGCCGCCATCTCGTGCGACGACGTCGTGGCGATCGCGCACGGCACACCCTCGCGCACCAGCTCGGCCAGCAGCGCGCGTACGCCGGGGCGCCACGGCACCTCGACCCGCAGCGCGTCGATGACGCCCCGCTCCAGCGCGGCGACGAGCGCGGTCGCCTCCATGTCGACGCCCGCGGCCTGCATCGCGACCGCCGTGTCGTGCATGTCGGCGCCGACCAGCGCCAGTCCCTGCTCGGTGGTCCACGTGCCGCCGTGCCGCTCGGCCAGGACGAACTGCTGCGCGATCCAGGTCGGCTCGGAGTCGATGAGGGTGCCGTCCATGTCCCACAGGACGCCGGCGAGGTGGGAGGTCATGGGATCACCATCCCAGCCACCCACACCCGCGCCACCGAGGCCGCACCCACCTCGTCCGGCGCGTCGAACGGATCCCGGTCGAGCAGCACCAGGTCCGCGACCGCCCCCGGAGCGACGACCCCCGCGTCGTCGCGGTGGCACACCCACGCAGAGCCGGAGGTGTACGCCGCGAGCGCCGCCTCGAGCGACAGCGCCTGATCGGGGAGGAACGGCTCGCTCCCGGCAGGACCGGACTCCCCGTACGCCGTCCGGTGCACCGCGACGTGGATCGCCTCGAGCGGGTTCGGGGTGCTGACCGGCCAGTCACTGCCAGCGACAAGGCGGGCGCCGGCGCGGTGGAGGTCCCCGAAGGGGTACTGCCGCGCCGCGCGCTCGGGCCCGAGGAACGGGATCGTCAGGTCGACCATCTGCTCGTCGAGGCAGGCCCAGAGCGCCTGGATGTTGGCCGCGACACCGAGCTCGGCGAACCGCGGCACGTCAGCGGGGTGCACCAGCTGCAGGTGCGCGACGTGGTGCCGCCGCGCCGGGTCGGTGCCAGCCAGCGCGTCGAGTGCCTCGCGCACCCCGCGGTCCCCCAGACCGTGGAAGTGCACCTGGAAGCCCTCCGCGTCGAGCGCGGCGACGATGCCGGGCAGGACGGCAGGCGAGACGAACGACAGCCCCGAGTTCGAGGTGGCGTGCCCGCACCGGTCGAGGTACGGCTCGACCATCGCCGCCGTCCCGTTCTCCGCGACGCCGTCCTGCATGATCTTCACCGACGTCGCGGCGAACCGCCCGTGGGAGTAGGCCTCCCGCTTCTCCACCAGCTCGGGCACCTGCTCCAGACTGCGCTCGCGCTCCCACCACAGCGCCCCGATGACAGTCCCCGTGAGGTCCCCGGACCGCGCGGCCCGCAGATAGGTGGGTCCGGTGTCCTGCATCCCGGCGTACGCGCCGACGATCGCGTCCTGCCAGCCCGTGACGCCGAGGGAGTGGAGATGGCGCTGCCCCTCCAGCAGCCCGGCGTACAGCTCGTCCGCGTCCGGCACCGGCAGCACCTCCAGCACGAGGTCCATCGCGCCCTCGTGCAGCACGCCCGTCGGCTCACCGGCGGCGTCGCGCTCGATGCGCCCGTCGGCGGGGTCGGGGGTGTC
>JAESGW010000715.1_pt1 | contig 17489 bp, 12 predicted proteins | sample 9269791 | NCBI WGS metagenome assembly JAESGW01 (sample SAMN16773120, study PRJNA677053) | algae metagenome | isolation source: Aphanocapsa lilacina HA4352-LM1 and co-occurring heterotrophs from near cave... | place: USA: Maniniholo cave, near Haena, Kauai, HI | collected 2009-07-28 | reverse complement strand
CCGCTGACGCAGTGGTAGGATGGGTAGAGCGCAGCGAAACCCATCATCTTTCCCTGGATACGTTCGATGGGTTTCGCTGCGCTCTACCCATCCTACAAGTCCAATGCGCTAAGCTGCCAGCTTCAGCATGTGCGCGTCATGGCGCGCCAGGAACGCATGCAGCAATTGCGGATAGTCGGCGCTGACGGCCGTGCGCACACTCGGCCGCCCGGCCAGTTGCTTTCGCCACGCCCGAACCTTCGGCGTATCCGAGAAGATCGAGAGATCGATCAGCTGGTCGAACACGTCGAAGTAACGGAAGATCGGTGCGAACACCGCATCCACAAGGCTGAAATCTTTCCCGGCAAAGAATGGCCCGGAGCCAAGCGCCTCCTCGATGCGCGCGAACTTCGCCGCGACCGCCTGCCGCTTGCTCTCGAAGATCGCGGGATCGCCCGTGGTCTCGAGGCCCCATAGCTCGCTCAGAATGGTCGAGCCGAACTCCATCCAGGCCCGGTGCTGCGCGCGCTGCAATGGACCCTGCGGATGCAGTCTTGCGCCGCCTTGCGTATCCTCGATGTATTCGCAAATGACGCTGCTCTCGAACAGCGCCACTTCGCCGTCCTCGGTCTCGACACGCAGCACCGGCACCTTGCCGAGCGGCGAGATCTTCAAGAACCAGTCGGGCTTGTTGGCGAGATCGATATCGATCCGCTCGAACGGAACGCCCTTTTCGTTCAGCGCGATCACCGCGCGCTGCACATAGGGACAAAGCTTGTGGCTGATCAAAGTGAGTTTTGGCATTGACGACCTCCCTGGCGAGGTCGCACCCCGCTCCATGCATCTGCATCCAAATTAGATGCGCTTGCATGTAGTCGTCAAGTTCAATGCAGCTGCATTGATATCACGGTCGCGCGATGATGCCCCCGGTCATCGGGATGGGGACCCCCGTGGTGGCGGGGTAGCTCAGCGGCAGGCCCTTCAGGCCACGCGCCGCCAGGAACCCGAACGCCTGCGCCTCGATGGCGTCGGATGCCCAGCCCAACGTGTCCGCCGCCTCGACGGTCGCGGGCTGCAGGCATTCGCGCAGCATCCGCAGCATGGTCAGGTTGCGCGCGCCGCCGCCGGCCACGATCCAGCTCTTGGGCTCCTTCGGCAGCAACGGCACCACGCGAGCGATCGCCGCCGCGGTGAACGCGGTCAAGGTCGCCGCGCCGTCCTCCGGCGGCACATCGCCGAGCTTCAAGTCGGCGAAATCGTTGCGATCGAGCGATTTGGGGGGCGGCAGTGAAAAGAACGGCCTCTTCAACGCCCGGCTGATCCAGGCGGCATCCACGCTGCCTTGCGCGGCCGTGCGGCCCTCGGCATCGAAGCGCTGGTTGAGCCAGCGGAGCATGTGGTCGTCGATCAGGGCGTTGCCGGGACCGGTGTCGCACGCGATCAGGGTGTCGCCGTCGATATAGGTGATGTTGGAGACGCCGCCGATATTGACCACGACGATCGGCCCCTCCCGCTCCAGCGACTGGGCGAGCGCGCGGTGATAGACCGGCACGAAGGGCGCGCCCTGTCCGCCGGCTTCGACGTCGGCAGCGCGGAAGTCGTACATGACCGGGATATGGATCGCCTTGGCCAGCGCCAGCGCATCGCCGATCTGCACCGTTAACCTTTTTTCAGGCCGGTGCAGCACGGTCTGGCCGTGGAAACCGACAATGTCGATGTCGTCGAAACTGATGCGGTGCTGGGCGACAAAATTGGAAACCGCCTCGGCATGCGCTGCGGTGACGGCCCGTTCGGCGTCGCGCAGGCAGCCCGGGCGGGCCGCACGGTCCGGCAACTCGGCGGCCTCGTACAGCGCCTGCCGCAGCAGGTGGCGCTCCATTTCAGTATAGGGCCGGTATCCGGAGGGGCCCAGGGCCTTCACCCGGCGGCCGTCGGTTTCGATCAAAGCGACATCGACCCCGTCCAGCGAGGTGCCGCTCATCAAACCCAGTGCCGTCAACATCATTGTAATCGTGCCTTTGCGACGCCCTGCTCGATTCGTCCCGCCGACGACGACCAGCTTGTGCCAAACACGGACATCTTATAATGCCACAGCGCGCACGGTTGCGGCAGCCTGTTCCGCCATGGTTCCGCAACTCGTTACAATTACCGTGAAAATAGAATGATCAGAGTCGCTAACAAATGACTGCATTTAAATCAGATTTCCTGAACATTTTGCAGGAACGCGGCTTCATCCACCAATGCTCCGATTTCGAGGGGCTGGACGCGCTTGCCGCCAGGGGCCAGGCGACCGCCTATGTCGGCTATGACTGCACGGCGCCGTCGCTGCATATCGGCAACTACCTCACCATGATGATGCTGTACTGGCTGCAGCAGAGCGGCAACAAGCCGATTACCCTGATGGGCGGCGGTACCACCATGGTCGGCGACCCCTCGGGGAAGGACGAGTCGCGCGCGATCCGCTCGATCGCGGAAATCGAGGCCAACAAGGCCTCGATCCGCGGCGTGTTTTCCAAGGTGCTGCGCTACGGCAACGGCGCGAGCGATGCGGTCATGCTCGACAACGCCGAGTGGCTGACGAAACTGAACTGGATCGAGATGCTGCGCGACATCGGCCGGCATTTCTCCGTCAACCGCATGCTGACGATGGACTCGGTGCGGCTCCGCCTCGAGCGCGAGCAGGAGATGAGCTTCATCGAATTCAACTACATGGTCTGCCAGGCCTATGACTTCGTCGAGCTGGCGCGGCGTACCGGCTGCCGGCTGCAGATGGGCGGCTCCGATCAATGGGGCAACATCGTCAACGGCGTCGATCTCGGCCGTCGCATGGGCACGGAGCAACTGTATGCGCTGACCACGCCGCTGCTGACGACGGCGTCCGGCGCCAAGATGGGCAAGACCGCACAGGGCGCGGTGTGGCTCAACGCCGATCAGTTCTCGCCTTACAATTTCTGGCAATACTGGCGCAACGCCGAGGACGCCGACGTCGTCAAGTTTCTGAAGCTGTTCACGATCCTGCCGATGAGCGAGATCGAAAAGCTTGCAGCGCTGAAGGGCGGCGAGATCAACGAGGCCAAGAAGGCACTCGCGACCGAAGCGACCGCGCTGCTGCACGGCCGAGAAGCCGCCAACACGGCCGCCGAGACCGCGCGGCAGACTTTTGAGGAAGGTGCGATCGCGGCGTCGCTTCCGACCGTGGAAATCCCGTCCGGCGAACTCGAGGCTGGTGCCGCCGTCGTCGGCCTGTTCGTGAAGGCGGGCCTCGTGGCATCGAACGGCGAGGCAAGGCGTCAGATCAAGGGTGGCGGCCTTCGCGTCAACGACGCCGCCGTCACCGACGAGAAGATGGTGCTGACGCCATCGAGCCTGACGCCGGAAGGCGTCATCAAGCTTTCCATGGGAAAGAAAAAGCACGTCCTGCTCAAGCCGGCCTAGTTCAGCCTGCATAGGCGCATTCGTTTTTGAGCCTTGCGAGGGATCGCGGAAACGCGCTCCCTACGCTGCATGAACAACGAGAAGCCGGGGGCAGACTCTATCGTCAGTACGCCGGAACCGGCGCGCACCGCGCTGAGCGTGCTGGCGCTGTGCTTCGTGCTGCAGATGCTCGGCCGCGGCCTTGGCGACAGCTTTACGGTTTTCCTCAAGCCGATCTCGGAGAGTTTTTCCTGGGACCGCGCCGAGGTGGTCTCCGTCTATTCGCTGACCTGGCTCGCCGGCGGCTTGATGGCGCCGCTGGTCGGCCGGCTGTTCGACCGCTCCGGGCCGCGCCTGACCTATTCGCTCGGGCTGTTGCTGCTCGGCGGCTCGTTCCTGGTTGCTTCGCGCGCGCAGGCGCTCTGGCAGTTCCAGCTCTCGACCGGACTGTGTGTCGGGGTCGGCATTGCGCTGATCGGCAATGTGCCGAGTTCGATCCTGCTCGGCCGCTGGTTCGGTCCCCGCCTGCCGACGGCGATGGCGATCCTCTACTCCGCGACGGGAATAGGAATCCTTCTGCTGTTGCCGGCGTCGCAATTGCTGATCGACCGGATCGGCTGGCGCGAGACCTATCAATGGTTCGGCATCGTGGCGCTGTGCATGCTGGCGCCGTTGTTGCTCCTGCCGTGGCGGATGTTCGCCGCCGGCTCGCCGCGCGTGGCGCAGAAGGCCGACATTGGATTCGTCGACAATGGCTGGACGCTGAAGAGCGCGATGCTGCACCACACGTTCTGGGCGCTGTTCTCGACCTTTTTCTTCACGGCGATTGCGATGTACGCGATCACGGCGCAGATCGTCGCCTATCTGATCGATGCCGGATTCCCGCCGTTGCAGGCGGCCACCGCATGGGGCTTTTCCGGCGTGATCCTGCTGTTCGGCATGCTCGGGGTATCGACACTGGACGGCATCATCGGCCGCCGGCCGTCGGTGCTGTTCAGCTACGGCGTCTCGATCGTCGGCATCATCCTGCTCTGGCTGCTGCAGTACTATCCGAACTACTGGCTGCTGACAGGCTTTGTCGTCACGTTCGGCAGCATGATCGGTTCGCGCGGACCGCTGATCACGGCGACCGCACTGAATATCTTTCGCGGCAAGCGCGTCGGCACCATCTACGGCACGATCTCGATCGGCAGCGGCCTCGGATCGGGACTGGGCTCGTGGGCCGGCGGCCTGATCCATGACTGGACCCACAGCTACAACGCGCTGTTCGTGTTCGCGCTGGTCAATCTGGTGCTGGGATTGATCCCGTTCCTTGTCGTGCCGGCGCTGCGACGTTGATCGAAAGAGACCGTCATTGCCGGGCTTGACCCGGCAATCCATCGTTCACGAAAGAGTCGCTTGAAGCCGGACGTTCTTAATTGTTCGGCGGGAATTCAATCGCGTTGTTGTTCTGTTTGCCGGTGTTGAATTCGAAGATCTTGCGCAGCACGCCCGGCATGACCGCCGAAATCGGGTTGACTCGCAGCACCGGCTGGCCGGGCGTCCCAACCACTTCATAGGTCACGCCGATCAGGCCTTCATTGCTGCCGCCGCCAAGGAACAGGCCAAGCACGGGAATTTGCCCGAACATGTTGTTGATCCCGTACATCGGAATGAAGGTGCCGCTCATCCGCACCTGGTTGGCGACGGTGTCGATGCTGCCTTCGATCGTCGCCCCGATGATCGGTCCCTTCACGACCCCATCGCGGATCGATAGCTGTCCATTTTGCCGGGTGAACTCGGCGCGCAGCGCGGTGAAGGAAACGCCGCCGCTCTGGGCGTTGTTGGCATTACCCGCGGCCACGCGCTCCAGCGAAGACTCGCCCCTGATGGAGAAGTCGCGGACGTTGATAAGCCCTTCCTTCGCGCTGGGTTCGGCCGTCGGCGGTTCCAAAGCGAGCGACAATTGCCCCCCGACGACCTTGGAATACATGTCGGTGAAGCGGAAGAAGGCGCCGGCGTCATTGGTCTGCAGGATGATGACGTCGCGCCCCTGGCCCTGCCCGCGGCCGCGCAAATCCGCTGACAGCGGCGTGTCGCGCCCGATCTTGCCGGCGAGCGTAAAGTTCTTCACGACGCCGTTGCGGCGAGAAAACCTGCTGTCGACGCTGCGCAACGCCTCGCCGTTAAAGCCCGCAACCGCGCCGAGCTTCACGTCGATATCGAAGTCGATATTCTTGGACTTGCTCTTGGGGTCGTCCCTGCCGGTGATCGCCGACTTGAGAAAACCACGGCCGTCGAACACGTCGCCGCGCATCGTGACCTTGACGACGCCATCGGCGTTGCGTTCGGCCTTCAGCGTCGTCTTGTCGCCGTCGGAGGGCGCGTAGGTCGGAAAATTGGCGCTCATGAGGTCGCCGTTCTGGTCGACTTCCAGCGAACCCTTGATCGAGGCGCCGCCGCCTTCGACGACGATATCCTGGAACAGCGTGGACTGTTCCTTCTTGACCACATTGAAGGAAGCCTTGCCCGACTTGCCCGGCACCTTGACCCAGCCCGGCAGGATGTTGTCGAGCTTCAGCGAGGTGAGGTCGGCCTCGATGCCGACACGGCTGTCGTGATCGCCGATCTTGCCGACGACCTTGATCGGGATCGAGCCGCTGACGGCGGATCCGAGGTCGAGTCCGAGGCGCGCGCGGCTTGCATCGTCCAGCGTCGCCTGCAGCCTGATATCGGCCTCGCCATCGTTCGGCTTGCGATAATCCAGCGAGGCCGGCTGCCCGTTGATCTTGACGTCGCCCTTGACCTGATAGCCGGCGTTGTTGGCGACCACCTTCAGCGTGTTGGCTTCCAGCTTCTGGTTCATCACCAGCTTGTCGGCGGCAAATCCGGAGAGATCGGCCGTGACAGCGTAGGTGGTGTCCGCCTTGGTCATCGAGCCCTTGACCGGCATGCCCATCGAAATGGAGGCGGTCAAGTTTCCCTTGCTGGAATTCGGGTCGATCAGGGTGCCGGACACGTCGCTGAGGCGGTCGGAGGCGAGAATCTCGGCCGCGGCCGGCACCGGCGCGTCGACCCTGAACTTCACCTTCGACGGCGACGGCTTGGGCACCATGTCCGGCACCTCGAACGTGAAGTCCGAAATGTTGATCTTGCGGCCGCCCGGCGTGTCGGCAACGCCCTGCCCGATCGTGACTGTCGCGGTCCGACCGGTTACCCGCGCCTTCAAGTCAGCATCGCGGACCGAGGGCATTTCGTCGACCGGACGTACCGTGACACCCGTTGCCGTGATGTTGACGGCCAAGCCATCGTCCGGAATCGGCGGGCCCTTGCGCGACAGGTTGCGCACCGGCGAATTGACGCCGACCTCGATGCGCTGGAGCATCCCCTTCTCGATCCGCTCGATCACCCATTCGCGCACCTCGGGCACGATCAGCACCGGCCACATCCGCTTGAGCGCGGACGCCGACATCGGCGTGCCGGCAAAACCGAGTTGGAGGCGCGCCTCGTTCGCATAGTCGATGCTGCCGGTGCCGGCGACACCGATCTCGCCATTGCTGATGTCGGCCTGGGTGAGCAGCACGCGCTTGCGGTCGGTATCGAAGCGCATGCCGATGGAGATGCGGTTGAAGATCAGCGGCTGCTCTTTTTCATTGCCGGCCAGCACGATCGTGCCGCCGCTGAAACCGAGTTGCCAATCCGTGATGTTGCCGTTCGGCGGTTCGAGATGCGCGAGCAGCGTGATGCGGTTGGTGCCGGAAACGATCTTGAAGGGGGCGACCAGCACGCGCCGTCCCGAATCCCATTCGACGCTCACTTCCGCCGAATCGATCGCCATCGGATAATCGGGCGTATCGCTGTCGATCAGGTGCCCGGCGCCCGCGCTCACCTTGCCCCGGAAATAGGTCGGCAGGCCGTCACGGCCCAGTTCGCCCTTCAGTTCGCCTGACAGCGGCAGGTCTGCGCTGTAGGTGAGATCCTTCACCCGCATCGCCAGCAGGATGTTGGCGGCCGGCACCTTGTCGGCGCGAAGATCGACCGACCGTACGCCGTTCTGCTGCGGCCCGACCGCGACCCGCAGCGACCATGGATTGGCGCCCTCCTCGCCAAGCCGGACCGCGACCCCGCCGCCGCTCGGCCGGCGCATGCTGAGGCTGATGTTTTCAAACGTCCATTTGTTGCCGCGCTGCTGGTCGTCGACGATGAGATTGCCGTTCTTGAGGCCGATCTCGTTCAGGTTCTGGCCGTCGAGCCCGGTCAGGCTGAGACTGTCGAGCCAGTCGAGGCCGGCCAGCAATCCGTTTTGCGTGGGGTCGTGCGCTGCCGCCGCAACACCCGGCGCCGGTGCGGGCGCCTGACGAGGGAATGTGGGGGCAAGGCCCGCATCTCGCTTCGAGGCGACGCCGGTCGCCAGTGGCTTTGCGGTATCACCGGCGGACACCAGGACCTGGCCATCCTGCGTGATCCGCACGGCCAGTTCGGCATCGACCAGACTGAGGCGCTCCGCGCGCAGCCGCCCCAGCAGGAGCGCGGTGCCGGACAGTTTCACCTCGGCCTTCGGTGCGGTGGCAACGACGGCGTTATCGCGGTCGCGAACCACGATGTCACGGATACGCACCGCGATGCTGATTCGACCGGCCCGCTCGATCTGCGTGCCGCCGATTTCGACCGTATTGCCGTGGCCGATATTGTCCTCGATGGCGGCAGCAAGCCACGGCGTCGCCAGGTCGAGATTGATAGGTCCGGCACCCAGCCGCCACCATAGCCCGCCGAAACAGGTCACGAAGATCGCCGCCATCACGGCAACCGCAACGCCCAGGCGTCTCACCCAGCGTTCGCCGGCCAGCCGCCGCCGCAGTCCTGCAAACCTGAAGCCGACCCGACCGAATCCGGAACTGCGCCGCGACAACAACCGGCGCGCGCGGGAACGCGCCGCCTCGTCGCTCTCCCGGTCCCAGCCGGCCGCATCATCCCAATGTGGGATCTGGGCCTCGGCACGCGGATTCGACCCCTTGGGCGAAGTATTCCTAGCCATTGCCTCTCGGTGCTGGCGATGAGGTTGATCGCCGTCATGGACGCGCCGATCGATCGGTATCGAGCGCTCCTGTGCCGGCATCGCTGCCAATCCTCGATTAATACTGTTACTCGTGGTCGGACCCAAGGGTTGATTGGGTACCCCCGTAGACGAGCGGACGGGTGGTGCGTCGAAATCCTTGTATCTGTACTCCGAGGTCATCAAACTTGCCTGGCCGCCGGAGCGAATCCGACGATTAGGGACAAGATCCGCAATACCCTAATGGTTGATCCGCGGAAAGCGACGAAAGGAAGGCGTATGTCCAAGAAAACGCGCAAGAAAACCTCCAAGGCTTCCCCCGGGAAGTCCAGCCGGACATCCGCCGCAAAGCCGTCGGCAGCCAAGGCCGCCCGCGGCTCGAAGGCATCGGCCAAACAGCCGGTCGCCAAGGCCGGCAAGGTGGCGGCCAAGAAGGCTGCAAAGGGAGCTGCGAAGGCTGCCGGCAAGAAGCCTGCCCGGAAACCGACCCAAACACCCAAAGCCGCTTCGGCCAAAGCGTCGCACAACGCCCCATCGAAATCGTTAAAATCCAATACATCGGCGCCGGCCAAGGAGGCGCTTCCCAAGGCAGCTGCCGGGCAGCCCCTCAAGACGGACCGCCCGCCGGTTCCCGAGGCAGGACCAGCCGAAGTCGCCAAAGAAGGCGGCATGGCCCCCGCATTCCAGTTGCCGCGCGACGGGGGTGGCAGCGTCTCGCTCGCCGACTACGCCGGCAAGAAACTGGTGCTGTTTTTCTATCCGCGGGCAGACACGCCCGGCTGCACGCGCGAAGCTATCGATTTCACGCGGCTGAGTGACGCCTTCGCCGAGGAAGGCGCAGCCGTGCTCGGCGTGTCGGCCGACAGCGTCAAGGCCCAGGAATCTTTCCGCGACAAGCATCAGCTTGCGGTTCCTCTGATCTCGGATGAGACCCATGAGATGCTCGAGGCCTATGGGGCGTGGGGCGAAAAATCCATGTATGGCAGGAGCTTCATGGGGATCATTCGGACCACGGTTCTGATCGGCGCCGACGGGCGGATCGCCCGGATCTGGCGCAACGTACGGGTCGACGGTCATGCCGAAGAGGTGCTGGCTGCGGTACGCGAGGCATGAATTGAAGGCCCCTTTTCCAAAAATTAACCATGAGCGGTTCAAATCGGCAGCGTTAAATTGAGCCGTACGGAACTCATCTCCGACCGGCGCGGGAGTGCCGATGTCGTATCGTTCGGGTCATCGTTCCGACCACCACCATCCCCATGATCACGGCCGGACGCCGCCCCGGCGCCCCGCCCCCCAAGCCGCCGCAGCCGTCCTCGATCGTCATGGCTATTCAATCGTCCATGCCGGCAAGCAGGTCCGGATCGGTCCCGTGGTGTTCTGGATCGTCGTCGGCACCATCGTCCTGCTCGGCATGTGGTCGGCGGCGACCGCCACTTATTTCGCGTTTCGCGACGACGTCCTGACCCGGCTGATTGCCCGTCAGGCCGAGATGCAATACGCCTACGAAGACCGTATCGCCGAGTTGCGCGCCAAGGTCGATCGCACCACCAGCCGCCAGTTGCTCGATCAGGAACAGTTCGACCAGAAGCTCGACCAGATCATGCGCCGCCAGACGGCGCTGGAATCCCGCGCCACCGCGCTCGGCGCTATACCCGATGCGGCGGCCACCGGATCGATTCGCTCCCCGGCCCGCGGCGCCGCCGTGGACACGCCCGCGTCCGGCACGCCAAAGCCTTCGCCGATCAGCGACACCGTGATCTTCGTGGCGCCGCCGGATCGCGAGGCACGCCTGGAATCGCGCGCACCCACGACCGCCAAGGCGCAACCCAATCAGTTCGCCAAGGCGCAGGGCGTCGACAACGTCCTGGTCCGGCTGCAGACATCGCTCGACGGCGTCGAGCGGCGGCAGATGGCTGCCTTGAGCGCGGTCGAGGACAGCATGGAATCGCGCGTCCGCCGCATGCGCGGCGTGTTCACCGATCTCGGGCTCAACCTGGCGCAACTGGAAGCGGCAACGCCGCGCTCCGCCATCGGCGGCCCGTTCGTACCGGTGAAGCTTTCGGCAGATGCCGGCGCTTTCGAGCGCCAGCTTTACCGGATCAATATCACCCGCTCGCAGATGCAACGGCTGAGCGCCACGCTGTCGCTGGTGCCGTTCCGCAAGCCCGTTGTCGGCGAGGTCGAGTTCACTTCCGGCTTCGGCGTGCGCAGCGATCCCTTCCTCGGCCGCCCGGCCATGCACACCGGCCTCGACTTCCGCGCCGCCACCGGCGATCCCGTCCGCGCCACCGCGAACGGCAAGGTCGCGTCATCGGGATGGATGGGCGGCTATGGCCGCATGGTGGAAATCGACCATGGCAATGGCCTGTCGACCCGCTACGGCCATCTTTCGGAGATTCACGTCAGGGTCGGCGACGTCGTCAAGATCGGCCAGGTGATCGGCGCGGTGGGCTCCACCGGCCGCTCCACGGGCCCGCATCTGCACTATGAAACCCGCATCGACGGCGACGCGGTCGATCCGCAGAAATTCCTGCGCGCCGGCGTCAGGCTGAGCTCGGGCTAGGGCTCGCCGCACAAAACAGCGAAAACAACCCCATGCAAAGTAGAATGGGGCACGGAAACCGGCGTGTACCCGCGTCGGAAATTCTTTTTGCCCCATGTCGGCTCGCAGGGAGGCCGGGCGTCCTTGGGGCAGAGACTGGGCTAACCCAACCAAATCCTCCGATATGCTCCGCTCAGTCATGGAGAAAATAAAACCATGTCCCAAGCCAACACCGTTCGATTGCATCGTGTCTTCGCCACCACGCCAGAGAAGCTTTCTCGTGCCTTCCTCGAAGCTGACGCGATGGCCAAGTGGCTGCCGCCCTACGGTTTCACCTGCAAGGTCCATCATTTCGAAGGGAAGGTCGGCGGCACATTTCGGATGTCGTTCTCCAACTTCACGACGAAGTCGGAACATTCGTTCAGTGGCGAATATCTGGAGATCGTGCCCAACGAGCGAATTCGCTACACCGACCGCTTCGATGATCCCAATCTGCCTGGCACCATCGAGGTCACTATCAACCTGAAAGCGGTGGCTTGCGGAACCGAAATCAACATCGAACAGGCGAACCTGCCGACGGTGATTCCGGTCGAATCCTGCTATCTCGGCTGGCAGCAGTCGCTCGCGCAGCTGGCGCTGCTCGTGGAGCCGGACATTCCGGGATAGTCACGGGGGAAGCGAGGCACCACGCCATGGTGCCTCCGTTAGCTCTGGTAGGATGGGTAGAGCGAAGCGAAACCCATCAACTTCATCGGCTGCACGATGATGATGGGTTTCGCTCTGCGCTCTACCCATCCTACGAACTACCCATCCTACGAACTAGTGCCCGATCTCACCGGCAATGATATCTCCGAACAGTTCCCAGCTTTCGCCGTTGAACCTCATCAACTGCATCTGCTCGATCGGAAAGAAATCGTTGGCGCTGGTATTGACCTTGATGCCGGGCAACAGCACGTCGCTGGAGAAATCCTTCAGGCTCGCGGCCTGCTTCATCACGTTCTCGCGCGTGAGATTATCGCCGCACTGCTTTAGAACCTGCACCATGGTCTGCGCCGTGGCGTAGCCATAGACGTTGTTGTTATTTGTCTTGTCTCCATCCGGGAAATATTTGTCCATGAAGGCGAGCCAGGTCTTGATGCCCGGATCGTCCTTCCACACCGGATCGGTGGGATCCTTCAGGTAGGCGGTCGAGATGATGCCCTTGGCGTTTTCGAGGCCGGCCGGTTTGAGCACCGTCGCAACCGATGTCGAGACATTGCCGAGCAGGTATATCGGCTTCCAGCCCAGTTCCGCGACCTTGCGGATTGCCTGGGCCGCTCCTTTCGGGGCCGCCCACGTCATGAAGATGTCAGCACCGGAATCCTTCAGCGCGACGATCTGCGAATCGATGGTAGGATCGGAGACCTCATAGGATTTGTCGGCGATGATCATGCTGGCCTTGGCACCAAGACCATCGCGCAGGCCCTTCATCTGGTCCTTGCCAGCGTCGTCATTCTGCCAAAGCGCTGCGATCTTGCCGTTCGGGAAGTTCTTCAGGATGTAGGCAGCATAGATGCGGCCCTCGCTCTGGTAGTTGGGCTGCCAACCCATGGTCCACGGAAAGTTCTGCGGATCGCCGAACTTGGTTGCGCCTGTCGCCACGAAAAGTTGCGGCACTTTCTTCGCGTTCATGTATTTCTGGGTGGCCGAGTTGGACTGGGTTCCGAGCGGCTGGAAGATCAGCAGCACTTCATCGCTCTCGACCAGCTTGCGCGCCTGTTCGACCGCCTTTGGCGGACTGAAGGCATCGTCGTAGCTGATGAAGTTGATCTTGCGGCCGTTGATGCCGCCTTCCTCGTTGATCTTCCTGAAATAGGCGGCCTGCGCCTTGCCGATCACCCCATAGGCCGAAGCCGGCCCGCTATAGGGCATGATGTTGCCGATCTTGATTTCGGTATCGCTGGCGCCGGGGTCGTATTTCTTCTGCGCGCTGGCTGGGGTCGCGGCCATTGCGGCGACGGCTATCGCCGTCAAGGCCACGAGAGTTTGCATACGGACCGGCATCGATTTCTCCCCATCGCTTTTTTTGACCGAGTCTTGTTCTGACCCGAGTTTCGCAAGCCACTTCAACCCTTGCAAGCATGTGCTTGTTCCGCGTAACGAAACAGACGTTGTTGGGCGGAACCAATTATGGTCATCTCCCGGCGATTTCTATTGGCGTTCCGGGGCAGACTGATTGGACATGCTGAAACCACGCGTCGGGCCACGGCATCCCCGACTTGCGAATGCGGGCTTCCGTGTCACGCGAGCGCTCGCCGAGTGGAGCATGGCCCGCATCGGCTTCCACCGCCTCGACAGCGAATTCGCACGCCGGACGATCGATTCCATCAGAGAGCGCCTGCAGCGCGGCGAGACCGTTTATGTCCTGGGCTTCGCCGCCTCAGGCACGCACAACACCGGCGTCGCGCTGGTCGAGATCACGCAGGCCGGCGGACCGCGCATCGTCGTCAACAATGAGGAAGAGCGCTTCTCCGGCGAGAAGCACACCACCGAGTATCCGCGGCGGTCGATCGATGCGATGGTCGAGCAATTGCGCGCGACCGGGCGTGACGTCGGCGACATCGCCGCTGTTGTCACGACGTGGGACTATCCGCTGCTGTTCGCGACGCTGGCGCGAACGGTGCTCGAGGAAGCACCGGCGAGCCTTAAATTGCTGGTGAGCGCGGAAACGCCGGCCGTCGACCGCCGTCGCCTGGATCAGATGCGGCGGACGCCGCGGCTGCTCGCGAAACAGTTCGGCCTCGCCGAACCCTTGCCGATGATCTGCATACCGCATCACGACAACCATGCCTGGTTTTCGTTTGCCGCCTCGCCGTTCGCCGACGGCGCGGAGCCGGTCGCGATCGCCGTGCTCGACGGCACCGGCGACCAGGGCTCGGTCTCGCTCTATGTCGCGAAGGATGGCGCAATGCGCCAGCTCTACTGCAATGACAGCGTGTTCGATTCACTCGGCGCGTTCTACAGCGTGATTTCGTCGACCCAGGGCGGCTGGACCTGGCTCTCCAGCGAGGGCCGCTACATGGGCGCCGCCGCCTGGGGCGACATGGAGCGCGCCACCAATCCCTATTATGCGCGGCTCAGACAGGTTCTCCATTTCGGCGCCGGCGGAGAAATCAGGCTCAATCGCGCGATGGGCAACTGGTGCAGCGATCCCTTCGAGAACCCGTACCACCCCGCGCTGGTCGAAATTCTGGGCGAACCGCTCAAGCCCGAACAATTGTGGAATCCGGATGCGGTACTGCGGGTGGAGGATATCCATCATCGCCCCGACACCAAGGACCGCCTCGACAAGGCCGCCGCGACGCAGCTCGTGTTCGAGGACGCGCTGATCCATATCGTAGACCATCTGTTGCGAAGTACCGGTGCGCGCCGCCTGGTGCTGACCGGCGGCGTCGCCCTGAATGCACTGGCCAACATGCGGCTGCTCGAGCATTTCGACGAGGCGTGGTTTGCCGCCGCGCAGCAGCGCAACGCGCGCCTGCACTTGTGGGTGCCGCCGGTGCCGGGCGATCCCGGCGTGCCGATCGGCGCGGCATGGCTGCTGGCGCAGATGGCGGGAGCCCCCCGCGGCGCGCCGATGACCCACGCATTCTATTGCGGCACGCCGCCGTCGGCGGCTGATATCGCGGCAGCGCTGGATGCCGATGACGTCGCCTCGCAGCCCATCGGCAATATCTCGACGCCGGAAGGCCGCGAGGCCATTGCCGACCTGATGGCGTACATGGTTTCGCAGAACAGCGTCATCGCACTCTATCAAGGGCCTGCGGAAACCGGACCGCGCGCACTCGGACATCGCTCGATCCTGGCCAATCCCTGCAATCCCGATGCGCGCGAGGCGTTGAACGAGCGCGTGAAATACCGCGAGGCCATCCGTCCGCTGGCGCCGATGGCGACGCTCCAGGCGGCACAGCAATATTTCGAGCTGGAGCCAGGCGCCTCCGACGCCGACTACAACGCCTATAATTACATGGTGCTGACGGCGCATTCGAAGCCGGGCGCGCGCGAAAAAATCCCCGCCGTGATACACGCCGACGGCACCGGCCGCATCCAGATCGTGCGCGCGGAAGCCGATCCCCTCACCTACGCCTATCTGAAGGCGCTCGGCCGCCGCATCGGCGTGGAGATGTCGGTGAACACCTCCTTCAATGTCGCCGGCCCCATCGCGCAGACGCCGCAGCAGGCGATCGACACGCTGCGCCGCTCCAGGGGCCTCGACGCCGTGGTGCTGGTGGCCGGCGACGGCACGGTCACCGCCGCGTGGCACGGCGGCGAGCGCGACAGCGGAAGGTTTTCGGGTTGGTACGCAGCGTGGAAGGCCGCGGACAGGTAGTCGCCCCTGCGAACGCAGGGGCCCAAACCGCGTAATCCATCGGTGAAGCGCGCTGGCTGACGCTCTGCGTTCGCAGATGACTGTTGCAGGTTGTAGGAGCGAAGCGATCTTCCATCGTGCCCGTCACGCCGGCCGCGGCGTATGGGTCCCTGCGTTCGCAGGGACGACCAGAGATTGCAACGAACGGACGCTCCGTCACCGCTGAAACAGCTTCAACATGCGCCCGTCAATGACAAGCAACGCGCTGCCGATTACGAGCGCGCCTGCGATCTCGCGCGCCGAGATCTGCTCGCCCAGCACCAAAACCCCGAGCAGGATCGCAGTTACCGGAATCAGCAACGTCACCAGCATGACGTTGGTTGCGCCGGAACGCCGCAAAATCTGAAAGAACACGATGTAGGCAAGTGCGGTCGACAATGCCGCGAGACCGATCACGGCGAACCACGTCACGGCCCCCGGCATCGGCAGTTGCCATGGACGCTCGACGAGCCCAGCGACAACGGTCATCATCGCGGCCGAGGCCAGCAACTGGAACGTCGCGGTGCCGAGCGCCGGCGAGTTTGACAGAAAGCGTCGCGCCAGCAGCGCCGACAACCCGTAACTGAACGCTGCGGCGAGACAGAGCAGGATGCCGAGGCCCTGCCCGTTCTGCCATCCAAGCCCGCCACCCTGTAGAATGATCACCCCGATCAAGCCCGCGACCACGCCCGCAATCCGCCGCACATGTAGTTTCTCCTCACCCGCCACCGCCATCACGACGACCGTGAACAGCGGCGTCGTGGCGTTGAGGATCGAGGCCAGCCCGCTCGGAATATAGGTCTGGCCCATCACGACGAGCGAGAATGGTAGCACGTTGTTGAACAGTCCGATCGCAACGTACGGCGCCCAACCGGAAAGGCTGTCCGGGAAACGAACCTTGTAGAGCCGCAACAGCGGCAGCAGCATCAACGCGGCAAGCGTCACGCGCAGAAAAACCACCGTCAACGGCGGCAATTCCATCAGCACCACGCCATTGAAAAAGAACGAGCCGCCCCACAGTATCGAGAGCAGGCCGAGCAGCGACCAGTCGCGGGCATCGATCGAAGTATCGTTTGCGGTCATGGCGCTTCATATCTGCGACCGCGCAGATTTATTCCGTCGCGCCTGATATTCCCACCCGATTTCCGACAGCGCGCTATTTCGGCCGCGATACGATCTCGACCATCCTGCCTTCGTCTTCATCAGGCATCTCGGCCTTCGCGCGGGCATAGGCCTCGACCGCGGCACGGCCGAGCAGCGGCGCATCCGCCAGCAGGCCCTCCGCCAGTTTCACCGCGTAGGCTGCATCCTTGTGGCGCAGCGCGGATGTAAACGACGCACCGGAAAAGTCGCGCGCCACCATGCGCCTGGAGTGACGGATGACTTGCGGGCTTGCCACCGCCCCGGTCGCCATCGCTTCCGCGACGAGGTCCATATCGAGCCCGGCCTGTTCGGCCATCGCGATGCCTTCGGCGAGGCTCGCGATCTGCACGGCGCCCATCAGGTTGTTGACCAGCTTGTAGACCGTGCCGGTGCCGACCGCGCCGAAATGCCTGATCGTATCGCCGATCGGCGCGAGATACGGCCTGGCCCGTTCCAGATCCGCCGCGTCAGCGCCAACAAGCAACGTCAGCTTTCCCGCCGCCGCGGCTTGCGGCAGGCCGGTGACGGGACAATCGATGTAGATGAGCCCGCGACCTCGCAGTTCCCGCGCCATGTCGAGCGCGTGCTGGTGCGACACCGTCGAACATTCGATCGCGAGGCTGTCCGCTTTCATCTTCGCTGCCGCGCCGTTCTCGCCGAGCCAGACCGACCGCGATGCCTCATCGTCAGCGACCATCGTCACGACGGCATCGGCGCCATCGGCAGCCTCGGCGGGCGACGCAGCCCAGCGTGCGCCGTGCGCGATTAGGTTTTCGGCCTTTGCCTTGCTGCGATTCCAGACCGTGACCTCGAAGCCCGCATCGAGATAGCGGCCGGCCATGCCATGGCCCATCCGCCCGAGCCCGATGAAGCCGACTTTCAGCATGGGCTAGTCCACGTCCTCGACCTGGCCGGGCGCGGTGCCGAACGCGCGCTGCGCCAGCGTCGCCGCCATGAACTCGTCGAGGTCGCCGTCGAGCACCCCTGACGTA
>JAESGW010000714.1_pt1 | contig 17516 bp, 20 predicted proteins | sample 9269791 | NCBI WGS metagenome assembly JAESGW01 (sample SAMN16773120, study PRJNA677053) | algae metagenome | isolation source: Aphanocapsa lilacina HA4352-LM1 and co-occurring heterotrophs from near cave... | place: USA: Maniniholo cave, near Haena, Kauai, HI | collected 2009-07-28 | reverse complement strand
CAAGGACGATATCCGCATCAAGATGTGCATCAAGGTGAACGGCGACGATTTCACCACGATCCACCACGAGCTGGGGCATAATTACTACCAGCGTGCCTATAACAAGCAGGATTTTCTGCACCTCGACGGCGCCAATGACGGCTTCCATGAGGCGATCGGCGATATGGTCGCGCTGTCGATCACGCCCGATTACCTCGTCCAGATCGGCCTGCTGCAACAATCGCAGGTGCCGAGCGCGGACAAGGATATCGGCCTGCTGCTGCGCCAGGCGATGGACAAGGTCGCGTTCCTGCCGTTCGGCCTGCTGGTCGACAAATATCGCTGGGGGATCTTCTCCGGCGAGATTCAGCCGGGCGGCTATCAGGCCGGCTGGGACAAGCTGCGCCTGCAATATCAGGGGATCGAACCGCCGGTGGCGCGCGACGAGAGCAAGTTCGACGCGGGCGCCAAATATCATATCCCGGCGAGCGTGCCCTATACCCGCTATTTCCTCGCGCGCCTGCTCCAGTTCCAGTTCTACAAGGCGGCGTGCGACGCGGCCGGGTGGAAGGGGCCGCTCCACCGCTGCTCCTTCTACGGCGACAAGAAGGTCGGCGCGAAGCTGAATGCGATGCTGGAGATGGGCGCGTCCAAGCCGTGGCCCGATGCGCTGCAGGCATTCACCGGCAGTCGCGAGATGTCCGGCAAGGCGATGGTCGAATATTTTGCCCCGCTGAAAACGTGGCTCGACAGGCAGAATCGCGGCAAGAGCTGCGGCTGGTAAGCCGCTGATCCGGCGCCGGCGCCCCTTCCCCGGGGCCCGCCAATAGCCAGGGTATGAAACGCGCGGTTTTCCGCGTGATTGCGCGTGGGCGTTAACGAATTTTTAACCCGTCTGAATCAATTCTAAACGCTCGCTGCAACCCGGAAGAAGGGGCGTCGGGTCGCGCATGGAACAGCTGTTTGGAGCCCCAGACCGTGACCGACGATCGCCGACTGATGGAAGAGATCGCCACCCATTCCTTCGCCCGCGCGGCGCTGATCAAGCTCGATCGCGCATGGCCGGCCTCGGCCACACTGGATATCTTCAGCCTGGGTGCGGGGACGGACGAGCATCAGTTCAGCCGCGACGTGCAGTTCGCGGTCGATGAAGGGCTGTTGCAATATGAGCTGGTGATGATCGCCGGGATGCGGACGGTCTACCGCTATGCGACCATCACCCAGCACGGCCGCGAGATCGTCCGCGGCATGCGCCTGCAGGCGGGCTGAACCCTACTGCCCGAAGCGCGCTTCGCCTGAGACCCGCACCGCTTCGCGCGCGGCGGCGAGCAGCGCACCGGCCTTCGCCTCGCATTCGCGCTGCTCGTAGGCGGGATCGCTGTCTGCGACGATGCCCGCGCCCGCCTGGACATGCATGACGCCGTCCTTCACCACCGCCGTCCTCAGCACGATGCAGCTGTCCATGCTGCCATCGGGCGAGAAATAGCCGACGCCGCCGGCATAGGCGCCGCGCGCCTCGCCCTCCAGCTCGGCGATGATCTGGCAGGCGCGGACCTTGGGCGCGCCCGAGACGGTGCCTGCGGGAAAGCCGGCGAACAGCGCGTCGAGCGCATCCCTGGCCGGATCCAGCCGGCCGACCACGTTCGACACGATGTGCATGACATGGCTGTAGAATTCGACGGTGTAGCTGTCGGTCACCTGCACGCTGCCCGGCGTCGCGACGCGGCCCACATCGTTGCGGCCCAGATCGAGCAGCATCAGATGTTCGGCGCGCTCCTTGGGATCGGCGAGCAGGCTGGCACGATTTTCGGCATCCTCGACCGCGGTGCGGCCGCGCGGGCGGGTGCCGGCGATGGGGCGGATGGTCACCTCGCCATCGCGCGCGCGGACGAGGATTTCGGGACTCGATCCGGTCAGCGCAAAGCCCGGCAGATCGAGAAAATAGAGGAAAGGAGACGGATTGATCCGTCGGAGCGCACGATAGAGCGCGAAGGGCGGCAGCGCGAACGGCGCGGTGAAACGCTGGGCGAGCACCACCTGAAAAATGTCGCCCGCCGCGATATACTCCTTCGCTCGCGCCACCATCTCGCCATAGCGGCCGGGCGCGAGGGTGGGGGCCAGCGCTTCGGGCGGCGCCCCCAGCGTGTCGCGCGCATCTGAGGGCAGTGGTGCGGCCAGCCGCGCCTCGATCGCATCCAGCCGCTCCTCCGCGTCGGCGATCGCTTGCGCGGGATCAAGCGTGGAGGGCCACATCGGGGCGACGAGGAACAGCGCATCGGCCAGCCGGTCGAACACCAGGATCGTCGTCGGGCGGACAAAGAACATGTCCGGCAGGCCGAGCGGATCGGCCGGCGGGCGCGGCAGCGCCTCGACCAGCCCGATCGTCTCATAGCCGAAATAGCCGACCAGGCAGGCAAGCGCGCGGGGCAGTTCGGCAGGCACCTCCGCCCGGCATTCGGCGACCAGCGCGCGCAGCGATTCCAGCGCGCCCGCGTCGCACGGCGCGAACGCTTCGCGATCGGTCAGCCATTGGCGGTTGATTGCGGCGCTGTCGCCGTCGGCGCGGAACACCAGATCGGGCGCGAGGCCGATCAGGCTATAGCGCCCACGGACCTGCCCGCCCTCGACCGATTCGAGCAGGAAATCGCCGCGGCCCGGTTCGATCGTCTTGAGCGCGGCCGATACCGGGGTATCGGTATCGGCGATGCGCCGCCGCCAGAGGAGCGCAGGCCTTCCCGCGCTAAGCCGATCGGCCGCGTCTCCGCTCACTGTCCGCCGCTGACCGGACCGCCACTGATCTGGCGCTTGGCGGCGGCGACGCCTTCCTTGTTGATCACCGTCTTCATCTCGGCGCGGACGGCGCGCGAGAATTGCTCGGCATATTCCTGCCCGGCGACCTGCGACAGGCCCCGGCGCGTCGCGGCGATCACCTGCGGGTTGCGCGATGCATCGCCCTTCACCACGTCGTTCAGATAGATGATCAGGAAGCCGACATTATTGGGCGCCTCCAACTGCTTGGCGGTGGATTTGGCCATGCTGAACATCAGCGCGATCGGCGGCGCGAGACGGCCCTGCTGCGGGGTCAGTTCGGAACGGGTGCCGCCGACCGATTCGAGCGGCGGCAGTGTCAGGCCGGTTTCGCGCAACGCCTGCGCGATCGGCGTCCCGCGGTTGATCTTCGCCACCACCTGGCGCGCGACGGTGCGCGCGGCGCGCTGCTGGCGTTCAAGCACGACCTGGCGGCTGACGACGTCGCGCACGCCGGCGAGCGGACGGGGGGTGGCGGGCACGATCGAATCGAGCCCCCACAGCACATAGCCTGCATTCTCCGGCAGGCTCGATACCTGCGGATCGTCACCCTGTTCGGCCTCGAAAGCGGCTTTCAGCACGCTTGTCAGTTCGGGCGAAGGTGTCGCTTGCGGGGCGTCGGGGTTCATCCCGTTGCTGGTGACCGCGGGCGAGGTGACCGCGTTCAGCCCGAATTTCTGCGCAGCCTCGGCGAAATTCGCTCCGCCCGATACCTCGTTCTCGATGCTGGTCACCAGATCGGACATGGCGTTGGCGGTCTTGGTGGCGGTCAGCTCGGTGACGATCTCGTCGCGCGCCTGCGCCAGCGTGCGGCCGGCGATCTGCGCGGTGTCCTCCACCCGCAGCACATGCCAGCCGAGCGGCGAGCGCACCGGCCCGGCGACGGCGCCCTTGGCTGCGGCAAAGGCCGCATCCGCGACGGCTTGTGAAGATTGCCCGGCCAGCGCCGCCTTCTCCGTGTCGTTGAGGTTGGTCGCCTCCAGCCCGGCGGCCTGCGCTGCTGCGGCCAGCGTTGCCCCGCCGCGCACGCGCTGGGCGATCGCATTGGCGCCTGCCTGATCGATCACGATCACCTGCGACAGGTCGCGCGTCTCACGCGGTGCGTATTTGGCGCGATTGGCGGTGTAGGTCTGCGCGATCTCCGCATCGGTCGGCCGCGCGGCATCCGCCACCTTGCTCGAATCGAACACCGCGTAGCGCACCACGCGCCGCTGCGGGATGGTGAAGCGCTGGATGTTGCGCTGATAGAAGGTCTGCATTTCCTGCGCGGTCGGAGTCGCGCCGGCGGGCATCGCAGCGGCCGGAATCAGCCCGAACTCGCCCTGACGGCGCTCGAGCAGCAGATTGGCATAAGGGAGGGCGATCTGCTGCGGCACCTGGCTGGCGCCGGTGATCGGCCCCATCACCTGGTTGACCAGCGTCTCGCGGGTGATGTCGGCGCGGATCTGGGCTTCGCTGATCCGTTCGGACGCCAGCACCTGGCGGAATGTCGCCGGGTCGAACTTGCCCGTTGCGCCCTGAAAGGCAGGGATGCTGGCGATGCGGCCATCCACCAGCCGATCGCTGACCCGCATGCCGTTGGCGTGGGCAAAGGCTTCCAGCGCCATGCCGTTGATGATCCGCTCAAGCGTCTGGTCCGCACCGCCGCCGGCAACGAAGGTCGCAAGGTCCAGCGTCGGCTGCTGCTGGCGCGCGGTCCGCCATTCCTGATCGACACGGTTGGCCAGCTCGGTCTGCGGCACCTCCTTGCCGGCGACCTCGGCCACCGCGCCGCCTGCACCGGTCGGCGTCCCGCCCAGATTCTGGATGTCGGTCGCGGCAAAGCCGACCGCGATCACGCCCAGCAGCACGAAGGCGAGGATGAGACCGATCTTCGAATTGAGGATGCGGCGAAAGAAGGTGATCATGAGGTGCGGTGCGCCCGGTTGCGGAGGTCAGCGGCTGCTTTAGGGGCCACAGTCTTGCGCTTCAAGCGGCGGCTGCTACCCGCCATGCGATCAATCTGGGAGAGTGGGAATGCAGCGTCGCAAGCTGATCGCGGGCAACTGGAAGATGAACGGCGTGCGCGGCGACCTGCCTGCGATCAGCGAGATCGCGCAGGCGGCGGCTTTCCATCCCGGAATCGACGTTGCGCTCGGCCTTCCCTTTACGTTGATCGAGGCGGCGGTGGCGGCGGCGCCCGGCCTCCCCATCGGCGCGCAGGACTGCCACGAGGCGGACAGCGGGGCGCATACCGGCTGCATTTCCGCGAACATGCTCAAGGATATCGGTGCGAAGTTCGTCATCGTCGGTCACAGCGAGCGGCGCGCCGACCAGCACGAGACCAGCCAGGACGCCTGGGCCAAGGCTACCGCGGCGCACCGCAACGGCTTGAACGCGATCCTGTGCTGCGGCGAAACCGAGGCCGAGCGCGACGCCGGTCGCGCCGAGCGGGTGGTGCAGGCGCAGATCGAGAAATCGCTCCCGGAAACGGCGGAAGGCGGCTGGCTGACATTGGCCTACGAGCCGCGCTGGGCGATCGGCACGGGCAGAACCCCGACGCTGGACGAGATCGCCTCGATCCACGCCATCGCGCGCGCCAAGATGCGTTCGCTGGTCGGCGACGCGGCGGATGGCATCCGGATCCTGTACGGCGGCTCGGTGACCGGCGACAATGCGGGCGCGATCCTGGCGGTCGAGCATGTCGATGGCGCATTGGTCGGTGGCGCGAGCCTGACCGCGGCGAAATTCGTGCCGATCATCGAGGCCGCTACGGCGCTCTAGCGCGCCGGGTACCGCGCCTTCAGCACCTCCCACGCCGCGCGCAGGCCGTAAGCCTCGCCGCCCTTGGGGCGACCGGCTTTGGCCGAGGGCCGCCATGCGAAGGTGTCGAAATGCGCCCAGGGCGTCGCTTTGGGCACGAACCTGCGAAGGAACAGCGCGGCGGTCACCGCGCCGGCAAAACCGCCCTCGGGCGAATTGTTGAGATCGGCGATGTCCGATTTGAGCATGTCCTCATATCCGCTCCATAGCGGCATCCGCCACAGCGGATCGGTGACCGCATCGCCCGCGGCCAGCAATTCGGCGGCCAGCGTTTCATCATTGACAAAGGTTGCCGGCAATTCCGGGCCGAGCGCCACCCGCGCCGCGCCGGTCAGCGTGGCGAAATCGAGGATCAGTTCGGGCGCATCGTCGCCCGCCTTCGCCAGCGCATCGCCCAGCACCAGCCGGCCCTCGGCATCGGTGTTGGTGACTTCGACGGTCAGCCCCTTGTGGCTGGTGAGAACGTCGCCGGGGCGGAATGCGTTGCCGGCGATGGCATTTTCGACCGCAGGGATCAGCAGGTGCAGGCGGACGGGGAGCCGCGCCTCCATGACCAGACCGGCCAGCGCGAGCGCGTGCGCCGCGCCGCCCATGTCCTTCTTCATCAGCGCCATGCCGCCACCCGGCTTGATGTTCAGCCCGCCCGAATCGAAGCAGACACCCTTGCCGACAATGGCGATGCGCGGATGCTTGGGATTGCCCCATTCAAGCTCGATCAGCCGCGGCGCGGACGTCTTGTCCGCCGCGCGCCCGACCGCGTGGATCATCGGATAGCCTTTTTCGAGATCATGGCCCTTGGTGACGGCCAGCGTCGCGCCGTGCCGTTTGGCGATGCGTTCGGCTTCGTGCTGCAAGTCGGCCGGGCCCATATCGGCGGTCGGCGTATCGACCAGATCGCGGACCAGCGCGACGGCTTCGGCCAGGCGGACCGTCTCCTCGATACGCGCCGGTTCATTGGTCAGCAGCACCCTGGGGCCGCTCTTGTCCGCCTTCTTGTACCGATCGAAGCGATGCTGCGCGAGCAGCCAGCCCAAAGCGGCGGCGCCCGGATCACCGTCTGCAAGGCGGTAGCTGCCCTCGGGCAGCGCCGACGCGCGCGAGGCGATGCGCCAGGGCGAGCCGGCCGGATCGTCGCAGACCAGCAGCGCTGACCAGTCGTCCGCCCCATCGCCGGGCAGGATCGCGGCGTTGCCGGCCTTTCCGGTCAACCCATGCGCCGCGACGCTCGCCCGCACCCGCGCGGACTGGGCGGCGAGCCAGCCGACATAATCATCTGGGTGGACGACATGGAGGGTACGCGCGGACTGGCCGCGATCGGGCTTAAGCAGGGAGGCGAAATCGGTCATCGCCGTCCCTTAGGTTATTCCTCCGGCGGTTTCGAGCCGTGCTGCAAGGTTGGTCGCGCGGCGGCGACGGAGTCCGCGCATCCAGGAAACAATCAGCAGCGCGGCGACGACCGCGCCCGTGTCCGCGACCCAATCGAGGATGTCGCAATCGCGGTAGAGCGCCGGGATCGATTGCACCAGCTCGATCAGCGCGCCGAGGAACGAGAGGCGCTCACCAATTCGGACCAGCGGAGTCTTCGGATAAGCGATGGCGGCGAATATCGCGAGCACCGCGAACGCCGTCATGTGCTGATATTTGTCGTTGATATTGTCGAGCAGGTGCGGCGGATGAGGCAGTGTCGCCATGATCACGGCCACCAGCACCGCTGCCCAGAAGACCAGCGGCAGACCGCGGCGCGATGCGCGGACGGGGTGAGACATCTCCATCGGATCAGGCCGCGACGGGCACGCCGAACAGATCGTGCTCGTCTGCGTCCTCGATCTCGACCCGGACGATATCGCCCATCGTGAGATGCCCCGCGTCGCGCAGGTGGACTTCGCCGTCGATTTCCGGCGCATCGGCCTTTGACCGGCCGGTGGCGCCGCCCTCTTCATCGACTGCGTCGAGGATGACATCGAGCGTGCGGCCGATCTTGGCCTGCAGCTTGGCGGCTGAGATGCGGGCGGTCAGCTCCATCAGGCGGGCGTAGCGTTCCTCCTTGACTTCCTCGGGCACCGGATCGGGCAGGGCGTTAGCGGCGGCCCCCTCGACGGGCTCGAAGCGGAACGCGCCGACGCGGTCGAGCTGCGCCTCCTCCAGCCAGTCCATCAGATACTGGAAATCCTCCTCGGTCTCGCCGGGAAAACCGACGACGAAGGTCGATCGGATGGTGAGATCGGGCGCGACCTCGCGCCAGCGGTGGATGCGTTCGAGCACCTTCACGTCGTTCGCCGGGCGGCGCATCGCGCGCAGCACCTTGGGGCTGGCGTGCTGGAACGGAATGTCGAGATAGGGGAGCACCAGCCCCTCCGCCATCAGCGGGATGACGCGATCGACATGGGGGTAGGGGTAGACATAATGCAGCCGCACCCATGCGCCCAGTGAGCCCAGTTCGCGGGCCAGATCGGTCATGTGCGGCACCACCTCGCGGCCTTGCCATTCGCGCGGCTGGTCGCGGATATCCACGCCATAGGCCGAGGTGTCCTGGCTGATGACCAGCAATTCCTTCGTCCCCGCCGCAACCAGCTTCTCCGCCTCGCGCAGGATCGCATCAGGCCGGCGCGACACGAGATCGCCGCGGATCGAGGGGATGATGCAGAAGGCGCAACGGTGATTGCAGCCCTCTGAAATCTTCAGATAGCTGTAATGCCGCGGGGTCAGCTTCAGCCCGCCATCGGGCACCAGATTGAGAAAGGCGTTGGGCGGCATCGGCGCGTGATCGTGGACCGCGCCGACCACCGCCTCATATTGATGCGCCCCACTGATTGCGAGGACACCCGGGAAGCGCGCGCGGATCATCTCCGCTTCCTGGCCAAGGCAGCCGGTGACGATGACGCGGCCGTTTTCCGCGATCGCCTCGCCGATCGCCTCCAATGATTCCTCCTTGGCGGAATCGAGGAAACCGCAGGTGTTGACCACCACCACGTCCGCGCCGGCATAGTCGGGCGACAGGCCATAGCCGTCCGATCGGAGCTTGGTCAGGATGCGCTCGCTGTCGACCAGCGCCTTGGGACAGCCGAGCGAAACCATCCCCACCTTGGGGGTGTCAGGAAATTGCGTTGCCATGATCGGCCGCGCACATAGGCGAACAGGCGCGATTTTGGAAGGGGGGCGCGGCACTTCCCGTCTGCGCGGGACAGGCGTATCGTACCGGAAGCGCAACAAAAGGGGAGGTGACGATGGGAACCGAGATTCATTGGCTGGCGGTGCTGGTCGCGGCGGTGGCGGGATTTCTCGTCGGCGGGCTGTGGTACGGCCCGCTGTTCGGCAAGGCTTGGCAGGCGGCGCGCGGGCTGAGCGACGAGGCACTGAAGGACGGCGCGAACATGCCGCTGATCTTCGGGCTGACGTTCCTGCTTAACGTCGTGTCCGCCTTCGTGCTCGATCACACGCTCGGCACCTATGGCGATCCGGACATGTCGCTGTCGCTGATGATCGCAGGCGGGATCGCGCTGGGGTTCGTCATCCCGGCGATGGGGGTGAACTATCTGTTCTCGCGCATGTCGCTCAAGCTGTTCCTGATCGATGCGGGGTATTGGCTGGTGATCTATTGCCTGATGGGCGCGATCCTGGATCTGCTGTCGTAATGGCGATCAGGCGGGCGCGCGGAAGATGAAGAACGCGCCCGCCGCGATCAGCGCGAAGCCGATCAGGTGGTTGGCGCTGATCTTCTGGTCGAGATAGGTGACTGAGAAGATAGCGAACACGCCCAGCGTGATCACTTCCTGCATGCCTTTCAGTTGCGCTGCCGAATAGACGTTGCTGCCCAGCCGGTTGGCGGGGACGGCGAGGAGATATTCGGGCAGCGCGATCAGCCAGCTGACGAGGATCGCGGCCAGGATCGGCGATTGCTTGTACTTCAGATGCCCGTACCAGGCGAAGGTCATGAAGATGTTGGAGCCGATCAGCAGCAGGATCGGCACGATGCGGGACATGTCGGGCATGACGGATCCTATGCGGGCTGGCGGGTGACGATCTCCACGATCACATCACCGGCCATCATCGCCTGCGCCGCGGGATCGGAGAAGCTGTGGGGCTCATCACCGCGATAGAGGCGCACGCCGAGGCCGGTGGCGATGGCGGAGAGTGGCTTGCCGACTTCGTTCGGGTGAACCATCCGTTCCTTCAGCGCAACGCGCCCGTCGATCGCCGCGAGGTCCGAGAGATATTCGGCGATGTGCGGGCCGTGGCATGATCCCGCCAGCAGCAGGCCGGCGAAGCTGACCGGGTTGATCACGGTCGTCGCCCCAGCCGCGCGTGCGGGCAGTTCGTTGTCCTCCGCGTTCACCGTCACGCTGATCCGCAGATCGGGCGCGAGATGGTGCGCGGTCAGCGTGATCAGGATCGAGGTATCATCGCGCCCCGCTGAAACGATCATCGACCGGGCGCGGTCGATCTTGACGTCCATCAGCGTCTGGTCACGCGTGGCATCGCCCTGCAGCACGTTGCAGCCGATCTTTTCGGCGCGTTCCAGCGCCTCGGCCTCGCAATCGACGACGACCAGCTCGGCCGGATCGGTGCCGCGCGCGATCAGTTCGTCGACCGCCTCCGAATTGCTGACGCCGAAGCCGGCGACGATGATGTGGTTATGCAGGTTTCGCTGGATCAGGGTCATGCGCCATTTGTCCCATGTGCGGCGGAAAACGAAGCTGTAGGCCGTGCCGACGAACAGCAGGATGACGAACACGCGGATCGGCGTGACGATCAGCGCGTCGAACAGGCGGGCCCGCTCGGTGACCGGCGCGATGTCGCCATAGCCCGTCGTGGTGATCGATATCATCGTGAAATAGACCACGTCGGAAAAGCTGATCTGACCGTCATAATTGTCGCGCAGGCCGGCCCGGTCGATCCAGTGGACGCCGACCGCGATGCCGACCAGCCCCAGCACGATCAGCACGCGCCAGCCGATCGATACCCAGACCGGCGTCGTCGATGCGCGCTTCAATGTGGTGTAGCCGCGATTGCGGCGCGGGGCGATCATGCGCCTGTCTGGCGCGAAATGCGTCCGGCGCGCAAGCCGTTAGCCGCGATAGGCCGCGGCAAGGTTTTCCAGCGATTCATGGTGGGTCAGGTCGAGGTGCAGCGGCGTCACCGAAATCCACCCGTCCGCCACCGCTTCGAGATCGGTGAGGTGCCCGGGCGTGTGCTCGGTCAGGCCCAGGCCGAACCAGTAATAGGGATAGCCCCGCGGATCGACGCCCTTGACGATCGCCGACCGGCCATAGTCGTGAAAGCCCTGCTTGGCGATCTTGATGCCCTGGATCGCCTCGGGCGCGAGCGCGGGGAAGTTGATGTTGACCAGCGTGCGGTGCGGCATGTCCATGCCGATCAGCGGGGCAAGCACCCGGTCGCCCCAGGCTTCCGCAGCGGCGAAGGGCACGGTGTCGCCCATGCCCTCGCGCGAATAGCTCTGGCTGAGCGCGATCGCCGGAATGCCCGCGAGCGCCGCCTCCATCGCGGCGGAGACGGTGCCCGAATAGGTCACGTCCTCGGCGATGTTGGCGCCGCGATTGACCCCCGAGAGCACCAGATCGGGCTGGCCGATATCGGCCAGCACCACCTGGAGCCCCATCATCACCGAATCGGTCGGGGTGCCGGTGACCGAGAATCGCCGTTCGCCGTGTTTCCTGAGGCGCACGGGGCGGGTGAGGGTGAGCGAATGGCCCGCGCCCGATTGCTCCTCGGACGGCGCGACAACCCATACATCGTCTGAAAGACGGGCGGCAAGCGCCTCCAGAACCTTAAGTCCGGGGGCGTAGATGCCATCATCGTTGGTGACCAGGATACGCATCATTCGGCCCTTGCAGGAGAGGAAAAGACGTGGACGCTGTTCCCGTCGGGATCGAGCAGGACGATCGATCGCATCGGCGGCTGCGCATCGTCGAACGGGCCGGCGACGATCGTCACCCCCATCGCCTTCCAGCGCGGCAGCATTGCATCGACATCGCCGATCGCAAATCCGGACTTGAAATAGCCGAGCCGCCGGTTGGCCTGTTCGGCCGGCACTGCCGCCGACGGAAGTTCGCGGATTTCAAGCGTTGCGGGCGGACCGTCAAGGATGAGCATCAGCGGCCGGTCGGCCGTCTTGGCGATGGTGCGCACAATCCGAAGATCGAATGCCCGAACGTACCAGTCGGCAATGCGTCCGGCGTCCTTCGTGACGATTGCGGCGAACCCCTTGGCCTCGGCAGCGACCGGTACCGTAGCGAACGCGAAAGCGATGATGATCGCCGCCGCCCGGCGCATCATTTGGGTTCCAGCCGTGTCAGCCCGCCCAGCCACGGCGCGAGCGCCTTGGGCAGATCGACCGTTCCGTCCGCCTGCTGGCCATTCTCCAGCACCGCGACCAGCGTGCGGCCGACCGCGAGGCCTGAGCCGTTCAGCGTATGGACGAAGCGCGTGCCCTTCTCGCCTTCGGGGCGATAGCGCGCATTCATGCGGCGGGCCTGGAAATCGCCGGTGTTGGAGACGCTGCTGATTTCGCGATACGCGTTCTGGCCGGGCAGCCACACCTCCAGATCCCAGGTCTTGCGCGCGCCGAAACCCATGTCGCCGGCGCATAGCAGCATGCGGCGATAGGGCAGTTCGAGCGCCTCGAGGATCGCCTCGGCCGCCTCGACCATGCGGAGATGCTCGGCCTCCGATTCCTCGGGCGTGGTGATCGCGACCAGCTCTACCTTCTCGAACTGGTGCTGGCGGATGAACCCGCGCGTGTCGCGCCCCGCCGATCCCGCTTCCAGCCGGAAGCAGGGTGTGAGCGCGGTGTAGCGCAAGGGCAGCGTATCGGCGGCAAGTATCTGTTCGCGCACCAGGTTGGTCAGGCTGACTTCGGCGGTGGGGATCAGAAACCGGTCCCCGTCGGTCTTGAACAGATCGTCCTCGAACTTCGGCAGCTGGTTTGTCCCGAACACGGCGTCCCGGTTGACCAGCAACGGCGGCGCGACTTCGGTGAAGCCGCGCTCGGTCGTCTGAAAATCGAGCATGAACTGGCCGAGCGCGCGGTGCAGCCGCGCCATCTGGCCGCGCAACACGGTGAAGCGCGCGCCGGAAATCGCAGCACCGCCCTCGAAATCCATGCCCAGCGCGGGGCCGAGATCGGCATGCTCCTTCGGCGTGAAATCGAAACTGCGCGGGGTGCCCCATCGTTTTTGCTCGATGTTGCCGGCTTCGTCCTCACCGTCGGGTACATCATCGGCGGGCAGGTTGGGGATGGCGGCCAATGTCGCGTCGAGGTCGATCCCAATCTTGCGGGCTTGCTCCTCGGTCGCAGAGGTGATGTCTTGGCGAAGTGATGCCTTTTCAAGCAGTTCTTTCGCTAGAGCATCGTTTTTCGTCGCCTTAGCTCGACCAATTTCCTTCGACAGGGCGTTCCGCTTGGCGACCTCTTCTTGGACAGCAGTCAGAAATCTTCTGCGCTCGGCATCTTGTTCTATTAGTACAGCCGCTATCGGGGCCAAACCACGCTTCGCCAAGGCGGCGTCGAAACCTTCCGGATTCTCTCGGATCAGGCGAATATCGTGCATGGGCGCGGGCTATGACCGGACCATCGCTATGGCGCAACCCTTAGCCCCAGGGTGCGTTCACAGGAGGCATAACAAAACAAGAGGAGACCCTTATGCAGCTTCCCCACAAGAGCTTCGTCGTGGTGGCCGACGGCCGCAAGATGCTGTTCTTCCGCAATGAGGGCGATGCGATGCACCCCAATCTGGTGATCGAACGCGTGCGCGAGCAGGACAATCCCGAATCGAGCACGCAGGGCACCGATTCGCCGGGACGGACCTTCGCCAGCAACGGCACCGGCCGCAGCGCTTATGAGGAAACCGATTGGCACCAGCTGGAGGAGGACCGCTTCGCCGCCGAGACCGCCGAGCTGCTCAAGAAGCGGGCGCTGCGTAACGATTATGACGCGCTGTTCGTCGTCGCGCCGCCCAGGACGTTGGGCGAGCTGCGCAAGCATTATCACAAGGAAGTGAGCGGGCGGCTGGTCGGCGAGCTGGACAAGGACCTGACCGGGCATCCGGTGGACCAGATCGAGAAGATCCTGATCGCCGCCTGATCGGCGCCCAATCAGCGGATGCAATCGGGGGGCGCGGAAAAGGGATAACCGCGCCCCCTTTGGAGGCGGCTCAGGCCGCCTTTTTCTTTGCCCAGCGCTGGCGGGCGACGAGCCCTGCCGCTGCCGCGCCGAACAACAATATCACTGGTGGTGCCGGGACCGGCGTCGGCGGCTCTCCGCCCGACGAGGACGACGGCGGCTTGGGCGGGTGCCATCCACCCGTCGAGCTGACATTGCCCGACGATGACGAGCTGGTGGAGCTCGATGTCGAGGAGGAGGTCGACGAAGAGGTCGAGCTCGACGTGGACGACGAGGTCGAGACGTTGCCGCTCGACGAGGATGTGCTCGACACATTGCCCGAAGACGAGGTGCTGGAGACGTTGCCGCTCGAGGTCGACGAAGTGCTCGACACGCCCCCGGTCGAGGTCGATGAGCCGCCCGACGAGGTGGAGGTCGATCCGCCCGAAGAGGTCGACGAGATCACGATGTTCCCGCCCGAGCTGCTGCCGCCGCCGCCGAAGAACCCGCCGGCGAAGAACCCGCCGCCGCCGCCAAAGCCGCCCGATCCGCCGATCACCACGGGCATGCCGCCCGATCCCCCGACAAAGCCTTCACCCGAAGGCAGCGGCACGGGGACCGGCGCATAGGGCGCGGCGAGCGGGACGGGCGCGCCCTGCGATGTGACGGTGACCACCGATGGCGCGCAATTGGCCGCGGTCTGCACCCGGCGCTTCTTGGGGAGGGCGCGGGCGACACGCGTGCGCGGCGCAGCCTTGGCGCTGGCCTTGGCCGATTTCACCACCGCCGGGCGGGGTCTTTCCGCGTAATGCACGGCGCCACCGCCGACGACGGCGCCGCCGCATGCGCATGCACAGAGTTTCGCCAAGGCCATCCGAACAGACATCGCTTTGCACTTTCGCTATCCCGTCTCACCGGCAAAGGCCTGGCGGCCCAATCGGTTCGACACCCTCGATGATCCACACAGGTCAGAGGGGAAGCGCTACCGCAAGCGGGTTAACCAGGATTGCATGACCCATTTTCGGACTTTTCGCGCGAAGCCGCAAAACAACGTGGTTAATGTCCCGCAGTGGAACGGAATTTTGGCTTTCCAAGGGATGAAGACCGGGTTCAGACCTCTGCAACCTCCTTTGCGGTAGGGCGTGCAGCAGTGTCGCTTGTCGGCGCACCGGCGTCTGGGTATAGGCGCGCCCAAGCGGTTGGGGATCAGAGGCGAATCCATTCGCCCGGCCTTTCCCGCCAGGAGTGGAACGGAGACGGGGCATGGCGACGGTATTGCGAATGGCGGACCAATTCGAAGCGATTGACGACCTTGGAGTCGGGGACGACGGCTACCGGCCAAGTGCCGACGAACCCTTCATGAATTTGCGCCAGCAGCGCTACTTCCGAAGCAAGCTGATCGCATGGAAAGAGGCGATACTCCGCGAATCGCAAGGGACATTGTCCCAGCTCCAGGCCGATCCGCTGCGCGAGGCCGATCTGACCGACCGCGCATCGAGCGAGACCGATTGGTCGATCGAACTGCGCACGCGCGACCGCCAGCGAAAACTCATCTCCAAGATCGAAGCCGCGCTGCGCCGCATCGACGAAGGCGAATATGGCTATTGCGAAGTGACCGGCGAACCGATCTCGCTGGCCCGGCTGGAGGCCCGGCCGATCGCGACGATGACCGTCGAGGCGCAAGAGAGGCATGAACGGAACGAGAAGATTTCCCGCGACGAATGAGTCGCCTTAACGGTTCCAAAAGGCTTGGAGGGTAGGGTTCCGGGTCTGTCGCAAGCTGGGTCGCCCTTGGAATGAAGCCGATTACGAAGCAGTCCGAACCACCGCGCACATCGCAGCGCTCGCAGCGCCGTGACAGCCTGTTGTTGCGTGCAGAGGTGCGGTCGCTCGACGGACATGACGCGATCGCCGCGATCGTCCGCAATCTTTCCGCGGGCGGCATGATGGCGGAAAATGAATTTGTCTATCCGGTGGGCACGCTGGTCGAGGTGCAATTGCGCAACCTGGGCGCGGTGACCGGCCGGGTCGCCTGGACCGTGGAAAACCGGATGGGCATCGCCTTCGATCGGGAAATCGATCCCGCCGCGGCGCGCAAGCCGATGCTCAAGACATCAAATCTTGGGCCCAAGCGCACCAAGCCGATTCGGTCTATCCTGGAATAGGACTGGCCTGGAATAGGACTGGCCTGGAATAGGACTGGCCTGGAATAGGACTGGCCTGGAATAGGGCGGGCCGCCCCGTCGGGACGGCCCGATAATCTCAGGTGAGGATGATTTCTTCCTTCACTCGCAATTTCTGCTTTTTCAGCATGGCGAGCGTTGCCGTATCGGGCAGCGGACGATGTTCCTCGTCATGGATCTTCCGGTCGAGCGTGGCGTGTTTTGCCTGGAGAGCGGCGATGTGCGCGGTTTCCATCAGGACGGGGCTCCTTTTTTTCCGGGTTGGGTGACAAATAGATCACGAATCGCTCTCGCTGTCGCCCCCGTTCAGCGGCTAAAGCGATGGACGCGACCGGAACGGCGACGATCTGCCGGCGCGCACGACGGGCCGGTAGGTGGCGGCGTTGAAACAGGGGTGGCGGATGGGCGAAGCCGAAACACGCAAGCGGCTGGAATTGCTCAGACAGGAACATCGCGATCTCGACAGCGCGATCGCGGCGCTTACTGAACAGGTGCTGCACGATCAGCTGCAAATGGCGCGCCTGAAAAAGCGCAAGCTGCGGCTGCGTGACGAGATCGCGTCGATCGAGGACAATCTCGTGCCCGACATCATCGCCTGACCAGAATCGGGACTCGGTTAACCGATTCCCCGCCTGTGCAACTTCGATATGGTGTGCCAGCGTAGCCGCCATGAACGGGCTTTCGGGAAGCGGCGCGCAACTCACCCGCCGGGTGATCGATGCGCATTATGTCGAGGCGATGGTGCTCGCCGACGAGGCGCGGGGCTATTTCGATCAGGCCGGGCGCGACGACCGGACGCACCTCGATCCGGTGCTGCGGGTGTCATTCGCCTGCGAATCGCTCAAGGTCACGACGCGATTGATGCACGTGATTGCCTGGCTGCTGACCCAGCGGGCGGTGGACGCGGGCGAGATCAGCGCGGCGGCGGCGCAAAGCCCGTCGCGCCGGCTGGGCGCGCCGGCGATCAGCGACTCGGCGATACTGGCCGCATTGCCCCCCCGTGCGCGCGACATCGTCGATGCCAGCGCCGAACTGTTCGATCGAATCGCGCGGCTGGACGGCGAACTGGCGCGCGAGAATGATGGCAGCCCGGTCCACGCGCTGCGCGCCCGGCTGAGCGGGGCCTTCTAGAAGCGCCCGCTGCTCGCGGCCATGCGCGTGCGGGCCGCGCGATATTCCTCGGCCAGTCGCGCCACGCGCTCGGCGATCGGCTCCACCGCCTTGACCGCGCCGATGCCCTGGCCCGATCCCCAGATGTCGCGCCAGGCCTTCGCCTTGCTGCCCTCGTTGCCGCCGAAGTTCATCGTCTTGAGATCGCCCTCGGGCAGATTGTCGGGGTCCAGCCCCGCGGCGGTGATCGATCCGCGCAGATAATTGCCGTGCACGCCGGTGAACAGGTTGGAATAGATGATGTCGGCCGCGCGCCCATCGACGATGCCCTGCTTGTACCCTTCCATCGCATTGGCCTCTTCGGTCGCGATGAAGGGTGAACCGATATAGGCGAAGTCTGCGCCCATCGCCTGCGCGGCCAGGATCGCGCCGCCATTGGCGATCGCGCCGGACAGCGCCAGCGGCCCATCGAACCACTCACGGATTTCCTGGATCAGCGCGAAGGGGGAAAGGCG
>JAESGW010000713.1_pt1 | contig 17523 bp, 16 predicted proteins | sample 9269791 | NCBI WGS metagenome assembly JAESGW01 (sample SAMN16773120, study PRJNA677053) | algae metagenome | isolation source: Aphanocapsa lilacina HA4352-LM1 and co-occurring heterotrophs from near cave... | place: USA: Maniniholo cave, near Haena, Kauai, HI | collected 2009-07-28 | reverse complement strand
CCGCGCCACGCCACGAAGGCCAGCACGGCGATCACCGTGACGATGAGGGCGCCGGTCATGCCGCCGAACGAGCGCGTGTACCGACTCGGCTGTCCCTGCCCACTCACGCCGCCCATCATCCCAGCCCGCCCGAAGCAGCAGGCGGCCGGCACAGCCGGATCCGCACGAGCGGAGGATAGCGGGGCAGGATGTCCGCAGGTGCGGCATACTCACAGGGTGATCACCTACCGACTGGCGGAGGCCGCCGAGATCCTGGCCGTGAGCGACGACACCGTACGCCGCTGGGTCGACGCCGGCCGGCTGCCGTCGAGCCGCACGGAGGGGCGCGCGACGGTGACCGGGCCCGACCTCGCCGAGCTGGCCGAGCAGCTCGTCGAGTCGGGCGAGGTCGCCGAGCGCGACCGCACGCACGCCGGCGCCGTCAGCGCCCGCAACCGGATGAGCGGGATCGTCACCCGGGTCAAGCGCGACCACGTGATGGCGCAGGTGGAGATGATCTGCGGGCCGTACCGGGTCGTGTCGCTCATGAGCAGCGACGCCGCCGACGAGCTGGGCCTCGAGCCCGGCGTACGCGCCATCGCCAGCGTGAAGTCCACCAACGTGGTGGTGGAGGTGCCGCGGTGAGGCGGCTCGCCGCACTCGTCCTGCTGCTGCCCCTCGCCGCCTGCGGGGGCGGTGACGAGGACCGGACGATCACCGTGCTCGCCGCCGCGAGCCTCACCGAGACCTTCACCGAGCTCGCGGAGAGGTTCGAGGACGAGCACCCGGGCGTCGACGTCGAGCTGGTCTTCGGCTCCTCGACCACCCTCGCCGAGCAGGCGGTCGACGGGGCGCCCGGCGACGTCCTGGCGACCGCCGACGAGACGTCCATGGCGCTCGCCGAGGACGGCAACGCCCTCGCGGAGGCGCCGGACGCGTTCGTCAGCAACGAGATCGCGCTCGTCACCCCGCCCGACAACCCGGCCCGGATCTCCGACCTCTCCGACCTCGACGACCCGGACGTCGACTACGTCGTGTGCGCCGACACCGCCCCGTGCGGCGACGTGGCCGGTGCGGTCCTGGAGGACGCGGGGGTCACGGCACCGCCGGCCAGCGAGGAGGTCGACGTCAAGGCCGTGCTGGCCCGGGTCGTCCAGGGCGAGGCCGACGCCGGCCTCGTCTACCGCACCGACGCCGTGGCGGCGGGCGACGAGGTCGCCGAGGTCTCCTCGGACGACACCGACACCTACACGAGCGCCTACGCCACCACCTACCTCGTCGCCCGCCTCGGCGGCGACGATGCGGAGCGCGCCGACCTGGCCGCCGAGTTCGTGACGCTCGTGCGCAGCAACGAGGCCTTCGAGGTCTTCACCGAGGCCGGCTTCGGCGGGATCGTGCGCGAGTGACCGGCCCCCGCCTGGGCCGCGCCCCGTACGCCCTGCTCGTGCCGGCGGCGATCGGCGTGGCGCTGCTCGTCGTCCCCCTCGTCACGCTCGTCCTCGACACCGCGTGGCGCACCCTGCCCGAGCACCTCGGCTCGGAGGTCGTGCGCGAGGCGCTGGGCATCACCGCCGTGAGCAGCCTGCTGACGGTCGTCGGGTGCGTCGTCCTCGGCACCCCCCTCGCCTGGCTCCTGGCTCGCGTCGACTTCCGCGGTCGCCGCGTCGTGCGCGCGCTCGCGCTGGTCCCCCTCGTCCTGCCCCCGGTGGTGGCCGGCGTCGCCCTCGTCACCGCGCTCGGACGCAGCGGCCTGATCGGGCAGCACCTCCCCTTCTCGATCCCCTACACCCTGTCGGGCGTCGTGCTCGCCCACACCTTCGTCTCGCTGCCGTTCTACGTCCTGGCCGTCGAGGGCGCGCTGCGCACGCACGGGGCGTCGTACGACGTGGTCGCCGCGACGCTGGGCGCCGACCGGTGGACGACCTTCCGCCGGGTGACCCTCCCCCTGGCCGCGCCGGGGGTGCTGGCCGGGAGTGCGCTGGCGTGGGCGCGCAGCCTGGGCGAGTTCGGCGCGACGATCACCTTCGCCGGCAACTACCCCGGCACCACCCAGACCATGCCGAGCCTGATCTACGTCGCCCTCAACAGCGACCCCGCCGTCGCGCGCACCCTCAGCCTGATCCTGCTCGCGCTGTCGGTGGGCGTGCTCGTGCTGCTCCGCGAGCGATGGGCGGTGGCGCGGTGATGCGCGTGGAGGCCGACCTGCCGGGCCGCGTACGCGCCGACGTGACGGCCGAGGCGGGCGAGGTCCTGGTCGTGATCGGACCCAACGGGGCCGGCAAGTCCAGCCTGCTCCGGGTCGTGGCCGGACTCGAGCCCGGTCGCGTGGTCGTCTCCGGCCGCGACTGGACCGGCCTCGACGTGCCGCAGCGCCGGGTGGGCTACGTCTTCCAGGACCAGAGCCTGTTCCCACACCTGTCCGCTCTCGACAACGTGGCGTTCGGGCCGCGGGCGCGTGGCCGCGACCGCGCGGACGCCGACCGCACCGCCCGCGACTGGCTCGAGCGCTTCGGGATCGCCGCCCTCGCGGACCGCCGACCCCATGAGCTGTCGGGCGGCCAGGCCCAGCGCGTCGCGATCGCCCGCGCGCTCGCCACCGAGCCCGACGTGCTGCTGCTCGACGAGCCCTTCGCCGGACTCGACGTCTCGGTCCAGATGGCGCTGCGCATCGAGCTCGACCGGCACCTGCGCGACTTCACCGGCGTCGCGCTGCTCGTGACCCACGACGCGATCGACGCGCTGACCCTGGCCGACCGGGTGCTCGTGCTCGACGCCGGGGAGGTGGCCCAGGCCGGACCGCCGGCGGAGGTCGCCGCCGAGCCCCGTACGCCCCACGTGGCGCGCCTCGTCGGCCTCAACCTCGTCGCCGACGGCGAGGAGATGATCGCCTTCACCCCCGACTCCGTGGTGGTCTCGCTCCACGAGCCCGAGGGCTCGACCCGGCTGCGGTGGCGCGGCCCGGTCGCGTCGCTCGCGCCGCACGGCGACGCCGTACGCCTGCTGGTCCACGCCTCCCCCGACCTGCTCGCCGACCTCACCCCGGCCGCCGCGACCGAGCTTGGCCTGGTGCCGGGGCGCGAGGTGTGGCTGTCGGCCAAGGCGACCGCGGTGAGCCGCTACCCGGCGCGTCGATAGCATGCGCGCCATGAGCGCCACCTCCTCCCAGCTCGCCCCGATGCCCGAACGCAACCTCGCCCTCGAGCTGGTGCGCGTCACCGAGGCGGCCGCCATGGCGGCCGGTCGCTGGGTCGGCCGCGGGGACAAGAACGACGCCGACGGCGTCGCCGTCGAGGCGATGCGCCACATGATCTCCACGGTGGAGATGCGCGGCACGGTCGTCATCGGCGAGGGCGAGAAGGACAACGCCCCGATGCTGTTCAACGGTGAGGAGGTCGGCGACGGCACCGGCGCCGAGTGCGACGTCGCGGTCGACCCGATCGACGGCACCACCCTCACCGCCAAGGGCATGAGCAACGCCATCTCGGTGCTCGCGGTCTCGCCGCGCGGCTCGATGTACGACCCGAGCGCCGTGTTCTACATGGACAAGCTCGCCACCGGCCCGGAGGCAGCCGACGTCGTCGACATCCGCCTGCCGGCCGAGGAGAACATCGCTCGCGTCGCCAAGGCCAAGGGCCTCTCGGTCCACGACGTCACCGTCGTCCTGCTCGACCGGCCGCGGCACGCGCGGCTCGTCGAGGAGATCCGCGAGACCGGCGCGCGCATCAAGTTCATCACCGACGGCGACGTCGCCGGCGCGATCATGGCCGCCCGTCCCGACACCGGCGTCGACCTGATGCTCGGCATCGGCGGCACGCCCGAGGGCATCATCACCGCCTGCGCGATGAAGTGCATCGGCGGCACGATCCAGGGCCAGCTCTGGCCGCAGGACGACGAGGAGCGCCAGCGCGCGCTCGACGCCGGCCACGACCTCGACCCCGACGTCGTGCTCGGCACCGACGACCTCGTCACCGGCGACGACGCCTTCTTCGTCGCCACCGGCATCACCGACGGCGAGCTGATGCGCGGCGTGCGCTACCGCGGGGAGGGCGTCACGACGCACTCGCTGGTGATGCGCTCGCGCAGCGGCACGGTGCGCTCGATCACCGCCGAGCACCGGCTCTCGAAGCTACGCGCTCTGTCCTCGATCGACTTCGACAGCTGAGGACACCCGGCCCGCCCGCAGCGCCGCCGAGACGGCGGTGATCACGGCGGGATCGAACGCCATCCCCACGTGCGAGGAGCGCACCTCGACCGCGGTCGCCACAGGGTCGATGCAGGCACGCCAGTCGACGATGCCGTCGCGGCGGGAGAAGATCGCGGTGAAGTCGATGCCGTCCGGCAGCGGAGCACGCGCCTGGTCGAAGCTCTCCCGCGCGCAGTGACCGGCGACGCAGTCCTCAGCCATCAGGCGCCGCATCCCGGCACGGTTGAGCCGCACCAGCAGGTCGACGCTGCGGGCCAGCGACGCGTGGTGCGCACCGGGCGCGAGCATCGGGCTGCCCATCGTGACGATGCCGGCGACGAGGTCGGGACGACGCGCCGCGACACCCCGGGCCAGCATCCCGCCGAGGCTGTGGCCGACGATCCGCACCCGGGCGCCGCGCCGCTGCGCGATCTCCTCGAGCCGCTCCTCGAGCTGCGCCGCCGCGCCGAGGGTGCAGCCCACGTTGGCGCGTACGTCGGCGCGGTAGGTGCGGAAACCCTGGTGGCGCAGCGAGCGGCTCATCGGCCCGAGCGAGGAGTCCCCCGCCAGGAACCCCGGCACCAGCAGCACGGGCTCGCCCACCCGCACGGGCCGCGAACCCAGGGGCGTACGCCGGCGCTCGCCGCGGGCGGTGAAGGCGTGCGCCGCGTAGCGGCCGACCTCGGTGACCAGAGATCCCTCGCGCAGCACGGCCGCCACGGAGGGCTGTGAAAAGCCTTCCGGCGTCAGGAATGCCGCCACTGTGCGCTGGGTCACAATCATCGAACATAGCCCAGAGGCCGCAAGGAATGGGGGATGTCGCTCACGTTGCCTTCTTGTGGGGACGGTCGTCGTGTTCACTGGGGGCATGTCACCCCGCCGTACCTCCACCGAGGCGCCCGCCGTCTCCGACGAGCTCTTCGCGCCGGTCGGCAACGAGGTGGAGCTCTGCTACCAGACCTTCGGCGACCCCGACGGCGAGCCGCTGCTGCTCGTGATGGGCCTCGGCGGCCCGATGAACTGGTGGGACACCGACCTCTGCCTCAGGCTCGCCGCGGCCGGCTTCCACGTCGTGCGCTACGACAACCGCGACACCGGCCGGTCGACGCGGATCCGGGCGCGGGTGACCCGCGGCCAGCTGGTCCGCGCGTTCGGCGGACGCCGGACCCGCGCGCCGTACTCGATGTCGGACCTCGCCGGCGACGCGGTCGCCCTGATGGACCACCTCGGCTGGGACTCCGCGCACGTCGCCGGCATCTCGATGGGGGGCATGATCGTGCAGACCGTCGCCGTCGAGCACCCGACGCGGGTGCGGTCGCTGACCAGCATCATGTCCACGACCGGCCGGCGCACCGTCGGCTGGCAGGACCCGCGGATCATCCCAGCGCTGCTCGCACCCCGCAAGGCCGGGCGCGAGTCGTACGTCGCGACCAGCGTGGCCTTCTGGGGCGTCATCGGGTCGCCCGCCTGGCCCGCGTCCCCCGAGCGACTGGCCGAGCGCGCCGGCGAGACCTTCGACCGCGGCTACAGCGCGAGCGGGACCATGCGCCACATGCTGGCCGTCCTCGAGCAGCCCGACCGCACGCAGCGGTTGCGCAGCCTGCGGGTGCCCGCGCTCGTCGTGCACGGCACGGCCGACAAGATGGTCCACCTCAGCGGCGGCCGCTCGACGGCGGCGGCGATCCCGGGCGCCGAGCTGGTGACCGTCGACGGGATGGGCCACGACCTGCCGCCCGAGCTGTTCGACACGCTCGTCGAGGCGATCGGGCGCACCGCCGACCGGGCGTCCTGACCCGGCTCGATCAGAGGCGGTGGGCTCCCGCCGCAGGGACCGCGGTGAAGAGCGCCGGCTCGCCGAAGCCGCCGTCGGCGAAGGCGGCGCGCACGGCCTCGCCCGCCGACCCGACCGACTCCTCGGGCACGAGCCCGATCACGCAGCCGCCGAACCCGCCGCCGGTCATCCGCGCGCCGAGCGCACCGGCCTCGTGCATCGCGTCGACGGCGGTGTCGACCTCCGGCACGGTGATGCGGAAGTCGTCGCGCATCGAGACGTGCGAGGCGGTCAGCAGCGGCCCGATCTCGGGCAGCCGGCCCTCGTCGAGCAGCCGCACCACCGACAGCACCCGGTCGTCCTCGGTGACGACGTGGCGGACGTAGCGCCGCAGCTCGTCGTCGTGGAGCTGTGCCAGCGCGTCGTCGAGGCCGGCGGCCGTGACGTCGCGCAGGGCGGGCACGCCGAGCCGGCGCGCGGCCTCCTCGCAGCCGCTGCGGCGGGCGCCGTACTCGCCGTCGGAGTGCTGGTGCGGCGCTCGGGTGTCGGCGACCAGCACCGCCAGGCCGCTGCCCGGCAGGTCGAGGGGCACGGCGCGGGTCTCGTGGCTGCGCATGTCGCAGAACAGGGCGTGGCCCGCCTGGCCGCGGAGGCTGACGAGCTGGTCCATGCCGCCGGTCGGCGCACCGACCGCGTCGTTCTCGACGTCGCGCGTCAGCGCGAACAGGGCCGCGTCGTCGAGGCCGAGGCCCAGGTGGTCGTCGAGGGCGCGCGCGACCGAGCACACCAGGGCGGCCGACGACGACAGGCCTGCGCCCGAGGGCACGTCGGAGTCGACCTCGAGGTCGAGCGGCGGGACGTCGACGCCACGGTCGGTCAGCAGCCAGAGGGCGCCGAGGACGTAGCGCGACCACGCGGGCACGTCGGGTGCCGCGGCCAGGCCGGAGCGGCGTACGACCACGGGCTCGGCCTGCTGCGCGGAGCGTACGGACCAGCCGTCCGAGCCCGCCGGCCCCGGCGTCACCGCGGCGGTGCACCCCACGTCGAGCGCGAACGGCAGCACGAAGCCGTCGTTGTAGTCGGTGTGCTCACCGACCAGGTTGATCCGCCCGGGCGCACGCCACACCGTCATCGAAACCCTTTTCGTGTATACCCGTTGGAATGGGGTGAATGTTGCCAAACCGTGTCGCAGCCCACTAGACCAGAGGCCCAACTAGACACGAGGAGGGCGCGGATGTCACGAGCACCGTCGATCCGGCAACGGGGCCGGCCAGGGGGAAGACGGAGGGTGGCACCGCTGGCAGCGCTCGCTCTCGCGAGCGGCCTGCTGACCGCCTGCAGCAGCGACGGCGGCACGCCCGAGCTGGTCTGGTACACCAATCCCGACAGCGGCGGCCAGGCCGCGGTGGCCGAGGCGTGCTCCACCGACGAGTACACCATCACGACCCAGGTCCTCCCCCAGGACGCCAACCAGCAGCGCATCCAGCTGGCCAGGCGGCTCGCGGCCGGGGACACGGGCATCGACATCATGAGCATCGACCCGCCGTTCACCGCGGAGTTCGCGGAGGCCGGCTACCTGGCCGAGATCCCCGAGGACCTGCAGCAGAAGTTCCGCGACCAGGCCTTCGAGAGCGCCGCGACGGCTGCGACCTGGGAGGACCAGCTCGTGGTGGCGCCGTTCTGGTCCAACACCCAGGTCCTCTGGTACCGCAAGTCGCTGGTCGAGCAGACCGACCTCGACATGGACCAGCCGGTGACCTGGCAGCAGATCATCGAGGCCGCGTCGGCCAACGACGCGACGGTCGCGGTCCAGGCGAACAAGTACGAGGGCTACTCGGTCTGGATCAACGCCCTGGTCTCGGGCGCCGGGGGCGACATCGCCTCCGAGACCGAGCGCGGGGCCGACGCCTCGGTCGACATCGACTCCGACGCCGGCCGTGCGGCCGCCGAGGTGATCGCCGAGCTCGCCTCCTCCGAGGCCGCGCCCGCCGACCTGTCCATCGCCCAGGAGGGACAGGCCGCCGCGACCTTCGGCGGCGACCGCGGCGCCTTCATGGTCAACTGGACCTACATCCTCAACGGTGCCGGCTACCCCGACGAGGTCGTCGACGACCTCGGCTGGGCCCGCTACCCGCAGACGGTCGAGGGCGAGGAGTCCCGGCCGCCGTACGGCGGGATCGGCATCGGGGTCAGCGAGTTCTCCGACGACAAGGAGCTCGCGGTGGGCGCGCTCGAGTGCCTCACCAGCCCCGAGAACCAGGCGATCAACGCCGAGCTGACCGGCAACATGCCCTCCAGCGAGGCCGGCTACGACGAGCAGAAGGTGCAGGAGCTGTTCCCCGGCGACCTGCTCGAGCTGTTCCAGGAGAGCCTCGAGGCCGCCGCGCCGCGCACCCCGTCGCCCTACTGGAGCGACATCTCCGGCGGCATCCAGAGCACGTGGCACCCGCCGTCGGGGGTCGACGATCAGACGCCGGGCCGGGCCAAGCAGTTCATCGAGGACGTGCTCCAGGGAAGGAGCCTGCTGTGACCGCCACCCAAGCGCCTCCGGAGCAGACCACCACGACGAAGAAGGCCCGCGCGGTCGACAGCGACCGGTCGAGGGCCGAGAACCGTCTCGGCCAGCGGCTGGTCGCCCCCGCCGTGGTCCTGATGCTGCTGGTCACCGCCTACCCCATGCTGCAGGCGCTCTACCTGTCGCTGTTCCGCTACCGCCTGACCGCACCCGACGACCGCGAGTTCATCTGGTTCTCCAACTACGCCACCGTCCTCACCGACAGCCTGTTCTGGCAGGACACGTGGAACACGCTGCTGATCATGGTGGTCACCGTGGCGGTGGAGCTGGTCATCGGCTTCGCGTTCGCCATGGTGATGCACCGGGTCGTCTTCGCGCGGGGCGTGATCCGCACCTCGATCCTGATCCCGTACGGCATCATCACCGTGGTCTCCGCCTTCGCGTGGCAGTTCGCGTTCAGCCTCAACAACGGCTTCGTGAACAGCTGGGTGCCGTTCATCGAGGACAACTTCAACTGGTTCGGCGACCACTGGCCGGCGATGTTCGCGATCATGGTCTCCGAGATCTGGAAGACGACGCCGTTCATGGCGCTGCTCCTGCTGGCCGGCCTCTCGCAGGTCTCCGAGGACATGCTCGAGGCCGCCAAGGTCGACGGTGCGACGTGGTGGCAGCGGCTGACCAAGGTGATCCTGCCCAACATGCGGGCCGCGATCATGGTGGCGGTGCTGTTCCGCGCGCTCGACGCCTACCGGATCTTCGACAACATCTTCGTGATGACCAAGGGAGCGCAGGACACCGAGTCGGTGTCGTTCCTGACCTATCGCCAGAGCATCGAGCAGGTCCAGCTGGGGCTGGGCTCGGCACTCAGCGTGCTGCTGTTCCTCAGCGTGCTGCTGCTGGCGTGGGGAATCGTCAAGGTCTTTCGGGTCGACCTGGCCCAGGCGAGGGGTGAGGGCTGATGAACAACAACAAGACCACCGCAGGCACCTGGATCGGGTTCGTGCTGATCCTCGTGTGGTGCCTCCTGCCCGTCGCGTGGATCATCTCGCTGTCCTTCAAGGGCCCCGGCGAGACGGGCGCCGGCAGCGCGCAGTTCCTTCCGAAGGACCCGACGTTCCAGAACTACCGCGACATCCTCGGCATCGGGACGGTCACCCCGGGACAGGAGGCGACGGCCGGCGACTTCATCGACGCGCTGCGCAACTCGTTCTTCATCTCGCTCATCGCGACCGTCCTCGCCGTCATCTTCGCGACCCTGGCGGCGTACGCCATCGCGCGGCTGGAGTTCAAGGGCAAGCGCGTGGTGCTGACCATGGCGCTGGCGATCGCGATGTTCCCCGTGGTCGCGCTGGTCGGGCCGCTCTTCGACATGTGGCGGACGGTGGGCCTGTTCAACACCTGGCCCGGCCTGATCATCCCCTACATGACGTTCACCCTGCCGCTGGCGATCTGGACGCTCTCCGCCTTCTTCCGCGAGATCCCGTGGGAGATGGAGCAGGCCGCCCAGGTCGACGGGGCGACGTCCTGGCAGGCGTTCCGCAAGGTCATCGTCCCGCTCGCCGCGCCCGGCGTGTTCACGGCGGCGATCCTGACCTTCTTCTTCGCCTGGAACGAGTTCGTGCTCGCCATCTCGCTGACGTCGACCACCGGGTCGCGCACCGTGCCGGCGCAGCTCTCGTTCTTCGTCGGGCCCGACCCGTTCAACCCGCCGTACGGCACGCTGGCCGCCGCCTCCGTGGTGGTCACCGTCCCGATCATCGTCATCGTCCTGCTGTTCCAGCGCAAGATCGTCGCCGGCCTCACCTCCGGCGCAGTGAAGGGGTGATCAGCTCATGGCTGCCATCGAGATGAAGAACATCGTCAAGCAGTACGGCGACGGCTTCCCGGCCGTCAACGACGTGAGCATCGACGTGGAGGACGGCGAGTTCCTGATCCTCGTCGGGCCCTCCGGCTGCGGGAAGTCGACGCTGCTGCGCATGATCGTGGGGCTGGAGGACATCACCGACGGCGACATGGTCATCGGGGGCAAGAAGGTCAACGACCTCGCCCCGCGCGACCGCAACCTGTCGATGGTCTTCCAGAACTACGCGCTCTACCCGCACCTCACCGTCTACGAGAACATCGCGTTCCCGCTGCGGCTGGCGGGCAAGCCGGACTCCGAGGTCGACGAGAAGGTGCGCGAGGCGTCGAAGACCCTCGAGCTCGACGAGCACCTCGAGCGCAAGCCCGGCAACCTGTCGGGCGGCCAGCGCCAGCGCGTCGCGATGGGCCGCGCGATCGTGCGCGACGCGGAGGCGTTCCTGTTCGACGAGCCGCTGTCCAACCTCGACGCCAAGCTGCGCGGGCAGATGCGGACGGAGATCTCCCGCCTGCAGAAGCGGCTGGGCATCACGACGGTCTACGTCACCCACGACCAGACCGAGGCGATGACGCTGGGCGACCGGGTCGCGGTGCTCAAGCGGGGCGTGCTCCAGCAGCACGCGACGCCGCGCGAGCTCTACGAGAACCCGGCCAACCTCTTCGTCGCCGGCTTCATCGGCTCGCCGCCGATGAACTTCCTGCCGGCCAAGGTCGACGGCGACAAGGTGGAGCTGCCGTTCGGCACGCTGACCATCCCCGAGGACAGGGCCGCCAAGGCGCAGGGCAAGGGCCTGCTGATCGCCGGCATCCGGCCCGACCACTTCGAGGACGCGTCGGTCGTCGACAGCGACAAGGTGAGCGACGACGCGACGTTCGAGGCCACCGTCGACGTGGTCGAGTGGCTCGGCAACGAGGCGTACGCCTACATCCCCTTCGAGGCGCCCGACGAGGTGCGCGAGCAGCTCACCCAGCTCGAGAAGGACCTCGACGGCGAGTCGCTGCGCACGCAGCTGGTCGTCTCCCTCGACGGCGCGAGCCGGATCAGCGAGGGCGACGAGGCCACCATCTGGGTCGACGCCCGCAAGATCCACCTCTTCGACCCGGCCACCGGCGAGAACCTCACCATCGACCGCGACAACGCCGGCATCATCCCCGGCGGCAACACGATGGCGAAGGCCGAGGAGGTCGGCAAGGAGCAGGACGAGGTGCAACCCGGGGCGGACACCGCCACCGCGTAGCCCACGGATGTCCGGCCCCGCAGGTCGGCGTGGAAGGGCGAGGCCCCGGGAGCAGTCGCTCCCGGGGCCTCGTCTCGTCCACGGGGCCGGCGGCGGGGTCAGCGGAGGTGCAGCCAGGCGGCGGCGTACGGCTCCAGCCGGACCGAGCCGCCGTGCAGCTCGGGGGCGGCGCCGGTGAGCGCGTCGACGAGGCGGTCGTCGTGCAGGCCCAGCCAGTGCAGCACGTCGGCGGCCACCCAGGCCTCGCCCCCGGTCACGTTGTACGCGCCGAGGAGCGGGCCGTCGGGGTGGCGGCGCACGACGAGGAGCACGCCGCTGTCGCGCGGGTCCCACACCTCGGTCGGCGAGGCGGCGTGCAGGTGCGGGAGCGAGCGGCGCACCCCGAGGAGGTGGCGCAGGCCGGCGCCGAGGCCGTGCGGGTCGTCGCCGACGGAGGCCCACGGCATCGCGGGCCGGTGCACCCAGCGGTTGTCGGCCGCGTGGGAGGGGTCGTCGGCCCAGCCGACGTCGTTGAGCAGGCCGAGCTCGTCGCCCATCCAGATCACCGGCAGGCCGCCGAAGCCGAGGACGATCGCGTGGGCGAGGAGGATCCGCGGCACAGCACCGGGGTCGCCGGCCTCGAGCCCGGCGAGCGAGGCCAGGGAGCCGGAGATGCGGCGGTCGCCGGTCTGCTCGTTCTGCTGGAAGACCAGGCCCCGCGCCCACGACCCCGGGAAAGCTCCGGAGTACCAGTCGGACAGGAACCGCCGGTGTGCGAAGGGGTCGAGGCCCACCGCCCGGGCGTCCTCGTCGGCGATCGCCCAGCCGATGTCGTCGTGGCAGCGCACGTAGGTGATCCAGGCGGTGGTGGACGGTGGCTGCGGCAGCTGCTGGAGGGCGTGGGTCGCGAGCCTGGCGTCGCCGGAGGCAAGCATCGACCAGATCTGCACCATCAGGCCGTTGTGGTAGGCGAGGTCGCTCACCTTCCCCGCGTGCTCCCCCACCCCGAGGTAGGCCGGCAGGTCCGCCGGCCCGACGATCGCCTCCGCCTTGAAGAGCACCGCGGGGGCGGCGATGCGCGCGACCGTGCGCAGGGCGCGGGTGAGGTCGTGCACCTCGGGCTCGTTCTGGCAGCTGGTGCCCATCCGCTTCCAGATGAAGGCGATGGCGTCGAGACGGAACACCTCCACCCCGAGGTTGGCCAGCGTCAGGATGATGTCGGCGAACTCGCACAGGACCGCGGGGTTCGACCACGCCAGGTCCCACTGGTAGTCGTTGAACGTCGTCCAGACCCAGCCGTCGAGCTCGTCGTCCCAGGTGAAGTTGCCGGGGGCGAAGTCGGGGAACACCTCCGGCAGGGAGGCCTCGAACGCGTCGGGCACCTCGCGGTCGGGGTGCACGTGGAAGTAGGCCCGCTTGTCGGGGTCGCCGGCCCGCGCCGCCGCGGCCCACTCGTGCTCGCGCGCGACGTGGTTGAGCACGAGGTCGAGGCACAGGCTGATGCCGTCCTCACGCAGCGTCGTCGTGAGCTCGCGGAGGTCCTCGAGGGTGCCGAGGTCGGGGCGGACGGACCGGTAGTCCATCACCGCGTAGCCGCCGTCGTTGGGCGCCGGGCGCGGCGTGAGGAGTGGCATCAGGTGCAGGTAGCCGACGCCCAGCTCGCGGAGGTACGGCGCCCGCTCGCCGACGCCGCGCAGCGTGCCCGCGAACCGGTCGGCGTACGCCGCGTAGCCCACCGTCGAGGGCCGCTGGAACCAGTCCGGCTCGCGCAGCCGCTGCGCATCCAGGTCGCGGAGCTCGGCCGGGCGCGCGTCGTGCGCGGCACGGGCGATGCCGACGAGCGTACGCGCGACGGCCGGCGCCGCGTCTGCGCCGTAGACGCGGCCGAGGGTGGCGAGGAGGTCCGGCTCGAGCTCGGCGAGTCGAGCCTCGAACCGGGCCTCGTGCTGGGCCTCGAGCTCGGCCTCGGACGCGGTGTCGGCGCTGGTCACGGCCCCAGTATGGCGAAGCGTCGCGGCCCGCGTCGGGCCCTAGGCTCGGTCCTCGTGACCTTCGACCCGACCCTGCGCCCGCGCGACCACTTCACGCCCGGCCGCGGCTGGATGAACGACCCCAACGGGCTGGTCGTGCACGACGGCGAGCACCACCTGTTCTTCCAGCACTGGCCCGACGGGATCGTGCACGGACCGATGTCGTGGGGCCACGCGGTGAGCGAGGACCTGCTCGACTGGACCGAGCTGCCGATCGCCCTCGCGGCCACCGACACCGAGCACGTGTGGTCGGGCAGCGTCGTCCACGACGCCGACGACACGTCGGGTCTCGGCCGGGACGGCGTCGCGCCGCTCGTGGCCCTGTGGACGTCCTTCGACCCCGTCGGCGGGCGCCAGGCGCAGTCGCTGTCGTGGAGCCTCGATCGCGGACGGACGTGGACCCTGTACGCCGCCAACCCGGTCCTCGACATCGGCTCGACGGCGTTCCGCGACCCCAAGGTCTTCCGCCACGACGGCGCGTGGTGGATGGTGCTGGCGCTCGCCGACGACCGGACCGTGGAGCTCTACCGCTCCGCCGACCTGATCGCGTGGGAGCACGTGTCGTCGTTCGGCCCGCAGGGCGCCGTCGACGGCGTGTGGGAGTGCCCCGACCTGGTGCGGGTGCCCGTCGAGGGAGCCGCCGCCGAGAGCGCCTGGGTGCTGCTGGTGAGCGTGATCGACGGTGCCCCGGCGGGCGGCTCCGGGATGCAGTACTTCGTCGGTGACCTCACCGCGGCCGGCTTCGTGGCGACCCAGCCCGCGCGCTGGCTCGACCACGGCGCCGACTTCTACGCCGGCGTCAGCTACTCCGGGGCACCCGGGCGGGAGCCGGTCGTGCAGGCGTGGATGAGCAACTGGCAGTACGCCGCCAGCGTGCCGGCGACCGACTTCCGGGGTGCGATGACCCTTCCGCGGCGGCTGGCGCTGCGGCGACGCGACGGCGAGCTGGTGCTGGTGCAGCGACCCGTCGTGCGGCCCGCGCCCACGGCGTGCGAGCTGCGCGACCACCGGCTGCACGGCGGGCTGGTGCTGCCGGTCGGGGCGCGCACCTGCCGCGTCGTCCTCGACGTCGACCCCGGCACGGCCCGGCGGGTCGGCCTGCACGTGCGCGTCGGGGGCGGGGAGAGGACGACGGTCTGGGTCGAGGCGGCGACGGGCACCGTCGGCCTGGACCGCCGCGTCTCCGGCGACACGGACTTCCATGCGGGCTTCGCCGCGGAGCACACGGCGCCGCTGCCGGCACCGCTGCCGGTCGGCGCGGGGCCGCTGCGCCTCGAGGTCGTCGTCGACGTGTCGTCGGTGGAGGTGTTCGTCGGCGACGGCGAGGTGGTGCTCACCGACCAGGTGTTCCCCGACCCGGGCAGTGCCGGCATCGAGCTGTTCGCGGACGGTGGCGAGGCCCTGTTCCGCACGGTCGAGGTCCAGTAGCCTCCCCGTCGCACCCGGGGAGTCCCCGCTCCCTCCCGCGACGTCCCGGAGGAATCCCATGCTCGTGTCGGAGACGCACTGGATCTGGGACAGCTGGGTCGCCGACGACGGCGAGGACTACCACCTGTTCTACCTCCAGGCGCCGCGCTCGCTCGGCGACCCCGGCTTGCGGCACCTCGCCGCGACCGTCGGCCACGCCCGCTCGAGGGACCTGGTGACCTGGGAGGTGCTGCCCGACGCCCTCGGCCCCACCGAGGGGTCGTGGGACGACCTGTCGATCTGGACCGGCTCGACGGTCCGTGGCGACGACGGCAGGTGGCGGATGTTCTACACCGCGACGAGCTCGCGGGGGTACGGCGTGCGGGACCAGCGCATCGGGCTGGCGGAGTCCGACGACCTCGTGGCGTGGCGCAAGGTGGGGAGCGAGCCCCTGCTGACGGCCGACCCGCGGTGGTACAGGACGCTGCCCGAGGACGTCACGGCCAGCGAGACGTGGCGCGACCCGCAGGTGTTCCGCGACCCGGGCGGGGACGGGTGGCACATGCTCGTCACGGCGCGTGCGCGCACCCACGGCCAGAACGACGACGGCGTCCTCGCGCACGCGCGCTCGAGCGACCTCCGCAGCTGGGAGCTCGGTCCACCGGTGTGCGAGCCGGGGCACGGGTTCGGGCAGCTCGAGGTGGCGCAGGTCGCGCAGGTCGACGGCCGGTGGGTCATGGTGTTCACCTGCCACCCCCAGGAGATGACCGCCGAGCGTCGCGAGCTCAGCGGTGACTACTGCACGTGGTCGGTGCCCGGCGACGGTGCGCTCGGGCCGTGGGACATCGGCCTCGCGCGACCGTTCGTCGCCGAGCCGGACCTCTTCGCCGCTCCGCTCGTCCGGCGTCGCGACGGCTCGTGGGCGCTCATCGGCTTCCGCAACACCGAGCCGGCCGGCGTCCTCTCCTTCGAGATCACCGACCCGATCCCGGTCGGGCTCGACAGCCACGGGACCCTCCGGGCACTGGACCCGCCCGCGTAGGCACGGGCGCGAGCCCCGGCAGACGGCACGAGCCCCCGGGACGACGGACGTCCCGGGGGCTCACGCCGTGCGGGTCACTCGGACAGGCGAGCCCCCGACTCGGTGTCGAAGACGTGGACGTGCTGCGGGTCGGTCGTGACGTAGAGCGTCTCGCCCTTCTGCGGGTGGTGGCGGCCGCTGACGCGCACGATCACGTTGGAGGGCACGCCCTCCACGTCGCAGGTGCCGTAGACGAAGCTGTCGGCGCCGAGCTCCTCGACGACGGTGACCCTGACGGGCAGGCCGCCCTCCTCGGCGGAGAGGAGGCGCCAGTTCTCCGGGCGCACGCCGACCGTGACCTTGCCGGACATCTTCTTCTCGGCGGTCGGGTCGACCGGCACGGTGTAGCCACCGATCTTGACGTCGCCGTCGACGGCCGTGCCCTCCATGAGGTTCATCTGCGGCGAGCCGATGAAGCCCGCGACGAACAGGTTGGCGGGCTTGTCGTAGAGCTTGAGCGGGGTGTCGACCTGCTGGAGGACGCCGAGCTTCATCACCGCGACGCGGTCGCCCATCGTCATGGCCTCGACCTGGTCGTGGGTGACGTAGACGGTGGTGACGCCGAGGTCCTGCTGGAGCCGCGCGATGTCCGTGCGGGTCGCGACGCGCATCTTGGCGTCGAGGTTGGACAGCGGCTCGTCCATGCAGAAGACCTGCGGTGCGCGGACGATCGCCCGACCCATGGCGACGCGCTGGCGCTGGCCGCCCGAGAGCGCCTTCGGCTTGCGCTCGAGGTACTCGGTGAGCTGGAGGATCTCCGCCGCCTTGGCGACGCGCTCCTTGCGCTCGGCCGCGGGGACCTTGGCCATCTTGAGGGAGAACGCCATGTTCTCCTCGACCGACATGTGCGGGTAGAGCGCGTAGTTCTGGAACACCATCGCGATGTCGCGGTCCTTCGGCGGGACGTTGGTGACATCGCGGTCACCGATGTAGATCTTCCCGTCGTTGACCTCCTCGAGGCCCGCGAGCATGCGCAGCGTGGTGGACTTGCCGCATCCCGAGGGCCCGACGAGCACCATGAACTCGCCGTCCTTGATCTCGAGGTCGATGCCGGGCACGGCCGGCTCGTCGGCGCCGGGATACCAGCGCTGGGCCTTCTCGAACGTCACTGATGCCATTGTCTTCTCCTTCACCGGCAGGTACGTGCCGGACGATCCGTCGTGAAGTGACTGGGGTCACACGACCCCGAGGTCACAGTAGGGCCCGGCCGGGGGCGGGGCAATGGCGGTGCCGCGCCGTCTCATGGGTGGCGTCCCACGCGCCGGCTCGCGATGCCTGATCAGGACGTACGCACCGACCCGCCCTCGCGCACGCGCATGGGCACGGAGTCGGTGCCGCCGTGGTCCTCGGGGTCGAGGAGGCGGCGGACGGCGAGGGCGCCGAGCTCGGTGAAGGGCAGCTCGACCGACGTGAGAGCCGGGCGCAGCCACCCCGCCAGCTCCGAGCCGTCGAAGGACACCACGCTCACGTCGTCGGGCAC
>JAESGW010000712.1_pt1 | contig 17595 bp, 15 predicted proteins | sample 9269791 | NCBI WGS metagenome assembly JAESGW01 (sample SAMN16773120, study PRJNA677053) | algae metagenome | isolation source: Aphanocapsa lilacina HA4352-LM1 and co-occurring heterotrophs from near cave... | place: USA: Maniniholo cave, near Haena, Kauai, HI | collected 2009-07-28 | reverse complement strand
GGCGCGGTGGGCGGTGACGGCGTACCCGAGGTCGAGGTGCTGGGCGACGTAGTCGGCGGGCAGTACGGCGCTCCCCCGGCGTCGCGGGTCGAGTCGGCGTGCGACGACGGAGCCGTCCTTGCGGATGTCGGTGATGCGCCAGCGGTCGCCGTTCTTCACCCAGCCGGACGACAGCACCTGGAGGGTTCGGTCGTTGCGGCGGGTGATGACGACGTCGCCGACCGAGGCGCATACGCCGTCGACCAGGGTGATCTCCCGCCCGTCGACCGCACCGTCGAAGACCAGGCGCTCGGCGCGCGCCCGCTCGTTGAGCTCACGCACAGCTTGGGCGGACTCGGTGACCAGCACGCTGTCCAGACCACGCTGGGTGTCGGCCCGCCATGCCTCGTAGGCGGCGTCAAGCATGGTGTCGGTGTCGCCTTCGCGAATGCGGTCCTCGCGCGCATAGGTGGAGATGACCTCCACTTTTCCGTTGCGCAGGTCCAGCGACGCCTCCTTCTCCCACTCGTGGCGGAAACGATGAATCGCCGTGAGTTGAGCAGCGTCGGGCCGTCGGTCGACCAGGAGACCGAACGCACCGCCCGCATCGACCGACTGGAGCTGGTGGTGATCCCCCACCAGGAGGACCTTGGCGCGGGCAGCCGCGGCGAGGCCACTGATCCGATCGAGTGTCGTCGTGCCCGCGAGTGTTGCCTCGTCGACGATGACCAGCTGGCCAGGCTGGAACGCCGAGTCCCCCCGGTTGAACTCGTGGAGCCACTTCGCCGTGTTGTCACAGGCCACGCCCAGATCATCCGCCAGTGCCTGGGCTGCCGCCGCCGATGGCGCCAGACCCACCACGCTCCCCTGCCCGTGCTCGGCCAACCAGGCGTTCCGGAGTGCTCGCATCGCGGTGGTCTTCCCTGCCCCGGCCGGTCCGACGAGCAGGTCCAGCTGTCTCCCTGAGGCGGCTATGGACTCCAAGGCTGCGACCTGCTCGTCACTCAGCGCCTCGTGTCGGACGACTCGATCCACGATCGCACGCGCGACGGTCGGCGCGTCCATCGCTTCAGTCTGGGCAAGCAGTCGTGCCTCAGCTCTCAGGACGTCGTCGGACGAGTACTTCACCGAGTGGCGTGGCCTGAAGACACTGGTCCCATCGGGGCGGCGGAAAGCGGCAGGACTGGGCGCGAGTTCGGGTGGACCGAGGGCGACCGACTGCTGTTGAGCGGCGTCGACGATCATCGCAATCACTTCCTCACGATCCGTCGTACTCGCGAATCGCAAGTCCATCGTCTGTCGGGATGCCTCGGCCATCAGGTTCCAGTGCGTCCAGGTCGAACGCTTGACGCTGACCTTCGCGACCACGTCGGCGCCGAGAGCGTGCACGGCAGGCAGCGGGACGTCGGCGACCACGAGCGGCTCCCCCGCCACGCCGCCGAGCAACGCAGCCATGGCAGAAGTGGCGTCGCAGCCCAGTCGTTCTTCTGCTCGCCGTCGCCACTCGGCAGTCAGGTCGGCGAGCGACCGGATCTCCTTGGGCGGTCGGGTCGCCAGGGTGGCGCTGGCGCGCAGCTCGACGATCTTCTTCTCTGACGGGCGTCGGCCCTGCGCGGCGACGTACTCGGCGATCAGGCGGTCCTTCTCGATGTCGATCTCGCGGCTGCGTGAGGAGAACTCCCGCACGAGGTCGTCGCTGATGCCCGCGATCTCCCACTGTGGATTCCGATCATTCCCGCGCTCGCGCAACTCCCATTCCACGCCGAGCTCGCGGCTGAGCCGATCGGCGAGCAGTGCGTTGTAGTGCGCTGACAGCGCGGTCACCGACGCGAAGACGGGGCGGCCGTCAAGGCTCCGCCAGCGGCCGTCGAGCAGGGTCTGGACCTTGTTGGAGACGACCACATGCGTGTGCAGTTGCGGGTCGCCCGCTCGGGAGTCGTAGTGGTCGTACGCCACCGCGGCTACCCCGGCCACTTCGACCTGGGCGACGGCCCCGTCACCAGCCGACACCCCGGCTCGGGTGGCGGCGACGTCGCGTTCGAAGAAGTCGAGTACGTCGGCCACGGCGGCGTGGTGCGCGTCGACGATCCGCTCCTGGGCCGGGGCGTCCGCGATTCCCCAGAGGACCGAGACTGATTTCGGGACGCTGAAGGTCAGGTCGAAGCCCGCCACGGCGTGCCTAGCAGCCACGGCCGCCTCCTCGGCCTCGATCTGTTTGGTCTCGGCCGCGCAGTCCTCGAGGGTCATCTCCGAGTCGAGCGCTTCGACGCGTTCCTGGATCCGCTCAGCGACGGGCCGATACTGGGCGTAAACGCTGCCCAACTGCTCGCCCGACACGGGATCCCTGCCCATGCCGATCAGCAGGGCGAGCTGCGTCTCGGTCACTTCCATGCCGGCGGCCAGTTGGCCCCTGCCGAGTCGGCGTACACCCGACCCCATCCATCGGCCCGGCGGCGTACCGGCCTCGGAGTAGTAGCGAGTCAGCGGCGTCGACAGCGCACGGTTGCCGTCGCCGGCCACGACGCTGCGCAGCAGGTAGCGGTAGCCGTTGCCCGCCGACATGCGACGCAGCGAGACAGTCACGGCCGCTTCCCGTCCATAGACCTCAGGTGTGCCCGCTTATCCACAGAACCGCCCTCGATCTGCAATGCGTGTGATGACGAGGAGGGATGGTGCGGGGAAGGGCGGCTGCGGCGGAGGCGGCGTACCTGCTGGACGTGGACGAGTTGAGGAGGTTCGATGGCCTGGAAGGTGGGCATTGCGTTGCTGCGGGAGAAGTGTCGTAATGGAGGGCGGACGGGGATCGGATTCGGTTGTCGTTCGAGAAGCGCACAAGGGTTTCTGGATCTCAGGCCGAAACGGATCTCGGGCATGGCGTACTCAGGGAGGGTTCTCGCGGTTTCTGCCGCGCTGCTTCTGAGCACGCTCGCCGGATGCAGCAACAACTCGGCGAGCAGGGCGCCGACCAGTGATCCGTCATCGACCTCGACACCGTCCCCCAGCCAGACGACCAGTGAGCCTCCCTCCGAGTCGGAGGTTGCCGAGCAGTCGGCCAGCAAGGTCGTGCGTGACTACTACGAGACGGTCGGGCGGCTGCGCCAAGATCCGAGCCAACCGCTGTCTCAGCTCAAGGCGGTCGCCAACGGCGGTCAGCTCGCCGCCCAGGAGACCTTCACCCGCAACCAGCGGAAGGCTGGCAACCGCCAGACTGGTGACGCCAAGGTCCTCGAGGTTCTCGTGCAGTCAGTCAACCTGCAGCCTGCGAAGGGCCAGGTGCCGGAGGTGCAGCTCGACGTCTGCTGGGACGTGAGCGATGTCGACGTCCTGGATCCCTCAGGCAAATCGGTCGTCAGTCCCGATCGAGCCGACGTCGGTTGGACGCGATACACGGTCACCAACCACGAGTGGGCGAAGCGTCCTGAGGACGGATGGCGAGTTATCAGCGGCCAAGATCTGGAGAAGGCGCCGTGCTCGGCCGCCTGAGCGTCGTACTCACGCTCATCGCGCTAACGTTCATCACACCTGCTCCGACCTTCTCTGACACCGAGTGCGGCCAGACCGACGAGCTGACCGGCGCTTGTCTCGTCTGGGTCGAGGTCCCCGGCGAACCCGGGGAGCCAGGTGAACCGGGCGAGGAAGGCCCGAAGGACACCGGCTCTGGCGAGGTCTGCTACTGGGATCCTGCGAAACAGGGCATCACAGAGCCACCGGCTGGGCCTGTGCCCTGCGAGTCCGAAAGCGGCTACTGGTCCAACACCTACAACTGCTACGTCCGGCTGATGGATCCACAGCCACCCGCCGGCGACCCCGGCTGGCAGGGCTACGAACCGGGCGACGGGTCTGTCTACCTCTGCCATCAGCCGCAGACCGGGATCGTCGTGACCTTCTGGTCGCTGAATGAGCCCGACCGGGCTGGGACCGGACCCACCCCACGCGAGGTCGCCCAACGGGCGGTCACCTCGATGAACCTCAAGGCCGTCCGGATCGGGATCGCTCCCAAGGCCGACGACGACAGCATCGGGATCGTCGGGATGCCGGTGTGGATGTGGGCAAGGGACCCCGATGCCGAGACCGTCGGCCCGGTCACCGCTTCCGCGAGCGCCGGCGGCATCACGGTCACTGCGACCGCGTCGCTGCTGAAGGTGACGTGGTCGATGGGTGACGGCACCAGGGTCATCTGCGACACCGCCAGCACGCCGTACCAGCCTGAGTTCGGCATGCAGTCCTCTCCGGACTGCGGACACACCTATCAGACATCCAGCGCCGACCAGGAAGGCGACAGGTTCACGGTCACAGCGACCTCATCGTGGGTCGTGTCGTGGTCGGGCGCAGGACAGACCGGGACTATTCGGCTGAACGGGCTGAACCGTTCGGCGCAGGTCGCGGTCGGAGAAGCGCAGGTGCTCGTGCAGTAGCGGGCGACGAGACGTGAGAGGCGACGACATGACGCACACCATCACGCGAGACGACAGGCTGACCGGTCCCGAACCGGCGCCCGCCGCCCCTCCTGTAGCGCCGCCACCGAAGCTGCGGCGACGTCCCGCACTCGTCGTCGCCTCGATCGCCTTGGTGGCCCTCGGTGCGATCCTCGCGGGGTGGGCGTGGACCAGCACCACGAACACCCAGGAGGTGCTGGCCGCCCGCGACACCATCGCTCGCGGGGAACTGATCACCAGCGATGACATCGCTCGGGTGCGGATCAACGCCGACCCCGCGCTGGCACCGCTGCCCGCGAGCGCGTACGACGACATCGTCGGACAGCGGGCGGCCCTGGACATCGCTGCGGGCACCCTGCTGACCGAGACCGCCACCATCGCCGAACTCCTCCCGGCTGCAGGTATGTCCGTCGTCGGCGTCGCCCTGACGCCCGACCAGGCGCCGGGCCTGCCGCTGCAAGCCGGCGATCGGGTGCGCGTGGTCCTGACGCCCGGTGAGGGAGCCGATTCACCGACCGGGTCCCCGCCCTTCAACGACGCCGAGGTGGTAGGCACCCGGACGGACGAGATGACAGGCGAGCTCGTGGTCGACCTACTCGTCCCGCACGCCGACGCCGGCGTGCTGGCCGCACGCGTCTCGACCGGCAACGTGGCCCTCGTCCTGGACTCGGGAGAGCGCTGATGGCCGTCATCGCGTTGACCTCCGCATCTGGATCCCCTGGCGTCACCACAGCCGCCGTCGGCCTGGCGCTGACGTGGCCGCGCCCCGTGCTGTTGATCGAAGCGGATCCGACCGGCGGGTCGGGCGTACTGGCGGGCTACTTCCGTGGCACCCGCGAGTACGACGTCGGGTTGATCGAGCTTGCCCTGTCCCCCGCCTCCCCTGCGGAGGCGCTCCGCGACGTCGTACGACCGCTCAACGACGGCCATGCCTCCTTCGTCGCCGGCACGAGGGCACCGGCGCAGGCGACCGCACTGACCCGGATCTGGGAGCCGCTGGGCGAGGCTCTCGCAGACCTCGACAGCCACGGCCAGGACGTGATCGTCGATGCCGGTCGTCTCGGTCTCGTCGGCTCACCTGAGCCACTGCTGGCGGGCGCTGATCTCACCCTGTTGGTGACCAGGTCGACCTTGCCGTCCCTCGCCGCGACGCGGAGTTGGGCGAGCGCGGTACGCCGCGAGCATGGGTGGCGGCAGACAGGAACCCTGTTGGTCGGTGACGGCGATCCCTACGGGCACCGCGAGGTAGGGAAGGTCCTCGATCTCCATGTGGTCGCGACCTTGGCTGATGCCCCTGACGCGGCGGCGGTGTTCCACCGTGGCGCTGCTCCCCCGCGCAACTTCGAGTCGGGTCCCTTTGTGCGTTCGTTGAGAGCGGCGGCCGCGTCGATCCAGGCCACCGTCGCCCGCGGCCGGTTCGAGCTGTTGACCGAGGCGCCGGCATGACGGCCGAGGCCCGTGTCACCTACGACGTGACGTCCCTGCCGCTGTTCGCGCAGCCGGCGGACTTGCTGCCGCCCGCGTCACCTCCGTCCGAGCGGATCTCGGGCGGAGGATTCGAGCCGACAGAGAGTGATCTGGACTGGGCTCTGGTCTCAGCCCTGAGGTCGCAGGCCTCCGAGCGGCTGAGCCAGGCGGTCGCTGCCGAACGCGGTCGTCTCGACAAGGGATCCCAGGAGGAGCTCGGCCGTGCCATGGTCCTCGACCTCATCGAGGGAGCCATGGCGGAGGCGGTCAACGCCGGCTCGGCGGCATGGACTCCCGTCGAGCAGCAGGCCCTTGCTCGAGCGGTGTTCGACTCACTGTTCCGCCTCGGCCGCCTGCAGCCGCTGGTCGACGACGACCGCGTCGAGAACATCATCATCAGCGGACACGACCGGGTCCGACTCGAGCTTGTCGATGGGACGATCCTTCCGGGTCCGGCTGTCGCGGCCAGCGATGAGGAGCTCATCGACTTCCTCGTCTTCCTGGCCTCTCGCAGCGAGGTCAACGCGCGGGCGTTCTCCGAAGCCCAACCCCGCCTCCACATGCGTCTCGACGGTGGCGCGCGCCTGGCCGCCGCGGCGTGGGTGACACCTCGTCCGTCCGTGGTCATCCGGCGCCATCGGCTGATGCACGTGACCCTCGACGATCTAGTTGCGCGGAACATGCTCACACCGGTGGCGGCGAGCTTCCTGCGAGCGGCGGTGCGGGCGCGGAAGTCGGTCGTCGTCTCCGGCTGCCAAGGCGCAGGCAAGACCACCTTGGTGCGGGCGCTGTGCGCCGAAATCGACGCCACCGAAGCGCTGGGCACCTTCGAGACCGAGTACGAGCTGCATCTTCACGAACTGACGACCCACGACATCGTCCACGCGTGGGAGTCGCGGCCCGGCTCAGGCGAACGCGGGCCAGACGGACGACAGGCGGGAGAGTTCACCCTCGACGAGGCACTCACCGACTCGTTCCGCTTCAACCTCTCCCGCCAGATCGTCGGCGAGGTCCGCGGCCGCGAGATCTGGGCGATGATCAAGGCAATGGAGTCCGGCACCGGCTCCATCTCCACCACCCACGCCTCCGACGCGGTCGCCGCGGTCCGCAAGCTCGTCACCTGCGCCATGGAGGCCGGACCACACGTCACCCAGACCCTGGCGACCAGCAAGCTGGCAGCGACTCTGGACCTCATCGTCCACCTGGACCTGCGTACGACGACCCGTTCTGGCGCCTCGTCGAGGGTGCGCCGGGTCGCCGAGATCGTGACGATCGATCCCGGCGAGCGGGAGACCGGCTACGCCAGCACCCACGTCTTCGCAGCCGGTTCGGACGGAGTCGCCGTACCCGGAGTTCTGCCCGACGCCTACCAGGCGTTGGTCGAGCACGGCTTCGACCTCTCGGGATATCTGGCCGGCCAAGGAGCGCGGCCATGATCGTCATGGTTCCCGCGTTGGCGGGCGCGCTCGTCGTGGCGGGTCTGCTCGGCCTCGCGGCCGGGCTGCGACGCAGTCCAGTGAGACCCAAGGCTTCGCCACGCGCCCGGCGCACGGTCTCTCGACGGACTCGGATTCAGATCGCCGTCGGGGCAGCGGTTGGCGTCGTCGGCTGGCTGATCACCGGCTGGGTGTTGGCGCTGCTGCTCGGTCCAGTTGCCGCCGTCGGCCTTCCGATGCTGCTCACCGCGCCAGATGCGGCGCAGCGGATCGTACGGCTCGAGGCGATGGAGGAATGGACGCGTTCCCTGGCTGGAGTGCTCACCGTGGGCGTGGGACTCGAGCAGGCACTGGTGGCGACCCTGCGGTCCACGCCAGCGCCGATCGCGGGTGAGGTCAACCGGCTGGTGTCGCGGCTGCGGGCTCGTTGGGTGACCGAGGACGCTCTCCGCGCATTCGCAGACGAGCTCGACGACTCCACGGGCGACCTGATCGCGGCCAACCTGATCCTCGGCGCGCGTCGCCGCGGCGCCGGGCTCGCCAGTGTGCTGGAGGGGTTGGCCGAGTCGGTGTCGGCCGACGTGCGCTCGCGACGCCAGGTCGAGGCCGATCGTGCCAAGCCACGCGCGACTGCTCGCTGGGTCACCCTGATCAGCGCCTCGGCGCTTCTCATCCTCGCGGTCTCGGGCGACTACGTGGAGCCGTACGGCGCTCCCGCCGGGCAGGTTCTCCTGGTCGTGCTGCTGTCGGCGTACGTCGCCACGCTGGTCTGGATGCGGCGGATGGCCATCGGCAAGCCTCTCCCCCGGTTCCTCGACGCGCGCAGGGCCGTCGCGTGATCACCGGGCTGCAGCTCGTCCTGGTGGCAGGTGCCCTGATGGGGCTCGGCGTCGCACTGCTCGTCGTACGACTGGTTCCCGCGCACCCGGACCTCGCCGAGGCACTCGACCGGCTCGCGCCCGCCAGACCACATGCCGCACAGGCCGTTGCAGCGCCTTCGACTCGGCAGGAGCGTGTGGGCGCACGGGCGATGCGCGCCTTGCCTCCAAGTTTTTGGGTACGAACGCCGCACCGAGAGCTGGCTCTGCTCCGGATCCCGCTGGCACGGTTCTACGGCGAGAAGCTCGCCTTCGCCGGGCTCGGTCTGGTGCTGGCGCCGTTGCTCGGCCTCTTCCTCCAGGCGATCGGGCTGGGCCTGCCGATCGCGATCCCCTTCCTGGCGACGGTCGTGCTGGCGGCGGCGATGTTCTTCCTTCCCAACTACAACGCCATCGACGACGCAAAGTCGGCTCGGATCGAGTTCCAGCGAGCGTTGGGCGCCTACATCGACTTGGTCGCCCTCGAGCGCAACAGCGGGTCGGGAGCACGCCAAGCCATGGAAGCCTCCGCCGAGATCGGGGACTCGTGGGTCTTCACCAGGCTCAGCGAGGAGCTGTCCCGCTCGCGCTGGTCCGGGTTGCCGCCCTGGGACGCCCTCCACGCTCTGGCCGAGGAGCTCGGCCTGCCCGAGCTGGACGACTTCGCCGACATCATGCGCCTCTCCGGCGAGGAGGGCGCGAGCGTCTACGCGACCCTGCGCGCCCGATCCGCCGCCATGCGCACCGCGATGCTCAACAACGAACTCGCCGAGGCCAACGCCGTCGGTGAACGGATGTCGATCCCAGGCTCACTGCTCGGCGTGGTCTTCATGGCGCTGCTCGTGGCGCCCTCCCTGCTTCGGATGTTCGGCAATACCTAAGAGGTAACTGCGAAAGGAACGAACCAATGAGATGGATGCTCACGCTGCTCGTCGCAGCGCAACTGGCAGCCGGAAGACGACTCGAACCACGCAACGAGAACGGATCCGTCACGATCGAGCACGTGATCTGGGCAGTCGCCTTCATCGCGATCGCGGGCATCGTCGTCGTCGCCATCCGGACCTATGTCACGACGCAGGCCGGCAACATCCAGTAGGCGCGACGATCGCGGCTCGGCGAGCATCGAGCTGGTGATCCTGTTGCCCGCCCTGATGGCGGTTCTGTTCCTGGGGATGCAGGCCGCCCTCTACCACCATGCCCGAACCGTGGCGATCGCCGCCGCGCAGGAGGGCGCACGCGTTGCCGCCGCCGAACACGGGGCCGAGGCGCCCGGCATCTCGGCCGCGCACGAGTTCGTCGAGGTCGCCGGCGGAGACGACGTACTCGCCTCACCATCAGTGACGGCCGACCGAACCTCACAGCGAGCGACCGTGGTCGTACGCGGGTACGCGCTGAGCGTGATCCCTGGATGGCGACCCGAGATCCGGCAGTCGGCCAGCATGCCCGTGGAGCGTCTGTCGTGACGCGGCGCGAGGAGCGCGGGTCCGCCACCGTGGAGGCCGCAGTCGGCGCACCTGCCTTCGCGCTCTTCGTCGCTCTGATCATCATGGGAGGCCGTACTGCGACCGCACACCAGGCGCTGGAATCTGCCGCTGCGGATGCGGCACGCTCCGCGTCTCTCGCACGCTCCGCACCCGCGGCCGCAGTGGCGGCGCGACAAGCGGCTCGGACCAGCCTCGACAACCAGGGTCTGTCCTGCTCGGACGTGACCGTCACAGTCGACAACCAGGCCTTCGCCCGGGCCGTGGGTCGCGACGGCTCCGTCGACGTGACCGTCTCCTGCCGTCTCGACCTCTCCAATCTGAGCGTCCCCGGGGTTCCAGGCAGTCGCCTGCTGCGGGCTTCCATGAGCAGCCCTCTCGACACCTGGCGGGAGCGCACGCCATGACCCGGCCCGACGAGCGCGGCTCGATCACGATCTGGCTGGCTCTCACGAGCCTGTCGATGATCGTCCTGGTCGGTCTCGCGGTCGACCTCGGCGGCCAAGTACATGCGCAGCAACGCGCCCACGACCTCGCCGCCCAAGCCGCCAGAGCCGGCGGCGAACAGGTGCAGGCAGCGCCTGCCATCGCCGGCGACTATGTACGCGTCGATGCAGTGGCCGCCACCAACGCGGCTCGCGCATACCTGAGCGCAGCGAACGCCGAGGGCTCGGTCTCGGTCGCCGGCGGCACCCGTCTGACGGTCGAGGTCACCGACACCTACCGCCCTCGGTTCCTAGGCGTGATCGGCATCCGCCGTCTGCCGGTGTCCGGATCAGCAACAGCGCGACTCGTCCGCAGCCTCGGAGGAACAGAGCAATGACGACCATCAAGACTCGCCTGACCGGCCTCGCGGCATGCGCTGTGATCGTTCTCCTCATCCTCGGGATGCCCCTCGTCCTCATCGCCGCCGAGGCCATCCCCACGCCCTCCGACTTCAGCTGGTCGCGGCTGACCGCACCAGACGACGGGACCCTCGCGCTCGTCATCGTCAGTGGCGTCGCCTGGATGGCCTGGGCCGTGATGGTGATGTTGTTGGTCACCGAGGTGCTAGCCAAGGTGCGCGGGCTACCTGCGGCGCGGCTTCCCGGCCTGACCGCGCCTCAACTCGCAACCGCGCGCTTGGTCGCCGTCGCTGCGTTGCTGTTCGTCAACGCACCCATCGCGCACGCGGCGCTGAGTGCGCCTCCTGCGGCGGCAGTGTCGCCGCCTGCTGCACCGGTGCCGCTGCCCGTCGCCACGCCCTCTGAGCCGTCCCCCGCCACGACGACTCGGGAAGCGCCAGCCGAGCCCGCGCAAACGACGATCGCCTACGCCGTCAAGCGCGGCGACAGCCTGTGGAAGATCGCCCAAGAACACTTGGGCGATGGCACCCGCTACACCGAGATCGTCGCCCTCAACCGGGCAGCGCTGAAAGGGCAGCCAGACTTCATCAACCCCGGCCTCGTGCTCCGCCTCCCAGACGAGGGCCAGACCGAGCAGGCAGATCAGTACGTCGTCCAGCCCGGCGACACCCTCTCCGAGATCGCGGAGCGTGAGCTCGACGACGCCGACTCCTACCCCGCGATCTTTGAGGCATCCCGCGACACCATTCAGCCCGACGGACGGCAGCTCGAGGATCCCGACCTCATCCTGCCGAACTGGAAGCTGACACTGCCGCGACCCGCCGAGCGACCGGACACACACCACGACGAACCAGAGAAGAGCCGGGAACAGGCCGACACCGCGTCGCCAACTCCCACTGTCACTCCGGAACCCACCCCTCAGATTGCCGAGAAGGATTCCGGGGCGCCGACCGTCGACGATTCTGACGGGTCGGTTGTCCCTGGCTGGGCACTCGTCGGCCTCACCGGCGCTGGCGCGGTCCTTGCTGGCTCCATGCTGCTGGTCCTTCGGCAGCTCCGCCGTACACAACTTCGCTACCGCACGCCGGGCCACATCCTTGTTCCCCCGCCGGCTGAGTTGCTCGACGCGGAGAAGACTGCGCACCTGACCGGCTCGGTCAACGCTCCTCGAGTCGACGTCCTCGACCGGGCGTTGCGTTCGCTGTCGTCCTCATCCGTCGTTCTGCCACGGTTGAACGAGGTCGAGTTGAACGCCACCACGGCCACACTGCACCTGGCTGACGCTGCCGAACTCCTCCCGCCGTGGGCCGGCGAGGCAACCACGTGGTCCATCGACCTGGACGCCGATGTCCCCGAATCCAGCGGCGACCTCGCGCCGTACCCCATGCTCGTCAGTCTCGGCATGAACGACGCGGGGGCACTCGTCCTGGTCAACCTCGAGGAACTCGGAGCAGTGGCCGTCACCGGCGACGCCGAACGCGTCGACGCACTCGGGCGCCACCTGACGGCCGAACTCTCCCTCAATCCCTGGTCGACACTGGTCGAGATCGACACATTCGGGATTGGAGCCGAGCTCGCCGACATCGATCCCACTCGGCACCGTCATCACACAGCGGACGAGGCTGATGTCCTCGACCGGCTGGCATCTGACATCGAGGCCGAGGATCCTGAGCTGGATCCCGACCAGTTCCGCGCCATCATCGTTGCCGCCAAGGCGGCCGAAGCGGCCGCTGCCGAACACCTGGTCCGGGTCGTCACTACCTACCCGGGGCGAGTCGGCGCGCTCGCCATCACGATCGGACTCGAGCTCGAAGGCTCCGCGAAGATCAGCCTCGACCAGAGCGGCCGTCTGACGCTCCCCGCGATCGGACTCCAACTCGACGCCGCCGGCCTGACCGTTGAGGAGGCACTCGCCTGCAACACCCTCATCGACCTCACCCGCGGCATCCCCGAGGAGACCACCCCACCGCTCGCAGCCACCGAGCTCACCACCCTCAGCGGCGCCCTCGCCCCGGCCCTCACCGAACCTCGACCCGAAGGTCCAGCGGGCGAGCGATCAATGCTGCCGCTGCCCAGCGAGGAGTACGAAAGGGTCGCGGCCACCACCCACGAAGACGTCGAGGTCCTTGCGCCGATCGTCACCGAGAACATCGCGCAGCAACTCTCCTCATCGGACCACGACCTCGACGAAGACCTCGCCCGCTGGCAGTCACCCCACCTGCTCGGCCCGAAGCTCACGCTGCTCGGCCCGGTATCGGCCCGCACTCTCGGCGATCCCCGCAAGATGGCCCACCGGCGACCCTTCTACACCGAACTCTTGGCGTACCTCGCACTTCATCCAGCAGGAGCGACCGCCGACCAGATCAGCGATGCATTCGGCATCCAGCCGGAGCGAGCCCGCAAGGACATCGGCATCCTCCGCGGCTGGCTGGGCACCGACACACGTACGGGCAAGCTCCACCTTCCCAACGCGCGGCAGACGCACACTGCCGGGGAAGGAGCGAGGTACGCCGTCAACGGCCTCGCCACCGACCTCAACCTCTTCCGCCGACTTCGAACCCGCGGGCAGAGCCGCGGCGCAGCCGGAATCGACGACCTGCAAACTGCCCTGACCCTTGTCACGGGCGAACCGTTCGGCGACCTGCGGCCAACCGGATGGAGCTGGCTCCTGGACGGCGAGCGGCTCGACCACATCATGGCGTGCGCGATCGCCGACACGGCACACATCGTGACAACACATGCGCTCGCTGTCGGCAACCTCGACCTCGCGCGCTTCGCCGCAGAGACCGGCTGCCTCGCCTCGCCGTACGACGACACAAGTCGGCTCGATCTGGTTGCAGTCGACAAGGCCAGTGGACACGGCGAGGTGGCCGACGGATTCCTCGCCGAGGGCATCGTGAACCGATCCGATGACGACGCCGGGCCTGTCGACGTGCCTCCCCACACATCACGCATCATCCGGCAGCGGTCGTGGACAAGCTCACGATCCAGGTCTGCTGGGTGAGGAACAATTGGATACACGCACCGCGGGTGCCGCTTGTGCCTGTGCCCGCAAGCCGCGCCTGTCCCGGGATCTCTATGCGGGCGGGTCAAATGGCGAGGACGTAGGCGTCGACGCCGGCGATGAGCTTACTCAGTCGATTGCTCGCCGATCGGGGTTGGGCTCGCGGGACGCGCGTAGAGCAGAGGGATCATCGGCGGTGACTGGTTCTACTTTCCGATCGAGCCGCCCCAGTCGCCGTAGCTAGGGTCGGTCGACGGGACCGTGCCATCGGGCTCTTCGTGAGCCTGGCCGTCCAGCAGCGTCTTCGGCATCTGGCAGTTTGGTTGCAACCCAACCGGCACCGACGGCGTCCTGAGGTCGAGATGGGTGTTGGCTTCCGCTCGCACCGCCGTTAGAGAGGGAGGCAGATGGAGACACGGCTTGAAGAGGAGGTCGCGGCCGCACTTAGTGCGCGCGTCGGCGGTCTACGTCGTGCGCCGCTCGACTTGGAGGACGTCCGAGCTCAGGCGACGCGGATACGGCTCAGGCGAGCGTGTGGTGTGGGGGCAAGTGCCGCAATAGCGACCGCGGCGATAGTGGGTCTAGCCGTTCGGGCACGGGGTCACTAGGGTGGTGCCAAATAGAGACAACTCTCGGGGGAACAATGCGAAAGCCACTGCTTCTGCTGGCAGCTACATCACTCGCGATTGGGTTCGCCTCACCAGCGCATGCAAACGATGGCTATGCGGAGGCGCTGGCAAATGGCACATCGGGGAGTGTCATCGCGACCGCAAGCTGGACGGACCTAACCGACAATCTATGCGCGAACGCCCTCAACGGTCCGCCCGGCTCGTACGCAGTAGCAGCCATGATTCGGCCCGACGGCTCAACTTGGCGCACGATTCGCGACAACCCGGGGGGCGGCCCTACTTGCACGGGTAACCTGTCAATCGCTGAGGACCAGCCATTCACACTCAGGGTGACATCTTTTGGCACAGCGGTAGGGACGCAGTCCGGCGCTCAGGGCGGTAGGTTTACCTGAGTCGAGCCGCTCGCGCCTGCAAGGCCATGCGCGGCCGTCAAGACGCGCCAACTAGAGGTGAATCGGAGCGATCCGGTGCGGGATCGGCTTGCGAGCTCCGCTCGACGATCGCGCTACGGAGACGTTCGTAGCCGCGATTGGCGAAGCGCTGGCGGGCTCTCCGCGAGCAGGTCATCACGGTGATGTCACGGTCGCTATTCACAACTTGCGCAGCGAGTCCGCGTGGTGGTTACTGGATCCGTGATCACGACGTACAACCTCGGAGACGTGCAGTCACACCAGGACCTCGTAGCTGACCTGCGGTCGCACGGTTTCGGCGTCGAGGGAATGGAGGTCCCGGGGGATGATGCTCGCCTGACGGTGACGCACGAGGCCGACGAGGCCGGCCGTCTCGACGAGCGCGTCTATGCCGCGGTTCCATCCGCAGACATCGTCGAGACCGTTCGGCCCGACAAGCCAGTTTTTCCCAAGCCGGGGCGCGCGCTGCCTTAACCCCCTCGGCGTTCAGCCAGCCGATAGACCGACAGAGGCCAAGCCGAGGAGCCGCGGGACGATCCCGCACCGGGTCGCTCCGCGAGCCCATCCCGCCTCGCAGGACAGAAGGCGGTGACCCCGACGAGCTCCACATGCCGGAGGGGTCGTTTTCGGCAGCGGTTTCGGCTCGTCGAACGTGGCGTCCGTGCGATCGGGACACCGGTCAAGGGGGGCCGGAGTTGGCGGTACTGGCCTCGTCATGCACGGAGTGCGCGTCGTAGGCGGCGGCTGAGCACCTCGGTGGCGGCACTCACTGCGAGCGATGCGATCAGCAGCGTAGTAACGACGGGGAAGCGGAAGAAGTTGAGGTTCTCCGCGAGCAGGCGGCCGAGCCCGGCTGCGCCGACGATGCCGACGACGGCCGTCTCGCGTACGCAGATTTCGAAGCGGTAGAGCGTGTAAGTCACCAGCTGCTGCGCGGAGGCCGGGACAACGGCAGCCACAGTGGCGACTGCTCCAGGCACGCCTGTGCGCACCAGTGCTTGGCGGGGTGCAGGGCTTACACTCTCCCACGACTCTGCGACGAGGCGACCGAGTACCCCGCCCGTGTAGACGCCGAGAGCCAGAGCGCCGGGCAGCACCCCAGGGAAGAGGGCGAGCAGGGCGATCACGGCCCAGACCGTCGGGGGCACCGATCGCAGCACCAGCAGCACGATCCTGGCGGTCAGCCAGGCGCTCCATCGGCCGAACCGCACCGGGAGGGGTGGGGGCGGACCGGCGCCCCGTCGCGCAGCGACCGCCCACGGCGAGACGACCAGGGTGATGAGGACGGCGATCGCCATCGCCAGCACCGCCATGGCCAGTGTGTCCAGGACCGCCGTCGTCACCTCGCCCGCCCCTCCCCTGGGGAGTGCCGGCGGGACCAGGTCGTCGAGGAGACGGCCGGCCAGCATGCGGGTGCGTTCGCTGGTGAGGCCCGTGAGCGACACCCCGGATGCGAACCATGCGACGACGAGCCCGGGCGCTGCGGCGATCGCCGACCAACGAGCCCACCTCGAGCCGGGCCGACGCCCGCCCGTGTCTGCAGCGCCTCCAGCGTCACCGGCGGACCACTCCGAACAGCTCACCACGGCCATGTCGGTGCGGAGCCGCCCGCTCCACGCATCGACGACCGCCGACAACACGATCACCGCCGCGATCAGCGTCCAGACCTCGTCCCAGTTGCGCGAGCTGAGACTGACGACCAACTCCTGACCCAGCCCACCCACGCCGACCGCGCCCAGCAGCACGGTCGACCGCACCGCGCACTCGAAGCGGTAGAAGGCGTACGACAGCATCAGCGGTCCGGCCGGAGGCAGCAGGGCGAACGCGACGGCTGGCGCAGCCGGCGCACCGGCGTCGCGCAGTGCCCGCAGGGCGCGGGTCGGCAGCGCGTCGAAGGTGTCCCCGAAAACCTGCGCGGTCTGCGCCCCGAAGGGCAGGGCGATCGCCAGCACCGCGACCAGCGGATCCAGACCGAGCACGCTCACCAGCAGCAGCGCCCAGACCAGCTCGTGGATCGACCGGATCGCCACCAACGCCCCGCGCAGCCCGGTCCGCACGGTGCGCACCGGCCACGGCGGGCGGCGTGCCCAGGCGACGTCGCTGAGCACCAGCCCGCCGAGCAGGCCGATCACCAGCGCCCCTGCCGTGCCGAGTGCGGCGAAGGCGAGCGTGGTGACAGCGGCGTCGACCACCACCTCCACGAACTCGCCGTCCAGGCGAGGACTCCATGCCTTGCCGAGCAGGTCGCCGATGAGCGGCACCCCACCCCTGTTGACGATGTCACCGCCCTGGGGCAGGGCGCGCTGGAGCGCCCAGATGAGAGGGAAGAGCACGATCAGCGCTCCCGCTCCCCGGCGCAACGCCACCTGCCGTCCCGTCACCCGACCCGACGACGGGGGTCTACCTGCCCGGTCGGGACCGGCGGTCGGGTCCCGATCGTGGCGTTCGACCTCGACGAGGTCAGTCATGGCGGCTCATGAGCGAATCAGGCCCGCGCGTAGAGCTCGTCGAGGAGGTGACTCGCGAGGTCGGCGATGGGGGTGTCGAACACGAGTCGGCCCTCTCGCAACCCGATGGCCCGCGTGCAGTGGTCGCGCGCCAGCTGGGGTTGATGGAGCGTCACCACCAGGGTGCCGCCCGAGTCCGTCGCCCGACCCAGCAGCCCCAGCACCTCCGCGGCTCGGGTCGGGTCGAGGCTCGCGACCGGCTCGTCGGCCAGGACCAGGTCGGGTCGCTGGATCAGCAGCCGGGCGATCGCGACTCGTTGTCGCTCACCCCCGGAGAGCCGTTCGGTGCGTTCGTGCATCGCCCAGCCGAGCCCGACCGCCTCCAGTGCGCCGAGCGCGCGCTCGTCGGGATGCGGCCAGACCAGCGAGGCGAGCGAGCGCGGCGTACCCCATTCGGCGAGCCGCCCCGCATTGACGTTGTGCAGGACCCGCACCTGCTCGATGAGGTCCAGTCCCTGCGAGACGGTCCCGACCCGGCGCTGCAACCCCCGTCGGGTGCGCGCCGCCAGCCCGGCGGTGGCAGCACCGAAGAGCTCCACGCCGC
>JAESGW010000711.1_pt1 | contig 17618 bp, 15 predicted proteins | sample 9269791 | NCBI WGS metagenome assembly JAESGW01 (sample SAMN16773120, study PRJNA677053) | algae metagenome | isolation source: Aphanocapsa lilacina HA4352-LM1 and co-occurring heterotrophs from near cave... | place: USA: Maniniholo cave, near Haena, Kauai, HI | collected 2009-07-28 | reverse complement strand
TCACGAGGGTCCGCTGCTGCTCGTCCGAGTGCGCGATGTTGCGCTCCAGCAGCGGGATCCCGTCGAGGAACCGGTTGACCCGCATGCGGTTGTCGGCGACGAGCGTGACGAGCGAGCGCACCCCGGTGATCTCGGCGACGACGAGGTGCAGCCGGGAGTCCAGCCGCCGGTAGTCCGCGGGCGCGGCGCCGGACACCTCCTCGAGCGCACGCCACACGAGGTCGCGCTCCGGCGCCGCCAGCGTCCGTGACGCCGCCAGGCGGGCCGCGCCCACCTCGAGCACCTCGCGGAGGGCGAGGACCTCCTCGAGGTCGGCGGCGTCGGGAGCTGACGCGTCGGCACCGGGGGAGTGGTCCGGCTCGGGGTGCGGCAGCTCGTCGGCGACGAACGTCCCGCCGTAGCGGCCGCGCCGCGCCACGACGTACCCCGCCTGGCCGAGCGAGCGCAGGGCGTCGCGCACGGTGTCGCGGCTGACGCCGAGCCGCACCGCGAGGTCGCGCTCGGACGGCAGCGACTCGCCCGGCGCGACCACGCCCAGCCGGATCGTCTGGAGCAGCCGCTGCACGGTGTCCTCGAAGGCGTTGCCCGGCCGGACGGGGCGGAAGAACGTCTCCTCGGCGAGGCGGGACTCGGTCATCGGATCAGAGCGGGGTGACGTACGCCGCGTGGATGCCGCCGTCGACGAGGAAGCTGCTCGCGGTGATGAAGGACGCGTCGTCACTGGCGAGGAACGCGACCGCCGCGGCGAGCTCCTCGGGCTCGGCGAAGCGCCCGACCGGGACGTGGACGAGCCGCCGCGCGGCCCGCTCGGGGTCCTTGGCGAACAGCTCCTGCAGCAGCGGGGTGTTGACCGGGCCGGGGCACAGCGCGTTGACCCGGATGCCCTGCCGGGCGTACTGCACGCCGAGCTCGCGCGACATCGCGAGGACCCCGCCCTTGGAGGCGGTGTAGGAGATCTGCGAGGTCGCCGACCCCATCACCGCGACGAACGACGCGGTGTTGATGATCGACCCGCGCTGCTGCGGCGCCATGTGGCGCAGCGCGGCGCGGCAGCACAGGTAGACCGAGGTGAGGTTGACCAGCTGCACCCGGTCCCACGCGTCGAGGTCGGTCGACTCGATCAGGTCGTCCTCGGGCGGCGAGATGCCGGCGTTGTTGAAGGCGATGTCGACCGAGCCGTGGGAGGCGGCGACGGAGTCGAAGAGCGCGTCCACCTGCTCCCGGTCGGCGACGTCCACGGCGACGAACGTGCCGCCGACCTCGTCGGCCGCCGCTCCGCCGGTCTCCGGGTCGAGGTCGGCCACCACGACGCGCGCGCCCTCCGCGGCGAGCCGCCGGGCAGAGGCCAGACCGATGCCGGAGGCGCCGCCGGTGACGACGGCGACGCGGTCGCGCAGCCGCTGGGTGAGGTCGACGGGGGTGACGGTCATGAGGACTCCTCGGCTGCGTCCGGAAGGGGATCGATGGCGATGAAGACGTTCTTGGTCTCGGTGAACGACAGCGGTGCGTCGGGGCCGAGCTCGCGGCCCACGCCCGACTGCTTGAAGCCGCCGAACGGCGTGGTGAAGCGCACCGAGGAGTGCGAGTTCACCGACAGGTTGCCGGCCTCGACCGCCCGGCTGACCCGGACGGCCCGGGACACGTCGCGGGTCCAGATCGACCCGGACAGCCCGTAGTCGGAGTCGTTGGCCAGCGCGATCGCGTCGGCCTCGTCCTCGAACGGGAGCACGGCCACCACGGGGCCGAAGATCTCCTCGCGCGCCGTACGGTCCTCGCGCGAGGGGGTCAGCACGGTCGGGGGGAACCAGAAGCCGGGGCCGTCCGGCGCCGTCCCGCGGAACGCCACGGGGGCGTCGTCGGGGACGTAGGAGGCGACCTTCTCCCAGTGCGCGCGGGACACGAGCGGCCCCATCTCGGTGGTGCGGTCGCGCGGGTCGCCGACCCGTACGCCCGCGACCGCGGGCTCGAGCAGCTCCATGAAGCGGTCCAGGACGCTGCGCTGGACGAGGATCCGGCTCCGGGCGCAGCAGTCCTGCCCGGCGTTGTCGAAGACCCCGTACGGCGCGGTCGCCGCGGCCCGCTCCAGGTCGCTGTCGGCGAAGACGATGTTGGCGCTCTTGCCGCCGAGCTCGAGCGTGACCTGCTTGACCTGCGCGGCAGCCCGCGCCATCACCCGGGTGCCGGTGGCGGTCGACCCGGTGAAGACGACCTTGCGCACGTCGGGATGGTCGACGAGGGCCTCGCCGACCACGGAGCCCTTGCCGGTGACGACCTGGAGCAGCCCCTCGGGCAGGCCGGCCTCGAGCGCGAGCTCGGCCAGCCGGAGGGTGGTGAGCGGGGTCCACTCGGCGGGCTTGAGGACGACGGCGTTGCCGGCCGCGAGCGCCGGCGCGAAGCCCCACGACGCGATCGTCATCGGGAAGTTCCACGGCGTGACGACGCCGACCACGCCGATCGGCTCGGCGAAGGTGAGGTCGAGCCCGCCGGCGACCGGGATCTGACGGCCGAAGAGCCGTTCCGGTGCGGCGGAGTAGTAGGTGAGCACGTCGCGGACGTGCCCGGCCTCCCACTCGGCCTGCCCGAGCGGGTGGCCGGAGTTGCGGACCTCGAGGTCGGCCAGCTCGTCGACGTGGGCGTCCACCACCGCGGCGAAGGACCGCAGCGCGGCGGCCCGGTCGGCGGGCGCGAGTGCGGCCCACCTCCGCTGCGCGGTCCGCGCCCGCGCGACGGCGTCGTCGACGTCGCCCGCCTCCAGCTCCGGGACGCTCGTCACGACCGACTCGTCGGCCGGGTTGACGATGTCGAACATCGCGGTCACACCATCTCCTTCGCTTGCCGGTCCAGCTGGTCACGGGCGGCCCGCACCAGCGACGACATCAGGCGCAGGTCGTCCAGCGTCTGCTCGGGGTGCCACTGCACGCCCACCGCGAACCGGGATCCCGGGAGGCCCCCGTCGAGGTCGGTGTCGAGCTCGACGCCCTCGACGACGCCGTCCTCGGCGTGCGCCGTCGCGCGCAGGCCGTCGGGCAGCCGCTCCACGGCCTGGTGGTGGTAGCAGGACACCAGGGCCTCGCTGCCCAGAGCGGCGGCGACGCGGCTGCCGGCGACCGTACGCACCGTGTGCGAGGCGAACTCGCCCGGTCCGTGCTTGTGTGCGCGCGCGACGGGCAGGTCGGGCACGTGCTGGACCAGGGTCCCGCCGAGCGCCACCGCCAGCACCTGTGCGCCGCGGCAGATGCCCAGCAGCGGCACGTCGCCCTCCAGCGCGGCCCTGGTCAGCGCCAGCTCCCACTCGTCGCGGTCGGTCGCCGGCGGGTCGGCCGTCTCGTGCGGGTCGGCGCCGTAGTGCCGGGCGTCGACGTCGCGGCCGCCCGCGAGCACGAGCGCGTCGACCCGCGCGAGGACGTCGTGGGCCGGAACGGAGCCGGAGCCCGGTGGGGGGAGCAGCACCGGCACGCCCCCGGCCCGGGTGACGAGCTCGACGTAGTCGTACTGCAGGTAGGCCGCCGGGACGTCCCAGACGCCCTGCCGCGCGCGCTCGACGTACGTCGTCACCCCCACCACGGGGCGCCGGGTCGCACCGGGGGTGTCGGGGGAGGCGGGCTCACATCCGCTCAAAGCACCGCACCCGCTCCCAGTCGGTCACGGCCGCGTCGTACGCCCGCTGCTCGACGCGGGCGTTGTTGAGGTAGTGCTCGACCACCTCGTCGCCGAAGGCGGCGCGCGCGACGGGGGACGCCTCGAACAGGTCGGCGGCCTCGCGCAGCGTCGTCGGCAGCCGGTCCACGTCGCTGGTGTAGGCGTTGCCCTCGAGGGCGGGCTCCAGCGGGAGCTCGTTCTCGATGCCGTGCAGGCCGGCCGCGATGATCGCGGACACGGCGAGGTAGGGGTTCACGTCGCCGCCCGGCACCCGGTTCTCCAGACGCATCCCGAGGCCGTGCCCCACGACCCGCAGCGCGCAGGTGCGGTTGTCCATGCCCCACGCCACGGCGGTCGGCGCGAAGCTGCCCTCGACGAACCGCTTGTAGGAGTTGATGTTGGGCGCGAGGAACAGCGTCAGCTCCCGCATGCACGCCAGCTGCCCGGCGACCCAGTGCTCGAAGAGCTGCGACATCCCGTGCGGCCGCGACTCGTCCGCCATGACCGCAGCACCGTCGCTGCCGCGCACCGAGAGGTGCACGTGGCAGCTGTTGCCCTCGCGCTCGTCGTACTTCGCCATGAAGGTCAGGCTCTTGCCGTGCTGGTCGGCGATCTCCTTGGCACCGTTCTTGTAGATCGTGTGGTTGTCGCAGGTGACCAGGCCGTGGTCGTAGCGGAACGCGATCTCCTGCTGGCCGAGGTTGCACTCGCCCTTGGACCCCTCGCAGTACATCCCCGCGCCCTCCATGCCGCGACGGATGTCGCGCAGCAGGGGCTCCATGCGGGTGGAGCCGAGCATCGCGTAGTCGATGTTGTAGTCGCTGCCGGGGCGGAGGTCGGCGTAGTGGCGGGCGAAGGCGTCGCGGAAGGTGTCGTCGAAGACCATGAACTCCAGCTCGGTCCCGGCGTACGGCACGAGCGAGCGCTCGGCGAGGCGGTCCACCTGGTGCCGGAGGATGCTGCGCGGCGCGGCGGCGACGGGGGAGCCGTCGAACCACTCGAGGTCGGCCATCACCAGCGCCCCGCCGGGCAGCCACGGCGTGAGCCGCAGCGTGGACAGGTCGGGGCGCATCACCATGTCGCCGTAGCCGCGCTCCCAGCCCGACATCGCGTAGCCGGCGACCGTGTTCATCTCGACGTCGACGGCAAGCAGGTAGTTGCAGCACTCCGCGCCGTGCGGCTCGACCTCCTCGAGGAAGAGCCGCGAGGAGACCCGCTTGCCGACCAGCCGGCCCTGCATGTCGGCGAAGCCGACGACGATCGTGTCCACCTCGCCGGCCTCGACCAGGACGGCGAGGTCGTCGAGGGACAGGAGGCCTGGGGTGTGCCGATCACGTGCCATGGGACCTCCTGGGATGGGACTGCGAGGGCGCGGGGGTGCGACCAGTTATCCGCTCATCGAGGACGTCAGTCAACCATTGCCGGCTCTCGGTCGGGCGGCGTCTCGGGCGTGGCGCCGCCGACGGCTCCACGGAATCTGCGGTCCAAAGGTATAGCCGCCCTGCCATTGGCGGGTCTAGCATCCGGCCAGAGCCGTCGTGCGACCCCGTCCTTCGAGGAGTGTCCGAGATGAGCAAGGAAACCCGCAACGTCTCCGGCGTGAGCTACCACCACGCGGAGGAGGGCTACTTCGAGAAGCGCCAGCTGCAGCGTGCCGCCGGGTTCTGGGGGCTGTGGGGCATCGGCGTCGCCGCCGTCATCTCCGGCGACTTCTCCGGCTGGAACTTCGGCATCGGCGAGGCCGGTTGGGGCGGCCTGGCCGTGGCGAGCGTCGTCATCGTCGTCATGTACTTCGGGATGCTGTTCTCCATCGGCGAGATGTCGGCCGCGATGCCGCACACCGGGGGTGCGTACTCGTTCGCGCGCTCGGCGATGGGCCCGTGGGGCGGGTTCGTGACCGGGCTCGCGGAGACGATCGAGTACGTCTTCACCACCGGCGTGATCGTGCTGTTCTCCGCGCTCTACCTCGACTCGATCACCGACGAGCTGTTCGGCCTCAGCGTCGGCGACGACCAGTGGATCTGGTGGATCGTCCTCTACGCCGTCTTCGTCGGCCTGAACTCGGCGGGCGCGGAGATCTCCTTCAAGTTCGCCATCGTCGTCGCGATCATCTCCATCGGCGTCCTGGTCCTCTTCGCCGTGCTGGCGCTCGCCAACGGAGCGGTCGACCTCGGCCGCCTGATGGACATCGAGCCCGAGCCCGGCAACAGCGAGTTCCTGCCGTACGGCTGGCTGGGCGTGCTCTACGCGCTGCCGTTCGCGATGTGGTTCTTCCTCGGCATCGAGGAGCTGCCGCTCGCCGCAGAGGAGGCGCACTCGCCGCACACCGACATCCCGCGCGCCGGCATCATCGGCCTGATCACGCTCTGCGCGACCGGCACCCTGGTGTTCGTCCTCAACCCGGCGGTGACGGGCTCGGCGGCCCTGGGCGCGTCCGGCGAGCCGCTGCTCGACGGCTTCCGGGCGTTCCTCTCCGACGACCTCGCGGCGCTGCTGTCCCTGTTCGCGCTGATCGGCCTGCTCGCCAGCCTGCAGGGGATCATGTTCGCGTACGGGCGCAACATGTACTCGCTGAGCCGCGCCGGCTACTACCCGAAGTTCCTCTCGGTCACCGGCGCCCGCCGCACCCCGTGGGTGGCGCTGGTCGCCGGAGCGGCCTTCGGCTTCGTGGTGCTGCTCATCGTCGACATCCTGTCCCGCCGCGGCGGCGAGGCGGGCGAGCAGGCCACCGCCATCGTGCTCAACATCGCCGTCTGGGGCGCGGTCCTGGCCTACGTGCTGCAGATGGTGTCGTACGTCCTCCTGCGGCAGAAGTTCCCCAACGCCAAGCGCCCCTACGTCAGCCCGGTCGGCGTCCCGGGTGCCGTGGTGGCCGGCGTCATCGCGGGCATCACCTTCATCGGCGTCTTCATCAACCCCGACTTCCGCCCGGCGATCGTGGCCATCGCGGTGGTGTACGCGATCGGGCTCGCCCTCTTCGGCACGATCGGCCGGCACCGGCTGATCCTGTCGCCGGAGGAGGAGTACGCGGTCAGCCACGGACTGCACGGCGATCCCGAGGTGGAGGGCTACGGCGGTGCGGTCGAGGACGAGCTCCTGGCCGAGGAGGACCGCGGGTAGGTCGGCACCGCCGCCGCGGGTCGACGGATAGGGTCGTGCCCGTGATCGCGTCCCACCAGCACCGCTTCGTCTTCCTCAAGACCCGCAAGACCGCGGGCACGAGCGTGGAGATCGCGCTGTCGAAGGTGTGCGGCCCCGACGACGTCATCACCGAGATCAGCCCCGAGGACGAGGAGCTCCGGCGCGCCGCCGGCGGCCGTCCGCCGCAGAACTTCCAGTCGCCGCCGCAGCCGCGCAAGGCCTACAACCACATGGGCGCCAAGGCCACCCGCGACCTCCTCGGCGCCGACGTCTTCGACTCCTACTTCACCTTCGCGATCGAGCGGAACCCGTGGGACGCGGTCGTCTCGCTCTACTACTGGAAGTACAAGGACCGCGACGAGCTGCCCGACTTCGAGACCTACGTCCAGGAGATCTGGATCGAGCAGCTCGCCAACAACCGCCGGCTCTACCGGATCCGCGGCACGATGGTGCTCGACCGGGTGCTGCGCTACGAGAACCTCGACGCCGAGCTCCAGGAGGTCTGGGACCACCTCGGCCTGCCCGGCGCGCCCGACCTGCCGCGCGCCAAGGGCAACGCCCGCCCGGCCGGGCACTACCGCGAGCTCTACACGCCGGCCTCCAAGCAGCGGGTGGCCGACGTCTTCGCCGACACCATCGAGGCCTTCGGCTACGAGTTCTGACCCGCTGCGCGGGGCTGGCGGTCGAGCACCGCGAGCAGCCGCTCGCACTCGGCGATCAGGCGTGCCCGCAGGGGGGCGCCGCGCTCCGCAAACCGGCGCTGCGCCTCCACGTACGCCGCCTTGCCCTCCGCCGTCTCGATCCGCACCGGCTCGAACCCGAGGTCGGCGAGGTCGTACGGCGCCGCGCGCATGTCGAGCACCCGGATGTCGCGGGCCAGCTCGAAGCAGTCGGCGACGAGGTCGCTGGCGACCATCGGCGTGAGCCGGAAGGCGTGCTTGTAGAGGTCCATCCCGGCGTGGAGGCACCCCGGCTGCTCGAAGGCCGGCCGGTCGTCGCGGCCGGGCTGCAGCGTGTTCAGCGGCCGGGCGCTCGGCGTGAAGAACCGGAACGCGTCGAAGTGCGAGCACCCGATGCGGTGCGACTCGACGACCGTGTCGGTGCCCTCCTGGCCCAGGCGCAGCGGCCAGTCGTGCCGGGTGCCGTGCTCGGCCGAGCGGTGCACCATCGCCCACTCGTGCAGGCCGAAGCAGCCGAACTGCGGGGCGCGCGCCGCGGTCGCGGTGAGCAGCGTGTGGAGCTGGGCGAGCAGGGGGCGCTGGGAGGCGACGTACGCCTCGGTGACGGCGACCGGGTCGCCCTGGTAGCCCTTCAGTCCGGCGTACGCCTCCGCGTCGGCCAGCGCCACCCCGTACCCGGGGTGCCACCGGCGCAGCTGGGCAGGCCGCTGGGAGTAGTAGGTGAAGAGGAAGTCGTGCACCGGGTGCTTGACCTTCTCGGCCCGACGGGCGAGGTGCGGCTCGACGAAGGCGTCGACGCGGGCGGCGTGGGCCTCGGCCCGCGCCCGCCACTCGGGTCCGGAGAGCACGTGCACGCGACCACGGTACGGCGAGCGGGCGGTCCGGACCGCTTCGCCGGGACGCTCGACCCGGGGCACGTCCGCGGAGGACACTGCCCGCATGGACCGCACCTCGGGCCTCGACCGCGCACACCGGCACGCGGTCGGGTGGCTCGCCTCCCTCGCCAAGCGGCAGGTCCCGCCCCGGCTCACGACCGAGGAGATGCTCGCACGCCTCGACCCGCACCTCCAGGACGGGCCGACCGACCCGGCCGCCGTGGTCGACGAGCTCGCCGCCGCCTGCGAGCCCGGCCTCACCGCGATGCCCGGCGGCCGCTTCTTCGGCTTCGTCATCGGCGGTTCCCACCCGGCGGCCCTGGCCGTCGACTGGCTGGTCAGCGCGTGGGACCAGAACGCCGGGCTGCGGATGCTGACGCCCGCCCACTCCGCGGTGGAGGACGTGGCCGAGGCCTGGGTGGTCGACCTGCTCGGCCTGCCGACCGGCAGCGCGGTCGGGTTCGTCACCGGCGGCACGATGGCCAACTTCACCTGCCTGGCCGCCGGCCGCGACGAGGTGCTGCGGCGCGCGGGGTGGGACGTCGCCGAGCGCGGCCTCGTCGGCTCCCCGGGCGTACGGGTGCTCGTCGGTGCCGAGCGGCACGACACCATCGACCTCAGCCTGCGCTACCTCGGGCTGGGCGCTCCCGAGCCCGTCGCCGCGGACGACCAGGGCCGGGTCGAGGCGGCGGCGCTCGCGGCGGCCCTCGACGCGGGCGACGGACGCCCGACGATCGTGTGCCTCCAGGCGGGCAACGTGCACTCCGGTGCGTTCGACCCCTTCGACGAGGCGGTGACCGCCGCCCACGACGCCGGTGCATGGGTGCACGTGGACGGCGCGTTCGGGCTGTTCGCCGGTGCCTCGCCGCGCCACCGCCACCTGATGGCCGGGGCTGAGCGCGCCGACTCGTGGGCCACCGACGCCCACAAGACGCTCAACGTGCCCTACGACTGCGGGCTCGCGATCGTGCGGGACCGGGCCGCGCTGCGGGCGGCGATGGGCATGCACGGCGACTACCTCATCCACGACGCGGCGGGGGAGCCGTTCGACAAGGTGCCGGAGATCAGTCGCCGGGGGCGGGCGTTCCCGGTGTGGGCGGTGCTGCGGGCGCTGGGCCGCGACGGGGTCGCCGACCTCGTCGACGGCTTCTGCGACCACGCCGCCGCGTTCGCGGAGGGCATCGCCGCGATCGACGGGGCGGAGGTGCTCAACGACGTCGTCTTCACCCAGGTGTGCGCGTCCTTCGGCGACGACGACCACCGCACCCGTGCCGTGGTCGAGGCGATGCTGGCCGAGGGGACCGCGTGGACCACGGGCTCGCGCTGGCACGACCGCGCGGTGCTGCGGGTGAGCGTGAGCAACTGGTCCACGACCGTCGACGACGTCGCCCACAGCCTCGCGGCGCTGAGGCGCGCGGCCGGACGGTAGGCCCGCTGGATAGGGTCGGCGCATGCGCATCTGTCGGTTCAGCACGGGCGAGGAGCCCCGCTTCGGCGTCGTCACCGGCGAGGTCGACGAGTTCGGGCAGCCCGCCGAGGACTCCGTGGTCGTGGCCCTCGCCGGAGATCCCCTCTACGTCGGGGTCAAGGTGCTCGAGGAGCAGCACGCGCTCGCCGACGTACGCCTCCTCGCACCCATCATCCCGCGCAGCAAGGTCGTCGGCATCGGCCGCAACTACGCCAGGCACGCCGCCGAGATGGGCAACGACGTCCCGTCCGAGCCGCTCATGTTCCTCAAGCCCAACACGACCGTCGTCGGTCCGGGTGACCCGATCTTCTACCCCTCGCAGACCAGCAACCTGCACTACGAGGGCGAGCTGGCGGTCGTGATCGGCCGCATCTGCCGCGACGTCCCCGCCGAGCAGGCGACCGACGTGATCTTCGGCTACACGATCGCCAACGACGTCACGGCCCGCGACCTGCAGCGGTCCGACGTGCAGTTCACCCGGGCCAAGGGCTTCGACTCCTTCTGCCCGCTCGGGCCGTGGATCGAGACCGACCTCGACCCGCAGGCCTTCGCCGACGGCCGCCGGGTCCAGACGTTCCTCAACGGCGACGTCGTCCAGGACGGGTCGACCGCCGACATGATCTTCGACGTGCCGACCCTGGTCGCCCACGTCTCCTCCGTGATGACGCTGCTGCCCGGTGACGTCATCCTCACCGGCACCCCCGAGGGTGTCGGGCCGATGGAGGTCGGTGACGAGGTCGAGATCTCGATCGCCGGCATCGGCGCCCTGACCAACCCCGTCGCCCAGCGCGGCTGAGCACAGAGAGTCCCACCATCGCCATGAGCACCCCCGTACGCGTCCGCTTCTGCCCCTCGCCGACCGGCTCCCCGCACGTCGGCCTGGTCCGCACGGCCCTGTTCAACTGGGCCTTCGCGCGCCACCACGGCGGGCAGATCGTCTTCCGCATGGAGGACACCGACCGGGAGCGCAGCACCCAGGAGTCGTACGACGCCATCCTCGAGCTGTGGCGCTGGCTGGGCCTCGACTGGGACGAGGGCATCGAGGTCGGCGGCCCGCACGGCCCCTACAGGCAGAGCGAGCGCGGCGACGTCTACCGCGACGTCCTGGCCCGCCTGAGCGAGTCGTCGTACACCTACGACTGCTACTGCCGCAACGACGAGGTCGACGCACGCCGCAAGGCGTCGGGCTCCAAGGCGCAGGGCTACGACGGCTTCTGCCGCGAGCTGTCCGAGGAGCAGCGGGCGGCCTTCGAGGCCGACGGTCGCGCGCCGATCGTCCGCTTCCGGATGCCGGACGGTTCGATCACCTGGACCGACCTGGTCCGCGGCGACATCACCTTCGACACCGAGAACGTGCCCGACTTCGCCCTCTCGCGCGCCAACGGCGACCCGCTCTACACCCTGGTCAACCCGGTCGACGACGCGCTCATGGAGATCACCCACGTCCTGCGCGGCGAGGACCTGCTCTCGAGCACGCCCCGCCAGCTCGCCCTCTTCGAGGCGCTCGTCGCCCTCGGCGTCGCGAAGGCCGTCCCCTCCTACGGCCACCTGCCCTACGTGATGGGGCAGGGCAACAAGAAGCTCTCCAAGCGCGACCCCGAGGCGCACGCGCTGGCCTACCGCGAGCAGGGCTTCATCCCCGAGGGCCTGCTCAACTACCTCGCCCTGCTCGGCTGGTCGATCGCCGGGGACCGCGACGTGTTCTCCATGGCCGAGATGGTCGAGGCGTTCGACATCTCCGACGTGAACCCCAACCCCGCGCGCTTCGACCTCAAGAAGGCCGAGGCGATCAACACCTCGCAGATGCGCCTGCTGCCGCTCGACGAGGTCACCCACCGTGCGCTGCCCTTCCTCAAGGAGGCCGGCGTCGTCAGTGACCCCGTCAACGACGCCGATGCGCAGATGCTCGAGCTCGCGATGCCGCTGGTCGCGGAGCGGATCAACAAGCTCACCGAGGCCGCGCCGATGCTCGGCTTCCTCTTCGTCGCCGAGGCCGACTTCGAGCGCGACCCCGACGACGTCGCCAAGGTGCTCGACGAGACCGGCCGCGGTGTCGTCCAGGCCTCGTACGACGCCCTCTCCGATCTCCGGCAGTGGTCGACCGCCGCGATCGAGGAGGCGCTGCGCGTCGCGCTGATCGAGGGCATGGAGCTCAAGCCGCGGGTCGCGTTCGGGCCCGTACGCGTGGCCGTCACCGGTCGTCGGGTGAGCCCGCCGCTGTTCGAGTCGATGGAGCTGCTGGGCCGCGAGCGCAGCCTCGCTCGGCTCCAGTCGGCGCTGGCCTGATCCGCCCATGGCCCGCCCGCTCCCGCCCGACTTCCGGCCGCAGTACCACCAGCTGCACCGCGTCGGACGTCCCGGCGCCTGGCGCTCGATCGTCGGCGCGCTGCTCCTGCTGGTCCTCGTCTTCGGCGTCGTGCCGCTCGTCGCCGGCGGCGTCGCGTTCGCCGTGCTCCTGCTGACGGGCAGCAGCATGGAGGAGGCGGGCGCCGTCCTCGACGTCACCGCCGAGGCCACCCCGGCGGGTCTCGCGCTGCTCAACGCGATCATCGCCGCCGCCATCCCGCTGACGTTCCTCGTCACGTGGTGGCTGCACCGGCTCAAGCCGCGCTGGGTGTCCTCGATCGCGCCGCGGCTGCGCTGGGGCTACCTCCTCGTCTGCGTGGGGCTGTCGGTGGTGGCGCTCCTCGCGTCCCTGGGTGTCGGGCTGCTGCTGCCGATCCAGGCCGGCGACGCCCCGGTCGGCGAGGTCAACGACTTCACGACCCAGACCCGCGACTTCATCATCGTCATCCTGCTGCTGACGCCGCTGCAGGCGGCCGGCGAGGAGTACCTCTTCCGCGGCTACCTGACGCAGGCCTTCGGCTCGCTGGTGTGGGGGCGGCGGGCCTCGCAGGCACTCGCCGTGCTGGTGCCGGCGCTGGTCTTCGCGCTGTTCCACGGGCTCTCGCAGGACTGGCCGGTCTTCTTCGACCGGTTCGCCTTCGGCGTCGTCGCCGGCATCCTCGTGATCCGTACGGGCGGGCTCGAGGCGCCGATCGCGATGCACGTGCTCAACAACTTCCTCGCCTTCGGCCTCGCGCTCGCCTTCGGCGACCTGACCGCTGCGCTCAACGCCGAGGGCGGCGGCAGCTGGTGGACGATCCTGTCGACGCTGACGCAGTCGCTGGTCTACCTCGGCCTCGCGACGTGGGTGGCGCGGGCCATGGGCCTGGTCAACGTCGGGCCGCCGGTCGGGGGAGCGCCGCTCCCGCCGCCGGCGGGTGACCCCGTTTTGGCCGTGCCGCCACCGCGCGTGTAACGTTCGGGGTCGTTCCGCAGTGGTCCCCACTGCCGGACGTCGTGGGTGGTCGGAGACGATCCGATACCCCCATGGGGTATGGTGTAATTGGCAACACGGCTGATTCTGGTTCAGTTGTTCTAGGTTCGAGTCCTAGTACCCCAGCAAGATCCCGGCCCCAGGGCCAGGATTTGGAGCGGCAACTCCGGCACCGCTAGAGTTCCTCTCCGTTGCTCCTCGGAGCAGCACCTGCAAGCCCCCGTTGTGTAGCGGCCTAGCACGTCGCCCTCTCAAGGCGGTAGCGCCGGTTCGAATCCGGTCGGGGGTACAGCACACGAAGGGCCCGGTCGTCAGACCGGGCCCTTCGTCGTTCGTCACCACCCTCCGTGCCGCGGGGGTGGCGGCTCATGGCAGGGGATCGGACTCCCCGGCTGGCTGCTCAGTGCGGAGGCTTCACCGCCAGCACGGCACAGTCGGCCCCGAGCAGGATCCGCTGCGCCACGCTGCCCATCAGCAGCTTGCCGACGGGCGTGCGGCGACGCAGGCCGATCACCACGAGGTCGGCGGAGACGTCCCCGGCCACCTCGAGCACCTGGTCCCCGACGTCGGCGCCCATCGAGCGGCGTACGTCCACCTCGAGGCCGCTCTCGGCGAGGCCGGACGTGAGCCGGGCGAGCTGCTCCTCGTCGGCGTACCGGTCGTCGACCAGCGCGTCGCCGCGGGTGGCGTTGACCACCACCACGCGCCCCGACCGCAGCCGGGCCTCCTCGACGGCCCGCGCGAGGGCCGCCTCGCCGTACTGGTCGGGGGACCACCCGACCACGATGGTCACCTGCTTGCTCATCGCACCTTCTCCTCGTCGTGGGTGTGGATGTCGAGCTCCTCGGCCACAGCGGCCGGGGCCGGTCGCACCCGGCGCAGCACCAGCGGGGCGACGACGGCGATCGCGACGACGACGTAGATCACGACCGCGAGCGGCTCGCTCCACAGGCCGGAGACCTCACCGCCCGAGATGGCCATCGCCTCACGCAGCCGGAACTCCATCAGCGGGCCCAGGATCACGCCCAGGACCAGCGGCAGCACCGGGAGGCCGAAGCGGCGCATCGCCAGGCCGAGCAGGCCGAGCAGCACCAGCAGGAACAGGTCGAAGGCCTGCAGGTTGGCGGCGTACGCCCCGAGTGCGGCGAAGAACAGGATCCCGGCGTAGAGCTGGGGCCGGGGGATCCGCAGCAGCTTGGCCCACACCGGCGCGAGCGGCAGGTTGAGGACCAGCAGCAGCGCGTTGCCGATCAGGAGGCTGGCCAGCAGCGCCCACACGAGCTCCGGCTGGTCGGTCATCAGGCCCGGGCCGGGCTCGATGCCGTAGCCCTGGAGGGCGGCCAGCATGACGGCCGAGGTGGCGGTGACCGGCAGGCCGAGTGCGAGCAGCGGGACGAACGTGCCGGCCGCCGAGGCGTTGTTGGCCGCCTCCGGCCCCGCGACGCCCTCGATGGCGCCCTTGCCGAACTCGTCGACGCCCTTGCGCTTCGCGATCCGCTTCTCGGTCAGGTAGGACAGGAAGGTCGGGATCTCCGCGCCGCCCGCGGGCAGTGCGCCGAAGGGGAAGCCGTACGCCGTGCCGCGCAGCCACGGGCCCCACGACCGCCGGAGGTCCGTACGGTCCATCCAGGGGCGGCCGACCGGGATCACGTGCAGGGGGCTGCGGCGCAGGTGCGCGGCCACCCACAGGGCCTCGCCGAGGGCGAAGATGCCGACGGCGACCACGACCACGTCGATCCGGTCCGCGAGCAGCGGCTGGTCGAAGCTGAGCCGGGGCTGCCCGGTGTTGAGGTCGAGGCCGACCAGGCCGATCGTCAGGCCGAGGAACAGGGCGATGAAGCCGCGCAGCGGTGAGCCGCCGAGCACGCTCGTCACCATGATCATGGCGAGCACCATCAGCGCGAAGTAGGACGGCGCTCCGATCTCGACCGCGACGGACGCCAGCGCCGGGGCGAAGAACACGACGAGCAGGGTGCCGATCGTGCCGGCGATGAAGGACCCGATCGCCGCGGTGGCGAGCGCCTGGGACGCCCGTCCGGCCCGCGCCATGAGGTTGCCCTCGAGCGCCGTCATCACCGACGCGGACTCGCCCGGGGTGTTGAGCAGGATCGACGTGGTCGACCCGCCGTACATGCCGCCGTAGTAGATGCCGGCGAACATGATGAAGGCGCCGATCGGGTCGAGTCCGTACGTCACGGGCAGCAGCAGCGCCACGGCCATGGCGGGCCCGATGCCGGGCAGCACGCCGACGAACGTGCCGAGCAGCACGCCGATGCAGGCGAACAGCAGGTTCTGCGGCGTCAGGACGGAGCCGAAGCCGTCCATGAGGAGGGAGAGGTTGTCCATCACAGCACCCCGTCCAGGATGCCGGCGGGCAGGATGACGCCGAGGCCCTCGTGGAAGGCGTACCAGCTGGTCACCGACAGCACGAGCCCGACGATGACGTCACGGACGAGCGTGCGGCTGCCGAGGGACCAGGCTGCCCCGACGAACAGGATCGCGCCGCTGATCGCCCAGCCCAGGAACGAGACCGTCAGGACGGTGACCATGAGGACGCCGACGAGCTTGAGGACGGTCGTCCAGTCGGCCGGCTGGCGCAGGTCGACGTCCTCGCCGCCCTCGGCCTCGGCGACGTCACCGCGCAGGGTGGCGATCGCCAGCAGGACGCCGAGCACGACGGTCACCGCGCCGATGACGTAGGGGAAGACGCGCGGCCCGACCGGGTCGCCGAAGCCGACCCGGAGCGTGGTGGCGTCATAGACGGTGTACGCGCCGATCACGACCAGCGCGGCGGCCAGGCCCAGCTGGGCGAGGTCGCGGTCGGGACCGGGGTGCTCCCGCGGCAACTCCGCGGTGGTGGGGGTGTCGAGTGGTGTGCTCACAGCAGGTCCAGCTCCTCGAGGGTGGTGGAGACGCGCTCGTCCTGCTCCCGGAGGAACTGGGTGAACTCGTCGCCGGTCTTGAACTCGTCGATCCAGCCGTTGTCCTCGAGGGCCTGCTGCCACTCGGGGGTCTCGTGCATCTCCTCGAGCATCCCGATGAGCTCGTCGCGACGCTCCTCGCTGATGCCGGGGGGCGCCCAGACGCCGCGCCAGTTGGTGAAGACCAGGTCGATGCCGGACTCGGTGAGGGTGGGCGCGTCGCTGATGCCCTCGCCCTCGAGCCGCTCCTCGCCCGACACGGCCAGGAGCCGCAGCTCGCCGTCCGCCAGCTGCCCGGTGAACTCGCCGACCCCGGAGAAGCCGACATCGATCTTCCTGCCGAGCAGCGCGGTCGTCAGCGGGCCGCCCCCGTCGTACGGCACGTAGCGCACGTCGCGCGGGTCGATGTCCACGGTGCTCGCCAGCTGCATCGGGAACAGGTGGTCGGGACCGCCCGGGGACGAGCCGCCGCCGACGACGATGGAGGAGGGGTCGTCCTGCCACGCCCGCACGAGGTCGTCGATCGTCTCGTAGGGCGAGTCGGCGGGGACGAGCACGCCCTCCTGGTCCTCGATGAGCTGGGCGAGCGGTGTCGCGTCGTCCATCGAGTACGGCGCGCCGAACGAGTAGAGCGACCCGACCACGCCGAGCCCGGCGGTCATCAGGGTGCGCTCGTCGCCCTCGGCGTTCATCAGTCGCGTCATGGCGACCGACCCGCCGGCGCCGATGACGTTGGTGACCTCGAAGGAGCCGCCGGTGATGTCACCGTTCTCCATGACCGCGACCGCGGCACGGCCGGTCTGGTCGTAGCCGCCGCCGGGGCTGTTGGGGATCAGCATCGTCAGGTCGCGGCTCTGGTCGCCGCGCGTCACGCCGCAGCCCGTCGCCAGGAGCAACGCGCTGGCGAGCGCGGCCACCGTGGCGACCGCCTTCCTCGTCCTTCGGCGCATCATGTGCTCTCCGATCTCTCGTGTGTCTCGTCCGGGCCGTCCGTGCGGGAAGCGCCCACGACGATGGTGGAGACTGCGTGTGGTGCTCGTCACGCTTGCGCAAGCAATGGAGGTTGTGGAACTTGTGGTCACGCCTGCGGTTCCGTCCGGCGACCCTCGCCGGGCAGTTCCTCGTGCTCCAGTTGACCGTGCTGCTCCTCGTGGTCGCCGTGGCCAGCGTGGTGTCGGTGCAGCAGAGCGACGCCGACTTCCGTGAGACGCGTGGTGCGCGGATGCGCGCGGCCGCGGAGAACCTGGCCAACACCAAGGTCGTGCGTCTCTCGTTCCGCACCGACGCGGTCGACACCAACCGCTCCTCGCTCATCGCGCCGACGCAGCAGGCCCGCAACGAGGTCCAGGCCAGCGGCGTCTACCTCGCCGACCCGGACGGAGTCGTCCTGGTCAGCAGCGACTTCGCGGGCCGGGGCGAGCGCATCGACCTGTCCGGGAGCACGGTGCAGCAGCTGCGAACGTGGACCGGTGACGTCGACGACTTCGGTACTCCCTCGATCGCCGCGCAGGTGCCGATCATCAACCGCCGGCTCGAGCTGGTGGGCATCGCCATGGTGGCCGACGAGTACCCGAC
>JAESGW010000710.1_pt1 | contig 17633 bp, 17 predicted proteins | sample 9269791 | NCBI WGS metagenome assembly JAESGW01 (sample SAMN16773120, study PRJNA677053) | algae metagenome | isolation source: Aphanocapsa lilacina HA4352-LM1 and co-occurring heterotrophs from near cave... | place: USA: Maniniholo cave, near Haena, Kauai, HI | collected 2009-07-28 | reverse complement strand
GCGCGAAGTCGAGCTGCTGGGTCGGGTTGGCGTGCGTCGGCGCCGAACGGGGCGGCAGCACCTGCTCGAAGTCGTCGTAGCGCTGGGACCAGAACGCGGTGCCCCACGCGTCGTTGAGCCGGGCCACGTCGTCGTCGTATCGGGCGCGCAGCCAGGACCGGAACGCCGCGGCGCTGGTGTCGCAGTAGCAGCGGGCGTTGTGGCAGCCGAGCTCGTTGGAGACATGCCACAGGGCCAGCGCCGGGTGGTCGTGGTAGCGCTCGGCCATGGCCGTGCACAGCGCCAGGGCGTGCTCGCGGTAGACGGGTGAGCTGGGGCAGAAGGACTGCCGCCCACCCGGCCACAGGGTCCGTCCGTCCGCGGTGACTGGCAGCATCTCGGGGTGCCGGTGCGTCAGCCACGGTGGCGGCGAGGCGGTCGCGGTGGCGAGGTCGACCTTCACGCCCGCGGCGTGGAGGTCGTCCATCTGCCGGTCGAGCCAGCCGAACTCCCACTGGTCCGGACCGGGCTGCAGCCAGGCCCAGGAGAAGACGGCGAGGGTGACCAGGTCGACCCCCGCCTCGCGCATCAGCTCGCGGTCCTCCTCGTGGGCCGCGGCAGGCCACTGCTCGGGGTTGTAGTCACCGCCGAAGGCCAGTGCGGGCAGGGATGTCGGCATGCGTCCACTGTGTCGACCCTCACAGGTCGAAGTCAACGCTTTGTGGGGGAATTAGGTTCGGAAATGTTTGAACTGGTGCGAAATCGACACCCAGAAGGGTTGACGAGGCTGTGTCAGTCGTCACATGCTGTCCATCCCTGTTTGGTTTTCCCCCAGGTTGTCCGAGCCTTACCCAGGAGGCCCCCGTGTCACTGCCCCGCTCCAGCGCGATCCCCCGCTCCGCGCTCACCACCATGGCCGCCTCGCGGCGGTCCGTCCTCCGTGGCATGGCGCTCAGTGGCCTCGCCGTCGGCGGCGCCAACCTCCTCGCCGCCTGTGGCGGCGACGCGGCCGGTCCGGCCACCGGTGAGGGCGCCACCGTGAAGTTCGGCATCAACGAGGCCGAGGGCGTGGGCGCGGCCTACGACCGCCTGAAGGCGATCGCCGACGCCTACGGCGAGGAGAGCGGCACCGAGGTCCAGCTCAACCCGGTCGACCACAACACGTTCCAGGAGAGCATCAACACCTACCTCCAGGGCACTCCCGACGACGTCTTCACCTGGTTCGCCGGCTTCCGGATGGCGCAGTTCGCCGAGAACGGGCTGATCACCGACCTGAGCGACCAGTGGCCCATCGACGGCATGAACGACTCGTTCAAGCAGGCCGCCACCGCCCCCGACGGCAAGCAGTACTTCGTCCCGATCAGCTACTACCCGTGGGCGGTCTTCTACCGGAAGTCCGTCTTCGAGGAGAACGGCTGGGTGCCGCCGGAGTCCAACGACGACTTCACCGCCCTCATGGACGACATGCAGGGCAAGGGCATCACGCCGTTCGCGTTCGGCGACAAGGACGGCTGGCCCGCCATGGGCACGTTCGACATCCTCAACATGCGCCTCAACGGCTTCGACTTCCACATGAGCCTGATGGCGGGCGAGGAGGCGTGGGACGGCGACGAGGTGAAGCTCGTGTTCGACACCTGGCGCCAGCTGCTGCCCTACCACCAGGCCGACCCGCTGGGGCGTACGTGGCAGGAGGCGGCGACCGCGATGGGCAAGGGTGAGTGCGGCATGTACCTGCTCGGCACCTTCGTGGTGGACGCGCTCGGCGAGAACGGCGAGGACCTCGACTTCTTCACCTTCCCGCAGCTCGACTCCTCCATCCCCGCCGACTCCCTCGACGCCCCGATCGACGGCTTCTGCGTGGCCGCGGCCGGCCAGAACCAGGAGGCCGGCAAGGCGATGGCCAAGTGGCTCGGCAGCGCCGCTGCCGCCGACGCGGGCAACAACGCCGCCGACGCGCCGTTCATCGCGGCCAACTCCGACGCCAGCACCTCGACCTACAGCGACCTGCAGAAGAAGTCCGCGGAGGTCGTCGGGGCCGCGGCCAACATCGCCCAGTTCATGGACCGCGACACCAACGCGGACTTCGCGAACACGGTGATGATCCCCTCGATCCAGGAGTTCCTGAAGAACCCCGACGACATCGACGGGGTCACGGCCAGCATCCAGGAGCAGGCCGCCTCGATCTTCGGCTGAGGTCCGGACCCGACATGGCACACATCGACGAGGCGCCGAGGGCGACGAAGGCGACGAGGCCCGAGGAGGCGGCGACGGCACCACCGCCGGGGCGCGAGAAGAAGCTCCCCCCGCGCGACCGGCTCGTGGTCATCACGATGGTGGCGATCCCGTTGCTGCTCGTGGTGGGACTGGTGTGGGTGCCGGCGCTGCTGTCGGTCGTGCTGTCCTTCGGCAAGTGGAACGGCTTCGGCGACCTCTCCACGATCGAGTGGGTCGGCTTCCAGAACTACGAGGACATCGTCACGATCTACCCGGCGTTCTGGCCGGCGATCCAGCACAACCTGATCTGGCTGGCGTTCCTGTTCTTTCTGCCGACCCTGTTCGGGATGTTCCTGGCGGTCCTGCTCGACCGGGAGATGCGCGGCAGCCGGATCTACCAGACCGCCTTCTACATGCCGGTCGTGCTCTCGCTGGCGCTGATCGGCTTCATCTGGCAGCTGTTCTACTCCCGCGACCAGGGCCTGATCAACGACGTCTTCGGGACCCAGGTCGACTGGTACGGCGACCCCGACATCAACCTGTGGGCGGTGCTGGTGGCCACGGCCTGGCGCCACACCGGCTACATCATGCTGATCTACCTGGCCGGCCTGAAGGGTGTCGACGCCAGCCTCCGCGAGGCCGCGGCGGTCGACGGCGCGAACGAGGTGAAGACCTTCTTCCACGTGATCTTCCCGGTGATGCGCCCGATCAACATGATCGTGATCGTCATCGTGGTGATCGAGTCGCTGCGCGCCTTCGACCTCGTCTGGGTCGTCAACAAGGGCCGCAACGGCCTCGAGCTGATCGGCGCCCTCGTCGCCCAGAACGTCGTCGGCGAGGCGACCCGGTACGGCTTCGGGTCCGCGCTGGCCGTGATCATGATGCTGATCTCGTCGGTCTTCATCACCGTCTACCTGCGCAACGTCTTCCGTGAGGAGCGCCGAGGATGAGCACCGAGGCACCTGTCGCCGCCCCTGAGGTCGCAGACGCCCGTACGCCTCCCAAGCGGGTCGAGGGCGGGGTGATGAGCAAGCCCCGCGGCGTGGTCGTCACCGTCATCGTCGCGCTGCTCGCGCTGGCGTGGCTGTTCCCGCTGCTGTGGGCGCTGGTCAACTCGTTCCGCGAGTACGAGTACACCCAGGTGAACGGCTACCTGTCGTTCGGCGGGTGGACCACCTCCAACTACGAGGAGGCGTGGACCCGGGGCAACTTCGGCCTGCACATGAAGAACTCGCTGCTCATCACCGTCCCGGCCGTGCTGCTGACCCTGTGGCTGTCCTCGATGGTGGCCTTCGTTCTCGCCCGGTTCAGCTACCGCTTCAACCTCACCATGCTCGGCGTCTTCCTCGCCGCCAACCTGCTCCCGCCGCAGGCCCTGCTGATCCCGGTGTTCCGGATGTTCCGCGAGATCCCGCTCCCGCTCTTCATGAGCGACTCGGGCTCGATGCTCAACAGCTTCTGGGCGCTGATCCTGGTCAACACCGCGTTCCAGATGGGCTTCTGCACGTTCGTGCTCAGCAACTACATGAAGACGCTGCCCTACGAGATCTACGAGTCCGCCGAGCTCGACGGCGCGAGCGTGTGGCGCCAGTACTGGCAGCTGACGATGCCGCTCGTGCGCCCGGCGCTGGCCGCGCTCGCGACCCTGCAGGTGACCTGGATCTACAACGAGTTCTTCTGGGCGACGGTGCTGATCCAGCAGGGCAACAAGCTGCCCGTGACCTCGGCGCTCAACAACCTGCGCGGCCAGTTCTTCACCGACACCAACCTCGTGGCGGCCGGCTCGATCATCGTCGCGCTGCCCGTGCTCGTGGTCTTCTTCGCCCTGCAGAAGCAGTTCGTCTCCGGGCTCACGCTGGGGTCGACGAAGGGCTGAGCCCGCTCGGGCGGGGGTCCCCCGCCGCCGAGGTCGGGACCGCTGGTGCGCCTCAGCCCGGCGTCCAGGGCTCGCTGTGGGCGATGATGCGCTCCACCTCGGCCTTCAGGTGCCGGGCGATGACCCGGCACGGCTGCTCGGCGACCTCGATGCCCTCGACCTCGGCGTGGACCGAGCCGATGACGAAGATGTTCTCGTCGTTGAACTCGTTGGCCGGCGCGGTGTAGTTGAAGCTGCCGGCCACGACGACCTGCTCGTCGATCACCATCAGCTTGTGGTGCAGCTTGCGCAGCCCCGCGAAGACGCCGGCGCGGCGGGGCACGTACAGCTCGATGTTCTCGTGGACCAGCCACGCCGGGGCCGCCCAGTCGTGGGCCGCCTGGGTGCGGTCCACGACGCCGCGCACCTTCATGCCGCCGCGGGCCAGGGCCAGCATCGCGTCGTCGATCGCGGAGGACCCGGCGAAGGTGAAGATCGCGAAGACGATCTCCTCGGTGCCCTTCAGCATCTGCTTGACGATCTCGAGCTCGGGAGTGTGGTCCGGCGCGAACAGCACCTTCACCGGGACGCCGGCGAGGTCGTAGACCTTGGGCACGTCCCCGTGCATGCCCCGCCCGAACGACCCGGCGCGCAGCTGTTCCACCTCGGTGAGGTACTGCCGGCACACGAAGGCGCTGCGGAGGACGACGACGTGGTTGAGGTTGCGGTGGGTGTCGGTGACGGTGAAGTTGGCCGACCCGGACAGCAGGGCCGACGTCGGCCGGGCGCGGCCGTCGTAGTCGCGCAGCACGAACTTCTGGTGGAAGATCCGCGGGTTGTAGTCGCCGCGCACCTGGACGTCGGAGCGCAGCAGCGCGGCGAGGATCCGCCGGTTCTCCGCGAGCTCGGTGTCGTCCTCGAGCCACTGCACCCGGTGGAGCGCCTCGGCGGCCGTCTCGCCCGCTCGCGGGACCGGCAGCCGGGGCGGGTTGCCGACCAGCGGGGAGCGCAGGTAGTCCTGCTCCAGGAAGAGCTCGACCCGTACGCCCCGCCAGCTCGCGTCGAGGATGGCCTGTGCGATGGCCGGGCTGTCCAGCTCCTGCACGGCGATCGCGAGGGTGGAGCGCGCCCCGGCGACGAAGTCGGTGATGACCGCCTCGAGGTCGTCCACCGCGCCGAGCTCCGTCGGGCCGACGTACGCCTCGATCCTGCCGTCGGCGAAGGTCGCCATCGCGTCTCACCCCCCGAGGCCGTGGGTGCCCCGTGCCCACCACGGTCCTCCGCGGGACCGGAGCTGGCAACCCGCGGGGAGACCACGGTCTGGACCGGCGCCCCGGCCGGCTACCGGTCGACCCAAGCACCCGCCCGCATCACCCGGACGACCTCGAGCCGGTCGTCGAGCACGACGAGGTCGGCGCGGCGGCCGGCTTCGATCGCCCCCACCTCGGACAGCCCCCACGCGGCAGCGGGTGTGGTGCTGGCGGCGCGCACCACGTCGAGCAGCGGCAGTCCCGCGCCGACGGCGAACCGGACCGCCGCGTCCATCGTGAGCGTCGAGCCGGCGATCGCGCCGGTGCCGCTGCCGTCCGCCAGCCGGGCGACGCCGTCGCGGACCTCGATCGCCATCGGGCCGAGTCGGTAGTCGCCGTCGGGTCCGCCAGCCGCCGCCATGGCGTCCGTGACGAGGATGCTCCGGCCGGGCTTGGCCGCGAACGCCGTCCGGAGCACGGCGGGGTGCAGGTGCACCCCGTCGGCGATCAGCTCGACGTCGACGGGCGCGTCGAGCAGCGCGCCGACCGGGCCCGGGTCGCGGTGGTGCAGCGGGCGCATGGCGTTGAAGAGGTGGGTCCCGAGGCGTGCGCCCGCGTCGATCGCGGCCCGCGCCTGGTCGTACGTCGCGTCGGTGTGGCCGAGGGCGACGAGCACGCCCGCGTCGGCCAGGCGGCCGACGGCGTCGATCCCGCCGGGCAGCTCGGGAGCGAGGGTGACCATGCGGACGGCGCCGCCTCCGGCGACCAGCAGGTCGTCGATCGCCTGCGGCGTGGGGTGCGCGAGGGCGCCGGGCTGGTGGGCGCCCGAGCGTCGCGGGCTGAGCCAGGGGCCTTCGAGGTGGACGCCGGCGAGCCGGTCGTCGTCGACCAGGAGTGCCAGCTCGCGCACCGCCTCGGCCATCCGGGCGGGGGTGTCGGTGACGAGGCTCGCGGCCATCGACGTGGTGCCGTGGGCGAGGTGCGCGGCCGCAGCGACGTCGGCCGCGGCAGCCGTACCGCTGTCGAACGAGGCGCCACCCCCGCCGTGGACGTGGAGGTCCACGAAGCCGGGGGCCACCGTGGCGGGGCCGAGGTCGACGTCGGCGGCCCGGGGCGGTGGGCCCTCGCCGACCTCGACGATCCGGTCCCCGTCGAGGAGCAGCCACCCCGGCGCGAGGATCCGCGCCGGGGTGACCACCTGGGAGGCCGTGACGATCACGGTCACGCGTTGCCGTCGGACATCTCGGCGAGGACCTCGTCGTCCTCGCGACCGGGCGTCTTGAGGTTCCACCTCCGGATCACGAACCGGAAGAGGAAGTAGTAGACGGCCGCGTACCCGAGACCGATCGGGATGAGCAGCAGCGGCTGCGTGGCGATGTTGAAGTTGAGCAGGTAGTCGAACAGCCCGGCGGAGAAGCCGAAGCCGTCCTTGATGCCGAGCGCGTTCACGAGTGCCAGTGAGGTGCCGGTCAGCAGCGCGTGGATGACGAACAGCGGCCACGCGACGAACATGAACGCGAACTCGAGCGGCTCGGTGACACCGGTGAGGAAGCTCGTGAGCGCCGCGGACAGCATGATGCCGCCGACGAGGTTGCGGTGCTGGGGCTTGGCCTCGTGCCAGATCGCGAGGGCCGCGGCCGGTAGGGCGAACATCATGATCGGGAAGAAGCCGGTCATGAAGGCTCCCGCGGTCGGGTCGCCGGCCAGGAAGCGAGCGATGTCGCCGTGGACGACCTCGCCGCCGGACGTCGTGTACTCGCCGAAGATGAACCACGGCGGGTTGTTGAGGATGTGGTGCAGGCCCAGCGGGATCAGCAGGCGGTTGAGCGTGCCGTAGACGAAGCCGCCGAGGATGCTGTTGTCGGTCACCCACTCGCCGAGGGCGGTGATGCCGGCGTCGAAGTACTGGTAGACGAAGCTCATCAGCACCGCGATCACGATCGCCGCGAACGCGGTGATGATCGGGACGAACCTGCGCCCGCCGAAGAAGGCGAGGTAGGGCGGGAGGGAGATCCGGTGGTAGCGCTGCCAGAGCCACGCCGAGACCAGGCCCATCACGATGCCGCCGAGGACGCCGTAGTTGATGAGCTCCTCGCCCTCGAGGACGTACGGTGACATCGCGTCGCCGACGGCCTTGAACACCAGGTAGCCGACGACCGCCGCCAGCGCCGTGGACCCGTCGGCCTTCTTCGCCATGCCGATGGCGATGCCGACCGCGAACAGGATCGGCAGGTTGGCGAAGAGGGCGCCGCCGGCCGCGCCGATCACGGCGGCGACGCTGTCCCAGCCGAGGCCGTCCGCCCCGAGGAGGTCGGGCGCGCCGAGCCGGAGCAGCAGCGCCGCGACCGGCAGGGCCGCGATCGGGAGCATCAGGCTGCGGCCGAACTTCTGGAGTGGCGCGAGGTTGAACCTGCGCTTCGTGGTGCCGCTCGTGGCGGCGTCCGTTGTGGTCATGGGACCGATTCCCTTCCAGTGGTGCTGGTCGTGCGGGTCAGTTACTTGCGGGGTGCTCCGGGGGCGCCCGTGGCGGCGCCGAGGCTCATGTGGACCTGGTAGCGGTCGCCGCGGTAGCGCGAGACGACGTGCTCGACCGGTCGGCCCGCCGCGCTCGAGACGCGGCGGAAGACGAGGAGGGGCGTGTGCGCGGGCGCCTCGAGCCGCCGCGCGGTCACGCCCTCGGCGGACTCGCCCCACAGCGTCTGCTCGGCGCCGTCGATGACCAGGCCGTACCTCTCGGCGAACAGGGTGTAGAGCGACCCCGTGAGGTCGGCGGTGTCGAGGTCGGGCAGGAGTGAGCGGGGGTACCACCCCTGCTCGACGGCCATCGGCTGGCCGTCGGCGAGGCGTACGCGGTCGATGCGCCACGCCGTGCCGCGCGCGCCCAGGCGGAGCGTACGGACGACGTCGGCCGTCGGCCGCTCCTCGTCGACGCGCATCAGGCGCGTCGCCGGGGTCAGCCCGCGGCGGCGCATGTCCTCGGAGAACGACGCCAGGTGCAGGCGGCTCTCGATGCGCGGGCGGGCGACGAAGGTGCCCTTGCCGTGGATCTTCTCCAGCAGCCCGCCCACCACCAGGCTGTCGATGGCCTTGCGGACGGTGGCGCGCGAGACGTCGTACGTCGCCATCAGGTCGCGCTCGGACGGGATGGACGCGCCCGGTCCGAGGTCGCGCGTCGCCAGCTCGGCCAGCACGTCGCTGAGCTGTGCGTGCTTGGGCCGGGGGCCGTCGTCGATCCTGCGGGCCATCTCACCTCTCGACTCTTGCGCGATCCATTGGTACGGTCTGGTACGTACCAGTTGGGAGCATGGCTCCACCGCACCGACCTTGTCAAGGACCCGCATGAGCAGCACCACCACCGGCACCACGACCGGCACCACGCGGATGGCCTCCGAGATTGCCGAGCAGCCCGAGGCCGCCCGCCGGACCCTCGACCACCTGCGGCCCGAGCAGGACCGGCTGCGCGAGGCGTTCGCGGGGCGTCGCCGCGTGCTCCTCGTCGCGCGCGGCTCGAGCGACAACGCCGCGACCTACGGCCGCTACCTGCTCGAGGTCGCCGCCGGCGTCCCGGCCGCCCTGGCCGCACCCAGCGTCGCCACGCACTACGGCGCCCGCCTCGACCTCTCCGACTCGCTCGTGGTCTCGGTGTCGCAGTCGGGTGCCACCGCCGAGATCGTCGAGACCCAGGAGTGGGCGCGCGCGTGCGGAGCGGCGACGGTCGCGGTCACCAACGTGACGGGCTCCCCACTGGCTGACTCCGCCGACGTGGCGCTCGTGACGCAGGCGGGTCCCGAGCTCGCGGTGCCGGCCACCAAGACCTACCTCACGCAGCTGGTCGCGCTCGCCGTCCTCGCCGACGCGCTCGGGGCCCGGCCGTCGGTGGCGGACGACCTCGACCGCGTGCCGGACGTCGTGGCCGGGCTGCTCGGCACCGACGTGTCCGCGGCGGCGGAGGCACTCGCCGGCGCCGACCGCGTGGTCGTCTCGGGGCGTGGGCTGCTGCTCGGCACGGCGCTGGAGACGGCGCTCAAGATGGAGGAGACCTGCCTGCGCCCGGTGCGCGGCTACTCCTACGCCGACCTCCGCCACGGCCCGATCTCCGTGGTGGGCGAGGGCCTGCTGGCCGTGCTCGTCGCCCCGGCGACCGGACCGCTCGCCGAGCCGATGGCCGACCTCGTCCGCGACCTGCGCGACCGCGGCGCCCGCGCGCTCGGGCTCGGTGGCACCGCCGACTTTGCCGGGATCTGCGACCTGCACCTCCCCGGGCCCGACCTCCTCGAGACCGTCGAGCCCCTCGCCTCGATCGTCCCGGCCCAGCTGATGATCGAGCAGATGGCACGACGCCTCGGCCTCGACCCCGACAACCCCCGCGGCCTGGCCAAGGTCACCCGCACCGACCGCTGACACCACTCCACCTGAAGGGAACCGACATGAGCAGCAAGGCAGAGCAGATCCTGGCCGGCCTCGGCGGCGCCGACAACGTCGTCGAGATCGAGGCCTGCATCACCCGCCTCCGCACCGAGGTCAAGGACGGGGCCCTGGTCGACCAGGCCGCGCTCAAGGCCGCCGGTGCCCACGGCGTGATGGCGAGCGGCACGATCGTCCAGGTCGTCGTCGGGCCCGAGGCCGACAACCTGGCCGACGACATCGAGGACCTGATGTGACCCCTCCCCAGCAGGTCCTGGCCCCCTGTCCGGGTCGCGTGGTCGCGATGGCCGACGTGCCCGACGCGGTCTTCGCCGAGGAGATGGTCGGCCCGGGTGTCGCGATCGAGCCCGACCCGGGCCGGACGACCGTCGTGGCTCCCATCGCCGGGAAGGTCCTCAAGGTCCTCCCGCACGCCTTCGTCGTCCTCGGCGACGGCGTCGGCGTCCTCGTCCACCTCGGCATCAACACCGTGCGGCTCGAGGGCGCGGGCTTCGAGGTGATCGCCACCCAGGGCAGCGAGGTGGCCGCGGGCGACCCCATGATCGCGTGGGACCCCGGCTCCCTCCCGTCCTCGGCGGGCGGCCAGGACGTCTCGCCGGTCGTCCCGGTCGTGCTGATGGACGGCGTCAAGGGCTCGGTGACCAGCGACGCGATCGGTGCCACCGTCGCTGCCGGCGACCTCCTGTTCGCGACCCCATGACCACTCCTGCGCCGACGGTCCCGGCGTTCCTGCTGGACCTCGACGGCACCCTGGTCGACTCCGAGCCGCTCCACCGGGCGTCCTACGTCGCGTGGTTCGCCCACCGGGGCTGGGAGCTGCCCGACCTGGCGATCTTCACGGGTCGCCGCGCGGAGGACGTCTTCGCCGTCGAGCCCGGCCCCTGGTCCGGGCTCGACCCGACGGCGCTGGCCTGCGAGGTGGTCGCCTTCGTCCCCGACGAGCCGCCGGCGCCGGTCGCGGGCGCGCGCGAGCTCCTCGTCGCGGCCCGGGCAGCGGACGTACGCCTCGCGATCGTCACCTCGGCCGGCCCCGACTGGGTCGAGCGGTCGCTGGCCGCGCTGGCGCTGCCCCTCGACGCCGTCGACCTCGTCGTCACCGCGCGCGACGTCCTCGACGGCAAGCCGCACCCGGCCGGGTACGCCCTCGCGTGCGAGCGGCTCGACGTCGAGGCGGCGCACGCGGTCGCCGCGGAGGACTCGCCCGCAGGCGTGCTGGCGGCGCTCGGTGCCGGAGTGCGCCGGGTGCACGGCATCCGGACGACGCACGCGGGCGAGCAGCTGAGCGACGCGGGCGCGGTGGAGGTGCACGACGACCTCCGCCCGCTGCTGGCCCTCCTGCCCTCGTGATCCCTCAGCCGGTGACGCGGTCGCCCACTGTCCGGGCGTGCGGGCGCCCCGGGTCGTCGAGCGCGGGAGTGACCTCGCCGGCGCGCAGCGCCTCGAGCTGCGCGCACACGGCGGTGCCGTAGAAGAACGCGATCGACGAGAGCAACGCCCACAGCAGCAGGGCGAAGACGCCGGCCAGCGGGCCGTAGACGCTGCCGAACGACCCGCTCAGCGAGACGTACGCCGCAAGGCCCGCGGTCGCGACGCCGGTGAGGAGGACGGCGATGCTCGACCCCAGGGCCAGCCACGACAATGCCGGCTGCCGGCGCCGCGGCGCGTGGTCGAGCAGCACCGCGATGGCGAAGACCAGCAGTCCGAGGCCGAGCGGCCAGCGGAGCACGTTCCACCAGAGGACGGTGCGCCCGGACCAGCCGTAGTTCTCGGCCATCGCCTCGCCGAGGGCGCCGCCGCCGACGACCACGACGAACCCGACACCCACGGGCACGGCGAGCACGGCGGTGAGGACCGCGGCGCGGCCGTACTTGTGCAGCGCCTTGCGGTCACGGCGGATGCCGTAGATCCGGTTGGCGCCGCGCTCCACCTGCGCCATCGCGGTGGTCATCGACACCAGGGCGAAGCCGAGGCCGAAGACCAGCGCGACCTCGCCGGCGACCTCGGACGTGTCGGAGTCGTCGACCGCGGAGGCGAGCGCGTCGGAGTCGCCGGAGCCGGGGGACAGCGAGTCGACCACGTGGGCGACGACGGCGGCGGGCCGCTCCTCGTCGAGGTCGGAGGCCAGGCCGGTCAGCGCCAGGAGGAACGGGACGACGGCGAGGCAGGCCTGGAGCGCGAGGGCGCGTGAGTTGGTGAAGCCGTCGCCGTAGCGGAACCGGACGAACGACTCCACCGCGATCTTCCGCAGGCCGTGGTGGCGGGCGAGGTGCCAGGCGTCCTCGGCGTCGAGCTCGTCACCGTCCATCTCCGTGGTGACGGGCACGGTACGCGCGGTGGTCATGGGCGCACCCTAGGGCGTGCGTGGTGGGGGCGGGTCCGGACCTCCGGACCTCACGTCGCGGCGCCGGCGAGGACGGCCACGGCCGACCCGACCCCGGGCAGCGCCCGGAGCTCCGCCGCGACCGCCTCGCACCGTGGCCGCATGGCCGCGTCGGCCAGCACGCGGTCCACCGTCTGGCCGATCGCGGCCGGCGTCGCCGAGGCCGCGTCGAGCACCTCGGCCACGCCGAGCTCGCGGGCGCGGCGGGCGTTGTGGGGCTGGTCGGCGCCGAGCGGCAGGAGCACCGACGGCAGGCCGTGGGCCAGGGCCGCCATCAGGCTGCCCGACCCTCCGTGGTGGACCACGACGTCCGCCGCGGCCACCGCCTCCGCGTGCGGCACGAACCTCTCGACCCGTACGTGGGCCGGCACGGGGCCGAGGTCGCGGGGGTCGACGTCGCGGCCGATGGTCAGCAGCACGTCGGCGTCGAGCGCACCGAGCCCGGCGACCAGGCGCTCGAAGAGGTCTCCCGACTCCTTGTTGAAGATAGTCCCGAGGGTCGCGTACACGCGGGGGCGCCCGGACGGCACGTGCGCGAGCGGCGCGACGTCGGCCCGGTAGTGCGAGGGGGTGAGGCGCAGCGGCGCGTCGGGGCTCCGGAACGACGGCGCCGCCGTGGACAGGACCGGGCCGGACGTCAGGCGGGTCAGCCCCGGGTCGGGCGCCAGCCCGTGCTCGGCGCGTACGGCGTCCAGCGGCGGGCCGACCAGCTCGGGGCGTACGAGCAGGCCCGAGGCGAGCACGAGGTGCGTGGCCACGGGCACGCCGTGCAGCTCCGCGGCGATCGTCGTCCCGAGGTCGGTCTCGTCGCGCAGCACCACGTCGGGCCGGAAGTCGCGCAGGACCTCCGGTACCGCGGCCGCCATGCGGCGGGCGCCGCGGTCGGCGAAGTTGTCGGCGAACTCGGCCTCGGCCGCCGGCGCGCCCATCACCTCCAGCGGGGTGCGCCCGCGGCTGTCGGGAGCCTGCGCGTGGTGCGGCCTCCTCGACGTGCCCCATCAACCCGCCCGACCCGGCCACCGCGACGTCGTGGCCGGCCTCGCGCGCCGCGCGCGCCAGCGGCAGCAGGGGAGCCAGGTGACCGAGGCCGCCGACGAACGTGACGAGGAGTCGCATGGTGCGCCCAGCGTACGGATCCCGCACCCGCGCGCCCTCGCCCGATGTCGGTCGGCGAGGCCACACTGGGCCCATGGACGCTCGGGAGCGGATGGAGCAGGTGCAGCCCCAGGTCAGCAGGTTCTACGACGGCGGCACGCTGCCGTCGGCGGGGGAGGAGGGCACGCCGCCCGACCCGGCCGAGGAGATGCGGATCGTCCTCGAGCGCCACGCGGAGGAGGGGGTCGAGCTGTTCGAGCTCGAGCGCCGCATCGCCTACCTCGACCGCCACCTCGGCGAGCTGCTCGTGCCCGCGAGCCCCGACTTCCGCACCGACCTGACCTCCGTGCCGGCGCTCTTCACCTGGCTGGTCCCCAAGACCGGTGCCCACCTGCCGGCCGCGCTGCTCCACGACGCCCTGGTCGCCGGCCGCGACGACCCCGCGTCCTACGTGTCGACCGACGGGCACGAGGTCGACAGGGTCGAGGCGGACCGGGTCTTCCGCGACGCGATGGCCGACACCGGCACCGGGGTGGTCCGACGCTGGATCGTGTGGACGGCGGTGACGGTCGCGACGATCGTCGTCGGGCGGTCGGTGCCGTGGTCGCGAGCCAGGCACTGGTCCTACCGGGTCGCCGCCGTGGTCACGATCGCCACCATCGTCTACCTCGGCTACAGCGCGACCAGCGACCTGTTCGACCGGTCGTGGGCGGGTGCGGTCGACGTGCCCTGGATGGGCGACCGGCCCTGGTGGGCCGAGGTGGCCGGCGGGTTCGCCGGCGCTGTCGTGCTGCCGCTCGCGCTCAGCCTGCTCTGGGGTCGGCTCCGGATGGCCGGCGCGATCGCCGGGGTCATGCTCGCGGTGCTGCTCCACGTGACCGTCGGGCTGGCGCTCATCGCGACGACGTACGTCCTGCTCGAACGCCTGGCCCGGCGCTCGTCCCTGGCGGCCTGGGCGCTCGCCGGGATCGTCACGGTCGGCTCGCTGGTGGTCTTCGCCCTGCTCAGCCTCGGTTGACGCCGATCTCGGCCAGCCAGCGTGCGGCGAAGGTGTCACGTGGCAGGTCCTGCGTGACGAGCTCCAGCCCCGCCTGCCCGGCCACGACGACCAGGCCGAGGGCCACGGCGGTCACCAGCATGCCGTTGACGTTGCGCGGGAACCGGCTCGGCACCGTCCGGACCCGGTGCCACCCTCCGACGAGGCCGGACGTGACGATCGCCGACACGACGCTCGCGAAGGCGGCGCCGATGACGGTGCCGAGCAGGTCGAGGCGACTGATGAGGATCGCCGAGGTCGCCGCGGCAGTGGCGCCGGCGACGAGCTGCGGGAGGCTGAGGTCGAGGAAGGGCTGGCGGTCGTTCTCGGTGTCGTGGTCAGGCATCGCGCGATCCGGGTCGAGGGCAGGGCTTCCCCTGTACGACGCCTCGCACCCGCCGATCGTTTCCGATCGTGAGCGACCTCACCCGGGACGGGTCAGCGCAGGGAGTACGTCGCGAGCGAGACGCCGACGTAGTGCGCCGCGAACGCGAGCACGGTGAAGGAGTGGAAGACCTCGTGGAAGCCGAACCAGCGCGGCGAGGGGTTGGGTCGCTTGAGCCCGTAGACGACGCCGCCGAGCGTGTAGAGCACGCCGCCGACGGCCACCAGCACGAGGGTGGCGATCGCGATGCCGCTGCTGAACCTGTCGGCGCCCGCCATGAACTGCGGGATGAAGAAGACCGCCGCCCAGCCGAGCGCGATGTACATCGGGGTGTAGAGCCAGCGCGGGGCGTCGGTCCAGAACACCCGGAACAGCACGCCGGCGATCGCCGCCGCCCAGACGACGACCAGCAGGGTCGTGCGGGCCGTGCCGTCGAGGAAGAGCAGGGCGTAGGGCGTGTAGGTGCCGGCGATCAGCACGAAGATGTTGGCGTGGTCGAAGCGGCGCAGGAACGCCCACGTGCGCGGTGACCACGTGCCGCGGTGGTAGATCGCGGAGACGGTGAAGACCAGGAGCGCGGACAGGGCGAAGGCCGCGGAGCCGATGCGGGTCGACGCGGTCGGGGACAGCGCCACCAGCACGATGCCGGCCGCGAGGGCGAGCGGGGCGGTCGCGGCGTGAAGCCAGCCCCGCAGGTGCGGCTTGACCTCGGCCATCTTGTCGGCCATGACCTCGCCGGCTCGCTCCACGGCGTGCTCCACACGGTCGCGCGGCGTCATGCGGGGGTCTCCATGCGACGAAATTACCCGCTCCGCGGTCAGGCGCGCAGTCGTCGGCGCGGAGTCGCCGGTCACACGGCGTTACGATCGGTCGGTGGTCAACGTGAAGGACGCCGTGCGACGGGTGCTCTACCCGGCGTACGAGTCCCGGGTCGTGAAGTTCCTGCCGCACGACCAGATCCCCAAGCACGTGGGCGTGATGCTCGACGGCAACCGGCGCTGGGCCAAGGCCGTGGGACTCAACACCGCCGAGGGCTACCAGGCCGGGGCCGACAACATCCGCCCGCTCCTCGGCTGGTGCGAGGAGGTCGGCGTCGAGGTCGTCACGCTGTGGCTGCTCTCCAGCGACAACCTCACCAACCGCCCGCCGGAGCAGCTGACGGGCCTGCTGGCGATCATCGAGGGCGCCGTCGAGTCGCTCGCCGAGGCCGGCCGCTGGCGCATCCACCCGGTGGGGGCGCTCGACCTGCTGCCGACCGGGACCGCCGAGCGGCTCAAGGCGGCCGAGGAGGCCACCCGCGACATCGACGGGATCCTGGTCAACGTCGCGGTCGGCTACGGCGGTCGCCGCGAGATCGCCGACGCCGTACGCGCGCTGCTCGCCGACCACGCGACCAAGGGGACGTCGCTGGAGGAGCTCGCCGACCTGATCGACGTCGAGCACATCGCCGAGCACCTCTACACCAAGGGCCAGCCCGACCCCGACCTGGTGATCCGCACCTCGGGCGAGCAGCGCCTCGGCGGCTTCCTGCTGTGGCAGTCGGCCAACTCGGAGTTCTACTTCTGCGAGGCGCTGTGGCCCGACTTCCGCCGCGTCGACTTCCTGCGCGCGATCCGCGCCTACGCCGCGCGCGAGCGCCGCTTCGGCGGCTGAGCGAGCCGTACGCCAGACGTCACCCGACCGTCACCTCGCGTTCGGGCGTGTCGCCCCGGATCGGCGGCGCGGCGGGCGTACTTTCGCCGGTATCGGCAGGTGGGGAAGCCTGCTGAACCGGGAGGAAACCTTGGGCACTCAGATGGGAGCTCTCCGGTCCGTTGAATGACATCGGGCCGGGCGAGGAGTGCGCGCGCCGACCCGCAGCAAGGGGTTAGTCGTGGCCAGCAAGTCCTCATCCAGCTCCGCATCGCCCGGCTCCACCACTGGTGACCGCCAGACCTACGTCCTGGACACCAGCGTCCTGCTCGCCGATCCCGGCGCGCTGACCCGCTTCGCCGAGCACGAGGTCGTGCTCCCGGTGGTCGTGATCACCGAGCTCGAGGGCAAGCGCCACCACCCCGAGCTCGGGTTCTTCGCCCGCTCCGCCCTGCGAGCGCTCGACGACCTGCGCGTCGTCAACGGCCGCCTCGACGAGCCGGTCTCGATCGGCACCGAGGGCGGCACGCTGCGCGTCGAGCTCAACCACACCGACGCCGCCTCGCTGCCGTCGGGGTTCCGGCTGGGCGACAACGACACCCGCATCCTCGCGGTGGCCCGCAACCTGGCCGACGAGGGGCACCGGGTGACGCTGGTCTCCAAGGACCTCCCGCTGCGGATCAAGGCCTCGGCCGTCGGCCTCGACGCCCAGGAGTACCGCGCGGAGGCGATCAGCGACTCCGGCTACACCGGCATGACCGAGCTGGAGGTGCCGGCCGCCGACCTCGACGAGCTCTACGAGGACGGGGTGGTCGACCTCGCCGACGCCCGCGACCTGCCCTGCCACAACGGCCTCGTGCTGCTGTCGGAGCGCGGCACCGCGCTGGGTCGCGTCGGCGCCGACAAGCGGGTCCACCTGGTGCGCGGGGACCGTGACGCCTTCGGCATCCACGGCCGGTCGGCCGAGCAGCGGGTCGCGCTCGAGATGCTGCTCGACCCCGAGGTCGGCATCGTCTCGCTCGGCGGGCGGGCCGGCACCGGCAAGTCGGCGATGGCGCTGTGCGCGGGCCTCGAGGCGGTCATGGAGCGGCGCCAGCACAAGAAGGTCGTCGTCTTCCGCCCGCTCTTCGCCGTCGGCGGCCAGGAGCTCGGCTACCTGCCCGGCTCGGAGAACGAGAAGATGTCGCCGTGGGCCCAGGCGGTCTTCGACACCCTCGGCGCGCTCACCGGCAAGGACGTGATCGACGAGGTGATGGACCGCGGCATGCTCGAGGTCCTGCCGCTGACCCACATCCGCGGCCGGTCGCTCCACGACGCCTTCGTCATCGTCGACGAGGCGCAGTCGCTCGAGCGCAACGTGCTGCTGACGGTGCTCTCACGCA